>Ga0307516_10000092_pt1 | contig 100931 bp, 93 predicted proteins | sample 19_EM_MG_FD_203310 | JGI IMG/M metagenome (GOLD analysis project Ga0307516, IMG submission 203310) | Populus trichocarpa ectomycorrhiza microbial communities from riparian zone in the Pacific Northwest, United States - 19_EM | ecosystem: Host-associated > Plants > Roots > Unclassified | place... | reverse complement strand
TAGGCATAGGCCAGCACGTAGGCCGGCATGGCCAGGGGCAGCAGCAAGGCCCATTCAAAGAAGCGCCGCGCGGGAAAATCGAACAGGCTCACGGCCGCCGCGAGCGCCGCGCCCAACACCCCCACCCCCAAGGCGACCCAGCCCGCCAGGAGCACCGAGGTCCAGGCGTAGGACGGCAAGACCGTCTCGAACTGGTGGCGCAGGTTGGCCCAGGCCTGCGGATCCGGTGCCAGCCAGGCCAGGCCCAGGGCGGCCACCGGCAAGACCAGCACCACGCAGACGAAGGCCAGCAAGGCGTTCAGGCGCATGGGCTGGCCCACGCTGCGCGCCGGACGGGGGCCGCGCCACGGCCGCAAACAGAGGAGATTTTCATTGGTGAGCGGCCGCTATCATAGGGCGCCGATGCTCGCACCTCGGGGCCTGCACAGGGTGGGCCGGGTGCCCGGGGTTGGCGCCGCTCCCCATGTTTCTACAGGTCGACCAGGTTTCTGTGCGTTATGCGGGTGGCGCCGTGCGGGCGGCGGTGCACGAGGTTTCGCTGGGGTTGCAGCGCGGCCAGATCGGTGCGCTGATCGGCCCCTCCGGCTGCGGCAAGACATCGCTGCTGCGCGCCGTGGCCGGGCTCGAACGGCCTGCGCAGGGACGCGTGCAACTCGATGGCCGCACCCTTGCCGACCTTGCCGGCGGCATGCACCTGCCACCCGAGGCGCGCGGCATCGGCATGGTGTTCCAGGACTACGCGTTGTTCCCGCACCTGAGCGTGGCGCAGAACATCCTGTTCGGCCTGCATGGCCAGCCCCGTGCGCGCCAGCAGGAGCGCCTGGCCCAGATGCTTGACCTGGTGGGGCTGGCCGCAGCAGCCGGCCGTTACCCGCACCAGTTGTCGGGCGGGCAGCAGCAGCGCATCGCGTTGGCACGGGCGCTGGCCCCGCAGCCGCGCCTGCTGTTGCTGGATGAACCGTTTTCCAGCCTGGACGTGGACCTGCGTGAGCGCCTGGCGCAGGAAGTGCGCGCGATTTTGAAACAGACGGTGACTACGGCGTTACTGGTCACCCATGACCAACTGGAGGCTTTTGCGATCGGCGACGTGATCGGCGTCATGAATCACGGCAGCCTGGAGCAATGGGACGACGCGTACACGCTATACCACCGCCCCGCCACGCGTTTCGTGGCCGATTTCATCGGCCACGGGGTATTTGCGCCAGCGCAGGTGGTGCAGGGCCCCGCGGGCCCGGTGGTGCGCACGGCGCTGGGCGACCTGATCGACGCCGGTGAATCCCCCTTGCCTGGGGCGTATCCGCAGGATGAATGCGACGTGCTGCTGCGCGCCGACGACATCGTGCATGACGACGAGGCGCCCGTGAAAGCGCAGATCATGCGAAAGGCCTTCCGCGGCTCGGAGTTTCTCTATACCTTGCAACTGGCCAGCGGCGAACAATTGCTGGCGCACGTGCCCTCCCACCATGACCACCAATTGGGGGAGTGGATAGGCATTCGTGCCCAGGTCGATCACGTGGTCACCTTCGCCCGGCAACCCCTGTGACAAGCGGTTCGATTTCCCGGGCAAAGTGGGCACCCATGTGGCAAACCGTTGCGTGGATATTCGCGCCCGGTCCTATACTGGCCATTGAGTCAATCGTCGGGCTGCTCCCCAGGTCGACTTTCCCTCTCGGGGGCGGCAACCGCAGGCGGTTGCTTGGGGGCGATCTCAAGTGAACGCTGGAAAAGGTATGCAACTCATGGGCACCAAACTCAAGATGGCGGGCTGGCTGGCCCTGGGCGCTGTGGCAGGCGCCTTGGCCACCATGCAACTGCAGGCCACTGCACGCAGTTCGCTGTCACCACTGCCCCTGGATGAAATGCAGCAACTGGCTGCTGTGTTCGACCTGGTCAAGCGCACGTATGTCGAGCCGGTGGATGAAAAGAAACTCATCCGCGACGCCATCGGCGGCCTGGTGTCCGGGCTGGACCCGCACTCCCAATACCTCGAAGGCCAGCAGTTCAAGGAATTCCGCGAAGGCGTGTCGGGCAAGTTCACCGGCGTGGGCATCCAGATCGAAATGGAAGAAGGCCTCGTCAAGGTGGTTTCCCCCATCGAAGGTTCGCCCGCCTTCCGCGCCGGCCTGAAGACCGGCGACCTGATCACCCGCATCGACGACACCGCCGTGCGCGGCCTCACCATGGACCAGGCCGTCAAGCGCATGCGCGGCCCCTCCGGCACCAAGGTGCTGCTGACCATCTTCCGCAAGGCTGAGTCGCGCACCTTCCCGGCCAACATCGTGCGCGAGGAAATCAAGACCAAGAGCGTGCGCTCCAAGGTCCTGGAGCCGGGTTATGCATGGCTGCGCGTCTCGCAGTTCCAGGAACCCACGCTGAACGATTTCGCCGAGCACCTGAACGAGATCTTCAAGAAGGAACCCAACCTCAAGGGCCTGGTGCTGGACCTGCGCAACGACCCGGGCGGCCTGCTGGATGGCGCCATCGGCGTGTCGGCGGCGTTCCTGGCGCGTGACGCCATCGTGGTCACCACCAACGGCCAGGTGGAAGAATCCAAGAGCACGCTCAAGGCCAACCCGCGCTTCTATTCCCGCGATGGCGGCGACGTGCTGGCCAGCCTGCCCGCAGCGGTGAAGAACGTGCCCATGGTGGTGCTGGTGAACGAAGGCTCGGCCTCGGCCAGCGAGATCGTCGCCGGCGCGCTGAAGGATCACAAGCGCGCCGTCATCATGGGCGCGCAGACCTTCGGCAAGGGCTCGGTGCAGAGCGAGCTGACACGCCTGCCCATGCCCAACACCTCGCTGAAGATCACCACGGCGCGCTACTACACGCCGTCCGGTGGCTCGATCCAGGCCAAGGGCATCGTGCCGGATGTGATGATCGACGAAACCGCTGAAGGCAACATCGCGGCCGACCTGCGGCTGCGCGAGGCCGATCTCGAACGCCACCTGGGCGGGCCCGATGAAAAGAAGGACCCGAACCGCCAGAAGGCCATCGAGGACGCGCTAAAGAAGCTCGAAGACATCAACGCCAAGAACAAGGGCAAGCCGGCTCCGCTGCTGCCCGAGTTCGGCACGGCCGATGACTTCCCGCTGCAGCAGGCGATCAACCGCCTGAAGGGCCGTCCGGTGCTGGTGAGCAAGACATTGACCGAACGCAAGCCGGAAGACACGGCCAAAGCCACGCAGTGAGCCACTGGCGCCTTGCAGCGCCACACGGCTGACCACCCCAAGGGCCCGCAAGGGCCCTTGTTCATTCCCGGCTGCTATCGTTCATGCTCCGCCCATGAACGACGACCAACTACTCCGCTACAGCCGGCACATCCTGCTGGACGACATCGGCATCGAAGGCCAGCAGCGCCTGCTGGGCAGCCATGCCCTGGTCATCGGCGCAGGCGGCCTGGGCTCACCCGCGCTGCTGTACCTGGGCACCGCCGGCGTGGGCACGATCACAGTGGTGGACCATGATCAGGTGGACCTGACCAACCTGCAGCGCCAGATCGTCCATACGCTGGATCGCGTGGGCCGCCCCAAGGCCGAATCGGCCGCGCTGGGCATTGCCGCGATCAACCCCGAGGTGCAGGTGCGCAGCATCGTGGCGCGCGCCGACGCGGCGCTGCTCGACGAACTGGTGGCCCAGGCCGACGTGGTGCTGGACTGCTGCGACAACTTCGCCACCCGCCAAGCCGTGAACCTGGCCTGCGTGCGGCACCGCGTGCCACTGGTGAGCGGTGCGGCCATCGGCTTTGACGCGCAGGTCTCGGTGTTCGACACGCGCGACCCGGCCGCCCCCTGCTACGCCTGCGTGTTCCCTCCGGACAGCAGCCCCGAGGCGGTGAACTGCGCCACCATGGGCGTGTTCGCGCCGCTGGTGGGCATCGTCGGCGCCATGCAGGCGGCCGAGGCTTTGCGGCTGCTCACCGGCGTGGGCCAGTCCCTGGCCGGGCGGCTGCTCATGCTGGACGGCCGGACCATGGAATGGACGCAGATCCGCGTCGGCCGGCACGCGGCGTGCGGCACCTGCGCCGGGCGGCCGGAAATCAGCCCGCCCACCATTGGCCGGCCCAGCGAAACGCACTAAGCTGCGCGCATGACCACACAACAAGACCCCCACGCCACGCCCCTGACCGCCAGCAACTTCCCCAGTGCGGAAGAAGACGCCGCCGCGGTCAAGCCCGTGTCGCGGTACGAGGGCGAAGACAGCAGCTACCGGCTGGCCTTCACCGACGAGGCGTTCCTGCTGCGCAAGGACCTGCGGCCGGTGCGCATGCAGCTGGAGCTGCTCAAGCCGGAACTGGTGCTCAGCGAGTGCGGCGTGGAATCCACCATCGTGATCTTCGGCAGCGCCCGCACCTTGCCGCTGGCGCTGGCGCAGGAGCGCCTGGCGCTGGCCCAGCGGGGCAGCGACACGGCGGCGCTCCGCCGCGCGCAGAACGCGCTGCAGATGTCCCACCACTACGAAGAAGCACGCCGCTTTGCCGCCCTGGTGACCGAGTCCTCGCGGCGCCTGGGCCGCAAGATCGTGGTGTGCACCGGCGGCGGCCCAGGCATCATGGAAGCGGGCAACCGCGGCGCCAGCGAATCCGGCGGCGACAGCGTGGGGCTCAACATCGTGCTGCCGCACGAGCAGGAGCCCAATGCCTACATCACGCCGCGGCTGTGCTTCCAGTTCCATTACTTCGCGCTGCGAAAGATGCACTTTCTCATGCGCTCCATCGCCCTGGTGTGCTTCCCCGGCGGCTTTGGCACGCTGGACGAATTGTTCGAGGTGCTCACGCTCACGCAGACCGGCAAGGTGCGCCGGCGGCCCATCATCCTGTTCGGCCGCGAGTTCTGGGAGAAGCTGGTGAACCTGGAGCACCTGGTCGAGACGGGCATGATCAACCCGGAAGATGTGAACCTCATCCACTACGTGGAGACGGCCGAGCAGGCCTGGCAGCACATCGCGGGCACCTACGGCCTTGAAAACGGCACCGCCACCGCGGCCATCTGACATGCGCAAGATCAGCCTCATCGGCGCGCCCACCGACATCGGCGCCAGCGTGCGCGGCGCCTCCATGGGCCCGGAAGCCTTGCGCGTGGCGCACCTGCAGTCGCGGCTTGAGTCACATGGCCTGTCGGTCTTGGACCGCGGCAACCTCAGCGGCCCGGCCAACCTCTGGCAGCTGCCCGTGGACGGCTACCGCCACCTGGAGGAGGTGGTGCACTGGAACCAGGCCGTGCACGACGCCGTGATCCAGGAATTGCGGGCGCAGCGCCTGCCGGTGCTGCTGGGCGGTGACCACTGCCTGGGCATCGGCTCCATCAGCGCGGTGGCACGCCATTGCCGCGAAAACGGCCGCAAGCTGCGCGTGCTGTGGCTGGACGCGCACGCCGACTTCAACACCTCGGCCATCACGCCCAGCGGCAACATCCACGGCATGCCGGTGGCCTGCCTGTGCGGCCACGGTCCGCGGGCGCTGATCGAGATGGCGGGCCAGGTGCCGGCCATCCAGCCCAAGTGGATCCGCCAGATCGGCATCCGCAGCGTGGACCCGGCCGAGAAGCGCTTCGTGCATGAACAAGACCTGGAGGTCTTCGACATGCGCTACATCGACGAAATGGGCATGCGCCACACCATGGAGCTGGCGCTCGCCACGCTCGACGCCCACACGCACCTGCACGTGAGCTTCGACGTGGACTTCCTGGACGCCGAGATCGCACCCGGCGTGGGCACCACCGTGCCGGGCGGGCCCACCTACCGCGAGGCGCAGCTGTGCATGGAGATGATTGCCGACACGGGCCGCCTGGCCTCGCTGGACGTGATGGAACTCAATCCGGCGCTCGATGTGCGCAACAAGACCGCCGAGCTGGCCGTAGACCTGATCGAGAGTCTGTTCGGCAAGAGCACGCTGATGCGCAAATAAGCAATCAGCGGGCGATGCGCGCCCGCCCTGCCCGGCTACAGCGCCGGATTGGCCGTGATGGTGTGGGTATGGCCGTCGCCGTTGTCGGCGGGGCTCGAACCGATGGCCACGATCTGGCCTTCCTTGATGCGGCGGAACTGGTCGGCGTTGATGGTCACCGTGTGGGTGTGGTCGACCGCGGTGCCGCGGATGTCGTAGACCTTGGCGACAAGCGAATTCAGATCGTCGGCGGGGATCTCGAGGGAGTGGCCATGGTTGCTGGAGATGCGGACATTGCCGTCCAGTTCTTCCAGTTCCTCGTCGGGGTCGCCCCCGCATCCACTCAGCCACAACATCACGCTACCGCCCACGAGCGCCGCACTGAACTGCTTGCGTGTAATTCCCGCCATCGACATTCCTTTGCCAGCTTGTTCGAACGCCGGGACGCAGGGGCCCGGCCTTGGCACGCAGTGTCGCCCCGCAAGGCCCCCGTGACCGTGCCGGCCGTGCAACTTTGATTGGCAGTTGCAAGCGGCCGGCAGCTCCGGGGCTACTGCGCGACCGCGAAGACGGTTACACCGTGCTGGTGCTCGGTGCCGTCGGTGGCAAAGCCGGAGACTGATTCAATGCGTGTGCCCGCCTTGAGCTGCTGCAATTGCTCGGCGGAGAAGAACACCGTGTGGTTGTGCTGGGCTTGCCCGATGATGTTGAACGTCTTGCCGCCCGCCGTGTCCAGGTCTGCCGCCGTGATGAAGATGGTGTGCGCTCCATTGGCATGGTTGCCGCCGATGACGAAGTCGCCATCTTCGCTGTCGCCCCCGCATCCACTCAGCCACAGAGAAACGGTGACCCCACCGAGCGCGCTGCCAAAACTTCTGCGCGTGATATCCATGATCGTCACTCCTTCGCTACACATGGCCGATTGCCACGCACATCGCGCATGGCTTGGTAGCAATTCTGGCGTCGATGAGACTGACCACACAGTCCCGCTACGCAACTCTTCGGTGGCAATTGCAAGCATCGGTTCGGCACTGCACAACCGGCAGGACCCCAGTGGATGGCACTCACTCCCTGGCGTACAGAGCCCTGCAGCCACCCCCGGAACAAACCCTGTCTGCGCCGCAGCAGCCCGGTGCGTAAGTCACGGCAACGCCGTGTGGAAGCGTGATGACGTGTATCAAGGCGTCAGGAGCGAAACCACCCAGGCCGCGAACAAACCCAGCAGCACGGCCCACACCACCAGCACCAGCACCGCGCCCCACAGCATGTGAGGCAGCTTGTCGGCCGAGGCCTGGGCCTCGCCCAGGCGCGCTTCCCACAGCGGGCGCGGCGTGAGCTTCACGGCCAGCGCCACGCCCAGCGGGATGAGGATCAGGTCGTCCAACTGGCCCAGCACCGGGATGAAGTCCGGGATCAGGTCGATGGGGCTGAGCGCATACCCCAGCACCGCCACGGCCACGAGCTTGGCCGGCAGCGGCGTGGCGGGATGCCGGAAGAGCTTCCACAGCGCCAGCAGGTAGGTGGTGAGGCGGGCCGGATGGGCAGCGCGCAGGAGTCGCACGAATTTCATGCCGCCGATTGTGTCTCCGGTGGGCAAACTTTTGTGCGTGGGCCACTATTCAGGCCCCACCGCGGCTTCACTGCGCGCCTTGTAGACCTGCAGCATCTCTTCGCTGAAGTTGCCCAGCAGCATGCGGGCTCACCAGCCCGCATAGACGTTGAAGTGCGTGCTGAGGCGATAGCGGATCTGCACCTGCATGTCGGTGCCGCCCTCGGCCGGCGTCAGGTGCACCTGCGTGTCGACCAGGTCGAAGTAGTGCCCGCCGATGAGCACATGGTCGTCGAGCGCACCGCGAGGGAACGAGTCTGGATGGAAGTGGTAGGTCCAGCGCAAGCGGCGCTGCGGCTCCGTGTCCTGGATCACTTCATTGAAGTACACGCCCTTGTCCCATTGCGCGCGGCGCACGCAGCCTTGCGGCGTGGCGGTCATCAGGCTGGCCCGCGGCGCCGGCACGCCGATGCGCATGGCCCAGACCTGCTTCATGCGAGCTTCTGGAATGGCCGGGGTGTTGAGCAGATGATCCCAGACCGCGGCGGGCGGCGCCTGGATGTGAACGCTGCGCTGGGTCATGCCGAACTCCGGCGGCAAGGGCAGGGTCACCCCTGACATGGCCACCAGCAGCGGCAGCAGGCCCACGCCGTAGAGCGCCTGGCGCGGCCGGGGCCAGTGAGTGGGTGTGAGCACCCGGCACCGGGGTACCGGCGCCACCCGCCGAGCGGGTACTCAGCCGCCTTGGGGCGGCCCGGCGCCGGCTGAGAGGGTGTGAACAAATCCGCCATGACCGCTCATCCCACCCCAAAGGCCCCACTCCGCGTTGCAAATGCTCGCCGTAGCCCGAGCTACGACTGCGCTTTGCGCCTTGATTGGGGCCTTTGGCGCGGTCTGCTCGGCCACGCCGGATTCATTCACACCCTCTGAGGCGGCAGATGAGGCCCATGAGCAACCCGCCCGCCACGCCCAGCGCCGCGAACAGCGGAAAGATCACGAAGACGCAGATCAGCCCCTCGATCATCACCAGCAAAGTGCCGGCAACAAAGCCGCTGACCGCGATCGCGGGTGCGACCACGCAGAGCGGCGGTATTGCCGATCTGCCAGATAGACCGTGAGCATGCCCACCAGCAGGGGCGCCAGGAAGATGAATGTGCCGGCCATGGCCGACCAGGGCGACCCCGCCTTGCCGGAGAAGGCCAGCCGCAGCAGCATCCCGGCAACGACGCCACCCAGCACGGGATAGCGCAGGCGGAACGGCGGGGAGGTGGCCTTCGCTGCCGTGGCGGGCAGCCCCTGGGGACCGCTTGGCAAGGGAGAGGGCAACGGCGCACTCATGATCCCGCCCCTTGCAGCGGAGCGCCGGCCCGCGCAACCCCGCGCGCCGGTTTCGCCCTGGCGCCCTGCCGCCCATGCGCGCACCACAGCGCCAGCAGCAAGGCCAGCACCGGCAGGTTCTTCATCAGAGGTTCGGCATGGTCCAGAGTCAGCGCCGGCATGCTCACGGCCGCCATGAGCATGCAGCCCAGCACCGCGGCCATCTGCACGGCATAGGTGGCCGGCGCCGGGCGCAGCAGCACGGCCACGCCCAGCGCAAGGTCCAGGCCGCACGAGGCCAGCATCACCGCCACCCCGGCCGGCCCGGAAAAGCCCCAGCGCTCCAACAGGTGCAGCACGCCGGGGGCCTGCGGCCCGCCCAGGCTGGCCAACGCCATGCCGACCCACATGCCCGCGAGTGCCAGCCGCAGCACCCCGTCCATCAAGGGGCTCAGGGTTACCTGCAAGTCCAGCGCCGGCTGCGGCGGCGTGATGGCCAGCCCCTCCTGCAGCGGCGTCGGCGCCCGGCCCAGCAGGCGCGGCGCCGCGTTGGCGGCCGGGGTGTTGCCGCGCTCCAGCAGGCGCAAGGTGTCGCGGCTGAACACCTTCTGCGGCAGCCATTCGGCGCAGGCCGCACCCAGCCTCATCAGCGCCAGGGGCACGGGCAGCCACAAGGCAGGGCCCAGGCCCATGGCGTGGCGGTACGAGGCGAGCATCTGCCGGCACGTGACAGGCTGCGGGCCACCGAGTTCGAAGATCTCGCCCGGTGCGAGCGGCTCGCTGCGCTCCAGCAGTTGCACCACGGCCTCGGCCACCTCATATACGTGGATGGGTTGCACCTGCTGCAAATCGCGGCCCGGGGTGGCAATGAGGGGCAGGCTGGCCAGCGTGGCGAACAGCGCCGCGCTGGCGCTGCCCGGCCCGTACACCAGCGAGGGCCGCACGATGGCGCTTTCCATGGGCAAGGCTGCCAGCGTGTCATCGGCCTGCAGCTTGCTCAGCAGGTAGGGCACGCCATGGGCACTGGCCTCGTCCCGCACGCCCAGCGCCGACACCTGCACCACGCGGTGCACACCTGCCAGCGCGGCCCCCTTGAACAGCTCGCTGGGGCCCCGGGCATGCACGCGCTCGAAGCTCTGGCTGGGGCCTTGCATCAGGATGCCGACGCAGTTGACCACCGCGTCGATGCGCCGCGCGGCCAGCAGCCGCGCCCAGTCGCGCGGCTCCTGCGGCTGCATGAAATCCACGGGCAGCGTGCGTGCGCCCTCGGGCAGCGCGCGCGCCGCTTCCACCACCGGGTGATTGCGCGCTCGCAAGGCATGGACCACCGCATGGCCGATGCAGCCGGTGGCGCCGCAGACGAGGACTCTCATGTCGTGCTCCCTTGCGAGGTGTGGGTGGGCCAGGCCACCAGTGCAGGCCGGTGCGGCAGGTCCGCAGGCCCGGCGAGGCGGCCCACCAGGCCGGCACGCTGCAGGCCCCGCAACACCCACCAGCCCGGGTCCCACTGATGCCGTTCCAGCCCCAGCCGTGCCGAGGCCGGAAACGCGTGGTGGTTGTTGTGCCAGCACTCGCCCAGGGTCACGAGCCCGCAAGCCCAGGCGCCCGGCGGGCCCACCCCCGGCACCTGCACGTTGAAGCCCTGCACGGCCGCACCGCGCACCAGCCACGCCTGGTGGCCGTGGCGATGGGCGAAGTGGCCGATCAACCAATGGCCGGTGACGCCCACCGCCACCCGTGCGCAGATGCCCCACAGCACCCAGCCGAGCCCGCCCAGGGCGTAGAACAGCACGGCCCACGGCACCTGCTGCCACATCCACGTGCGCTCCAGCACGCGGTAGAAGCGGTCTTGCGCAATCTCCGCGGGCGGCACGAAGCGCGGCGGCCGGTCCAGCAGCACCTCGCAGTGCAGTTGCCACCAGCCATCGTGCAGGAAGGCGCGGCGGTGGCCGAAGTAGTCGTGGCACAGCGGCAGGCGCTGCGCCCAGTCGCGCAGGTCATGCGTGCGCAGCATGCCCAGCGGCCCGGCCATGCCCACCAGCGTGCCCAGGTAGACGAACGCATGTTCCAGCCACAGCGGCGCTTCATAGCTGCGATGGATGAAGCGCCGGTGCATGCCCAGCGAGTGGCCCAGGCACAGCGTCACCGCGGTACTGGCGACACACAGCACCAGGCCGCCCCAGCTGAAGTGGCCCACCAGGGCCCAGAGGCCGCCCGCGCTCATGCCCAGCAGCCAGAGCGATTTCACCGGCGCCCAGCGCACCCGGCCGGCCGCGGCATCGGCGCCGGCCGGGCCAGCTTCCATGGTGGGAACGTCATTGCGCATGGCAATTCCTTTCGTTCGTTTATTCAGTTATTTCTGTCTATACAGAAATTCATCAGAAAAAAAAAGCCCGCACACTCACGGGCCAGACAAAGGGGTCGCCGCGGCATCCGACTCAGGCATGGGCGGCAACTCAGGTTCGGGTTCGAGCACCGGCAAAGGCTCCCGGCCCAGCAGCTTCTTGATGCGGGCACCCAGGCGCAGCACCTTGGTCAGCGTCTCGGCATCCAGCCGCAGCATCTCGTCGCCCCAGGCGGTGAGCGTCTCCAGCAGGTCCAAGGTTTCTTTGATGCGCCGCTTCGCCATGGCCGGTTCGCGGCCCATGGCCGGATCGGCCAGCAGCTCGCGCAGCACCGTGATGGTGGGTGTGATCTCGCGTGACTGGCGCTCGCGCACGATGGTGCGGGTCAGCTCCCACACGTCCGTCAAGGTCTCGAAATGGTCGCGCCGGTCGCCGGCCAGGTGCACCAGCCGCACCAGCTTCCAGGCTTGCAACTCACGCAGGCTGGTGCTCACATTGGAGCGCGCCACGGCCAGGGTGTCGGCGATTTCCTCGGCGTGCATGGGCCGACCTTCGAGGAACAGCAAGGCATGGAGTTGCGCCACGGTGCGGTTCACGCCCCAGCGGGCGCCCATTTCGCCCCAGTGCAGCACGAAGCGTTCGGCGGTGGGTGTCAGTTGCATGCGGCCAATGTAGGTTTGGCTGCTATTTCTGTCAATACAGAAATATTCGGCACTCACGCGGTGGCGATCCAGCCTTCCAGCGGGTCCACGTGGTCGGGCAGGCCATGGTGCGGTTGCCGGCTGGCCCAGGCCGCCTGCAGTGCACACAACACGGCATCCAGGCGGTCGCCGCTGGCATCGGCCAGCAGGTCGTTGCGTTGCGCGCCGTTGAGCGCCAGGTGCAGATGCAGGCGCGTGCGCCCTTGCTCCAGCGCATCGATCAAGGCCTCGCGGGCTTCGCGGCGTGCGGTGGTCTGCCGGGCCCTGTCATCGCTCTTGTAGCTGCGCCGGCCGATCAACTCGCGCGCCAGCACGCCCGGGTAGCCCTCCAGTGCCACGCGCCGCTCGCACTCGATGGGACGCAGCCCGGGAATGTGCAGGCCGGCCTCGATCAACAAGGGCACGCCCGCGTGCAGCATGTAGGCCACGGGCCGGTTGACCCACTTCATCGACGGGCTGGAGCCGGCGGGCCCGTCGGTGGCCCGGTGGGCGAACTTGGCACCCGCGGGCCGGGCCGCACACCAGGCCTTGAAGGTGGCGCGGACCTGCTCGCGCGGCAACGCGGCGTAGTGCCGCATCAAGGCCAGCCACTCCAGCGGCCAGCCGAGCGCCGTGACCAGTTCACGCGGCAGGCCAAAGGGAAAGTCGAATGCCCCGATCCACTCGCCGGGCTGCTTCAGCCAGTGCGCCACACTGCGGAAGTCTGCATGCGCGTCCACCCGCAGCAGGTGCATGGCCGAGCCTTGCAGGCTCGCATGCGCCACGGTGATGGGCTTGCGCCGCGACGGGCTGCTGGTGAAGTCCACCCCGCAGACCGCCACCGCGGCCGGCGGTGGCGTCACGGCCGGCACCACCCCGGCGTCACTCCTTGCTGCGCTTGATGTAGACGATCTTCTTGTGGCCGCCTTCGCAGGTGCCCACGACCTTGTGCGCGTGCTTGACCTCATCGGTGGCCATCACTTCGAGCGTGAAATCGTGCACGCCCTTGGCCTGCAGCTTCTGCTCGATCTCGGTCTTCAGTTCGTCACAGCTCTTCTTCTGTGCCAGCGCGGGCGTTGCGGCCGCCAGCAGCGCACACACTGCCAGCATCGTCGCCTTCATCGTCTTCATCTCTGCCTCGTCTTCCAGGAGTTCGCGGCGCGGCGGCCTTGCGACGCAAGGCCGTGTCACGCGCGTCACGCACGCATTGTGGCGAACTTCGCTGGCACGCTGCCCTGGCACGTGGCGGCTTTGCCACGCCTGGGCGTGGCAGTTTTCAGGCCGCGAGCTTGAACTTGCGGATCGTGTCGGCCAAGTGCTCGGATTGCTCTTTCAGCGAACCCGCCGTCGCGCTGGTCTGCTCCACCAGCGCGGCGTTCTGCTGCGTCACGGTGTCCACCTGGGTGATGGCTGCATTCACCTCGCCCAGGTTCTGGCTCTGTTCGCGGCCGGCCTGCGCAATGCCTGCAATCAAGGTGCTGGCCTGGGTCACGCCGGCCAGCAGCTCCTGCATGGTGGTGCCGGCTTCATTGACCAGCTTGGAACCCGACTCGGCCTTTTCCACCGAGCTGCCGATGAGGATCTTGATGTCCTTGGCGGCCGCCGCGCAGCGCTGCGCCAGGCTGCGCACCTCGGACGCCACGACCGCGAAGCCGCGCCCGTGTTCACCGGCCCGCGCCGCCTCGACCGCGGCATTGAGCGCCAGGATGTTGGTCTGGAAGGCAATGCCGTCGATCACGCTGATGATCTCGGAGATCTTGGCGGCGCTCTGGTTGATGTCGCTCATGCGCACGACCATGTCCTTCATGAGCTGGCCGCCGCGCGTGGCCACGCCCGAGGCGTTCCTCACCAGGTCGTTGGCACGCACGGCCTGCTCGGCATTGGCACGTACGGCGGTGGTCAAGGTGTCCATGGAGCTGGCGGTCTGCTGCAAGGCCGCGGCCTGGCGCTCGGTGCGGGTGCTCAGGTCGCTGCTGCCCTGGGCGATGTCGTCAGCGCACGAGCGCACGGCATCAGCCGAGTGGGCTGCCACCAGCAGCGCGTCGCGCAGCTTCTTGCGCATCTTGTTCAGCTCCGAGTTGAGCCAGGCGATCTCGTCGCGGCCCTGCGAGATGAACTTGGATTCGAGGTCCCCGCCGGCCACGCGCGAGACGGCGTGCACCACGGTCTCGATGGGTGCCTGCACGCTGTTGCGCAACAGCAGGGCACAGCCCATGCCCAGCACCGCCGTGACCACCGCCGTGATGGCCACGGTCCAGCGCATGGCCTGCAAGCTGCCGGCGGCCGCCGCGGTGACCTCGCCGGCCGACGCGACACCCCACCAGGCCATGCCACCCATGATCAAGGCCATGAGCGACATGAAGCCGAAGCCCACACCGATGCGCACGGCAATGCTGTAGTTCGTCAAAGTCATCACTGTGTTCCCATCAACGTCAAAACGGTGTCCACCTCCCGAAGGAGCGAGGGGGCGTTGCGGCTGCCTTGGGTCTTCCCATAGCGTGTTGCCATGGTGCGCGCTGCCCTGTGAAGGCGATCGACGAAACAGGCATGAACTTGAGAGTCAGTTCACGCCGGCGTGCCCCGGGCCGGCGGCAATGGAGAACTTTGACCGCTCTTGGCCGGCGCCTCGATCACGGCATGGCGGAGCCCCGCGTCCGCGATGCCGGCGTAGTGGCAGTCGGACATATGCTGGCGTGCGACTTCCATCACGGCCCACTGCCACAGGTACAGGTACAGGCCAAAGCTGATGCGGAACAGCAGGATGCCAGTAGGCCCGGCAACCCGGGGGTCAGGCAGGGCTGCAGTGTGGTCCGGTCATGGGCGCGATTCTGCAGGCTCCTGCAGGATCTCCCTGACGGCCGTGCGCGCTACCCCCAAGTGTTCTGCGCCTCATGAGTCCTTCGGGGCCGCGCTGGCGGGCCGGTGGGTGGGTCATCGCGGCCGCAGCGTGTCGATGATGGCGCGGATCAGGTGGCCGCGCTCGGCGATGGTGCTCACGTGGCCACCGCCCAGCCACCGCACGTCGGCGCGGCCTTTCCAATGCTGGGCGAGGCGCTCGTAGGAGTCACGCGGCACATAGCGGTCGCGCCGGGCCGCGATCAGCGTGACACGCTGGCCTGAAGCCGGCACGGGCAGGCGCACCAGGCTGGTTTGCGCGAACAGGTCGATCATCTGCTGCTTCACCGGCCGCGACGAGCCACTGGTGCGCTGGAGCAGTTCCCAGTCGCACAGCCGGCCGAGCAGCCCGTCGATGAGCACCGGGACGCCGCTGTCCGGCGGCAGCAGCGCCACCACGTGCGCCGGGGCCGACGAACGCAGCCCCGCCACGGTGGCGAGGTAGCCGCCCTTGCTGATGCCTGCGGTGCACAGCTCGCGAAAGCCCTGGCCGGCGAGCCAGGCCAGCACGGCCCGCGCTTCCTCGATGGCGGCCGCGCTGAGCACCAGGAAGTCCGAGAAGTGCTGCAGCGTGGCGCCATGCTGGGACTGGGGCTTGCGGCGTCCCATGAAGGGGCTTTCCAGCAGCACGGATGAGATGCCTTCGCGTGCCAGTGCCCATGCCGTCGGCAGGCGACCCGCGACGCCGGCTTCTCGCGACGTGGGCGGCAACACCACCACGGGCCCCGTGCCCTTGAGCGCCGGGCGCACGAAATGCACGTAGGCCCGCGCCGATTCGGGTGGCAGGTGTTCCACGTGCAGCGGCGTCGGAAAGCTGCCGCTGCGCGTCCACAGGCCGCGGGACGTCAGCGACCAGTCGGTTTCCCAGGTGATGTCGATGGACCGCGGCAGCGCCGGTTCGTTCCAGCGCCCATTGACGGCGGCGAGCGCGGCCTGGCTGCCCCAGCCGCGGTGGAACATCGGGGGCGAAGCGCGGTTGACGTGGCAGTGGTACCGAAAGTACCACTCGTCCAACTTGCCGAGCGCGCCATCGATCAAGGTCAGGATCGCCATGTGAGCTCCCTACGGGCCAGCTGCGCGTGGCTCACGGTGGGCTCCGTGATGATGGGCGCCCACCTGTGCTTGCGCAGGGCCGCGACGAGCCCGGCCCGGATGAACAAATCCACCCGCGAGAGGTCGCAGATGGTGAGGTAGCGGCCGTTGTTCATGTGGAAATTCACATTGAGGTCGTTGGACGGCAGCCAGGTCTTTCTCCCCCCGCTTGCACCAGCAGCCCCGCAGCAGGTGGCCGCCGGATGAGGACACCATGCGCGCCGCGCACGGCCCACTCGGCATCAAGCGCGTCGCGCTCGACAAGGCTGCGGAACGGGGCGACGTGATTCTCCTTGAAGAGGATGCGCCACGTGATGCGAATAGCGCCCGCGGATCAGCTAGCAGGCCTCGGGGACCTGGTTGCGTGCCACGATCAAGGCGCCACTTGCGGCGCCGGCGCCACAATACGGCTGGACCCCCAGCCCCGCGAGTACCCACCATGTACCAGCCTGCCAGCTTTGCACCGACCGACACCGAAGCCATGCACGCTCTCATGCATGCAGCCCCGCTCGCCACGCTGGTGGTGCCCACGGCCACGGGGTTGCAGGCCAACCCGCTGCCGCTGCAACTGCGCGAAGACGCCCAGGGCTGGGTGCTGGCGGGCCACGTGGCGCGCGCCAACCCGGTGTGGCAGGCGGCACCCACGGGCGAGGTGCTGGCCATCTTCAGCGGCGCGCAAGGCTACGTGAGCCCGGGCTGGTATGCCTCCAAGGCCGCCCACGGCAAGGTGGTGCCGACATGGAACTACGCCACGGTGCATGCCCACGGCAGCCTGCGCTGGATCGACGACGCCGGGTGGCTGCGTGCCTTCCTGGACGGCTTGACCCACACCCACGAAGCCGGGCAAGCCCACCCGTGGCAGATGAGCGACGCCCCGGCGGACTTCACCGCGCAACTGCTGCAGGCGATCGTGGGCCTGGAACTGCGCATCACCCGCCTGGAAGGCAAGTTCAAGCTGAGCCAGAACCGCCCGGCAGCCGACCAGCAAGGTGTGCTGGCCGGCCTGCAGCACAAGGGCGATGCCGGCTCCGCGGCGCTGGCCGAGGCTATGCGCTCGGTCCTGGGTACGCCGTAGCGCGCTCCTTCGGCGCCCGCTGCCTCGTCAGGCCCAGGCCAGCGCAATCACCCCGGCCGCGATGCTGCCGGCGCCCAGCAGCCGCAAGCCCACGTCGCGCTCGCGCAGCAAGGTGCCGCCCAGCAGCGCCGCGAACAGCATCGACACCTCGCGCGCCGGGGCCACGTGCGACAGCGGTGCGATCGTGGCCGCGTACAGCACCAGCACATAGGCCACCGGCGAGATCGCGGCGATCATCAGCGCGGGCTTCCAGCAGGTGCGCCAGTAGCCGGCCAGCGGCAGCGGTTCGCGCCGGCCCAGCGCCAGGATCCACAGCAGCGTCAGCGGCACACGCACCACATTGCCGAGATAGTCCACCGACACCGGCGAGATGCCGGCCCGCTTGACCGCGTAGCCGTCCACCACCGTGTAGCCGGCAATGCACACCCCGGTGAGCAGCCCGTACCCGACGCCGGCGCGCAGGCGCTTCAGGTGCTCATCTGCCTGAGCCTGTGCCCCGGAGCCGGCGCGCAAGGCATGCCACAGCGCCGGCCCACCGGAAATGAGCACGATGCCCAGCACCACCCCCAGCACGCCCACCCATCCCAGCAGCCCCAGCGACTCGCCCAGCAGCACCGTGGCCACCATCGCGGTAAGCAGCGGACCGGTGCCGCGCGCCAGGGGGTACACCACCGACAGGTCGGCGAGCCGGTAGCCACGCAGCAGCGTGACGAAATAGACCACGTGGATCGCGCCGCTGGCCACGATGAGCGCCCATTGCAGGGGGCCGTAGGCGCCCACCTCGTGCCAGGCGAACCACAGGCCCACGGGGGCCCAGACCAGTGCCACCGCGATCTGCGAGATCAGTGCGAAGCGGACATCGCCGCCGGTCTTCTTGGCCAGCAGGTTCCAGGTGGCATGGATCAAGGCCGCCACCAGGACCCAGGACAGCGCAATACCGGACATGACCGGGTCCTCAGCCGGCACCGGGCCGAGCGCCGGGCCGCTCCCAAGCCGGCCCGGATCCCCGCGGGGGATCGTCAGAGGTACCCATCGGACGAGGGGTCGTCATTCAAGCCCAGGCCAGCGCAATCACCCCGGCCGCCATGCTGCCGGCACCCAGCAGGCGCAGGCCCATGTCGCGCTCGCGCAGCAAGGTGCCACCCAGCAGCGCGGCAAACAGCATCGACACCTCGCGGGCCGGCGCCACGTGCGACAGCGGCGCCATCGTCACGGCATACAGCACCAGCACGTAGGCCACCGGCGAGATCACGGCGATCAGCAGCGCATATTTCCAGTGCTCCCGCCAATAGCCGGCCATGGGCAGCGGCTCGCGCCGCCCCAGCGCCCAGACCCACAAGGCGGTCATGGGCACACGCACCAGGTCGGCCAGGAAGTCCACCGCCACGGGCGAAACCGCCGCGTGCTTGACCGCATACCCATCGATCACCGAGTAGCCGGCAACGCACAAGCCGGTGAGCAAGCCGTAGCCCACGCCCGCCCGCAGGCGCACCAGGTGTTCATGCGCCTGCGCCCCGGCGCGCAGCGCATGCCACAGTGCCATGCCCCCGGTGAGGCACACGATGCCCAGCACCACGGCCAGCACGCCCACCCACCCCAGCAGGCCCAGCGACTCGCCCAGGAACGCGGTGGCCACCAGCGAGGTCATCAGCGGCGCGCTGCCGCGTGCCATCGGGTACACCACCGACAGGTCAGCGAGGCGGTAGCCGCGCAGCAGGGTGACGGAGTAGATCGCGTGGACGGCGCCGCTGGCGGCGATCAAGGCCCACTGCAGCACGCCGTAGCCGAAGGCCTCGCGCCAGGCGAACCACAGGCCCACGGGTGACCAGACCGCCAGCACCGCAAGTTGCGACAGCAGCGCGAAGCGCACGTCCCCTCCGCTCTTCTTCGCCAGCAGGTTCCAGGTGGCATGGATCAGGGCGGCCACGAGGACCAGGACAAGGGCGATTCCGGACATGGGGCGGGAGAATAGCAGCGGGCCACCCCAAGGCGGCTGAGGCTCGCTCGGCGGGCGGCACCGGTACCCCGGGGCCGGGTGCCCACCTCAGCCGGCGCCGGGTGCTCACACTTCACATGGGCTTGAAGCGCCAGGCCCAGGCCTGGCTCACCTGCAGCCGCTCGGCATGGCCCTTGAGGTGCAGGCTGATGCGCCCGTCCTCGCTGCGCTGCGCGCGCGCGATGGCGCCGGCCCGCACGATGGTGCCGCGATGCACCTGCCAGAACTCGTCGCCGTCCAGCCCGTCGGCGATCTCGCGCAGCGGCTTGCGGATGTGGCCCTCGTCGCTGGCCGTGACCACGCGCGTGTACTTTTCGTCCGACTGGAAGAACAGCACCTCGTCGATGCCGAACATCTTGATGGCGTCGCCAGCGCTGGCGCTGATCCAGCGCAGCCGCTCCCCGGTGCGCGGGGCGTCGGCCTGCAGGCGCTGCAGCCGCAGGTCGATGTCGGCAGCGGGCACGCGCTGCGCCAGGCGATCACGCAGGCGCTGCACGGTCTGCGCCAGGCGTTCGGCCTGCACCGGCTTGAGGAGATAGTCCAGCGCCCCGGCCGTGAAGGCCTCGATGGCATGGGCATCGTGCGCGGTGGTGAAGACCACGTGGCAGCGGCCGCTGGCTGCGCGCGCCACGTCCAGGCCGCTGCGCCCCGGCATGCGGATGTCCAGGAAAGCCACGTCCGGCCGCAGCACCTCGATGGCCTCCACCGCGGCCACGCCATGCTCCGCCTCGGCCACGATGCGCAGGGCCGGCCAGGCCACCTGCAGCATGCGGCGCAGCTCAGTGCGGGGCAGGTCTTCGTCGTCGGCCAGGATGGCGGTGGGTTCGGTCATGTAGGCTCCCAGGGCCGGGCTACGCCCAGCCCGCCCCTCGAGGAGGGCAAGGAAACTTGGGGCGGCCCGGCGTTTCCTTGAGAGAGCGCAAACTCCAGGGGCAGGCTGAGCGTGGCGCAGGCCCCGCCCCCCACCGCCGACTGCAACCGCAGTTCGGCTGCGCCGCCATATAACTGCAGCAGTTGCTCGCGCACGTTCACCAGGCCCAGCCCGCTGCCCATGGCGCCTTCGCGCAGGCCCACGCCGTCGTCGCTGACGCTGATCTCCAGCCGGGCCCGGCCATCACTGGCCTGGGTGCGCAGGGCCGCGACCGTGATGTGCCCCAGGCCCAGCTTGGGCTCGATGCCGTGCTTGACCGCGTTCTCCACCAGGCCGATCAGCATCAGCGGTGGGCAGCGCGCCGCGAGCAACTCGTCATCCGCCTTGAGGGTGAACGACAGGCGCAGCAGCCGCGAGCGCATCAGCGCCAGGTAGGCGCGCGACACGTCCAGCTGGGCACCCAAGGTGGCCTCCGCGGCGCTGGCGCTGCTGCGCAGCCGGGGGATGGAGGCGCGCAGGTAGTCCACCAGCCGGTCGACGATCTCCACCGCACGCGCCGGATCGCCGGTCACCGCGCTGCGCACGCCCGCCAGGGTGTTGAACAGGAAGTGCGGCTCCACCTGCGCCTGCAGCACCGACAGGCGCAGTTCGGCATCGCGGCGGGCCTCCTGCGCAGCCTGCAGCTCGCGCCGACGCGTCATCTCGGCCAGGGCGCGCCGCTCGCGCTGCAGGCCGAACAAGCCCATGCCGCCGGCCACCCAGGTGACCTGCAGCACCCACAAGGTGTCGCGCCACCAGGAGTCCCAGCCCGGATCGGGCACGGAGGGTCCCACCGCCATCGGGTCGCCCGTGCCGGCCGCTTCATCACCTTCACCAGGAAGGTAGCGCTGCACCGACAGGTTCAGCATCACGAACGTGGTGCCGGCGTCCCGGCCTTCGAGCCACTGGCTCAGGGCGTTCTTCAGTGCCGGGCGGGCATGGTTGAACAGCACCGTGGTGACCAGGGCCGTGAACACGAACACCGCCACCAGCGCCGCGAATTCGCGCCGCCGCGGCCAGGCCCGCCGGCGCACCTGCCAGGCCAGCCAGGGGCCCAGCAGCAGCGGCACGCCCGCGGCGAACAGCAGCATCAGCGCCACGGCCGCCGCCGCCACCACGGGGTGGCCGTGCTCGCCGGTCAGTGGCAGGACCTGGAACACGATCAGCACCACGGCCAGCATCAGCAGCCAGGCGCCCCAGGCCCGCATGCGCCCCAGCGCCCAGGGTCGGCTGAAGACCGGGTAGCGGCGATAGTGCGTGAACCAGCCATGCGCGCCGGTCAGCTCCACAGGCAGGGGACTGAGCAGGTCGACATGCGCCGGCCCGCCTGCGGCAGGCGTGGCGTTCATCGGCGAGGAGGTGAGCGACAAATCCACGGGCTGGAGCGTAGCGCGGAGTGCGGGGGTTCCGCGCCAGCACGCGACCAGCGCCGCGCCGGCTGCGACGAAGCCGCGGCCGGCAGGCCTGGCGTCCCCAGGATGCCAGGCCTAGCCGCGCCCGGCGATGGCCGCCGTGGCGCTGAGCTCGGCCAGCAAGGCCAGCGCCGCCTCGGCGCTGATCGTGCTCGGGTCCAGCACGGGCTTTTCGCAGTACTTGAGCAGCACCGACGGGTTGACCTTGCCCAGGTTCACCTGGCCCATGGTCCAGCCGCCGAAACGGCGCTCGATGATCTGCTCGTAGGACAGCAGCACGACGTCGGTGTGCCGTGAGTCGGCGGCGATCTGCCGGTAGACCGCGTTCACCGGGCCGCGACCGCCTTCGATGACCTGCATGAACACGTCGCCCGACCAGCACAGGATGCCGGTGAGCCCCAGCGCGGCATTGTGGGTGCGGCCCTGAGAGAGGATGCCTTCGATCTCCTCAGGCGCGGGTGCCTTCTTTGCGCGGCTGGCGTACAGCAGGCGGACCAACATGGCAGTTCTCCATCACACCGAGCGGTGGTTGTTGACCAGCGACAGGAACTCCCGGCGCAGGTCGGCGTTCTTGAGAAAGCTCCCCTTCATGACGCTGTTGATCATCTTCGAGTCCATGTCGCGCACGCCGCGCCACTGCATGCAGAAATGGTTGGCCTCCATTACCACGGCCAGACCGTCGGGCTGCATCTTGGCCTGCAGCAGCTCGGCCACCTGCGTGACGGCCTCTTCCTGGATCTGCGGCCGGCTCATCACCCACTCGGCCAGGCGCGCGTACTTGGACAGGCCGATGAGGTTGGAGTGCTCATTGGGCATGACGCCGATCCACAGTTTGCCGATGATGGGACACATGTGGTGCGAGCAGGCGCTGCGGACCGTGACGGGTCCCACGATCATCAGCTCGTTGAGGTGCTCCACGTTCGGGAACTCGGTGACGGGCGGCTGAGGCACATAGCGGCCCTTGAACACCTCGTTGAGGTACATGCGCGCCACGCGGCGGGCGGTGTCCTGGGTGTTGTGGTCGCTCTCGGTGTCGATGACCAGGCTTTCCAGCACGCCGGCCATCTTGGCCTGGACCTCGTCCAGCAGCAGCGCCAGTTCGCCGGGCTCGATGAATTCGGCGATGTTGTCGTTGGCATGGAACCGCCGGTTGGCGCGCTTGAGGCGCTCGCGGATCTTCTGCGACAGGGGCACGCCCGCATCGTCGGCGGAGGTGGCGGTTTTTGACAATGGCGTCACGTTCATGTGGATCCCCCCGAAACCGGTGTGGAGACCCGCACCGCACGATGTTCTGACTATTGACGGTCAATAGTAGCAGTGCACGGCAGGTCAGGATTTCCCTTCCCCCTGCCCCAGCAGCGCCTCCAGTTGCCCCAGCGTGTCGGCCTCGTGCAGGGGCTTGTCGGGCCGCAGGCGCCGCATGCGCGGGAACCGCACCGCCAGGCCGCTCTTGTGCCGGGCGCTGCGGTTGATGCCCTCGAACCCCAGCTCGAACACCAGCGTGGGCTTGACGCTGCGCACCGGGCCGAAGCTCTCCAGCGTGGTGGCGCGGATGACGCGGTCCACGTCCTGGAACTCGGCATCGCTCAGGCCCGAGTAGGCCTTGGCGAACGGCACCAGTTGCAGCGCGCCGGGGCGGGCCGGCTCGCGCCGTTCGATCGCCGCCACCACGGCCTGGGCCTCGGCCGCGTCGGCCGGGGTGCGGTTCCAGACCGCAAAGGTGTAGTCGGTGTAGACGCTGGCGCGGCGGCCGTGGCCGGCCTGGGCATAGATGAGCACGCAGTCCACGCTCATCGGCTCGATCTTCCATTTCCACCAGGTGCCCTCGGCCTTGGTGCGGCCGGCGCCGTAGGCGGCCTGGCGGTGCTTGAGCATCAGGCCCTCCACGCCGCGCTCGCGCGCCTGCGCACGCAATGCAGCGAGCGCTGGCCAGTCCGCGGCTTCCACCTCGGGCGACACCTGCAGCGCCGCGCTTGCCGTCACACCTGCCGCCAGGCCCAGCAGCGCGGCACGGCGCTCGTGCTGCGGCCGCGCGCGCAGGTCTTGGCCGGCATGCTCCAGCAGGTCGTACGCGATGAACACCACCGGCACCTCGGCCAGCAGTTTTTTCGTCAAGGTCTTGCGGCCGATGCGCTGCTGCAGCAAGGCAAAGGAGCCCGGGCGCTGCGCCTGCCACACCAGCAGTTCGCCGTCGAGCACGCTGCCGTCCGGCCAGGCCTGCGCCTGGGCCGTGACCTCGGGGAAGCGCTCGGTCACCAGTTCCTCGCCGCGCGACCAGATCCACACCTGCCCGGCCCGCTTGACGATCTGGGCCCGGATGCCGTCGTACTTCCACTCCACCAGCCAGTCGCCGACGGGGCCAAGCCGCGGCTCGAATTCCTGCGGCGGCAGGTCCAGGGCATGGGCCAGGAAGAAGGGGTACGGCTGCCCGGTGTCGGCGGCCGTGGCCGGCTCATCGCCACGCGCCAGCAACTGCTCGTAGCGCGCCGCCGTCGGCAGGGCCCGCGCGTCGGTGTAGCCCATCATGCGCTCGGCCACGCGCTTGGGGTCCAGCCCGGCATGTTCGGCCAGCGCGCGCTGCACCAGCAGCTTGCTCACGCCGACGCGGAAGCCCCCGCCGATGAGCTTGGTGAGCAAAAAGCGCCCGGCCCAGTCGAGCTCGCGCCACCACAGCGCGAGCTGCTCGCCGACATGCTCGGGCGCTTGGCCGCGCAGCGGCAGCAGGCGCTGCCCGACCCAGGCCGCCAGGCCCAGGTCGCTGACCTGCGGCGCGGGCGGCAGCACGTGGGCGATGGTTTCGGCCAGGTCGCCCACGGCCTGGTAGCACTCCTCGAACAGCCAGTCGGCCAGGCCGGCCTCACGGCAGGCGGTGGCGCGCAGCAGCGCCGTGGGCACCGTCTGGCGCGGCCTGCCGCCGGCCAGGAAGTACACCGCCCAGGCCGCATCCTCGGACGGGGCCTGGGCGAAGTAGCGCACCAGCGCCGCCACCTTGGCCGCCGTGGCGGTGGTGGCGTCCAGCTCGCCATACAGTGCCGCGAAGCGTCTCATGGACGCATCATCGGCGCATCATGCCGCGGGTGGCCTCTCAGCCGGCGCCGGGCCCGCTTCGACGTGCTGCTCGGCGCGTGCGGCCAGGTACTTGCCCAGCCCAACCACCAGCACCGCCCCGGCGGCAGCCACCGCGTATTCAGCCCAGGGCGAGTAGGGTTTGAAGAAGTGCTCCACCGCAGGATCGGTGATCGCCATCTCGCCGGCCACGAAACCCAGCAGGCCGGCCCCCACCGTGATGATGAACGGGAAGCGCTGCATCAGCTTGAGCAGCAAGGTGCTGCCGAAGATGATGAGTGGGATCGACAAGCCCAGGCCCACCACCAGCAGCGCCAGGCGCGCACCCACCGGCGCGCTGTTGGCCGCGGCCGCCACGGCGATGACGTTGTCCAGGCTCATCACCAGATCGGCCACGAGGATGGTGCGAATGGCCGCGCCCAGCGAGTCGCTGGCTTTCACGTTGCCTTCTTCGTCGTCACTGGTCAGCAGTTGCACGCCGATCCACAGCAGCAGCACGGAGCCGACCAGCTTGAGGTACGGGTATTGCAGCAACTGCACCGCGAAGACCGTGAGGATCACCCGCAGCACGATGGCGGCACCGCTGCCGCCCAGGATGGCCATGCGCTGCTGGCGTACCGGCAGGTTGCGGGCGGCCAGTGCGATGACCACCGCGTTGTCGCCCGAAAGCAGGATGTTGACCCAGATGATCTTCAGCAGAGCAATCCAGATGGTGGTGTCGGTCAAGTCCATGCAATCGTCCTCGTCTTTTTGGGTTCGGGCGGTAGTGTCGGGGCAAATGGGTGCGGTGCCGTCTGCGGGAACTACGCAGGCAGGCCGGCCCGGGCGCCGCGCAGGGGCGCCAGCGCGGTGTCGGCGCGTCGCAGCGCCTCGAACACGTCGTGCGCCGCGGCCAGCAGGGCCTGGCCGGCTTCAGTGGCCACCATGCCACGCGCGCCGGGCTCGCACAGCGGCAAACCGGCGGCTTGGCTGAGCTTGCGCAAATGGCCCGACACGGTGGGCTGCGCCAGGTGCAGGGCCTCGGCGGCGCGGGTCACGCTGCCCAGGCGCACCACGGCCTCCAGGGCCTGCAATTGCGGCAAGGTGCCGTGCCGCAGATAGCGGCGAATGTCGGGGGATTTCATGACGACCGGCTCCAGAAGAATCGGCCGCAAGAGCGCATGCGCTCTTGCAAAGCGGCCTTCACCATGACCGGCAGGAACCGCTCGTCGCTTGTTTGCACAAGAGCGACCCCTGCCACCTGGCAAAGGTCTCGCCTGCCATCCCGGAACCCGGATGGCCCATGCGACCGGGGTGCAAGCACCCGTCTTGACGACCGCACGGAGCGGACCTGGAGGCCAGGCGTGCTGGGTGCACCCCTGGGCCGGATCCGCGAGCTACTCCCGCTTTGCAGAAAACTCAGGAGTTATACACCACGGCGCCATTGCGATTCTCGATACCGCGCCCCCGCCTCCTCCCTAAGATCGGTGGGGACCGTCACCCCCAACCCCACCCCTCATGGACACCGGAACCTTCCTGTCAGCGCTGCTGGCCATCGTCGTCATCGACCTGGTGCTGGCCGGCGACAACGCCATCGTCATCGCACTGGCGGCGCGCAACCTGCCCGCCCACCTGCAAAAGCGCGCCATCCTGTGGGGGGCCGCGGGCGCCATCATCGTGCGCAGCCTGATGACCCTGGTGGTGGTCTGGCTGCTGAAGATCCCCGGCCTGATGCTGGCCGGCGGCGCCGCGCTGGTGTGGATCGCCTACAAGCTGCTGGTGCCCGAGGAGGATGCACACGCCGACGGGGCCGAGGCACACGCCCCGGCGTCCACCACCTTCTGGGGTGCGATGCGCACCATCGTCGTGGCCGATGCGCTGATGGGGCTGGACAACGTGCTCGCGGTGGCCGGCGCCGCGCACGGCAGTGGCCTGCTGGTGGTGCTGGGGCTGCTGATCAGCGTGCCCATCGTGATGTGGGGCAGCAGCCTGGTGCTGAAGGTGGTGGAGCGGTACCCTGGCGTGGTGTACGTGGGCTCGGGGGTGCTGGCCTGGACGGCGGCCAAGATGATGAGCGGCGAGCCTGTCCTCAAGCCGTGGGTGGAAACTTCACCGTGGCTGGGCTGGACGTTCTACCTGGTGATCCCCCTGGTGCTGGGCGCCGGTTTGGCGAAGAATCACCGTCGTCTGGCCTCGCGCATCCATGCCCGCCTGGCCGCTTTTGCACCCCGGTTGCCACGTGCGAGTGGCGACGAAGCTCTTGAAGAAGGTGACAAGACCATGCTCAAAGTCCTGGTTCCCATCGATGGGTCTCCCAACGCCTTGCATGCGGTGCGGCATGTGATTCGCGAATACCAGCGCCAGCACAACCTGGAGTTGCACCTGCTGAACGTGCAGCCGCGCCTGTCGCGTCACATCGGGCGCTTCATCAGCCGCGACCGCCGCGACCAGTTCTACCGGGAGCAGGCCGACCTGGCCATGCAGCCGGCGCAGGCCACCCTCACCGCCGCACACGTGCCCTTCCAGACCCACCGGGTGCTGGGCCGCGACCGTGCCCGCTCCATCGTGGAGACGGCGCAGCAACTGGGTTGCCATCACGTGGTGATGGGCACCGCACGCAAGAACTCGTTCACTCGCATGATGGAAGACTCGGTGACCGCCCGCGTGCTGGAACTCACCACGCTGCCGGTGGAGGTGATTGCCGGGGATGCAGTGTCGAAGCTGGAGCGCTTCGGCATTCCGGCGGGGATTGCGGTGGGGATCGGGTTGCTGGTGTTGGCGACGGATTGAAGGGGGTCGTGTCGGCGCGGCTGGATATCAGCACCCTGCGCGCCTGCACGCGCTGGTGGCCCAGGGCGTTGGTGGTGATCTTGCGCTCGGTGGCGCTGTTCAGGCCGGGGTGGTCGTAGCGTGCCTGCACCGTACCGGTGGTGAACAAGGCGCTGCCGGTGGGCTTGGGGGCCTCGCTGTCTACGCCGGGGATCGCGCTCGTATCGTTGCAGTTGTGCGGCTGCGTGCTGGTGTGGTTGCCGTGGCCGTCGTAGCTGTATTCGGTCACCAGGCACAGGGTGCTGTCCTGCGGCTCGATGAGTTCGCGGATCACCTGGCCATTGGCGTCGTAGACGTAGGCGGTGCTGCGGGTTTCGGTGACGGCGGCCTGGGCCGCGGGGCTGGCCAGCAGGGCCAGCAGCAGTGAGGCACCGGCAAGGCGCTTGGATTGGGTCTTCGTCTTCATGGGCGGCATCCGGTGCTCAAGGCTTGGTCACAGTGACGTTGCGGCGGATGGGCAGGCCCAGCAGCCAGGCCGCCTCGTCGTTGCTGTACCAGGTGTCGGTGACCTTGACATTGCCACTGGCACTGCCGTCCGGGCTCAAGGTGTCCACCCGCACGCGGCCGGGGTTGCCGAACTTGTCCATGTCGGACACGTCGATCTGGCTACCGGGCAGACGAGTCCGGTTGAGGTCCTGGTGGCTTTCAAAGGTGCGGCTGGCCCACACCTGGTACCTGGCCCCGGGGGCCGGCACGCCACAGTTGCCGAGCTGGCCGGGGGCGAATGCCGCGGCGCCGCCGCCGGGGAGCACCGTGGCGGGCGCGGTGGCGGGGTTCTGGCAGGTGAATTGCACCGCCATCGACGACAGGATGGCCGGGGGCGTGCCGGCATTGCTCATCCCCTGGTAGACGATGCGGGTCTTGAGCCGGCCGGTGTAGGGCCAGTAGCTAGTGCCTCGCGTCTCGATCACGGTCCGGGCCGCGAGGTTGGCCAGCAGCGCGACCGTCTGTATCGGACTGTCAAAAGGCAAGACCCGAGTTCCCGCGAGTTCGCGAGTTCGTGACCCTGGAGCAGAGCTTTCGTGTCAGAAGCGCCACGGCGGAACAAAAGCTTCTCGCCTTCGACTGCCCCCTTCTCTGCATCAGACGCCCTGACTACTGTGCAGCGATATCCCGACTTACATATCTCTCGTACGCAACAAAGATGTCCTTGAGCCCTTCGTGTTGCTTCCGCATTTCGTCGAACTCCGCAAGAAGATTGAAGAGAACATCAATCGCAACACGTTCGGCGTTTGGCTTTGTGCGCAACGCATCTTGAGGTGATTGCGTGCCCGGAAAGGCCGCATGCAACACGAGTGCCGACCATCCCAGATTTGAACCAGTCATCAAGCGAACAACAAGCCACTCACGGAATCCGGCAAGCAACCCTCCCTCGTACGCTGCGTCGTATCCCTGTAGGAAGGCAGCGATCACGGCGTACGTTTCCTCCAGAAAGTACATCCCTGGGTGCCGGCGAACGTTATCAAACAACACTTGATGATGTCTCATTGCTCACACCTCAGAAACCGAAGTTAATCGAATCGCCGTACTGCCAATGGTTCTTGTACTCCGCGGCAGGAAGCCCCTTGTGTCCTGTAGTGAGGTCGTACACGCGACCGTCCTTCACGACGACTTCATGGTGGCTCCATCCCCAATTCTTGCCGCGAAAGCCGCCTAGCATTGGCGCATCTTTGGGCGTAATCCGAACTACTTCGCCGCCAATGTGTCGCAGAATCTGTCGTGCCACCGCTTCGCATCCACTTTCGCAAGCAGCATCTGCTATATCGCGCGCTCGCCATTTCGGGCCAATCTGGCCACCCTTTGCCGCAGGGCCGCTTCCACCTCCAGCCTGCTCGGCTCTTTCGATATTCCCGACGGCCCCGGCAACAGCGAGCCCCCCTTGTGTGTCACCAGCCAAGATTTTGGCTTGCGCCAAATTGATCCGAAGCGGCGTCAAATCGAATTCAGATGCGCCGCCAAGCCGGAACTGCCGCATCAGTTCACGCATCTCTACCGCGGAAGCCCCAAAACACTTCTTGTCTCCACCGCCACACGCATCCAAGCGCCGGAAAGCCGCTTGCTCGGCAGGGAACCAATCCTTTGGCGCGATCCCGTTCCCCCCGTTGTTCCACGTGAGGACCGCATCAAATCCAACCACATTGCCACCATTCGGCACATTCGTCTGGCCACCGCTGACGCCCGCCCCTGACTGCGGTGAAGGAACGTCTGAACCGGTCGAGCCATTGCCAGCGCTCCCGCCCTCCTGCGGCTCCCGACCCCAATCATCAAACCCACTCGGATCCACCAGACTCAGTGGCCGGTTCCGCGCATAGCTGTAGTGGTTGTAGCTCTGCATGTCGTCCGGGTGCGGCACGCTCGGGTCGGCGCTCAGGAAGCGCCCGATCGCCGGGTCGAAGATCCGCCCGTTCATGTGGATCAGCCCCACCTCGTCCAGCATCTCGTGCTCGGTGAAGCCCCGGTCCGTGCTGAGGGCCGTGAGCGTGCCGGCCGTGTCCGTGGTGTTGTCCGCCTTGCGCCGCTTGCCGAAGGGCTCGTATTCCAGCCGTTCCACGACTGCCCCGGTCTCATTGGTCACCACCGTGTTGGAGTCCAGGTGGTCCTTGTGCCAGTAGCGCACTTCGTCGGCCACGCCGCTCTGGCGCGTGAGCACCGCCATCGCACCTTCGCCGCCGCTGATGTAGTGCCGCCGCTTGACCACGCTGCCGGCGATCTCTTCTTCGTAGAACAGGCCCGCGCCCGCTGCCGGGTTGACGTACACCGTGGTGCGGGTCAGCGTGCCGCTGACCTTGAGTTGCTCCCGCACGCGCTCGTGCTCGGTGTCGTACAACCAGCTCAGTTGGTTGGTGCCGCGCGCCAGCGTGGCCGGCAGGTTGAAGCTGGTCCAGGTGGCGGTGCGGCCGGCGCTGGTGAGGATGTTGCCGTTGCCGTCGTAGGTGTAGCCGGGGTTCGTGACGCCGTTGACTGTGCCGGTGACGCTGCTCACCGCGTGCGGCCTCACGGCGCCGGCCCCCGAGGCCGGGTACGTGTAGGTGCCTACGTCCGAGCGGCTGGTCAGGTTGCCGATGTCGTTGTATGCCCAGGTGATGGTCTGTGTGCCGGTCACCGCCCCGCCGCTGCGGGCCTCGGTCTTGACCCGGTTCAGGTTGTCGTAGTCGTACTGGGCGGTCAGGATGGCCCCGGCCCGCGTCTCGGTGCGGCTGCGCAGGTTGCCGGCGTAGTCGTAGCTGTAGCTGTCGTTTTGCACCGCGTTGCCGCTGCCGGCCGCGCTGGTGAGCAGGCGCTGCATGAAGTCGAAGCTGCGCGTGGTCACCACGCCGTTGCCGTAGGTCTGCTGCGTGAGGTTGCCGTATTCGTCCTGCTGGCCGGCGCTCCAGTACACCGTGCCGGTGCTGGTGTTCGTCACGCTCTTGAGGTAGCCCAGCGCGGTGTAGGTATGCGTGAGGCTCAGACGCTGGCCGGCCGCGCCGGGGTAGGTGCGCGTGGCGACCTGGCCGCGGGCGTTGTAGGTCAGGTCGTCCAGGTAGCTGCCGGTGCCGCCGGTCACGTCGGCCTTGGTCGCAGTGGTGGCGGGGCGGCCCAGGGTGTCGTAGGTGAGCTTGCGGCTGTAGCCATTGGTGGCGCTGGCCTCGCACAGGCGGCCTTTGGCATTGGCGCAGGCGCTGGCGTCGGCGTACTGGGTGTCGTAGGCCCAGCGGCTTTCATGGTCGGGCTCCACGCGGCGCTTCAGGCGGCCCAGCAGGTCGTATTCCAAGGTCGTGGACTTGGTCAGCGCATCGGTCTGCTTGACCAACTGGCCCAGGGCGTTGTTCTCGTAGATCCACGTTCCCAGGTCGGGGTCGGTGAGCTTGGTCTTGTGGCCGCGCAGGTTGTAGCTCACCGTGATGGTGTTGCCTGCAGAGTCCGTGCTGGTCTGCAGGTCGCCCCAGGGCGTGTAGGTGCGCGTCATCACCTTGCCCAGCGTGTCCGTGATGCTGGCCACCTGGCCCAGCGCGCTGCGGGTCTCGGTGATGGTGTGGGTGGTCTGGGTGGTGTTGGCCGTGGCGGTGTTGAGCACCGACACTTCGCGCCGGATCTGCAGGCCGTCGTAGGTGGTCTGGGTCGAGCCGCCGTCGAAGCGCGATTCGTAGGTCGGCCGGCCCAGCACGTCGTACTGGAATATCGCCTCCGACCCGACGGCCAGGGCCTGGTCGACGTAGTACGGCCGGCTCTTCTGCGCCAGGCGGCCCCGCTCGTCGAACTTGCTCATCTGCCGGATTGCGCGGGCCGCGCCGGCCCCGTCCCAGCCTTCGCTCTCTTCCACCACGGCGTGGTCCACGCGGTCGTGGTAGCTGCGGCCATAGGGGCCGTTCTTGGTGCCGGCATCGGTGGCCACGTTGGCGCCGCTCACCTCGTAGTGGCTCAGCTGGTACACCAGCCGGTAGACCCCCGCCTGCGGGCAGGTGACGCCACCGACGTTGCAGGTCTCGTACAGCCAGCGGGTGCCGCTGCCGTCAGCCTCCTGCTCCAGCGTCTTGCGGCCGAAGCCGTCATAGCGCCAGCGTGTGACCAGGCCGTTGGCATCCGTCTGGCTCAGCGGTGTGCCGAAGCCGGTGTCCTGCACCACCACGCTCTGGTGGCCCAGCGCGTTGGTGGTGGTGATCTTGCGCTCGGTGGCGCTGTTCAGGCCGGGGTAGTCGTAGCGCACTTGCACGGCGCCGGTGGTGAACAGGGCGCTGCCGGTGGGCTTGGCGGCCTCGGTGCCTACGCCGGGGATGGCGGTCGCGCCGTCGCAGTTGCGCGGCTGCGTGCTGATGCGGTTGCCGTGGCCGTCATAGGTGTACACGTTCACGAGGCACAGGGTGCTGTCCTGCGGCTCGATGAGTTCGCGGATCACCTGGCCTTTGGTGTCGTAGACGTAGGCGGTGCTGCGGGTTTCGGTCACCGCGGCCTGGGCGGCGGGGCTGGCCAGCAGGACCAGCAGCAGTGAGGCACCGGCAAGGCGTTTGGAGGGGGTCTTCATGGGCGGCATCCGGGGCTCAGGGCTTCGTCACAGTGACGTTGCGGCGGATGGGCAGGCCCAGCAGCCAGGCCGCCTCGTCGTTGCTGTACCAGGTGTCGGTGATCTTGATGTTTCCGCTGGCGGTGCCGTCCGGATTCAAGGTGTCCACCCGCACGCGGCCAGGGTTGCCGAACTTGTCCATGTCGGACACGTCGGTCTGGCTGCCGGGCAGCGGGGTACGGTTGAGGTCCTGGTGGTTTTCAAAGGTGCGGCTGGCCCACACCTGGTACCTGGCCCCGGGGGCCGGCACACCACAGTTGCCGGGTTGACCGGGGGCGAATGCCGCGGCACCGCCACCGGGGAGCACCGTGGCGGGTGCGGTGGCGGGGTTCTGGCAGGTGAATTGCACCGCCATCGACGACAGGATGGCCGGGGGCGTGCCGGCATTGCTCATCCCCTGGTAGACGATGCGGGTCTTGAGCCGGCCGGTGTAGGGCCAGTCGTACCGGTACTTCGTGAGGGTCATGGTGTCCACGTCGTCGTCCTGCGCGGTCACCGCGGCGAACCCCAGGAACCCGCGTCCGGTGCCGAGTTCGATCACCGCCGAGCCGTAGCTGTACCGCACCGTCTTGTCGCCATTGCCCGTGTCTTCCAGGGAGCGGCTGACCACGCGCATGGACGGCGTCGTGACCACGGCCGGTGCGGCCACCGTCTCGCCGCGGCTGTAGTTGCCGGCCTGCACCAGCGATGCAATCTCCACCTGGGTAACGGAGCCGTTGCCCTGGGTGATGGTCTGGAGGTGTTCACCGTTTTCGTTGCGGCCGTACAGGACCGGCAGGGTGGCGGCACCGGTGGCCCGGAATACCACGTCGGCAGTGCCGCTGCCATCGAAGTCGCCCACCAGTTGGCGACCGGTTTCCAGCGCCACGGCGGGGCGCGTCGTGCTGCTGGTGCGCCAGTTGCCGTTGCCCATGGAGTAGAACCAGGTCAGCGTGGTGGAACCAGGGCCGCAGCCGTAGGCCAGGTCGTGCCGGCCATCGGCGTTGTAGTCGCCCACGGCACAGAACCCCGTGGCCACGTACTGCTTGGCTTCCTGGGACAAGGTGCTGACCATGGGCTGCCATTCGCCATTGCCCTTGGCATAGAGAACCGACAAGGTGTCGCTGCCCAGGAAGAGCAGGTCGGTCTTGCCGTCCCCGTTATAGTCGCCAAGGGTGCCTACCGAACCGGTATTGGCCCAGTCCGGCGTGGCGGCGTTGGTGGTCGTCCAGGTGCCGTCGCCCTTCGAAAAGAAGATCGGCACGGTCGTGAAGCCTCTGCGCACAATGGCCAGATCATGCTTGCCGTCGCCGTTGTAGTCGCCCATCTGCACCACACTGTCTTTGTTGTTGATCCAGTCGTTGGTGCCGGCAGGCGCGATGCTCTTCACTTCGCGCCACGTGCCGTCGCCGTTGGAGAACAGCACGTAGAACTCGCTCGCTCCGTCGCTGCGAAACAGCAGATCCGCCCGGCCATCGCCGTCGTAGTCGCCCACGTGCACTTGCATCGCCCTGAAGAACGAATCACCAAAGTCAAGCGGCATGGCGGTGCTACTCCAGACCGCTTCACCCCCAGACCTGTGGAGGTTCAACTGTGCCGAGAAGCCGTATAGCGGCTTGATCGGGTTGTTGTCTTCCAACCCGATCGGAGTCCTCTTCGTCACGACCGCAGCGATATCCTGACGTCCATCGCCGCTGAAGTCCCCTTCGACGGCCACGGACGTCCGCAGAAACTCAAAGGAAAGGTTGAACCGATTCTGTTCTGCCGTACAGCAGTTCAAACCCGCCAGTGACGGTGTCGAAACCTGCCTCCACGTGCCATCACCATTGGACAGCAGCATGGGCACGTTGGTGAAGATCGGATCGTTGAAGTTCTGGTTGTTGAGCAGCAGATCGGTACGCCCGTCGCCATCGAAGTCACCCATCAGCATCTGCGAGCTTTTTGCCGTGGCAAAGGAAGGAACAGCCGTGTTGGTCACTCGTGCGGTAGTCTCAGGCACCGCAAACGCAAACATGGTCGCCGGCAGGCACTGGCCAGCCGCCGTGCACTGGGTGACAGATTCAATCCTGGAGCGGCCGGTGCTCGGGCTCAGGCCATAGCCCAGGCGGTACTCCAGCACGGCACGCGCGCCAGCATCGGTGACGGTGCGGACCTTGGCCAAGCGGGAGATATAGCGGCCGAATGTGGTGCCGGCGTGGTACGTGAACGGGGCAATCTCCTCCACCTTGACCTCATAGTCGAACAGCACGCTGCTGGCAGCTGTGAGCCCGGTGCTGCTGTTGGCGGTGTAGTCGATGCGCAAGGGATAGCCCACTGCATTGGCGGTGTCCTTGCGGTAGCCGATGTCATAGCGATTGCCCAGGCGGTCCACCACCGACGACAGCAGCCAGGCCAGATTGGCGGTCTGACGCACCACCTGCACGCGGCTGTCGTCGGTGCCACCGTAGGTCATGGTGAGACCCTCCTTGGTGGTCACCACGAACGTCACCGGGCCGGTGGGGTCGCCATCCGTGGCGGGGCCGGCTTGCACGACGCGCCGATAGCTCTCGACCTCGGTCCGGTAGGCAGCACCCTTCACACCATAGGTGCCGGAGACCACCATCAATCTCTGGCCATCGATGCAGTACCGGTCGTTGCCGTCGTAGTTCACCGCCCCGCGCGCTCCGTCCTGCGCCAGGGTCTGCGGGCAGCGCGTGATGGCACTCAAGCCCGACAAGGCCCAGCCCACGCCTAATGGCCCATCGCCGCGCTGGCTGTTGTATACAAACTCCAGCTTGGGCTCCATGCCACCCACTCCAGGCGGCAGGTTCAGCGGGATGGTGTAAGTGGCCGCGCCGGATTCATTCACGGCAAAAGCCCCGGGCAATTGCATCTGGGCTGACGCAGACGCACACCACATAGCCACGGCACAAGCCGCGACGTGCCGCATGGTGCGGCACCCACTCATCACCGTCATCGATCGACTCCCGCTCAATGCTTTGTTGGCAAAACAGCGCGCAAGTCTACGAATCTCCGCGCCATGCACACGCAGTGTTACGCAGCACTCCTCCTTCATTCAGATGAGAACGCACGCCGCCGTGGCAGTGAAGCAACTTGCGCCCATCACACGATGGGCGCACTGGCCGCCGCCGCGTCCTCCCCGGCTTCCCCGTTGCGCTCATCCCCGTACTCGGTCCGGAACGACCCCGCCAGCAAGCCCAGCCCCTGCAAATGCCTCACCATCACCGCCTCATAGCCATGCGTGACGATCACGCGTTCGCACCCGGTGGCGGCGATGGCCTGCATGAGGCCGGGCCAGTCGGCGTGGTCGCTCACGACGAAGCCGCGGTCCAGCCCGCGGCGGCGGCGCGTGCCGCGCAGTTGCATCCAGCCGCTGGCGAACGCGTCGCTGTGTTCACCCAGGCGCTTTTGCCACGCACCGCCCTGCGCGCTGGGCGGCGCCACCACCAAAGCATGGCGCAGGTCGGCACGGGCCACTGCATCATCCAACCGGCGCGTGGGCGGCAGCGCCACGCCGGCCTCGCGGTACGCCTGGTTCAAAGGCTCCACGGCGCCATGCACGAACACCGGCCCGATGGAGGCATCCACACCCGCCAGCAGCCGCTGCGCCTTGCCGAAGCTGTAGCCCATCAGCAGGCTGGCCCGCCCGGCCTGTGCATTGGCGCGCCACCACGCGCTCACCTCTTCCATCAACTCGGCCTCGGGCCGCCAGCGGTAGATCGGCAGGCCGAAGGTCGACTCGGTGATGAAGCAGTCGCAGCGCACCGGCTCGAACGGCGCGCAGGTGGGGTTGTGGCCGCCGGCCCCACTCACGTGGTAGTCGCCGGAGGCCACCCACACACGGCCTTCGTGCTCCAGCCGCACCTGGGCTGAACCCAGCACATGGCCGGCAGGATGCAGGCTCAGGCGCACGCCGTGGTGGACGATGGCCTCGCCGTAGGCCAGGGTCTGCAGCGTGATGTCGCCCAGCCGCGCACGCAGCACGCCTTCGCCAGCCGCCGCGGCCAGGTAGTGCGCGTGGCCGCGGCGCGCATGGTCGGCATGTGCATGGGTGATCACAGCGCGGTCCACCGCGCGCCAGGGGTCGATGTAGAAGTCGCCCGGCGGGCAATACAAGCCCTCAGGCCGCGCGATGACGAGGTCGCCCGGGGTCACGGCCATGCCGGTCAGTACCGGCCCGTGGCGCCGGACAAGCGCATGTACACCCGCGCCACCCAGGCCACGAAGGCCCGCTGCAGCCAGTTCGCGCGGCTGTGGGCCAGCGCGGACGTGACCTCGCGCGAGGCCGCGAAGGCGTGATCGAGCTCCCGGGCCAGTTGCGCCACGAAGGGTTCGTCCTGGATCACCACGTTGGCCTCCAGGTTGACCAGCAGCGACAAGGGGTCGATGTTGGAGCTGCCCACGGTGGCCCAGTCGCGGTCGACCACGGCCACCTTGGCATGCAGGAACGCGGGGGTGTATTCGTAGACGCGTGCGCCGCGCCGGATCAGCTCGGCATACACCGCGCGGGCCGCGATCTCGGCGAAGCGGTAGTCCCAGCGGCCTTGCGTGAGCAGGCGCACCCGCACGCCACGCCGCGTGGCCCGGCGCAGTGCCCGCATGAAGGCTCGGCCCGGGTACAGGTAAGGCGAGACCAGGTCCACGCGTTCGCGGGCGCGGCCGATGGCCTCGATGTAGGAGCGCTCGATGCTGCGCCGCTGGCGCAGGTTGTCGCGCACCACGAAGGCCGCGCGCACCGGCGGCAGCACCAGCGCCGGCAGGGGCTTTTGCGCGGCCACCGTGGCGCGCAGGCTGGCCAGCAGGCGCCGCATCTCGTTCAGCGGCTCGGGGTTGCGCATGATCAGGCTGATCTCTTCGCGCCAGTCGCGGCCGAACATGGCGCGGGTCCACAAGGCGCGGTTGGCATGCTCCACGTCCAGCACCACCGGGCCGCGCAACTGCACGGCATAGTCCAGGCGCGCGGTGTCGGTGCGGCCATGGCGCAGGTCGAGGTGGTCGTCGATGATGTTGATGCCGCCCACGAAGCCGATCTCGGCATCGACCACGCACAGCTTGTGGTGCAGCCGGCGCAACTGCCCCGGCTGCAGCCAGCTGTACCAGCGGTGCAAGGGGCGGAACACCGCCACCGCCACGCCGCCGGCGGCCAGCAGCGGCTCCACCACCGGCAAGGTGCTGTGCGAGCCGAACCCGTCGATCACCACGTGCACGTAGACGCCGCGCTTGGCGGCGGCCACCAGCACATCGACCATCTGCAGCGCGGTGGCGTCGTTGTGGAAGATGTAGGCCGCCAGCCAGACCTCGTGCATGGCGCCGGCAATGGCCTCCTGCATGGCCGGGAACAAGGCCTCGCCGCCGCGCAGCAGCGTGACCTGGTTGCCGCCCGTGTAGCGCGGGCGGGCCGAGGTGCGCCGTGCGGTGTGCGGCTGCAGGCGCATGTTCATTGGGGCACCCTGGCGCTGCGCGCTGTCCCGCCAAGCGGGAATTCACACTTGGGGCGGCCCGGCGTGTTCACTGAGGCACCCTGGCGCTGCGCGCTGTCCCGCCAAGCGGGAATTCACACTTGGGGCGGCCCGGCGTGTTCATGCCAATTCCAACTCCACCAGCAGCGGCAGGTGGTCGCTCATGCGCCGCCACACCGCCCCACGCGGCACGAAGGTGCTGGCGCAGCGCAGGCCACGCATGTAGACGCGGTCCAGGCAAAGCACCGGTACCAGGGACGGAAACGTGGGCGCGCGCCGTCCGTCCGGCGCGCAGGCGCGCTTCAGGCCGGCCGCGCCCATGGAGGCATCCAGCCGCTCGCCCCAGTCGTTGAAGTCGCCCGCCACGATCACCGGTTCGTGGGGGGGTACATGGGACTGCAGGAACCTGGCCAGGCGCTGCGCCTGGCGGGCGCGGCTGGCGTGGATGAGGCCGAAATGCACCACGATCGCATGCACGCGGGTGCCTTGCCACACCACCGGCACATGCAGCAGGCCGCGCTGCTCGAAGCGGTGGTCCGACACGTCGTGGTGGCCGGGTTCGCCCATGGGCCAGCGCGACAGCAAGGCGTTGCCGTGCTCGCCATCGCGCGTGACAGCGTTGGTGCGGTAGGCCGCCTCGTAGCCCTCGGGCGCCAGGAATTCGGCCTGGCCTTTGTCGGGCCAACCGAACGAGGTGCGCTTGAAGTGGTGCGAGTCGCGGTGGTGGAACAGCCGCACCTCCTGCAGGAACACCAGGTCGGCGTCGAAAGCCTCCACACCCAGCCCCAGGTCGTGGATCTCCAGGCGGCGGCGCGGCCCGAAGCCACGCACGCCCTTGTGGATGTTGTAGGTCGCCACGCGCAGGCGCCGCTCGCCGCCCACCGTGGTGAGTGGCGCCATGGAGGTGTGGAAACGCGAGGTGGGGGCCATCGAAGAATCACTCGACCAGGAAGCGGGGCAATTGCAGCACCGCCTCGGCGTTGGAAGGAGAAAAGCACCGGTCCGCGGCCTCGCGCCACGGCAGCCAGTCGTGGCGCAGATGCTCGCGCGGGTTCAGCCGCACCGGTGTGCCGGCCGGCACAAGCAGGCCGAACACATGCTCGGTGTTGTGGGTCACCCCCGGCGCGTAGCGATGCCGCCAGATGGGGTAGATCTCGTAGACATTGCGGATCTGCCAGTCGCGCAGGCACGCCTCCGGCACCTGGGGAGAGCCAATCTCGATGCCGGTTTCTTCAGCCACCTCGCGGCAGCAGGTCTGCACCAACGGTTCGCCGGGCTCGTCCTTGGAGCCGGTGACGCTTTGCCAGAAACCCGGCTGGCCGGCCCGCTCGATGAGCAGCACGTCCAGCGCGGCCGTGTGGATGACCACCAGCACGGATTCCGGGATTTTATGACCGCCCCCAGGCACCCGCTCGCGGTTGCCACCCCCCGAGGGGGCAAGAACACCTTGGGGCGGCCCGGCGGTTTTCTTGTGGGCCCTGTTCACCAACGTCATGGCGGCGAGCATAACGGCTCGCCCCGCCGCCCAGACGTGAAAAAGGGGCGCCGCGCGCCCCTCCCGGCCTGAGCCGCCAAGTTCAGAATCTACGCGGCCGCGTTGTTGCGCAACCGGATGTGCAGCTCGCGCAACTGCTTCTCTTCCACCGGCGAAGGCGCCCCGGTGAGCAGGCACTGCGCGCGCTGCGTCTTCGGGAACGCGATCACGTCGCGGATCGAATCGGCCCGGGCCATCATCGTGACGAGCCGGTCCAGCCCGAACGCCAGTCCACCGTGCGGTGGCGCGCCGTACTGCAAGGCGTCGAGCAGGAAGCCGAACTTCATCTTGGCATCCTCGGGCGAGATCTTGAGCGCCGAGAACACCTTGCTCTGCACCTCGGCGCGGTGGATCCGCACCGAGCCGCCGCCCAGCTCCCAGCCGTTGAGGACCATGTCGTAGGCCTTGGCCACGCAGGCGCCCGGGTCGGTGTCCATGAGGTTCTCGTGGCCGTCCTTGGGCGAGGTGAACGGGTGGTGCGTGGCGTTCCAGCGCGCCTCGCCCTCGTCGTACTCGAACATCGGGAAGTCCACCACCCACAGCGGCGCCCAGCGGTCGTCGAACAAGCCGTTGGAGCGGCCGAAGTCGCTGTGGCCCACCTTCACGCGCAGGGCGCCGAGCGCGTCGTTGACCACCTTGGCGCGGTCGGCGCCGAAGAACAGCAGGTCGCCATTGCAGGCGCCGCTGCGCGCGATGATTTCGGCAATGGCCGCGTCATGCAGGTTCTTCACGACGGGGCTTTGCAGCCCTTCGCGGCCGCGGCCCACGTCGTTGACCTTGATCCAGGCCAACCCCTTGGCGCCGTAGATCTTGACGAACTCGGTGTAGGCGTCGATCTCGCCGCGGCTCATCTCGCCGCCGCCCGGCACCCGCAGCGCCACCACGCGCCCGCCCTTGCTCTGCGCCGGCACGCTGAAGACCTTGAAGTCCACGTCCTTCATCACGTCGGTGAGCTCGGTGAACTCCATGCGCACGCGCAGGTCGGGCTTGTCGGAGCCATAGCGGCGCATCGCCTCGGCATAGGTCATCACCGGCAGGCCCGGCAGGTCGACCTGCATGACGTTGCGGAACACCGTGCGGATCATGCCCTCGAACATGCCGCGGATCTCTTCCTCGTTCAGGAACGAGGTCTCGATATCGATCTGCGTGAACTCGGGCTGGCGGTCGGCGCGCAGGTCCTCGTCGCGGAAGCACTTGGTGATCTGGTAGTAGCGGTCGAAGCCGGCCACCATGAGCAGTTGCTTGAAGAGCTGCGGCGACTGCGGCAGCGCGAAGAACATGCCGTCGTTCACGCGGCTGGGCACCAGGTAGTCGCGCGCGCCCTCGGGCGTGCTCTTGGTGAGCATGGGCGTCTCGATGTCGATGAAGCCGTTGGCATCGAGGAACTTGCGCACTTCCATGGCCACGCGGTAGCGCAGCCGCAGGTTCTTCTGCATCTGCGGGCGGCGCAGGTCCAGCACGCGGTGCGTCAGGCGCGTGGTCTCGCTGAGGTTTTCATCATCGAGCTGGAACGGCGGCGTCACGCTGGGGTTGAGCACCTCCAGCTCATGCGCCAGCACCTCGATGCGGCCGCTGGTGAGGTTGGTGTTGTCGGTGCCGGCCGGGCGCGGGCGCACCTTGCCCACCACCTTGAGGCAGAACTCGTTGCGCACGCCCTCGGCGGTCTTGAACGTGTCGGCGCGGTCCGGGTCGCAGACGATCTGCACCAGGCCCTCGCGGTCGCGCAGGTCGATGAAGATCACGCCGCCATGGTCGCGGCGGCGGTGCGCCCAGCCCATCAAGGTGACGCTCTGGCCCATCAGCGCTTCGCTGACCAGGCCGCAGTAGGTGGTTCTCATGCTGTGGACTCCATCCGGGAGATTCGGGGTGCCGCCTCGTGCACAAGGCCAGCGCGGCGGGCGGATCGGGGGCTCTTGGGGCTCTGGTGCAGGCTCGTCGGCGAGCCCTCAGGGCCGGACACTTGCCACGCGTCCGGCCCGGCTAGTTTCGTGCCGGCAGCAGGGCCGGCGGCTCGGTGCCGGCATGGGCACCCGGCACCACCACGCCCATCGAGATGATGTACTTGAGCGCCTCGTCCACGCTCATCTCGAGCGTGATCACGTCGCTGCGCGGCATCATGAGGAAGAAGCCGGAGGTGGGGTTGGGCGTGGTGGGCACGTACACGCTGACGTACTCGCCCTGCAGATGGCCGGCCACCTCGCCGCCCGGCCGGCCGGTGACGAACGCGATGGTCCAGGAGCCGGCGCGCGGATACTGCACCAGCACTGCCTCGCGGAAGGCCTGGCCGCTGCTGGAGAACAAGGTGTCGGAGACCTGCTTGACCGAGCTGTAGATCGACTTGACGATGGGGATGCGGCCCATCATGTTGTTCCACTGCCGCAACCACCACTGGCCGAACATGTTGGTGACGAACACGCCGGTGAGCAGCATCAGCGCCACCAGCAGCACGAAACCCAGGCCCGGGATGCTGGCCAGCGCGTCGGTCAGTGTGCGCGCGTTGTCCGGCAGCACCGCCGCCACGCCGCGCAGCACGGCCCGGAAAATGCCATCGAGCAAGCCCACGATCCACAGCAGCACCCAGATGGTGATGGCCAGCGGCAACCAGACCAGCAGGCCGGCAATGACGTGTTTCCTCAAGGAGAACTCGATTCTGCGCCGGACCCGCGGCGGCGCTCAGTGGCAGCCACAGGAGGTTCCGCAGGAGCCCGAGGCGGACAGGCCGCCGGATGATGATGAACCGCTGTCGCCGCCGCCTGCGGATGAGCCGCCTGACGAACTGCCGGCCGAGCCGCCGCCGGAGTTGTCGGTGCCACCCTTTTTACTGTCCCCTTCAGAGGCATTGGCCCCCGCATCGGCGGGCTTGGCAGCCTCATCGGCAGGCTTGGCGCCGGGCTTGGCGGAGGACCCGCCGCGGAAATCGGTGGCATACCAGCCCGAGCCCTTGAGCTGGAAGCCAGCCGCGGTGACTTGCTTGGTGAACGCCTCGGCGCCACAAGCTGGGCAGGTGGTGAGCGGTGCGTCGGAGATCTTCTGCAGCACGTCTTTCGCGTGGCCGCAGGCTTCACAGCGGTAGGCGTAGATGGGCATGGCTGGAGGTGGGGATGTCAGGCAGTGGGGATGTCGAGCAAAACCGTAAATTATAGGGACCCAGGTGCCGAAGCGCGCCCACCTTCCCCGGGCAGTGGGGGCCCGCGGCGCACAGCGCCCGGGCACGGCCCCTGGGCCGGGCCGACCTCAGGTACCCATGCCGTGCACGCGGTGATGCGAGCCGTGCGCATTTTTTACCGCCTGCGGGCCCAGCGAACCGAGCACCATGCCCACCAGGGCCATCAGGAACCCGGCCAGTTGCGCCGGGAACATGCCGCCGGCCGGTGTGGCCAGGAAGATCACCCAGGTGAGCACGCCCAGCCCGATGGAGAACACCGCCCCCTGGGTGGTGGCGCGCTTCCAGTACAGGCCGAAGACCAGCGGCACGAAAGCCCCCACCAGGGTGACCTGGTAGGCGCTGGACACCATGTCGTAGATGGAGGTGCCTTGCAGCGCGATGGCGTAGGTGCACACGCACACGCTGAACACCAGCACCGCCACGCGCATGGTCCACAGCTCTTTCTTATCGCCCGCCGCACCCCCCAGGCGCGGGAAGAACTGGCGCCAGATGTTCTCCACGAAGGTGACCGAAGGCGCCAGCAGCGTGGCCGAGGCGGTGGACTTGAGGGCCGACAGCAGGGCACCGAAGAACAGCACCTGCATGATGAAGGGCATCTTCTCCAGCACCAGCGTGGGCAGCACCTTCTGCGGATCTTCCTTGATCAGCGTGGCGGCCTGCTCCGGCATGATGATGAGGGCACTGGTGACCAGGAACATGGGCACGAAGGCAAACAGGATGTAGGCCACGCCGCCGATCACCGGGCCGCGCGTGGCGGCCTGCACGCTATTGGCAGACATGACGCGCTGGAACACGTCCTGCTGCGGGATGGAGCCCAGCATCATGGTCATCGCCGCGGCGATGAAGAAGCTGATGTCGTTGAAGGTGGGCGGCGGCAGGAAGTTGAACAAGTCTTTGCTGGTGGCCAGTGCAATGACCTTGTCGGCGCCGCCGGCCTGGCCCGCCGCGAACACCGCAATGACGCTCAGCCCCACGACCAGGATGATCATCTGGATGAAGTCGGTCACTGCCACCGACCACATGCCGCCGAACAGCGTGTAGGCCAGGATCGACACGGTGCCCACCACCATGCCCACCGGGATGGAGATGGCGCCCTGGGACAGCAGGTTGAACACCAGCCCCAGCGCGGTGACCTGGGCCGACACCCAGCCCAGGTAGCTCAGGATGATGATGAAGGAGCACACCACCTCGACACCGCGGCCGAAGCGCTCGCGGTAGTAGTCGCTGATGGTCAGCAGCGTCATCTTGTACAGCCGGGAGGCGAAGAACAGGCCCACCAGGATGAGGCAGGTGCCGGCGCCGAAGGGGTCTTCGACCACGCCGTTCAGGCCGCCGTTGACAAAGCGGGCCGGGATGCCCATCACGGTTTCGGCACCGAACCAGGTGGCGAAGGTGGTGGTGACGATCATCACCAGCGGCAGGTGCCGGCCGGCGATGGCGAAGTCGGCCGTGGTCTTGACGCGCCTGGCGGCCCACAGGCCGATGCCGATGGTGATGAGCAGGTAAACGATGACCAGGGTCAGCAGCATGATGGGTGGTTCCTCCTTCGCGCCAGGGCGCCCCATTCGGCGGCATTTCGCGCGGCGCGATTATCGCGGCTAGCAAGGTCTGCGCCCAACTCCGGCGAACCCTGACCTCCGGATGAATGATTCAGCCAACGCTACCGGCGATGGCCTCAAGCCACCCCGACCGGCCGCCCGCTGCCCGGCGCCGCCGCCTGGGCCAAGTCCGCCACCAGCGGGTCCAGCGCCAGCAGCTGCGCCAGCACATGTTCGCCCTGGCCCGGAGGCCGGCCAGGCACGCTGAGTTCGCACTCCAGCAGGCCCACCACCCAGGGCGCGAAATGCGACATCTGCTGGGGCGCCTGGTGCAGGTGCCTGGGACTGATGTCCAGCACGGCCAGCACGTCGTCCACGCGCAGGCCCAAGGCCGGCCGCTGGGGCTGCTGCGGTGAGCGCAGCACCAGCACCACGCCTTCGGCGGCACGCGGCAAGGCGTCGTCCACACGGAACAGCTGGCGCGCGCACAGCACCCGCACCATGGCTGTGGCGCCACCGGGGCCGGCGGGCACCTCGATCATGCCGATCGCTCCGCCGCCAGCCCCCGGTGTGGGCACCAGGCCATGCGCCGATACCGCCTCGATCACGGCGCCGGCGGGCAGCGCATAGCGTGCCGCGCCCACCTGGAACAGCGCGGCTTCGAGCGTGGGGCCGGGGCCGCCGGCCGGCATGGCGGCCAGGTCCAGGTCGCCGGGGTCCGGGCGCCGCGGGCCGGCGGCGCCCAGCCGCAGGGCGACCACGGCATGGACTTGGTTGTCGTAGCCATCGCCGGCCTTGAACTCACGGTAGCCTCCGGCCCGCACGCGCGCGCAGGCATGGTGGGCACCCTGGCACTCCAGCACGGCGCCATCACTGTGGAGGGCCGGTGCCAGCGCGGCCGCCAGCTCGGCATCGGTCGCCGCCAGCACCCGGCCGTCGGCGCCGATGAAGGCCGCGCCCCCGGCATGGGCGCCCAGGACGTCGCCCAGCATGGCAGCCAGTTCGCGCGCCGCATTGAAAACGATGGCGATGCCGCCGAGGACGCGGCGCTCGTCCTGCAGGTCGCGCACGGCGGCCAGGTACACGTAGGTGGCCCCGTGGGCATGCAGGTCGGTGGGCTCGAAGGTGCTGACGGCGTAGCGCTGCGAATCGGCCAGGCCCTGCACGGCCTGCGCCCAGGCCGGCGGCACGCTGCAGCCGGCCACCTCGGCCGGGTCGCCGGAGGCGGCGCGGACCTGGCCCGTGGCATCGAACACCACCAGCCGGCTGTACACCGTGTAGAGGCCGTTGATGTGCTTGAGCACCGCGTTCAGCGCCGCCCAGTCTGCCGTGGCCGCAGGCTGGGCCAGCACGCGGCGGATCACGGGCGAGAGGGCCCACCAGCGGCAGTCGTTGGCGCGCTCGTAGAGGTTGCGGTCCATGATGTCGGCGGCCAGCCGGGCCAGCTCGTGCGCCTGGTGGCACGAGCGCGCCAGCGACGCGCGCGACAAGTCGTGGATGGCCTGGTTCACCCGTGCACGCGTGCGCACGCCGGCCTGCTGGACCTGGCGCAGCACCGCGTTCAGGCGGCTGCGTTCGCCGCTGCGCTGGCCGGCCATCAGTCGGCCGTTCCACACCACGCGGCGCAGGTCGCGGTGGATGGCGTCGGCATCGGCATGCACCGTCATGAGTTCGGCGCTGTCCAGCGGCACGGTGGCGGCGGGACTGTCGGCTTCGTTGTCGCGGCGGCGGAAGGCCGTGAGCAGCGAGACCATGGCCACGGCGCGCCAGGGCGGGCCGGCATAACCCTGGTAGCCCTGGCTGGCGCAGCACACGGCCAGGTACTCGCGCCCGCCAAAGGAAACCAGTGCCACCTCGCCGCCGGGGCTGCGGGGCAGTCGCGCGCCCAGGGGCACGTGCGTCTCGTCATGGCTGGCGATGACCCGCTGGTCCGCATCGAGCAGCATCAAGGCCAGTTCGTCGCGGCCCACGGCCATGGCGCCGAAGATGCGCCGCATCTCGTCGGCGAAGCGAAAGCGCAGCACCAGCACGCCGATCGCCCGGCCCTCGGCACTGGTGATGCGGTGGCCATACAGCAGGGCCGGTGCCGGCGTGGCGGCCAGGTCGCTGGGACCGAAGCGCTCCACATAGCCGGTGGCCGACAAGGCGGCCTGCACCACGGCATCGCGGCTCGCGGCCAGCGCCTGGCCCGCGTCCAGCCGGGCCAGCACCTCGCCCTGCGGCGACAGCAGCAGCACGTCGTCGTACACGGTGTACTTGGCCTGGTACTCGGCCAGCCGGCGCACCATGGCCTCTCGCTGGCTGCCACGCTGCGCCGGGTCGGCACTGCAGAAGGCCCGCACCTCGTCGTCGGTGGCAAGAAAGCCCACGTCGGCCGTGCGTTCGTACAGGTTGCGCACCAGGATGTCGATGGCGCATTGCGCCTTGGCACTGAGTTCGCCGCCCAGTTGTGCGCAGTTGGCAGCCACCATCTGCTCGATCAACCGGCCTTGCAAGGTGTCGAAGCGCTGCCGGGTGCTCACCAGGGTGGGCAGGATGGTGGCTACCTCTTCGGGGCAGCTGATGGCGGCACTGGCCTCGATCATCTGCCAGACCACGCCCAGGTCGCGCAGGTCGCGCTCGGCCACCTGCACCCGGCGCATGTGCGCAATGAGATCCTCGGAGTTGATCACAGCCCCTCCAATTCGAAATCCGGTCGGCAGAGTCTAGATCGAACCTTTGTTCACAACTTGCGCATTCCCGCTCGCCCGGGGCTGCATGCACCAGGAGCGTGTGTCGGCATCGACATAAACCGGCAATATCGCCGATACGCCGGCCCCCTCCAATGGGCCCTGCCGGCTGCTTGTTCCCGCCGGCACCCACCGGAAGGAAAGCCACCATGCACGATCACGATCAAGGACTTGCCCACGACCTCGAAGCCCTGACTGCCGCCATGCAGCGGCGGCGGCGCACCTTGCGCTGGCTGGTGGGTGCCGGCGCGCTGCCGGCCGCCGGGGCCTTGTCGCTGCTGGGCTGTGGTGGCAGCAGCGATGACGCCACGAGTACCAGCGATGGCGGCACCGACAGCGGCACGCCCGACACGGGCACGGCCAGTTGCTCCAGCATCCCGGAAGAAACCGCCGGCCCGTTCCCCGGCGACGGCTCCAACAACTCCAGCAGCGGCCTGGCCAATGCGCTGGCATTGACCGGCATCGTGCGCAGCGACATCCGCTCCAGCATCGCCGGCGCCACCGGCACGGCCGAGGGCGTGGTGCTGACGGTCAAGCTCAACCTCGTCAACACCGCCAGCAGCTGCGCCGACCTCTCCGGCTACGCCATCTACATCTGGCATTGCGACCGTGACGGCTTGTACTCGATGTACAACGCCGGGGTGACCGACGAGAACTACCTGCGCGGCGTGCAGGAAACCGACAGCAGCGGCGTGGCCACGTTCACCACCATCTACCCCGGCTGCTACCTGGGCCGCATGCCGCACATCCACTTCGAGGTCTACCGCAGCACGAACACGGCCACCTCGTTCTCGAACAAGCTCAAGACCTCCCAGCTGGCCTTCCCCAACGACGTGTCCACCACCGTCTACAACACGGCCGGCTATGAATCCAGCCTGAGCAACTTCGGGCGCATCAGCTTTGCCACCGACAACGTGTTCAGCGACGGCGTGACGCTGCAGACGACCACGGTCACCGGCAGCGTCAGCGAGGGATTTGTCGCCACGCTGACGGTTGGAATCTCCGGCTGATCGAGGCATGCTGTACCGTGTTCCCCGCTGCCACCTCCGAGTCCGGCAGTGAGGAGTTCTCCATGGTCCGTTGCCTGGTCGTCGACGACGACCACGAGATCCGCACCAGCTTGCAGGCCTTCCTGCAGCGCTTCGGCATGGAGGTCACCGCCGCCGCGGACGGCGCCGCCATGCGCCAGGCCGTGGCGGCCACCGCCTTTGACGTGATCGTGCTGGACCTGATGCTGCCGGATGAAAACGGCCTGGCGCTGTGCCGCTGGGTGCAGGAGATCTCGGCCGTGCCGGTGATCATGCTCACCGCGCAGGGCGACCCAGTCAGCCGCGTGATGGGGCTGGAGCTGGGGGCCGACGACTACGTGGCCAAGCCCTTCGAGCCACGCGAGCTGGTGGCGCGCATCCACGCGGTCCTGCGCCGCACGCAGAAGGCCGAAGCCACGCCGTCGGCGCAGGCCCGGCAGGTGGTGCGCTTCGAAGGCTGGACCTTCGACCGCCTGCGCCGCCAGCTGCTCTCGCCGGACCAGGTGGTGATTGCGCTGTCCTCGGCCGAGTACCGCCTGCTGTCGGCCTTCGTCGACCACGCCGGCCGGGTGCTGGACCGCGACCAGTTGATCGACCTCACGCGGGCACCGGGCGTGGACGTGAACGACCGCAGCGTGGACCTGGCCGTGTCAAGGCTGCGGCAGAAGCTGGGCGATCTACCACGCGAGCCGCGCCTGATCCGCACCTTGCGTGGCGAGGGGTATCTCTTCGACGCGCAGGTGACGGGGTGAGCCCGCTCGGCCCAGCGCGAAGCGCAGGGGTGCCCCAGTGAACCCCAAGGGTGAACCCCGCGGCGCGCCGCACGCAGGCACCCCGGCGGCGCGCTGGTGGTTCCGCGACACGCTGTTCATGCGCTTGTTCCTGCTCATGTGGGCAGCCCTGGTGGTGAGCCACCTCGTGGCCTACTTGGCCGTTACCTCGGGCCGGCCCCCGCCTGGGCCGGGCGGCGGTGGGTTCGGGTCGGCATCGCTGCCGACCTTCCCTTCGCTGCCGCCCACGCCCGGGTTGCCCGACGCGGGGCGGCCGCCCGGGCCGGGTCCCGGCGGTCCTGCGTCTGGGGGTCCGGGCGGCCCGGGTGGTCCACGCGGCCGGGCGCCGGGCCTGCCGGCCCACATGCTGGTGCTGGATTACGGTGTGCGGCTGCTGATCATCGGCGCCGCCGCATGGGTCGGGGCGCGCTGGCTGTCGCGGCCGGTGCGGCACCTGGTGGGTGCCGCCAGCACCCTGGGCACGTCACTGGGCGGCCCCGAAGCGCCGCGCCTGGACGAAACCCGCGGCACGGCGGAAGTGCGCGAGGCCGCCCAGGTCTTCAACCGCATGGCCAGCGAGCTGCACGAGCAGTTCCGCTCACGCGGGCTGCTGATGGCCTCGCTCTCGCACGACCTGCGCACGCCGCTCACGCGCATGCGCATGCGCCTGGAGACCGTGGCCCAGGAGCCGCTGGCACAGCGCTGCGTGGCCGACATCCGGGAGATGAACGACCTGATCGAGACCGCCCTGGAGGTGTTCCGCAATGCCGACGCCCAGGAGCCGGCCCAGCACACCGACCTGCTGGCGCTGGTGCAGTCGCTGGCCGACGACCTGATCGAACAAGGCCAGCCGGTCACGCTGGCCGGCTCGTCGCTGGTGGCGCGCATCCAGCCGGTGGCCACCCGCCGCATCGTGTCCAACCTGCTGGGCAATGCACTGCGCTACGGCGTGCGGGCCGATGTGTCGGTGCGGGCGCAAGGCAGTTGGGCGTGCGTGACCATCGATGACCTCGGCCCCGGCATCCCCGAGGCGCAGCTCAAGGACGTGTTCCGGCCGTTCTACCGCGTGGACACCTCGCGCAGCCGCGGCACCGGCGGCACCGGCCTGGGCTTGTACATCGTGCGCGACTTCACCTGGCGGCAGGGCGGGCACATCACCTTGAGCAACCGGGCCGGTGGGGGGCTGCGGGCGGAGCTGCGGTTGCCGTTGCGGTGAAGGCACCTACCTCACCGGCTCCCAGCCGGCCTCGGTCCCGCGCAGCAACATGGCAAGGCAAGCGGGTCACCCGCCCCACACCCTCATCGCCGCCGCCCCGGCCACGAACCCCGCCACCCCCCAGCCCAGCGCACTCATCTGCAGGCGCAAACGACGCCGCTCCGCCAGCAACTGGGCGATGAGCGCATCGTGCGAGGGCTGCCGGTCCCGTGCCTGGCGGGCCAGCGCCTCATGCAGCAGGCGCGGCAGTTCCGGCAGCAGCTTGGCATAGCGCGGCGCCTCGGTGCGCAGTTGCCCCAGCAGCGCACGCCAGCCCACCTGCTCGTCCATCCAGCGCTCCAGGAACGGTTTGGCGCTGGTCCACAGGTCCAGCTCGGGGTCGAGCTGGCGGCCCAAGCCTTCGATGTTGAGCAAGGTCTTCTGCAGCAGCACCAGTTGCGGCTGGATCTGCACGTTGAAGCGGCGCGAGGCCTGGAACAGGCGCATCAGCACCTGCCCCAGCGAGAGGTCCTTCAGCGGCCGGTCGAAGTGCGGCTCGCACACCGCGCGGATGGCGCCTTCGAGTTCGTCCACGCGGGTGGCCCGCGGCACCCAGCCGCTTTCCACGTGCAGCTCGGCCACGCGCTTGTAGTCGCGCCGGAAGAAGGCCACGAAGTTCTGCGCCAGGTACTCCTTGTCGAAATCGGTGAGCGTGCCCACGATGCCGAAATCCAGCGCGATGTAGTAGCCGAAGGTGGCCGGATCCAGGCTGACCTGGATGTTGCCGGGGTGCATGTCGGCATGGAAGAAGCCGTCGCGGAACACCTGCGTGAAGAAGATGGTCACGCCGTCGCGCGCCAGCTTCTTGATGTCCACGTTCGCCTCGCGCAGGCGCTCGATGCGGCTGATGGGCACGCCGTGCATGCGCTGCATCACGATCACGTCCTGGGTGCAGTAGTCCCAGATCATCTCCGGCACCAGCACGAGCTTGAGCCCTTGCATGTTCCGGCGCAGCTCGGCGGCGTTGGCGGCCTCGCGCACCAGGTCCAGTTCGTCGTGCAGGTACTTGTCGAACTCGGCCACCACGTCGCGCGGGCGCAGGCGGCGGCCGTCTTCGGACCAGCGCTCCACCCAGCCGGCCGCCCGGCGCAGCAAGGCCAGGTCGCCTTCGATGACCGGCAGCATGCCTGGTCGCAGCACCTTCACCGCCACCTCGCGGCCGTCTTTCAGCACGGCGAAGTGCACCTGGGCGATGGAGGCGCTGGCCACCGGCTGCTCGTCGAAGCTGGCGAAGATCTCGGTGATGGGCCGCCGGAAGGCGCGCTCCACCAGCGCCATGGCCTCCCGGCCCGGGAAGGGTGGCACATGGTCCTGCAGCCGCGCCAGCTCGTCGGCCAAGTCGGGCGGCAGCAGGTCGCGCCGCGTGGACAAGACCTGGCCGAACTTCACGAAGATGGGCCCCAGGCGCTCCAAGGCCTCGCGCAGGCGCGCGCCGCGCGGGGCGTCCAGGCGGCGGCCGATGGAAACCAGGCGCGCCAGCAGCCGCACGCCCCGGTGGCGCACGTTCTGCAGCGCCATCTGGTCCAGGCCGTAGCGCAGGAAGATGATGGCGATGTAGGCTAGCCGCAGCATGGCTTCGGGTTCATGCGCAAGGGGGGCCGCGCTCTTTCAAAGCCCGGTTCACAGCCCAGTTCGACGCCTGGCTCGCTCCTAGGCACCCGGCCCACCCGCAAAGCCGCGCAGTGCCGAGGCAATCGAACGGCCCCAGCGCGCAATCTCGCGCGCCGGCGCGTCACCGATTACGCGGGCCAGGTCGTCCTCCACGTCCCAGCGCACATTCGCGATGAGCCAGTTCACATCGGCCGCAAAGGCGGCGTCGCCCTGGATGTCCATCGGCGGCGTGCCGCCGGCCTGCAAGGCGGCCCACCAGCGCGACAGGTCGCCGGCATCCAGGCTCACCAGCAGCGTGGCCGGTTCGGCCGGCGCGGCCACGCGCTCCAGCAAACCGGCCGGCGTCACCTGCCAGGCCAGTGCCGGGGGCGGCGGCAGGAACGGCGGCCACTGGCGCCAGGCCAGGGCCAGCGAGCGGCCCGCGTGCGGGGCCAGCTTGGCCGTGGCGGCCGGCTCGCTGGCCAGCACGTGGTTCAGAAACAGCGTGAGGCGGTCAAGTACCGCCTGGCTGAAGGTCGTGGCCAGCGTGTTGAATGGCTCGAAGAGGGGGGGCAGCATGCGCGGCATTGTAGGAGTCACCTCCAGGTAGGGGCACTGCTTCCGGGGGGCCGCCAGGGCACGCCCCGCCGCCCCGCGCACGCGGTTTGCCACAATGCCCCGGCGCCTCCCCTGGCCCACCCGCCCCGCCTGCGGGTCTTTGCCAAACACTCCGCCACCACGATGCCAAAAATCCTGCTCACCGGTGCCACCGGCTATATCGGGTCCCACACCTGGGTGGCCTTGCACGAGGCCGGGTATGAGGTGGTGGGCGTGGACAACTTCTCGAACAGTTCGCCGGTGGTGCTCAAGCGCCTGGAAGAGCTGCTGCAGCGCGCCCCGGTGTTCGAGCAGGCGGACGTGTGCGATCCGCTGGCCATGGCGCGCATCGTGCGCGAGCATGCGGTGGACGCGGTGGTGCACTTTGCCGCCCACAAGGCGGTGGGCGAGTCGGCGCAAAAGCCGCTGGAGTACTTCCGCAACAACCTGGGCGGGCTGGTCAACGTGGCCCAGGCCATGCGCGACCACGGCGTGACCAAGCTCGTCTTCAGCTCCTCGGCCACGGTGTACGGCGACCCGCAAACTTTGCCGATCACCGAGGACGCGCCGCTCTCGGCCACCAATCCTTACGGCCTGACCAAGCTCATGGGCGAGGAGATGCTGCGCGAGCTGGAGCGCTGCGACCCCACCTGGCGCATCGCCATCCTGCGCTACTTCAACCCGGTGGGTGCCCATGCCAGCGGACGCATTGGCGAAGACCCGCGCGGCACGCCCAACAACCTGATGCCCTACGTGGCGCAGGTGGCCGTCGGCCAGCGTGCCACGCTGCAGGTGTTCGGCGGCGACTACGGCACGCCCGACGGCACCGGCGTGCGCGACTACATCCACGTGGTGGACCTGGCTGAAGGCCATGTGGCCGCCCTGCGCCGCCTGCTGGAGGGCGGCGACTCGTTCACCGTGAACCTGGGCACCGGCCAGGGCTACAGCGTGCTGGATGTGGTGCGCGCCTATGAGCAGGCCAGCGGCCGGCCGGTGGCGCACCAGGTCGTGGCCCGCCGGCCGGGCGACGTGGCGGCCTGTTATGCCGACCCCTCGCGCGCACAAGCCCTGCTGAGCTGGCGCGCCCGCCGCGACTTGGCGGCCATGTGCGCCGACAGCTGGCACTGGCAGTCGGCCAATCCGCGCGGCTTCGCCACGGGCGACTGACTGGCCCCGACTGACCGACAGATCGACCCACCACTTCCTCCTCGTCCACCCCACCATGAACGCACCCTTGCAGATCCAACCCGTTGTCATGGCCGGCGGCAGCGGCACGCGGCTGTGGCCGCTGTCGCGCGCGCAATACCCCAAGCAGTTCCTGGTCCTGAGCGGCAACCGCAGCCTGTTCCAGGATGCCGCGACCCGGCTGGCCGGCATGGCCGCCGGCGAGGTGCAGGTGCTGCCACCCTGCGTGGTGGGCAACGAGGAACACCGCTTCCTGGTGCTGGAGCAGCTGCGCGAAGTGCGGCTCGACCCCACCGCAGTGATCCTGGAGCCGCAAGGCCGCAACACCGCCCCCGCGGTGACGCTGGCCGCGCTGCAGGCGCAAGAAGGCGGGGCCGACCCGATCCTGGTGATCGCGCCGGCCGACCAGACCGTCACCGACACGGCCGCGTTCACGCAGGCGCTGCGCCAGGCCGCGGGCCTGGCTGCGCAAGGTGCGATCGTGATCCTGGGCATCAAGCCCGATCGGCCCGAGACGGGCTACGGCTACATCCGCTGCGAAGGCGCCAGCGGCGCGCAGGCCGCCCGCGTGCTGCAGTTCGTCGAAAAACCCGACGCCGCCACGGCCGAGAAGTACTTGGCCGACGGCCGCTACAGCTGGAACGGCGGCATGTTCGTGCTCAAGGCCTCGGTGTGGCTGGCCGCGCTTGACAAGTTCCGCCCCGACATCGCCGCGGCCACGCGGGCGGCCTGGGCTGCCCGCGCCACGGATGCCAAGTTCGTGCGGCCGGGCGCGGCTGAATTTGCTGCCGTGCCGGCCGAGTCGGTGGACTATGCGGTGATGGAGCGCTGCCCCGGCAGCCCCTTCGACCTGCGCATGGTGCCGCTGGCGGCCGGCTGGTCGGACCTGGGCGCGTGGGACGCCGTGTGGCAGGTGTCGCCGCGCGACGCACAAGGCAATGTCACGGTGGGCGATGCGCTGCTGCAGGACACGCGCAACACCCTCGTGCACGCCACCAGCCGGCTGGTCAGCGTGGTGGGGCTCGACGGCGTGGTGGTGGTGGAAACCGCCGATGCGGTGCTGGTGACCGACCGCGCCCACAGCCAGGACGTGAAGAAGATCGTGGCCCAGTTGGAGACCCAGCAGCGCGGCGAAAAGAGCCTGCACCGCAAGGTGCACCGCCCCTGGGGCTGGTACGACAGCATCGACGCCGGCGCGCGCTTCCAGGTCAAGCGCATCCTGGTCAAGCCCGGTGCCAGCCTGAGCCTGCAGATGCATCACCACCGCGCCGAACACTGGATCGTGGTCAGCGGCACGGCCGAGGTGACCTGCGGCGACAAGAAATTGCTGCTGACCGAGAACCAGAGCACATACATCCCGCTGGGCGAGACGCACAGGCTGGCAAATCCGGGCAAAGTGCCGCTCGAACTCATCGAGGTGCAATCCGGCTCCTACCTGGGCGAGGACGACATCGTGCGTTTCGAAGACACCTACGGCAGAGTCCGCTAGCCAGGCATCCACCGCACCATGGCCATCGGCGACGTCAGCCGCTTCCTGCGGCACTCCGGCATCTATGCGATCGGCAATGCGCTGAACCGCCTGGGCGCGTTCCTGCTGCTGCCGCTGTACACCCGCTACCTGACGCCGGGCGAGTACGGCACGCTGGAATTGTTCTATGCGCTCTCGGCGCTGATCTCCAGCGTGCTGGCGGTGGGCTTGTCGCACGCCACGCTGCGCTTCTACTTCGACTACGACGCGCAGACCGACCGCAACCGCGTGGTCAGCACCAACCTGCTGGCCTCGCTGGTGCTCAGCGCGGCCGGAGCCTTGGCTGTGGCCCTGACCGGCGACCGCATCGCCGGCTGGGTGCTGGGCTCCGCACCGCCGCCCTGGGCCATGCCGCTGATGCTGGCCACCATCGTGTTCGAGTTGTCCTCGCAGGTGGCACTGGCCTACCTGCGGGCACGCGAGATGTCGGTGTTCTTCGTCACGCTGGCGCTGGCCAAGCTGGTGGTGCAATGCACCGCCAACGCCGTGCTGCTGCTGCATTACAACGCCGGCGTGGCCGGCGTGCTGGGCGGCAACCTGCTGGCGGTGGTGATCGGCTGGCTCATCGTGGCCGGCTACACGGTGCGCCACTGCGGGCTGCAGTTCGAATGGGCCAAGCTCGTGCCGGTGCTGCGCTACACCCTGCCCTTCATGGGTGCCACCTTGCTGTCGGTGGTGGGCTCCAACGTGGACCGCTTCATGGTGTCGCACCTGCTGTCGCTGGAGGCCTTGGGCGTGTATGCGCTGGCCATGAAGTTCAGCAAGCTGATCTCCGACCTCATCGGCGAGCCCTTCAATCGCGCCTATGGCGCGTTCCGCTACACCATCATGGGCCAGCCCGATGCCGGCGCCACGCAGGCGCGCATCACCCGCTACGTGGCTGCGGCGCTGGCCGGGGTGGCCCTGGGCGTGGCGCTGCTCACCGACGACGTGCTGCACGTGATGGCCACACCCCAGTTCTGGCCGGCCGGCGAGCTGATGCCCATGCTGGCGTTCTCGGCTGCGCTCTACACGCTGGCCTATCCGCTGCAAAGCGGCATCTTCTTCAGCAAGAACACCCAGCACATGTTCACGCTCACGCTGCTGCAGCTCGTGCTGGGCATCGTGGTGGGCGTGCCGCTGATCTGGACCTTCGGGCTGCAAGGCCTGGGCGCCACGCAGGTGGTGCTGGCGCTCGTCAACCTGGTTGCCACCCACCACTACTCGCAGCGCTACTTCCCCGTGCGATATGAGTGGTCGCGCTTTGCCTGGCTGGCGGGGCTGTGGGTGCTGTTCTGGGCTGCCACGGTGCCGCTGGCGGCGTGGGAGTTGCCGCTGGCCTGGTCGGTGCTGTGCAAGCTCGGGCTGATCGCGGGGTTTGCGGCGGCGGTGCTGGGCTCGCCGGTGCTGCAGGCGAGCGAGCGCGCGCAACTGGGCACGCTGCTGCGGCGGTTGCGTGAACGGCACAAGACGCCCGAACTGCCGCAGGCCTCCTGACCTTCACCGGGGACCGGCCACGACCCCGTGCGCGCGACCGCGACCGACCTGATCCACCTGCTGCTGGCCCTGCCTTTGCAGATAGTCCTGGCTTGCCTGGCCGCGGCCGTGGCGGGCTGGGTGCGCGGCCCGCGCAGCCCATGGTTCCGCTGGCGCTTTGCGCTGCTGGCGGCCGCCGTGTGGGCCTATGGGCTCAGCATGCCGGCCACGGCCAACGCCCTGGTGGGCTGGCTGGAGGCGCAGCACCCGGTGCCGGCCGAAGCGGCCCTGGCCCGGCTGGGGCACCCGCGGACCGTGCTGGTGCTGTCGGGCGGCTGGTTCCGGCCCACCCCCCACGGCTACGAGGTGATGTTCACGACCGCCGACCTGCAGCGCATCGATGCCGGCGTGGCCTTGCAGCAGCGGCTCAAGGCTCGGCTCATCTTCAGCGGCGCGCCGCTGCCCGACGGCACGGACTCGGTGGCACAGCACATGGCCGCGTTGGCACAGCGCATGGGCGCACCGGCCGAGTCGGTGGCCGTGGAGACGCGCTCGGTCAACACCTACGAGAACCTGGCCTTCAGCACCGAGGCCTTCCAGCTGCGCCAGGCCCAGCCGGTGCTGCTGGTGACCAGCGCGTTGCACATGCCGCGCGCGGTGGCCGTGGCCGGCGCGCTGGGGCTGCAGGTGCTGCCCTACCCGTGCGACTTCCGGGCCGAAACGCCCGGCAAGTGGCAGCTCTGGGTGCCCAGCAACGAAGGGGCGGCCGCCCTGGAAGGCGCGTTGCACGAGGTGCTGGGGCTGTGGGCGTACCGGTGGAGCGGGCGGGCATGACACCATAGCGGTATTCCCAGACCCTAGGACCCTGAATGAAGAAGACCGTGTGGATCGTCGATGGTGCGTACCTGTACAACTTCGGCAAACGCCGGCCCAATGGCATCGACTACCTCAAGCTCAAGAGCGAACTGGTCAAGGCCAATGAGGGGCCCCTCTTCGAGGGCTACTACCTGAACTCCACGCAGGACCCTGCCACCGAGGAACAGAACGCCTTCCACGCCTGGATCAAGTCGGCGCCGCCGCGCGGCCCCAAGCTGCGGGTGCAGCTCTACACCTTGAAAGACATGAACTGCCGCTGCCCGTCGTGCGGCCACAGCTTCGACCGGCTGCTGCAGAAAGGCGTGGACGTGGGCATTGCCACGCTGATCCTCAAGCTGGCGGCCCAGAATGTTTATGAGCGGCTGATCCTGTCGGCCGGGGATGGTGACTTCGAAGACGCCATTTCCTATGTGAAGTCGGAACTGCACAAGGAAGTGTGGCTGCACGGGGCGCAGAACAACCTGTCCACCGACCTGCAGTCGTATGCGGACCATGTGCTGTGGCTGGATGACATGGTGCCGGCGATCGACAAGTAATGCGCCGCGAGGTATGTCCACAGCATCGGCCCAGTCCTCCGCCTGGACGCAGGGGGCTGCCGCGTCGGCGTACGATGCTTGGATCTGACCGAGGCTAAGCTGGCGCGGCCAGCTTGCCAGGAAAAGGAACCGCAATGAACGCGATCGTGATCGAACATGTGCCGGTGGCCGAGTTGCCACAGGCTTGGCGCGACAGGCTCGGCAATGAGTTGGTCGACGCAGCGGATGCGCGCGTGACCGTCCGCATCGAGGCCGAAGCGGCTGCCGAGGCCCAAACGCCCGCCGAGTTCGCCGACGATCCGCTCTTTGGCATGTGGCGCGACCGCCCGGACATGGCCGATGTGACAGGCTACATCCGGCGCATCCGCGCACCGCGCTTCGGCAGCGACGGTTCGCGCAACGAGCCCTGAGTCTGCCGATGCTGATCGATTCAGATGTGCTGGTGTGGGTCACGCGCGGGCATGTAGGCGCCGCGCAGCGGTTGCGCGAATTGAACCCGTGGCGCATCTCGGTGGTGACCTACATCGAACTGGCGCAGGGGTGTCGAGAAAGGCCGAACTTGCACGCTTGAAGAAGGGATTGGCGGCGCGCCAGGCTGAGGTGCTGCAGATCACGCCGGCAATCTCACAGCGAGCGGCCGATCTGGTTGACATGCTGGCACTGTCGCACGGCATGCGCCTGGCCGACGCCCTGATCGGCGCCACCGCCATCGAGCACGGCCTGACCCTCGTCACCGCCAACGTCAAGCACTTCGGTTCCGTCGGCGGACTGAGGATCGAGGCGTTCGTGGCTTGAGCGGGTGAGGGGTTCGCCGCCTTCGCTTCGGCAGCCTTCTATGACGGCGATCCGTCAGCTTCCCTGCAGGAATACCCAGACCAAGCTGCATCGGCCCGGGAATGCCCTGTAATTGCCGTCATCCGTGATACGAAGGCCCACCGGCTGCTTCGTCGTTTGCGCCAGCGACAGCAATGCGAACAGGCGCTTGTCGGCATCAACACTTTTGAGAGTGGTAATCCAGTTGCCATCGCAGGACACGCTGGCCGGGACCGTGAAGCCCCCTTTGACGCGCACTTCAAGGTTGCCCGCCAGATGCCCGCCCGAGGGCAGTGCGATGACGCTCACATCCTGGATGTAAACCGGGCCGATATCGCCCTCCCCAGCCACGCCAGGTGCACAAAGGCCGAACTGCAAACAGACAGCCGCGAATGCAGCAGGAAATAGTTTCTTCACGGAACCTCCCAAGTAACAAGTGGTGAATCGCCAGATTCTGCCGCACCCTCACGCCCATCCGCGGTATTGCCCCCGCCCCCCGGCCGTGGCTATCCTGCCCTGATGACCCTCCCCCGCCTGTGGCGCGCCCTCGCCCTCTGCGCTGCAGCCACCCTGCCCCCCACCGCCTGGTCCACCAACGAGCTCCACATCGTCTCCCCCAGCGGCAGCGACCGCTCTCGCGGCGACCTGGAGCACCCCTTGCGCACCCTGCGCGAGGCCATTCAGCGCGCCCGCCCCGGCGACACGATCGCGTTGCGCGCAGGCACCTACGCCGGCTCGGTGGTCATCAACAACCCCGGCCGCGCCGACGCCTGGATCACCCTGCGCAACCATGCCGGCGAAAAAGCCACCGTGCTGGGCGATGGCAAAGGGCCCACGGTCTACTTCTACCACCCCAGCTGCGACGAATACGCCCCACGCCGCGATGAACTGTGCCAGCCCATGTACTGGGCGATCGAGGGCCTGGAGATTGTCGGCAGCCCGGACGGCCAGGACGACGGCAACGTGGTGAAGATCGACACGCCGCGCGTCAACCTGCTGGGCAACGACCTGTGGGGCTCGCGGGTCGACGTGGTCAAGCTCGTGCGCACCGCCAATGACGTGAACCTGCTGGGCAACCGCATCCACAACCCGCGCGCCAAGAATGGCGACAACGCGCAAGGCGTGGACATCGTCGGCGCCGACCGGGTACGCGTGGCCTACAACCACGTCTACGACATCCCCTCCATCGGCGTGTACGCCAAGGGCAATGCCCGCCACACCGTGTTCGAGCACAACCTGGTGGAACGCACCTGGTCGCATGCCCTCATGCTGGGGCAGGAGACCGACGAGGACCGCCTCGTCGACGGCCGCTACGAAACCTACGACGGCGTCATCCGCGACAACCTGGTGGTGCAGGCCGGCTGGTCGTGCCTGGCCACCTCGTCGTCGCAGAACGTACTCATCGAGCACAACACGTGCATCGACACGGGGCTGGAGACGCACGGCTCGGTGCTGGTGTCCAACGAGTCCGAGGTGCACCAGGCCGGCACGAACATCCAGATCACCGACAACGTGTTCCTGACCCGCTCGGCGCTGCCGATGATCAAGCTGGTCGAGGACGCGCTCACCGACCCCGGCACGATCCGCATCGACCGCAACCTGTACGGCTCGCGCGCCGGGCCGCGCGGCGTGAGCTTCACCTGGCGCGACAAGCGGCTGGAGAAGGTTGGCTTCGAGGCCTGGAAGCGCACCACCCGGCAGGACAATGCCAGCACGTTGACCGAAGTTCGCGTAGAGAACGGCCTCGCCGGGCCTCGCAGCGCCACCGGCACACCGCTGGCCGGCCGCGGCGCCCGCGGCACCCCCGGGCCTGCGGGGTGGCGCAGCGGCGGCGACACGCCCACCGGCACAGCCCCCCAGGCGCCCTAACGCGCCGCGTGACCGATCTCTCGGCCCCCGTCCCGCCCTCGCGGCGGCACGGGTAGGCCCCCCGTTCACGTGCTGCCCGCCATGCGGGCGACATGATGAAATCGCCGCGCCATCCTTCAATACACCCGCCTACCCACCCGCCTTCGCCCGCCCCGTGAACTTTGCCGTCCTGCCCCTGTGGCTGTTCCTCACCGCCCTGATGATCGCGCCGCAGCTCTGGTTCGGGCCGGTGCTGGATCTGCGCGTGGACTACCTGGTCTACCCGCTGTGGCTCGCGGTGCTGACGGCCCGCGGGCGGCTGCCCGAGGTGTTTCGCTTCACGGCGCTGGACTGGGCCCTGGCCGCGCAACTGGGCTGGTTCCTGCTCAGCCACGTGGTCAATGGCGGCAGCGACATCGGTGCCGCGCAGCTGAGCGACTACGCCAAGTGGTTCCTGTTGTACCGCCTGCTGGTCGCCTCCATCGACACACCGCAGAACCTGCAGCGCGCCGCGCTGGTGTTCGTGGCCATGGCACTGGTGCTCACCGTCGAGGGCGTGCAGCACAAGCTCAGCGACCAGGGCCTGGGCTGGGCGCACCAGCCATTCGCCTGGACCGACCCCTCGGCCGCCGCCATCGGGCTGGACTCGCGCACGCGCTGGGTCGGCATCTTCGACGGCCCCGGCGTGTTCTGCGTCATCTACACCGTGGCCTTGCCGTTTGCGCTGGCCAGCCTGACGCGGGCCTATTCGATGGGGGTGCGCTTGTTCGCCTTCACGGCGGTGGTGCCGGGGCTGCTGCTGGCCATCTACTACACCGGCTCGCGCGGCGGCATGCTCACTGCGCTGGCCATCACCGGCGGCTTCGTCGCCAGCCGCTTCAAGCTCAGCCTCAAGAAGCTGGTCCTGTTCGCCGTGCTGGGTGTGGCGGTGCTGGGCCTGGCGCCGTCCTACCTGACCTCCACCAAGGACGAAAGCCACTCGGCGCAGAACCGCGTCACGGTGTGGGCCAATGGCCTGACCATGGCCGGCAACAACCCCTTGTTCGGCGTCGGCAAGGGCAACTTCAAGCTCCACACCGGCACCTTGATCGCCCACAACTCCGGCCTGGAGATCCTGGGAGAAACCGGCTTCCCGGGCTTGTTTCTCTGGTTCGCCGTGCTGTACCTCGCGGTCAAGCAGGTCGCGGAGCGCTGGTTCCAGGCCACCGACCAGCGCGAGCGCGAGCTGCTGCTGGCCATCGGCCTGAGCCTGATCGGCTACTTCATCAGCTCGCTGTTCGTGACCCTGGAGTACGAAACCTACTACTGCCTGCTGGCCATGGCCGGCTGCGTGCGCAACTGGTCGGAGCGCTCCGCCAGCCTGACACGGCGCGATCTCTTCATCCTGCTTGGCCTCATGGCGTTGTTCGTCGGTGGATTCCGCGCCTTCGTCATGAGTTATTGGTGAGAGAAAAAGACATGGTCGTTCAGGGAGTTTCCGTTCATGCCGCGAAAGAAGGAATTGCTGAGCCAGTGGCTCAATCGCACCGGTGTGTTGAAGGCAAGGCTGGCGCTGCGCGGGCAGCACTCGCAGAAGCTGCACGTGCTGGCCTACCATCGGGTCTTCGAGGTCAATGACGAGGACCGCTTTCCGTGCGATCCCGAACTGGTGAGTGCCAGCCCGCAAGGGTTTGCGCAGCAAATGGCCTTTGTGAAGGAACACTTCCATGTCCTGCGCCTGTCGGAGCTGGTGCAGATCATCGAGCGCCGCGAACGCCTGCCACCCAACAGCCTGCTGATCACCTTCGACGACGGCCACCTGGACAACTACACCCACGCCTACCCGATCCTGCGCTCGCTCGACCTGCCGGCGGCGATCTTCCTGTCCACCGGCTACGTGGGCGTGCAGGGCCAGTTCTGGTTCGACCGCATCGCCACGCTGCTGTACTACGCGCCGCCCGGCTGGCACCGCGTGCCGGGGCTGGAGAGCGAAATCCACGTGGGCGACATCGGCTCGCGCCGCGCCGCCACGGAGCGGGTGCTGGGGCATGCCAAGCGGCTGCCCAATGCGCGCCGCCTCGCGCTGGTTCAGACACTGGAGCGGCAACTGGCGCCGCACGTGCCGCGCAGCACCGAGCTGCCCAGCGCGGCGCTGAGCTGGGACCAGGTGCGTGAGATGGCCGAGGGCGGCATCGAGTTCGGCTCGCATTGCGTCACGCACCCGGTCATGTCCACGCTGGACGATGAAAGCCTGCGCTTCGAGATGGCGCACTCGCGCGAGACCATCCGCAGCGAAACCGGCCAGGCGGCCGACGTGATCGCCTACCCGGTGGGCCGCGAGTACGCGTTCGACCAGCGCGTGGCGCCGCTGGCGCGCCATTGCGGCTACCACCTTGGTTTTTCCTACGTGGCCGGCGTCGACCGGCTGGAGACGCTGGACCCGTTCGCCATCAAGCGCATCGAGGTCGAGCGCTACATCCCCTTCCACTTTTTCGTCGCCCGTTTGGCGATGCCCGAGCTATTCCTGTGAACCCTGCTGCCAGCCCCTCGCTGTCCACCGCCGTCGATCACCCCGAACTGTGGCAAGTCGCGGGGTGGCAGATCCTGCTCCCGCCCCTGGCCGGGCGCCAGGTGTTGTGTGTCGATTCGCAAGGCTGGCTGTCCGCGGTGCTGGCGGTGCATTGCCCGCGCCTGGCCGTGGCCAGCCCGGCCGCGTCGGCCGCGCAGGTGGCCCGGCGCCTGGCCTTGCTGGGCCTGGGCCATGTGCCCGTGCATGGGGTGCAGGCGCTGGAGGTGGGCGCCAGCGAGATTTCACCGCAGGCGCTGGACACCTTGGCCCGCTCGCTGCACGGCCCGTATGACGGCCTGGTGGTGGCACATCCCGGCGTGCTGGCGGCACCAACGGCAGGAGGCAACCTGCCGCGGCAGACGGCCACCCTGTTGGCCGCTTTGGCACGCAGCGTGCTCAACGACGGCGGCTTCATGTACCTGGAGTGCGGCAATCGCTGGGCCGTGCGCAGCGCCGGCAACCAGCCCGATCCCCACGTGGCCCAGGCCATCGCGCGGCCCACGCTCTCGGCGCGGACGCTGCGGCGCGCCCTGCGCCGTGCCGGCATGGCCGAGGTGCGCACCCACCCGTACCTGCTCAGCCGCGACCGGCTGGAGGAAGTGCTGCCCGCGCACGGCTACGTCGCCACCAAGAACCGCGAACTGCGCCGCGAGCGCCTCAAGGAGCTGCTGTTCGGCCGGCGCGGCGCGCCCTGGTTTGCCCATGCCTATGGCCTGGTGGCCTTCAAGCAGGCGCCGCAACCCAGCGTGCAGGACCTGATCCTGGAGCGCCTGCACAGGGCGGCTCCCGGTGCAGCAGCGCCGGTGCAACTGCGGCCCACCAAAGTGATGGTGTTCCACAGCATGAAAGTGATCCTGGTGCTGGAGCAGCACCCCCGGCAGCACCCCCGCCCCCCCGAGGACCCAGGCCATGACGAGGGTGGCTACGTGGTGGTGATCTCCACCGACGAGATCGTCACGCGCCGCCGCGAGCAGGAAGCCCAGGTGCTGGCCGCGCTGGCCTCGCTGCCGCCGGCCATGGCGCTGCGGGTGCCGCGCTTGGTGGACCGCTTCCACGTGGATGGCCATGAATGTTTCGTGCTGAGCCGGCTACCCGGGCTCACGCTGGAGGCCGACGTGCCGCCACTGGGGCCGGTCACCGCCAGCGCGGTGGAGTTCCTGGTGGGGCTGAGCCTGCATGCGGCCACGCCCCTGCCGCTGGACAGGCCCTTGTTCGACGAGGTCTTCGGCAGCATCTTCACCGCCGCTGCGCAAGGCGTGCCGGCGCTGCAGGCCGAATTCGCGCAATTGCGCCAGTGCCTGGCGCCGCGCCTGCTGGGCCGCATGCTGCCCATCGGCTGGAGCCATGGCGACTTCAAGGTCGAGAACGTCACCTACGACCCGGCCACGCTCCGCGTGGCGGGCGTGCTCGACTGGGAACATGCCAGCCCGCGCGGCCTGTCCTACATCGACCTGCTGTACCTGCTGCTCTACAACCGCGTGATCCGCCAGGCCGACTGGATGGACGCCTTCCGCGCCCTGGTGCTGGACCGCCGCCTCACGCCGGAAGAGACACGGCTGGAGCAGCGTTTCCTGTCCGGCACGGGCACCGCCGCCGATCTGGTGCCGGCACTGGCAGCCATGTTCCTGGTGCACCACGTGGGCGTGCGGCTGGGCCTGGTGCAGTGGACGGCCGACGACCTGGTGCCGATCCGCGCCTTGCTGGGCCGCTGCATCGAACTCATCACCGCGCCCCCGGCCCCCGGCAGCGCCCGCGGTGGCGCCGCCTTCCCGCTGCCGCTGCGCACCGAACCCGCGCCGCTGGATTCCTGAACGCCGCCTCACGCACCAAGACACGAAGGATCCAAGATGATCGACTGGCTGCTGTTCACCTGCCTGGCCCTGGCGGTGTACCACTACGTGGGCTACCCGCTGGCCGTGATGCTGTGGGCGCACTGGGCGCCGCGCCCGGCCGGCGCCCAGGCCGGGCGGTTCGCCGACAAGGAGCCCCTTGACACCTATGCCTGGCCTTCGGTCACCTTGCTGATCGCGGCCTACAACGAAGAGCGCGTGATCGAGGCCAAGCTGCGCAACGCACTGGCCATGAGCTACGCCGGCCCGCTGGAGATCGTGGTGGTGTCCGACGGCTCCACCGACCACACGCCGCAGATCGTGGCCGGCTTTTCCGACCGTGGCGTGGTGAGCATGCACAACCCGCCGCGGCGCGGCAAGACGGCGGCGCTGAACCGCGGCGTGGCCGCCGCGCGCGGCGAGATCCTGGTGTTCTCGGACGCCAACAACGACTTCAACCCCGACGCGCTGAATGCCCTGGTGCAGCACTTCGCCGACCCCGCGGTGGGCGGCGTGTGCGGCGTCAAGCGCATCCGCGCCGCGGCCGAGCGCGAGTCCAGCAAGGGCGACGGCCTCTACTGGCGCTACGAGTCGGCCATCAAGCTGGCCGAGGGCCGCATCGGCTCCATCACCAATGCCGACGGCGAGATCTTCGCCATGCGGCGCAGCCTGTACCGCGCCATCCCCGAGCACATCATCAACGACGACGCGCAGATCACCTTCGACCTCATCGAGCAGGGCCAGCGCATCCTCTACGAACCGCAGGCGCAGTCGGTGGAGTACGCCTCCATCCGCATCGAGGACGACTTCTTCGTCAAGGTGCGCATGGTGGCCGGCGGCTTCCAGACGCTGGCGCAGCACTGGCGCCGGCTGATCCCGCCGCGCTCGTGGTTCGCGTTTGCCTTTCTGTCGCACAAGGGGCTGCGCTACCTGATGCCCGTGGTGCTGATGGCCTTGCTGCTGCTGTGCCTGCTGCGCCTGGACCAGCCCTGGGGCGCCGGGTTGCTGAGCGCGCAGGCGCTGTTCTACGGCGCCGCAGGCATCGGCTATGCGCTCATCCGCCGCGGCCGCATCCCCGGCCTCACCTACGTGCCGTTCTACTTCACCGCCATGAACGTGGCCGCCTTCATGGGGCTGCTGCGCTTTTTGAACGGCCGCCAGAACACGCTGTGGCGCAAGGCGCAGCGATGACCGGCTTCTACCTCCTGGGCGCCATGGTGCTGCTGGTGGTGGGCGGCGGCGCCGTGCTGCGCTCGCGCCACATGGACTTGTGGATCGCCGCCTACATCGCCCAGTGGCCCCGGCGCGCCTGGCGGCCCCGCCCCGCGCAGCCGGCCCAGGCGGACGACACCCGGCACGTGTACTTCTGCTTTGCCGACCACTACGAGCCCTACTGGGGCAAGGCCGGCACGGAGACCGCTCGTGCCCGCGTGCGCCGCTGGCTGGACGAGTATCCGGTGATCGCCGCGCGCCACCGCGACAGCGATGGCCGCGTGCCGCGGCACAGCTTCTTCTACCCCGAAGAGGAATACGACGAGACCATCCTCGACGGCCTGGCCGGCTTGTGCAAAGACGGCTATGGCGATGTGGAAGTGCACCTGCACCACGACAACGACAACGCGCCGCACCTGCGCGCCACGCTGCAGAACTTCACCCAGCTGCTGCACGACCGGCACGGCCTGCTGCGGCGCGACCCGCAGACCGGCCAGATCCTCTACTGCTTCATCCATGGCAACTGGGCGCTCGACAACTCCCGCCCCGACGGGCGCTGGTGCGGCGTGGACAACGAGCTGTCGGTGCTGGTGGAAACCGGCTGCCGCTGCGACATGACCATGCCCTCGGCCCCCAGCAACACGCAGACCCACAAGATCAACTCGATCTACTTCGCACGCGGCCAGGCCGGGCAGTGCAAGTCGCACGACCACGGCCGCGACTGCGCCGTGGGCTCCTGGGGCGAGGACGGCGAGCTGCTGCTGATCCAGGGCCCGCTGATGCTGAACTGGCGAGACCGCAAGCTGGGCCTGATGCCGCGCATCGAGTCCTCCGAGATCTCCGCCGACGCACCGCCCACCGCCGCACGGGTGCGCCTGTGGGAGCGTGCCGGGGTCACGGTGCGCGGGGCCGAGAACCATATCTTCATCAAGGTCCACACGCACGGCGCCGAGGAGCGCGCCGCGCAGGCCTTGCTGGGCGGCGGCATGGAACTGATGTGGAGCGAGCTGGAACGCCAGTTCCGCGACCGGCCGGGCTACCAGCTGCACTACGTGAGCGCCTGGGAAATGGCCCAGACCGTGCAGCGGCTGTGCGACACAACCCCTGCGGAGAAAGCCCGGCCATGATGCGCGTGCTGCACGTCATCGAGACCCTGGAGTTCGGCGGTGCCGAGAAGGTGCTGATCGACCTGGCCAATGCCAGCCTCGCCACCTGCGAGGTGGCGATCTGCTGCATCAAGCGCGTGGGCGGGCTGCTCAACAAGGTGGACCCGCGCATCCGCGTCACCTGCCTGGACAAGGCCGAGGGCAACGACTGGAGCGTGCCCGCCCGCCTGGCGGCCACCGTGCGCGAAGGCCAGTTCGACGTGATCCACGCGCACCAGTGGGGCACCTACCTGGAGTGCACTGCTGCCGCCTTGATGACCGGCCGGCCGCGCCTGGTGCACACCGTGCACGGCATGTACACGCACTACACGCCGGGCGGCTGGTCCGAGGCCAAGATCGCCATGCGGCACTGGCTGGAGCGGCGCGGCGCCGCGCGGCACGAGGCCATCGTGACCGTGTCGGACTCGATCCGCGACTACGTGGTGCGCGACGTGGGCATTGCCGCCAACAAGGTGACCACCATCTACAACGGCATCCCCGACTCGCCCGAGCGCCCGGTGCCGCGCACCGGCCAGGTGTTCTTCACCGCCGGCCGCCTGGCGCCGGTGAAGAACCACGCGCTGATGCTGCGCGCCTTTGCCGAGGTGCTGCGGCAGCGCCCGCAGGCACAGCTGCACATCGCCGGTGATGGCCCCGAGCGTGGCCGCCTGGAAGAGCTGGCCCGCGAGCTGGGCCTGGGTGAGGCGGTGCGGTTCCTGGGTTTCCGCAACAACGTGACCGACCTGCTGGCCGGTGCGGATGTCTTCTTGCTGTCCTCGCACTACGAGGGCATTTCCATCGCCCTGCTCGAAGCCATGAACTGCCGCTTGCCGGTGGTGGCCACACAGGTGGGCGGTGTGCCCGAAACCGTGCAGGACGGCGTGAGCGGCCTGCTGGTGCCTGACGACGACGCCTCGGCCATGGCCGCCGCGATGCTGCGGCTGATGGATTCCGCGGCCTTGCGCCAGAGCCTGGGCGAAGCCGGCCAGGCCTTGCAGCGCAGCCGCTTCTCCATCACCGGCACGGCCGGACGCTACCAACAACTCTACGAATCCCGCGCATGACCTTCGGCTCCCTCATCAAACAAGGCGTCTGGCGCCTGCTGCGCCCGGTGGTGCGGCATCGCGGCCCGGCCGACCACGTCTACCTGACCTTCGACGACGGCCCGCACCCGCAGCTCACCCCGCGGCTGCTGGACCTGCTGCAGCAGGCCCGCGTGCGGGCGACCTTCTTCATGACCGGCGACATGATGCAGCTCCATCCGGAGCTGGTGCAGCGCGTGCATGAGCTGGGCCACACCATCGGCCTGCACGGCTCGCAGCACCAGCACCTGAGCGAGCTGTCGCTGCGGGGCCAGTGGCGCGACCTGCGTGCAATGGCACGCACCGCGCAAGGCTTCGGCCTGCCGTTCCGCTTTTACCGGCCGCCCTATGGCGAGTTGTCGATCACTCGCATCCTGTGGTGCTGGCTGCACCGTGTGCGCATCGTCATGTGGACGCTGGACTCGGGCGACTCGTTCGCCGCCAGCCCGCAGGCGCTGCAGGAGCAAAGCGCGCAGTGGGTGGTCGGTGCGGGCGAGGTGGTGCTGTTCCACGACGACACCGCCGCCACGGTGGACTCCATGCCAGCCTTGCTGGACCGCTTCAAACGCACACAACTCGAATTGGCGCCGCTCCTATAGTGGCCCGGTTCCCCCACGCCATGCCACCCACCGTCCCCCGCGCCCCCACGTCCCGGCCCGCCATGAAGCTGTTGCACACCATCAGCGCCAGCGACGTGTTCGGCCCCGAGAAGACCGTGATCAACGAATGCCTGGCCCTGCGCGACGCAGGCTGGACGGCCGGGGTCATCAACTTCTGGGACACGCCCGACACGCCCATCGCCGAGAAGATGCGTGCGGCCGGCGTGGACTACCAGTGCTTCCAGACCACCGGCAAGCTGGACCTGGCCGCCATCCGGCGCCTGGCCGGCACCTTGAAGCAATGGGGCCACCCGGTGGTGCACAGCCACGGCTACAAGGCCGACCTGTACACCTTGCTGGCCGCCAAGTGGACCCGCACGCCGGTGCTGACCACCGTGCACGGCTGGACTTCCGAAAACGCCCGCGTGCGCCTGTACGAAAAACTGCAATCGCGTCTATGGCGTTACTTCGACAAGGTGGTGTGTGTGTCGGAGAGCTATCGCGCGGTGGCCGAGCGCACCGGCACGCCGGCCCGGCGGCTGGTGGTGGTGCACAACGGCATCCGCAGCGCCTACCGTGTGGAACAAGCCGCCGACCAGGCCCGCGCACAAGCCCGTGCGCTGCTGGGGCTCAACGGGCAGCAGCCGGTGGTGGCCATCGTGGGCCGGCTGGGCATCGAGAAAGACCACCGCCTCTTCATCGATGCCGCGGCGCGGCTGCGCGGCGAGTTCCCGGACGCGCGCTTCCTGATCGTGGGCGAAGGCGAGCAGCGCGACGCCCTGGTGCAGCAGATCGCCGCGCTGGGCCTGCAGCAGCAGGTGCAGCTGCTGGGCCACCGCAACGACGTGCCGGCGCTGTACCCCGCCTTTGACCTGCTGGCCATCACCTCGCAGCGCGAGGGCCTGCCCAACGTGCTGCTGGAGGCCATGCTGCATGGCGTGCCCGCGGTGGCCACCACGGTGGGCGGCGTGCCCGAGGTCATCGAGCACGGCCGCAGCGGCTGGCTCATTCCACCCGGCGGCCTGGACGAGTTGGTCACCGGCATCGCCACGCTGTGGCGCGACCCGGCACAGCGCCGGCAGTTCGCACAAGCGGCGGTCGAGACGGTGCGCCAGCGTTTTCTTTTCGATGGCCGCATGCAACGCATGATGGACCTGTACCAGGGTGCCGCGGCCGGCACCTTGCATTGATGACCTTGCTCCCGAGGCTGCGCCATGGATGACTTCCTGATCTGGACCCGTACCGGCGCCATGCTGGCGGTGGCCTTGCTGCTGGCCGTGATCACCGCGATGTTCCTGTACCAGGCCGTGCGTGCGCGCCGCGGCCTGCGCCGGCCCACGCCCATGAACGGCAGCCAGGCAGTGCGCTTCGGCGTGCTGATCCCGGCGCACAACGAGGCCGGCAACATGGGCGCGCTGATGCAGTCCCTGCGCGATGCAGACTACCCGCGCGACCGGCTGGCGGTGCTGTTCGTGGCCGACCATTGCACCGACGACACCGTGCGCGAAATCCGCGCCGGCGGCTTTGAATGCCTGGACCGCCAGGGCGGCCCGCGCGGCAAGGCGGCCGCGCTGGCCGCCGGGCTGAGCCTGCTGCGCGAGCGGCTGGGCGACAAGCTGCAGGCGGTGGCCTTCTTCGACGCCGACAACATCGTGCATTCGCGCTTCTTCCAGCAGGCCGCCGGGGCGCTGGACAAGGGCTTCGACATCGTGCAGGGCCACGTGAGCGTGCACAACTGGGACACCACGCTGTTCTCGCGCCTGAACTACATGAACGCGATGGTGGAGAACCGGATGGAAGAACTGGCGCGCAGCCAGAGCGGCCTGAGCTGCAACCTGCGCGGCCACGGCATGGTGTTCCGCCGCTCGGTGCTGGATGCCGTGCCGTGGAAGGCCTCCACGATGGTGGAAGACCAGGAGATGCTGGTGCGCCTGGTGCTGGCCGGCCGCCGCGTGGTGTGGCTGGAGCATGCGCGGGTGGACAGCGTGCTGCCGCAGACCGCGCGCGAAGCCAGCACGCAGCGCAAGCGCTGGGCCGGCGGCCGCAGCGAGCTGGCGCGCCGCGCCGTGCCGCAACTGTGGCGCGCCTGGCGCAACAGCCGCCACCGCCGCATACGGCGCCTGTCGCTGCACCTGATGATCGACCTGCTGCTGCCCTCGCACGCGGTGCAGCTCGCGCTGGTGTTCGCCGCGCTGCTGCTGTCCACCGCCGTGCCCGGCGCGGGCAGCCCGCTGTGGTGGCTGGCGGTGGGGCTGCTGCTGGCCTACATGGGCTACTTCCTCACCGGCATCCTGCTCTCGCGCGTGCCGGCGCGGGCGCTGCTGAGCATCGTGTGGGCGCCGGCGTTCATTGCGTGGCGGACGTGGATCTACCTGGCTAGCCTGGGGGGGGCCAAGCGCTGGCGCTGAAAGCGCTGGGCTGGCGCGGCCGCACCAGAACGCCGGGCCGCCCCAAGTCGGCCTGGGACGTTCTCAGTGCACGGGCGCCAGCGTGACCTGCGTGTGCGCCTCCAGCCAGTCGGCCACCGGGTCACCCACTTCGTCGGCAACGCCCTGATTCCAGAACTGCGAGGCACACAGGACCTCCAGGTCGATGCCTCCAACCGTATGGCGCGCCAGCACGGCCCCCATCAGGAAGCCTCGCGCGCGCTCCACAACGCCCCAGGCCTGTGTGGCCCCGCTGGCGCACTGAAGCTCCAGCAGGAAGGCCTCCCGCAGGGCACCGTCCTTGGAACGTTCCTGCATCCAGGGGATCTGGGCTGCCAGGCGTTCGTCCTGCAGCAGCACAGCCAGCAGTTCACGGGCCTTGGCCGGCACGAGGGGCGCAACGATGAACCGCTCGGTATTGAAGAGCGGGGGCTGCGGCGGGAGTTTGTCGAGCTCCGCACTCGGGTCTTGAACGGTCAATGCGCTTCCTTCTCTCGGTAGCGCATGAGCTTAGGCCCCCCCGAGCCGCACCCGTCAGGGCAGGCGAAGCGCGGGAGGCATTGCCGCAGAGCAGGTGGCTGCCGGGCGGGAACCCGGGCCGGACAGCCGCTACCCGCGCTCGCCGGCCGGCTATTGCACCCCTTGGGCCGAGAGCCGCCCGGCACGCTGATTCCAGCGCAGCCGGATCCAGCGCATCGCCGGCCGCTCGACCCAGTATGCACAGACCGCGGCCGCCCCGACCGTCACCGCCACCGCCAAGGCAATATCCAGGTCCGTGGGCACCCCATGCCGGGAGGCCGCACGGATGATCGTGAAGCCGATGTTCTCGTGCAGCAGGTAGAGCGGGTAGGAGATGGTGCCCAGGAACACCAGCACCGGATGCGTCAGCACCTGCAGCCGGCCGCGCAGCACGCCCCACACGGCGGCGCTGCCGGCCAGCGCGACCCCCAGCGCGTCCAGCGGTGCCGTCCAGGCCACCACGACCATGCAGGCGGCCCACAACGCGGCGCTGCGCCGGCGCGTGGCCGGCTCGCTTTCCAGCCGGTGCAGCATCATGCCGGCGCCGAACAGCGCGATGTGCGGCAGCACCAGCAAATGCGTGAAGAGATAGGACACCGCCACCCCGTGGCGCTCCAGTTCGTGCACGGCCACGCACAGCGCCAGCCACCCCGCCAGCACCCAGTGCACACGCCGCAGCAGGCCGCTCACGTACAAGGCCAGCATGGCGGCGTAGAACAGCAACTCAACCTCCAGCGTCCAGTACGCGCCGTCCACCAGCTTGGCGTGCAGCAACTCCGGCACCATCGTGAAGTTCAGCAGCAAGTCCGCGAGGCTCACTTGCTTGTCCGGCAAGCCGAACACCACCACCACCAGGTACGTGGCCACCACCGCGGCCCAGAAGGCCGGAAACAGGCGCGAGAAACGCGAGACCATGAAGTCACGTGCGCGGTGCGTGCGCTCCAGCGTCATGAAGATGACGAAGCCGCTGAGGATGAAGAACAGGTCCACGCCGCGGAACCCCAGCGGCACGCTGACCAGTGGCGGCGACGCGTGGCCGTACTTCACCTGGTAGCGCGTCGTGTAGTGGAACAGCAGCACTGCCACAGCCGCGACACCGCGCAGCGCATCCAGGCCGTGAATGCGGCGTGTCATCCGGAACCTCCCTACTGCTTATGGAGGCCGCGGCGTGAAGAGGCTGCAGCCCAGGCAGATTGTGAGGAATGACGGCCGGCGGGCAAAGCCTCCAACCCGCCCATTCAGGCGGTCAGAGGCTCCCTCAAGGATCCTTCGCTCAGGGGGGTGGCAGGCTACCCCCTAGGCGCCATCCCTATCAATACTCGTAGGCGCCGATTTCGATCTTGCCGTTCAGCGGCCGGGTGACGCCCAGGCGATCGGTGGGCACCAGGGCAGACACGTCCTTGCCGGCCACGCCCATGACCGGGCTGGTGGACTGCAAGGTCAGCGGCGTGGTGCTGGTGCCCGCCGTGATGGCGTACAGCGGGTCGGCCACGGCCAGGCTGCTGTCGTCGTGGCCGGTCAGGGCCCTGTAGCCGGTCTTCCAGGCGGCGAAGTTGACCTGGTTGTCGTTCAGCACAAACACCGGGTTGCCGCCGGGCACGAAGAACAGGTTCTTCTCCAGCAGCAAGGTGCTGGCATCCGTCATCGCATCGGAATTGAGCTTGAACACCGGCCGGTTGGCCGAGCCATAGACGATGTTGTTGCTGAACTCCAGCCCCACGTTCACCTGCTTCACCTCCGATTCATTGGAGATGAAGATCGACGCCTGCGAACTGGTGGCGGTGTTGAAGCAGCTATTGTTGTAGAAGCGCGCGTTGGACGAGGACGATACCGCCAGGCAGGCCCAGGTGGAATTGACCACCACGTTGTTGCGCACGATGCCGTCGTAGGTTTCGAAGTTGCCGTCGGCCAGCCGGTCTTCGTCGGTCTCCTGGCCCAGCATCAGCGCATGGCCGTTGTCCGCGCGGCCGATGTTGACCAGGCGGTTGTTCTCGAAGATGGGGTTGCGCGCATTGCCCTTGGCGTAGATGCCGAAGTCGGGCACGTCGTGCACGTAGTTGCCGGCCACGCGGGCCCGGTCGGCACCCACGATGTCCACGCCTTGCGCGTTGGTGCCCGGGGTCACCTTGGTGACATCCTGCCAGATCTCGTTGTCCAGCACCTCCACGTCGTTGGCGGTGCGCACGAGCTTCACCACATCGGCCACCGAGCAGCACAGCTTGTTGCCGACCAGCTTGACCTTGGAGGTGTCGATCTTGACCGCGTTGCCGTCGCCGCCCCCGCCTGCGCTGCCCTGGATCTCCAGGCCCTGCAGGATCCAGAAGCTGGCAAAGCAGGTGGTGTTGCCGCTGGTGTTGCCGATCACGTTTTCGTCGCAGGCGCCGTTGTAGAAGTACACCGTGGACTCCGAGCCGGTGCTCTTGAGGACCGGGCGCGCGCCGTTATAGCCGCGCAGCGTGATCCAGGCTTGCTCGGTGCCTTGTGTGCGGATCACCAGCCCGAAGCCGTTGCTGCTGGTGACGTCGTAGGTGCCGGCCAGCACCTCGACCACGTCGCCGGCCTTGGCCACGCCCACGGCCTTGGCCAGGGTCTTGAAGGGCGTGCTCAGCGAGGTGCCGTTGGCGCTGTCGCTGCCGTCAGTGGCCACGAAGTAGCTTGTGCCCGCGGCCGCCGCACCGGCAAAGGACGCTGTCACGGTACGGGCCGCGGACAAGGTCACCGCGCAGGTGCCGGTGCCGCTGCAACCCGCGCCCGACCAGCCGGAGAAAGTGAAGCCTTGCGCCGCGGTGGCGGTCAAGGTCACCACGGTGCCCTCGGCAAAGGAGGCGCTGCAGGTGGCATTGCAGGCCGCGATGCCGGTGGGGCTGGAACTCACCGTGCCGCCCGCGCTGGACTGCACGCTCAAGGTCTGCGTGGGCGTGCCGGAAGGCGGCGGCGCCGGCACGGGCACCGGCGCCGGCACGGGCGTGCCGCCGTCGCCGGTACTGCCGCCATCGTCACCGCCGCAGGCCGCAAGGCCCAGCACCAGCGCGCACAGGCCATGGCGCCAAAGCGTTTGAATGGATTGAAGGGAGAGAGAGCGAGACTTGTGCATGTTCATGATTTGTTCCCAACGACTTGCCGTCCCCCGGGGATGCGGTGCCGTGGTGCAATTGCCTTGCATTCACAAACAGGCCGCTCCCCCGGCCGAGCGGCATTGTTGGATCCCGGTCGCCCAGGGGCTGTAACCTTTTGCTTGCAATTGACGGATCGTGTGGCGTCTACTTACAAATTGAATGAAACAGATGCCCGCTTTGTGCTCAGTTCACGCGGCAATGAGTAAAACGAGAAGGAACGTGATATGGGGATACGCTTGCTGCTCAAACGATCGGTGCTCGCCGGGGCGGCCTTGCTCGTGAGCCCGCTGATCCTGCTGGCCCGCGTCGAGCGGGCCCTGGGCGGCAGCGAACACTTCTTCGTGGCCGGCGGCCAGTGCCTGGCCTTGCTGCCCGGGCGCACCGGCAGCTTCCTGAGGCTGGGCTATTACCGCTTCACCTTGCGCGAATGTTCCGCGGACGCCATCGTCGGCTTCGGCTCTTATTTCTCGCACAGCCGGGCGAGCGTGGGCCGCAACGTCTCCATTGGCGCCTATTGCGTGCTGGGCATGGCCGACATCGGCGACGAGGTCATGATCGCCAGCCGCGTGAGCATTCCCAGCGGCAAGCGCCAGCACCTCGATGAACAAGGGCAGATCACGCGGGACTCGCACTTCGAGAGCGTGCGCATCGGCCGCGCCAGCTGGGTGGGTGAAGGGGCCATCGTGCTGGCCCCGGTGGGCGAAGGCTGCATCGTCTCGGCCGGGGCCGTGGTGCTGAAGGAATTCCCCCCGCGCTCCCTCGTCGGCGGCAATCCCGCCAAGCTCGTGCGCGAACTGGAAACCGCCACCCCGTCACCGGGATGAAGGGGTGGGCAAAAAGGGGCGTGACCCGCTTCACGTGTGGCGTGGAGAGTCGTGGCGGGTGGTAACAATTTCAGACAGATTGATCAGCGCGAATGTTCACACTTGAGCCCCGCCGACCCGCCCCAGGGCCACAAATTCTTTCAAATCAATTGCCATGACGCCCTCATCAAGAACCTGGATCGGCGCGTTCCTTTGCCTGCAGTTCGCCATGGTGGCCTGCGGCTCCAATGGGGGCGAGGCCGTGGCCGCGCCACCGGCCGGCACGCCGGCCCCCCCTGCTGCGGGCACGCCGCCCTCGCCCCCACCTCCGCCACCCCCGCCCCCTGCGGCAAGCCCGCCGCCTGCCAGCACCGCCGGGGCCAAGTTTTCATTCCTGGCGTATGGCGACAGCCGCTCCGGCAATGGTTGCGACGGCAACAAGGTCCACATCTCGCTGGTCAATCGCATGGCGCAAGAGGCCAATGCCTTGTTCGTCTTCAACCTGGGCGACATGATCACGGGCTACGACGCTTCGACCAACTGGGTGCAGAAGGGCAACTGCACCGCGGCCGACAGCCAGGGCAGCTTCAAGGACATCGTCGCGCCCTTGATGAACAAGCCGGCACCCGCGGGCCTGTCCACGGCCTACTTTCCGGTGGTGGGCAACCACGACGACAACTGGAACGACGGCTGGTACCCGGACCCGTTCGGCAATGGCTTCTGCGACGTGTTCAAGCCGCAGTCCTTCGTGCCCAACCACACGCAGAAGGCCTACTTCGCCGGCACCGCGGACATGCGGATTTCGGACACCGACTTCTACACGCTGGCCTGCTCCACGACCAAGCGCGACGTCTATCCCACGTACCTCTATTACTCGTTCGACTACGCCAATTCGCACTTCACGGTGATGCGCCTCAACAGCGACTACGACGACCTCGAAGAGTGCAACAACAAGACCGCTCCCAAGGACTACAACAACTGCTTCCGGCTGCACCAGCTTGATTGGCTGCGTGCCGATCTGGCCGAGGCTTCCACACGGGCCGGCATCCAGAACCTCTTCGTGCTGCTGCATGCGCCGCTCTTCACCACCGCGGATGGCCATGCGGCCCAGGTGTCGTGGCCCACGCTGTCCAAGGAGTTCAGCAAGTACAACGTGAAGGTGGTGTTCACGGGCCACAACCACGTGTACGAGCGCAGCGTGCCCATCTTCGCGTCTGCCGCCAGTCCCAACGGCGTGCAGGACAACCTCAAGGGCACGGTCTATACCGTCACCGGCGGCGGCGGCTCGCAGCTGCACTACTTCCCCCCCGGCACGAACCCCCTGATCGTGAAGCGTGATCGCTCCTTCCACTACCTGCGCGTGGACGTGGATGGCGGCGCCGTGAACGTGAAAGCCATCCTGCAGGACGGCACGGTCATGGACTCCTACAGTCGCTGAACCCAGCCCACACTCGTTCAGGGCAGCTTGAGCTGCGCGTTGTTCACGGGCCGGCCATCGCGCTGGCCCAGCAGCGCTTCTTTCAAGGACGCGTCGGCCGGCGCGCGGCCCAGCCAGATCTTGGCCATGGCGGCAAAGAACTCCGGGTCCTTGTAGGGCCCCACCTCCTGCCGGCCCTTCACGTACAAGGTCACGCCCACGTTGGGCACCCAGTCGATGGTCATGGAGTCGCCGGCGTCCAACTGCTTGTAGCGAGCCGCGGATTCGCCCATGCGCAGGATTGCCGGCAGGCTGTGGATGAACTCCTCGCGCGTCGAGTTCTTCTCGATGCCGGCAGCCAGCAGCTTGCCGAACTCACCCCCATCGAGCGAGCGCAGCAGGATCAGGTGGATGCGCTTGGCACCCGGCATCGCCAGAACATCTTCCAGGCTGCTGGCACGGCCCTGCAGGTACAGCGACGCGGCATAGACCTTGAAGAAGGTCTTGTAGCGGATGCCTGCCCCATTGAGCACCAGCGGCCCGCCGCCGAGCTGGATGTTCTGGTTGAACTTGACCCCGGCCACCTCGACGACCTGCGCGCCGCACAAGACCGGAAACAGGGAGACAGCAGCAAGCAGCGCACCGAGCAGATGCTGGCGGATCGTGACCATGATGGACCTCCCGGATGTTCAGTGGACTTGTGGCCCATGTTGCATCCACTGGCACATCAGCAGGCAACAAACGGAGTCCGGGGCAGGACAGTCCAGCCCTCACATCGAACGGGGGAGCGGACACGGATGAACACCAGTTTCGCGCGCTGGCGCCCTACACATCCCTCTGGCGCAGGGCTTATGGGGGAGAAGGAGCGCCGGGCCGCCCCAAGGCGGCTGGGAACCCGCTTGGCGGGTGGCACCGGTACCCCGATATGCCGGGTGCGCCAACTTCCTCAGTTGGAGCCGTTGTTTGCGGGCGGGTTGATTTCGCGCTGGCCCAGCAGGCCTTCCTTCAGCAGCAAGTCGGCGGGCGAGCGGCCCAGCCAGATCTTGGTCATGGCGTTGTAGAAGGCCGGGTCCTTGTACGGCCCCACCTCCTGCCGACCCTTCACGTACAAGGTGAAGCCCACGTTGGGCACCCAGTCGAAGATGAGCGTGTCACCCACGGCGAGCTGCTTGTAGCGGGCCGCCGCCTCGCCCATGCGCACGATGCCATTCAGGCTCTGGATGAACTCATCGCGGGAGGCGTTCTTCTCGATGCCGGCCGACAGCAGCTTGCCGAACTCGTTGCCGTCCACCGAGCGCAGCATGACGAGCTGGATGCGCTTGGCGCCAGGCATGGACATCACGGTCTCTGGGCTCGTGGTCTTGCTCGGCAAGTACAGCGCGGCGGCATAGACCTTGAAGATGGCCTTGTAGCGCACCCCCGCCCCGTTGAGCACCAGCGGGCCGCCACCGAGCTGGATGGTGTTGTCGAACTTGACGCCCGCCACGTCAGTGGTCTGGGCACCGGCCCCGGCAGACAGGAGACACGCCGCGGCGAAGAGAGTGCCAAGCAGGTGGCGTCGAATGGTCATCATGGGGGGAATCTCCCTGGGAGAGGCGGACTCTCGTCAAATGGTGCAGGCACCGACCGGACGGCAGGCAACAAACAGGGTCCGGGCGCATGGTTACATCTTCACATTGATTGGCAGCTCAGACGTGCACGAATCCTGGTGTCAGGTCCTCACTCCAATCGTTCCCTTCGGCGCCATTGCGGCCGACTTGAGGCGCCTACGCCATGAGTGCGGGTGGGTGCGACGGCCGGGCTTCTTGAAACCCCCTCATTCAAGGGGGCTGGAATGACGAAGACAGGTCTGTGCTAGTTGGACATGTTGTTGGTGGGTGCAATTGATTGGCCGAGCAAAGCCTCTTTCAGCAGTGCGTCGGCCGGCGAGCGGCCCAGCCAGATCTTGGCCATGGCCGAGAAGAAGCCGGGTTCCTTGATTGGACCGACCTCTGCCTTGCCCTTCACGTACAGGGTGGTACCGACGCCCGGCACCCAATCGACCGTCATGGTATCGCCGGGCATCAGCACCCGGTGCCCGGCGGCGGCCTCACCCATGCGCAGGATCGCAGGCAAGCTCTGCACGAACTCTTCGCGCGTGACGTTCTTCTCGATGCCGGCGGCCAGGATCTTGCCGAACTCGTTGGAGTCCAGCTGGCGCAGCATGATCAGGTGGATCCGCTTGGCCCCAGGGGCGGTGATCACGGCATCGGGCGTGTTGGCCTTGCTGGCCAGGTAGAGCCCGGCGGCATAGACCTTGAAGATGGCCTTGTAGCGCACCCCATAGCCATTGAGCAGCAGAGGGCCGCCGCCGAGTTGAATGGTGCTGTCGAACTTGACGCCGGCCACGTCCACGCTCTGGGCCCGCGCAGCGGGCCCCAGCAGACAGGCGGCAAGCGCGGCAGCAATCAGCGGGCGTCGGATCATGGCAAGCTCCCCCGGCCAAGGCAATGGTGCCAAGTATGCGGCAGGCGTTGCATTCCCTGACATGTCGGGGGGGCATGCCGATACCAAGCCCGTGAGAAGCTGCCCGGTGAGGTGGATCTCAGGCGGCTGAACACCCGCTCGGCAGGCCGCACCGGCACCCGGTGCGGGGTGCGCACATGTCAGGCCGCCAGCGAAGACGGCTGGCGCACCGCCACCGGGTCGATGCCGAACACCCGGTCCATGCGCCCCCAATGGAAGTCGCCCAGCAGGCGCGTCAGCCGGGCCTCGGTGCGGTGCAGGTTCACGTAGTGGCGAAAGCGCGTCTTCAGCGAGGTGTCGGGCACGCGCGGCTGCTCATGGTCGATCTCCCATGGGTGCATGTAGAACAGGGCCGGCCGTGCCTCCTTGCGGTTGAACTCGCGGATGGCCCAGTTCGACAGCGCGTAGGGCAGCAGGCGGAAGTAGCCGCCGCCGCCGGCAGGCAGGTTGCGGCCCAGCACCTGCACCGTGGTGATGGGGATCTCGGTGAGCCCGTCACGCACCTGAAACGGAAACCGGCTGGCCTCGGGCATGCCGTAGTGGTCGTGCTGCACCGGGTAGACGCTGGAGCTGTAGCGGTAACCCGCTTCGGCCAGGCAGTCGAAGGCCCACAGGTTGGCCGCACCGATGGAAAAGCTGGGCGCCCGGTAGCCGCGCACCGGCACGCCGGCGATGTCTTCGAGCAAGGCCTTGGCATGCATCACGTCGTGCAGGAACTCCTCGCGCGACTGGTCACTGGCGCGCTGGTGGCCGTAGCCATGGCTGGCCAGTTCATGGCCGGCCTGCACGATGGCGCGCACCAGCTGCGGGTAGCGCTCGGCCACCCAGCCGAGCGTGAAGAAGGTGGCGTGCGCACCTTGGGCCTCGAACAAGGTCAGCAGGCGATGCACATTGGCCTCGACGCGGCAGGGGATGTGGTCCCAGTCGTGGCGGGCAATGTGCGGGGCCAGGGCAGAGACCTGGAAGTAATCTTCCACGTCCACCGTCAGGGCATTGACGATGGCGCCACGCGTGCCGGCCGTCATTGAGATTCCTTCGGCCCGAGGCCTCAGGGATTCGCCCTTCGGGCGGCCGTGCGGGCTCATTGAGACTCCTTCGGCCCGAGGCCTCAGGGATTCGCCCTTCGGGCGGCCGTGCGGGCTCATGCCGCCACCTCGGCCTGGTCCACCCGGCGCCGGCGCCGTGAATGGTCGATGAGCCAGGACTGCAGGTGGTCGGCCAGGCGCACGCCGGCTTCGGCATCCCATTGCGCGGGCGTGGGCCGCGGCTGGCCGGCCGACTGCACGATGTCATTCAGTTCGCGCACCGCGGTCTCCGAGGCGAAGCCCATCACGGTGAGCAGCAGGTCGTCCACGCGGGTGGGCGCGCTGGCGCGGCGCGACAGCATCAGCGTGCGCAGGCGCAGGCTGCAGGCCTCGTCCACATGGGTGGCGGCCGGGCCGCTCACCAGGCAGGCGGCGTCGCGCATCAGCGCCAGGTGCTGCACGTAGGTCACCGGCGGCGCCAGCGCAATGTGCGACTCGCCCAGCACGCGCTCCAGGCCCTGGGTCTGCAGCTCGCGCAGCGTGCGCTCGGCCAGCGGCCAGAGCAGCGGCGTGTCGCGGCCGAGGGCGCGCAGCACGGCCACGAAGTCGCGCAGGTCGCGGGTTTCCAGGTCGCCCGGCGCCACCTGGCAGGACACCAGCGCATAGCCATGCGAGGCATGCTTGCGCCAGGGCCGCGGGATGCCCAGCCGGCCCATCGTGTCGACCCCAGCCGGCACGATGGGGGCCAGCGCTCGCATCACGGCCAGCAAGGGGTCGCCGATGCACAGCACGTTCTCGGCCGCAATGCCTTCGCGGTACAAGGCGTAGTGGGACGTGAGGCGGTGCGTGTAGACCCAGTCGGCCATGGCGTCGATCAACCGCGCGGCCAGCAGTTCATCGCCCAGGCGCTCGGTGTGGCGCATGCCGCCGCCCAGGCGCAGCAAGGGCACGCCGCGGCGGCGCGCAAGCAGGCAGCAGGCCAGCACCGCATCGCTCTGGCCCATGGCCAGCACGGCGGTGGGCTTGAAGTCGTCCAGCACGCCGTCGAAGCGCAGCGTGACCGCGGCGCTGCAATCGGCCAGCGAGCCTTCGGCCACGCCCAGGTGCACGGTTTCGGCCGGCGGCGGCAGCAGGGCCGCCAGTTCGCTGTCCTGGGCCAGTGCCGCCTGGCTGCCGGGGTTGACGAACACCAGCGCCGGCAACTGCGGCACTGCCGCCAGGGCCTGCGCCAGGGCCGTGCACTTGAGCGCGTTCGGCCGGTTGTCCACCACGCAGAGCAGGTAGCCACCGCCGCGCGGCAAGGGTTTGCCCACCGCCTGGCGCGTGACGCCTTCATCGACGATGCGCAGCCGCGTGGTGCTGCTCAATTCAGCCGGGCGCGGCCCGCCGCGTCCAGGCACCGCGGTGGCCGTGCCGCCCGCCGGCGCGGCCGCACTGGCCACGCCCACCGGGCTCACCATCGGCGCCGCGATCGACGACTCGCCCGTCTCGCCGCGCAGCTCGCGCCCGGTGCGGTCCACCAGCTCGGCCGTCAAAGCCTCCTGGTTGCCCAGGAAGGCGCTGAGCAGCAGCCGGTTGCACAGCAGGTTGATGCGCCGGGGGATGCCCTCGGTCCACTGGTGGATGGCGTCGAAGGCCGCCGCGTCGAAACGCGGCCGGTCTTTCCAGCCCACGTGATGCAGGCGGTGCTCCACGTAGGCACGCGTCTCCTTGCCGTCCAGCGGCCCCAGGTGGCAGGAGGCGATGATGCGCTGGCGCAGCTGCTCCATCGAGGGCGACTCGATGAGCTTGCGCAGCTCGGGCTGGCCGATCAGGAAGCTCTGCAGCAAGGCATGGTTGCCGAGCTGGAAGTTCGACAGCATGCGCAGCTCTTCGATCGCCTCGCGGCCCAGGTTCTGGGCCTCGTCGATGACCAGCAGCGCACGCCGCTTCTTGGCCGCCAGCGCGGTGAGGAAGCTCTCCAGCGTGGCCAGCAAATGCGACTTGGTGGTGCCCTGCGCCGGGATGCCGAAGGCGGTGACGATGGAGCGCAGCAGGTCGCCCGATTCGAGCTGCGTGCTCACCACTTGCGCGGCCACGATGCGGTCGGCGTCCAGGCCTTCCAGCAGCGCGCGCACCAGCGTGGTCTTGCCCGCGCCGATCTCGCCGGTGACCACGATGAAGCCTTCGCCCTGGTAGACGCCAAAGCGCAGGTACGCCAGTGCATTGCTGTGGCCGCGGCTGTCGAAGTAGAAGGCCGGGTCCGGGTTGAGCTGGAACGGCGCCCCGCTGAGGCCGAAGTGCGACTCGTACATGGGTCTGCCTTGCTAGAAGCGGTGCAGGATGGATCCGTACACGCTGGATTCCTGGGCGTACGGCTGCTGGCTGGAATACAGCAGTTGCCGACGTACACCCACCGAGGTGGTGGTGCGGGTGCTGAACTGCTGGTCGAAGGACAGGCGCAAGGCCTTGGACACCGTGGCCAGGTCGGCCGCCACGCCCAGGCCCACGAGGCGGGTGCCGCTGATGAACAGGTTCACCGAACTCTGCGGCGACAAGCGCCGGCCCAGCTGCAGCGAGCCGCCCTCCTGCCTGTTGTCGCGCACGTTCAGGGCCACGCTGTTCTCGCCCGGGTGCGTCAGCGCCACGGCCTTGCTGGAGAACACCGTGAGCGAGGCGGTGTGCCGCGCGCCCAGCAGCACCAGCGTCAGCGTGGCGCTCTCCTCCAACTGGGCCGATTCGCTGAAGACCTCGAGCGCCTGCGTGAGCGTGGGCGAGAGGCCGCGGCTGATGATGAGGTCCTGCACCGCGCGGGCCCGCTCCAGCGGGTTGGTGATGCGCGAGGCGAGGATGCCGTCGAGCGCGGCCGCCAGGTCCGAACCCGGCGGCAGCACACCGAGCGAGTCGCTCGAGGTGGTGGGCGCGCGCTGCAGCCGCGCAAAGACCGAGAAGTACGGCGAGCGGTGGTTGAACGTCAGCTCGCCGCCCTTGCCGAAGAAGCGCTGCTCGGCCACCGCGTTGAGCTCGGTGCGGTCGCTGGGCTTCCAACTGAGTGTCACGCCCTTGAGCGGATCGGTGAAGTCGTTCAACTCGAACCTGGATCGGTCGCGCCCGGTGCGCAAGCCCAGCACCACGTCGGGATTGGGGGCCCAGGTGGCGGTGGCACGCAGCGTGACCAGCGACAAGGCCACGGCGTCCTGCACGTCGTAGGTGGTCTTTTCGCTGCTGGCCTCCAGCGTCAGGCCCAGCGGCACCGGCTTGCGCTCAAAGCGCAGCAGGTCGTCCTGCCGGCGCACGGAGCGCCGTGAGTCGGTGGCGGCCAGGTCGCCGCTGGACTTGATCACCGTGGTGCGGTCGCGCGCCTCGAACTGCGTGTAGGTACTCGGCGCATAGATGAGGGCCGGGCTGACTTCGGCCCGCACCGTGGACAAGGTATTGAAGGCCGTGGTGCCCTCCACGCGGCCGGCAAACGGATCGGACACCGAGCTGGTGGCCGACAACGAGCCGTCCAGGTAGAGCAACCGGTCCACCAGCGTGGACTTGAGGTCCAGGTTGCCGCGCGGCAGCAGCCGGTCCGACAGCGAGCCATTGACGTAGTGCACGGCGCCGATGCCGATGTCGCCCTGCACCTGCAGCCGCGCGCCCCGGCCGGTGATCGCCAGCTTGGGGAACACGTCAAGGATCAGGTCGCTCTGGGCCTGCTCCTTGGACGTGAAGGTGGCATTGGTGGTGGCGGCAGCCTCGGCCGTCACGCTGGGCACCAGTTGCCAGGTCTGGGCCAGCGCGGGCCGCGCCGCACAGGCCAATGCGACAGCCAGCGCCACCAGCGCCAGCCGGGGGCCCTTCACTGCCCCCGCGAGCGGAAGCCGGCTCACCGCGCCAACGCCGACATGTCGGCGCCATACCCGTACCCGTAGCCTGCCGTCGCCTTGGACGCCGAGGTCTTGTTGAGCACCGACATCACCACCGGGCAGTGCTCCAGCGCGGCATAGGCCTGGGCCACGCGGCTTTGCTCCGTGCGGTTGGCCTCCACCACCATCAGCACCTGGCCCATGCGGCTGGCCAGCACGCGCGACTCGGTGGTGGGCAGCAGCGGCGGGGCATCGAAGATCACGATGCGGTCGGAGTACTTCTGCGCCAGTTCGTCGAGCAGGCGGTCCATGGCGCCGCTGGCCAGCATCTCGCTGGATTGCTTCATGGCCGTGCCGGCCGGCAGGATGCTGAGCTTGGGCACGTTGGTCTTGAGCATCACGTCGGCCAGGTCCAGCGACGGGTTGCACAGCACGTCCATCAGGCCTTGCGTGGGCTTGATGCCGCAGCGCTGCAGCACCGCCGGCCGCACCACGTCGGCATCGACCAGCAGCACCGAATGGTCCACCTCCATGGCAATGCTCATGGCCAGGTTGACGGCAAAGAAGGTCTTGCCCTCGCCCGGCAGCGCGCTGGTCACCAGCACGAGGTTGGGCCGGCGCAGGGTGGCGGCGCCGCCCTCCGGGTGCACGTTGCGCAGCAGCGGCCGCTTGATGATGCGCAGCTGGTCGGCCAGCAGCGACTGCGAGGTCTCGCGCACCAGGTAGCCCTGGCGCAGCAGCAGGTCCATGTCGAGCTGGACCTCCTTGGAGCGCCGGTCGCGCGAGGTGCGGGCCGGTGCGGGCCGCGCGGGCACCGCCTCCGGCACGGCCGCCGCGGGCTCGGACGAGACCACGCGCAGCGGGGTGGCCGCGGGCGCGGCAGCCGCCGGTGCGAGGGGGTGTGCAGACGGGTGCGCAAGTGCCGGGGCAGGCAGCGCGGCCGCCGCATGGGCCACCGCCGCATGCGGGGTGGCCAGGACCTCGGCCTCGTTCGTGCCGGCCGCGGCCCAGGGAATGTCCACGCCGGCACGCCGAAGTTCTTCCAGGCGCTTGGCGGCCTGCTCGATGATGTTCATTTGCCTATCCTTGCCCATAGTTGACTTCGAGGCGCTGCACGCCGGCTGCGAGGCAGCCCCCTGGTGCAGCGGCCCCGCTACACCTGCGACTGCAACGACACCCACATCACCCAGGCTGCGTTGGCCGCCAGGAAGACCGCCGCCACCCCGGCAAAGCGCAGCACCTCCAGGCGAGCCGCCACCCGGGCGGCGCCGTCGATCACCGCCGAGATCTCACCCAGCACCGGGCGCTTGGTGAACTCGCGCAAGGCGGCGGTGTCGGTGATCACCGGGGAGGCCCGAGCCCGCGCATAGGCGCCGAACACCCCGGCGCCGATGGCCCCCAGCACCACCAGTGCGGCCAGCATCTTGCGGCCGGGGAACACCGGCGAGGGCAGCACACGCGGCGGCTCGACGATGCGGAATGCCGCCCCTTGCGAGCTCTGGTCCAGGTCGGCCCCCATGCGGGCCGCTTCGCGCTTGCTCACCAGGCTGTCGTAGGTGCGCCGGATGACCTCGTAGTCGCGGTTCAACTGGGCCAGTTCGGCCTCCATTGCCGGTGCCCGCGCGGCCGTGCTGCGAATCTCATCCAGGCGGGCCTGCTGCGCACCCAGTTGCGACTGCAGGGAGGCCACGTTCGCCTCGGCCTCCCCCAGCGACACGCGCAAGCGGTCGTAGGCGGGGCTGGTGACCACGGCAGACACGGCCCGGGTCGCGCTGGCGATGGACGCGCGGCGCTTGGATTCCGCCTGGCGATCGCCCTCCAACTGGTCGATCTGGCGCTTCAGCGCCACCACGTCGGGATGCTGGTCGGTGAAGCGGCGCAGCAGTTCGTCCAACTGCCGGCGGCTGGTGTCGATGCGGGCGTCCAACTCCGGCGTGGGCGCGGCAGGCTGGGCCGACGCGGCCTCAGTCACCGCAGGTGCCGGCGCCACATCGGCCACCTGGCGCCGCAGTTCCTGGCGCGAACGCTCGGCCGCGCCAAGCGCCAGGCGCAGGCGGTCGACCTCGTCCTTCAGCGCCGACATGCGCGCGAAATGGTCCTGGTTCGACCCCCCTGTGATGAGGATGTACTTCAGCTTGAATTCCTTCAAGCGGTTCTCCGCCTCCCCCAGCTTGACCTCGTAGATCTTGAGCTGTTCGTCGATGAATTGGGTGGCCTGCTGCGAATCGCGCCGCTTGGAGTCGACACCGGAGCCGACGAACAGGTTGACCATGGTCTCGACCACGCGCTGCGCCCGCACCGGGTCCGTGTCGCGGTAGTTGATGCGGTACAGGTTGTTGCTGCCCACCGCTTCGATCTGGATCTTGCGCATGAGGCTTTCGATCACCCGGTCTTGCTGCTGCGGGTCGTCGCTGGCCAGATGCAACTCGGGGTTCTTGACCAGCTTCTCCACGTTGGGCCGCGAGATCAGCGTGCGTGCCAGCATGCGCACTTGCGTGTCCAGGTCGGGCCGCACGGCCAGATTGGCCAGCAGGTCCTTCAGGATGGTCTGCGTGTCCACGAAGATGCGCGCATTGGCTTCGTAGCGCTCAGGCACCAGCCAGATGGCAGCGCCGCCCACGATGGCCACGCCCCAGGCGACCCAAGCCGCCGTCCAGCGACGCTGCCAGACGCTGCGCAGCAGCGCCATGGCCTGGTGAGAGATGTCGTTCATAAAGGTTCCGCGCTCAGGGAGGTTGAGGTGGGTACCGGGCGCGGTGTCAGAACCAGCTCTGCGGCACGATGATGATGTCGCCTGGCTTGACGTCCACGTTGGCGGAGATGTCGCCGCGCTTGAGCAGGTCTTTCAGGCGCACGCTGTACTGCTTGCCGGCTTCGGAGCCACGCACCAGCACCGCGCTGTTGCCGTCGGCAAAGTCGGTCAGGCCGCCAGCCTGGATCATCACGTCGAGGATGGTCATGTTCTGGCGGAACGACACGGCCTGCGGCCGCGCGGCTTCGCCCACGATGCGGATCTGTTCGCCGAAGGTGCCCTGGAAGCCACCCACCAGCACGGTGACCACCGGGTCGCGGATCACGCGGCCGAGGGCCTTCTCGATGTCGCGCGCCAGCTCGGCCGAGCTGCGGCCCGCGGCCAGGATGTCTTCGGCCAGCGGCGTGGAGATGCGCCCATCGGGCCGCACGGTGACGGCGGTGGACAGCTCCGGGTTGCGCCACACCACCACGTTCAAGGTGTCCAGCGGCCCGATCTTGTAGGCATGGTCGGGCGTTTGCGCGCTGGCGGGCGCGGGCGGGTAGTTGTTGAGTGCGGCGCAGCCGCTCAAGCCGGCCAGCGCCAAGCCGGCCGACGCTGCTGCCATCGCAGGAGCGCGCAGCCTGCGCCGCAAAGCATTCAGCACATCAGTCAGCAGATGAATCATGTCGTTCGTCCTCAATACAGCAAGGGGGGGCCGGGCATGGTTGCCGCAGCCGTGGCCGGGGGGCCGGGGGAGGTCCTGCCCCAGGGGCTGCCCGGTCTGCAATGGGCTGTGCCTGGGAGAAATCACTGTAACGCTGCACCTGCCATTGCCACATCCCTGACCCGCGGGTATCGGGGTGCAATGTGCATTGCGGTGGCGCGTGGGTGCGACGTATTGCGCGGACGGCTTGTGGGAGTTGCCGTTGTGCCGCTACTCGCGTGGGGTTCTCGCTTTCTGCGAGAGAGCCCGCCGGAGTTCGCCCGGCCGGGCGAACTCCGGCGGGCTCTCTCAAAGTAGCAGAGGACGCCGCGCGAACAGCGGCACGGCGACGCCGAAGAGACGACCTACTGCGCGCCTTCGCGAAACAGCACCACCGTCACCGTCTCAATCAACACCAGCAAATCCAGGAACAGCGAGTTGTTCTTCACGTAGTACAGGTCGAACTGATGCTTGCGCCGCGCATCGTCCAGCGAAGCGCCATAGCTGTAGCGCACCTGCGCCCACCCCGTCAGCCCCGGCTTGATGGAATGCCGCAGGTCATAGAACGGAATCTGCTCACGCAACTGCGCCACGAACGAAGGCCGCTCGGGCCGCGGCCCCACCATGCTCATCTCGCCATTGAGCACGCTCAGCAGCTGCGGCAGCTCGTCGATGCGGGTCTTGCGCATGAAGGCGCCCACGCGGGTGATGCGCGAATCGTTCTTGGTGGCCCAGCGGGCCACGCCGTCGCGCTCGGCATCGGTACGCATGCTGCGGAACTTGATGCACATGAAGCCGCGGCCACCCAGGCCCACGCGCTCCTGCCGGTACAGCACAGGCCCCGGGCTGTCGAGCTTGATGGCGATGGCCGCGAGCAGCATCACCGGGGCGCCCAGCACCAGCAGCACCGACGAGCTGGCAATGTCGAAGCTGCGCTTGGCCAGGCGGCGCAGCGGCCCCTGCACGAAACCGGTCCCATAGACCAGCCAGCTGGCCTTGAGGCTGTCGATCGGCACTTCGGCCCGGGTGCGCTCGTAGAACGCTGCCAGGTCGAGGATGGTCACGCCCTGCGTGCGGCAGGCGAGCAACTCATCCATGGGCAACATGCCGCCGCGCTGCTCGCGCACCGCCACGATGATCTCGCCCACGCCATGCTCCCGGACCAACTCCAACAACCCCGTGCGGCGGTCCAGCACGCCCGCCGCCGCCGGTCCTTCGCTCAATGTCTCCCCCTGCACCTCGGCCGAAGCCGGATAGAAACCCATGATGCGGCGCCCGCTGCGGCCGTTGGCAGCCAGGTCACGGGCCACCTCCAGCGCCTCGGGGCCGGTGCCCACGATGATGACGCGCAGGCCCCCCAAGGCCCGGCGGGCTGCACCCACCATGCCGCGCACCACGAACAAGGCCGCCAGCAGGTACACCGCCGTGTAGCCCACCAGCCGCGCCGGGTGTCCGTCGTCCGTGAACTGCTTGAGCACCAGGTACGTGAGGTAGCCGCCGATGCCGAGCGCCAGGCCCATGCGCCACAGCACCGAGACCGGGCTGATGACGTTGTGGCGGTACAAGCCCACGAACGAATGCAGCAAGGCCATCAGCAGGGCAAAGCCGGCGGCGACAAGCAGAACCTCACGGTCGGATGCCACGCTCACGAAGCCGGCATGCGGGATCATCTCGATGGTCAGGGCCGCCAGCAGCACGGCCAGGAACCCCAGCACGCCATCCATCGCCACTTCCAGAAGCGCGGACGCGAACGCCCCCCTGCGGAACACCCTGAACATTGTTGATACTCCCGTCTGCTGATTTTTTTAGCGCACCTGTTGCCGGGAACGGCAGCACGAGTACGACAAGCAGGAGCGCAGTGTTCGCAACGGCGAGGCATGCAGCAACCCTTCACGTGTGGGGTTCCAGCCGTCTACAAGATCCGCAAGGCCGGCGTGTGAAGCATTCACGCGCCGCGATGTGTGTCGGCGTGCTTCGCAGCGCCCCAAAGCCCACCCGGTCCCGCTTCCATGGGTGAAACAGCGCGCCGGGCGAAGCGATCCGCCCCCGCAGCAAGCCACGGCGGCGATGGTTCAGGACACTGGTTCTGCAGCCGGCTGCCGGCTGTTGCTGCAACGTTGAGTTGCAAATTTCAACGGCTGCACACAGGCAGGCCGTGACAGCTGCTCACAACAACGGGATTTCGTCACAGGCTTACCGTGGTGCGGTACTCACACGGCGAGGTTCAGCGCGCCGGTGCCGGGTGCCCACACTTCAGCACTTGAGTCCGCAATGCAGGGCCACCACGCCGGCCGACAGGTTGTGCACGTCCACGTGGCCAAAGCCGGCCGTCTTCATCATGGCGCGCAGTTCGGCCTGGTCGGGATGCATGCGGATCGATTCGGCCAGGTAGCGGTAGCTCGCTTCATCGCCCGCCACCCAGCGGCCCAGGCGCGGCAGCACCTGGAACGAATACCAGTCGTAGGCACGGCGCAAAGGCGCGGCCACGCGCGAGAACTCCAGCACCAGCAGCCGCCCGCCCGGCTTGAGCACGCGCTGCATCTCGCGCAAGGCCAGGTCCTTGTGTGTCATGTTGCGCAGGCCGAAGGCCACGCTGACCACATCGAAGCGGTCAGACGCAAAAGGCAGCTTCTCGGCATCGCACACCACCGTGGGCAGCACCACGCCGGCATCCACCAGGCGGTCGCGCCCGGTGCTCAGCATGGCCGCGTTGATGTCGGTGTGCACGACCTCGCCGCGCGTGCCCACCTTGCGCGCAAAGGCCAGTGCCAGGTCGCCGGTACCGCCGGCGATGTCGAGCACACGCTGGCCTTCGCGCACGCCGGACACGGCCAGGGTGTAGGCCTTCCACACGCGGTGCAGGCCCAACGACATGACGTCGTTCATCACGTCGTAGCGGGAGGCGACGGAGTCGAACACGCCGCGCACGCGGCGGGCCTTTTCGGCCTCGTCGACGGTTTCATAGCCGAAGTGGGTCTGGGTCATGGGGTGGGCTCTCCGGATGGGGTTTTGATGGCGATGGATCAATGCGAGTGGCCGCAGCCGTCACCTTTGGCGCCACCCTTTGCACCGCCCGTGGCGACGTCCCGGTCGCCGCCTTCTTTCGCCAGCCGCTCCAGGTACTTGGCCCACAGCGCCTCCTGCTCCCGCCCCAGCCGGTACAGCAGTTCCCAGGAGTAGATCCCCGTGCTGTGCCCATCGGAAAAGCTGGGCTGCACGGCATAGTGCCCCACCGGCTCCAGCCCCACGATCTGCACCTCGCGCTTGCCGGTCTGCAGCACCTCCTGGCCTGGCCCGTGCCCTTGCACCTCGGCCGAGGGCGAGTACACGCGCAGCAGCTCGAACGGCAGCTTGAAGGCCGCGCCGTCGTCGAAGGCGATCTCAAGCACGCGCGATTGCTGGTGCACCGTGATCGCGGTGGGTCGGGGGCTGCTGGGGGTGAGTCCGGCCATGGTGGGGTCCGCCTAGAAAGACATGAAGAAGAAAGGAAGTGCGCTCACACCAGCACCCGCTCGATGCCACCCTGGTTGGCCCGCTCCACGTACTGCGGCAGCCACTGCTCGCCCAGGATCTTGCGCGCCATCTCGACCACGATGTAGTCCGCCTCCAGCAAGCCGTTGCTGAGGTCGTCCTGGTAGCGGTTGAGCCCTTGCAGGCAGCTGGGGCAGGAGGTCAGGATCTTGATGTCATCCTGGGCCCCCACCGCACCGCTGGCGCGCAGCGCCGCCTCGTCGCTGCGCAGTTCCTCGGTCTTGCGGAAGCGCACCTGGGTGGAGATGTCCGGCCGCGTCACGCCCAGCGTGCCGCTCTCGCCGCAGCAACGCTCGCTCTTGGCCACCTGCTCGCCCACCAGGGCCCGCACGGTCTTCATCGGGTCCTGCAGCTTCATGGGGCTGTGGCAGGGATCGTGGTACAGGTAGGCGCCCTTGCCGGGCAGCACGATGCCTTTTTCCAGCAGGTACTCGTGGATGTCGATGATGCGGCAGCCGGGGAAGATGTCTTCGAACTTGTAGCCCTGCAACTGGTCGTAGCAGGTGCCGCAGCTCACCACCACGGTCTTGATGTCCAGGTAGTTCAACGTGTTGGCCACGCGGTGGAACAGCACCCGGTTGTCGGTGATGATCGCCTCGGCCTTGTCGAACTGGCCGCTGCCGCGCTGCGGGTAGCCGCAGCACAGGTAGCCGGGTGGCAGCACCGTCTGCACGCCGGCATGCCACAGCATGGCCTGCGTGGCCAGGCCCACCTGCGAGAACAACCTCTCCGAACCGCACCCGGGGAAATAGAACACCGCCTCGGTCTCGGCGCTGGTGGCCTTGGGGTCGCGGATGATGGGCACGTAGTGCCGGTCCTCGATGTCCAGCAAAGCCCGCGCGGTCTTCTTGGGCAGGCCGCCAGGCATCTTCTTGTTGATGAAGTGGATGACCTGCTCTTTCACCGGCGCACGGCCCACGGTGGCCGGCGGGCTGGCGGTCTGCCTGCGAGCCGCCAGCTTCAGCACGCGGTGGGCCAGGCGCTGCACCTTGAAGCCCACGTCCACCATGGCCGAACGCATGAGCTTGATGGTCTGGGGGCTGGTGGCGTTGAGGAACAACATGGCGGCCGCGTTGCCGGGCCGGAAGCTCTTGCGGCCCATCTTGCGCAGCAGGTTGCGCATGTTCATCGACACGTCGCCGAAGTCGATCTTCACCGGGCAGGGCGACAGGCACTTGTGGCACACCGTGCAGTGGTCGGCCACGTCCTCGAACTCCTCCCAGTGCCGGATCGATACGCCACGGCGCGTCTGCTCCTCGTAGAGGAAGGCCTCGATCAGCAGCGAGGTGGCCAGGATCTTGTTGCGCGGGCTGTACAGCAGGTTGGCGCGCGGCACATGCGTGGCGCACACCGGCTTGCACTTGCCGCAGCGCAGGCAGTCCTTGATGGAGTCGCTGATGGCGCCGATGTCGCTCTGCTGCATGATGAGCGACTCATGGCCCATGAGGCCGAAGCTGGGCGTGTAGGCATGGCTCAGGTCGGCGGCATGCACTTCGGCACCCAGTTCATCGGCGCGCATCGTCGTCGAAGGCGACCTCGATCGCAGCAGCTTGCCCTTGTTGAAGCGGCCTTGCGGATCGACCCGCGCCTTGTAGCGCGCAAAGTCTTCCAGCTCCGCGTCGGTGAGGAACTCCAGCTTGGTGATGCCGATGCCGTGTTCGCCCGAGATCACGCCGTCCAGTTGCCTCGCCAGCGCCATGATGCGCACCACCGCCGCGTGCGCGGTCTGCAGCATCTCGTAGTTGTCGCTGTTGACGGGGATGTTGGTGTGCACGTTGCCGTCGCCGGCATGCATGTGCAGAGCCACCCAGACGCGGCCGCGCAGCACCTCCTTGTGGATGCCGCGGCAGGCCTCCAGCAGCGGCGTGAACGCAGCGCCCGCGAACAGGTTCTGCAAGGGCTGCAGCACCTGCGTCTTCCACGAGGCACGCAGGCGGTGGTCCTGCAGGCGGGCAAAAAAGCCTTCCTGCTCACCCTCGGCCGGCGTGTCCAGGTGCCGCAGCCACAGCAGCCACAGCGAGCGCTGCTCGCGCAGCAGCGCCAGCGCCTGCTGCACGCGGTCTTCCAGCAGCTCGGCACTCGGGATCTCGCCCGCGTCGTCGGTCTTGCCCAGCGGCAGTGCGCCCTGCGTGAAGAAGGCCTCCAGCCGGTCGAGCAAGGCCAGCTTGTTCTGCAGCGACAGCTCGATGTTGATGCGCTCGATGCCCTCGGTGTACTCGCCCATGCGCGGCAGCGGGATCACCACGTCTTCGTTGATCTTGAAGGCGTTGGTGTGGCGCGCGATGGCGGCGGTGCGCTTGCGGTCCAGCCAGAACTTCTTGCGCGCATCGGCGTTCACGGCGGTGAAGCCCTCGCCGGCGCGGCTGTTGGCAATGCGCACCACCTCGCTGGCGGCGCGCGCCACGGCCGCGTCATCGTCGCCCACGATGTCGCCCACCAGCACCATCTTCGGCAGGCCGGCGCGGCGGCTCTTGGTGGCATAGCCCACCGCCTTGAGGTAGCGGTCGTCCAGGTGCTCCAGCCCGGCCAGCACCGCGCCGCCCTGGCGCTGCTGCTCGAACATGAAGTCCTTGATCTCCACGATGCTGGGCACCGCGTCCTTGGCATTGCCGAAGAACTCCAGGCACACCGTGCGCACGTGCTTGGGCATGCGGTGCACGATCCAGCGCGCCGAGGTGATGAGCCCGTCGCAGCCTTCCTTCTGGATGCCCGGCAGCCCGGCCAGGAACTTGTCGGTCACGTCCTTGCCCAGGCCCTCTTTCCGGAACACCGAGCCCGGGATGTCGAGCCGCGTGGTGTGCTCCAGGTGCTTGCCAGAGGCATCGAAGTAGCGCAGCTCGAAGCTGGCCATCTCGGCGTCGTGGATCTTGCCCAGGTTGTGGTCCAGGCGCTGCACCTCCAGCCACTTGGCCTCGGGCGTGACCATGCGCCAGGAGGCCAGGTTGTCGAGCGCGGTGCCCCACAGCACGGCTTTCTTGCCGCCCGCGTTCATGGCGATGTTGCCGCCGATGCAGCTGGCCTCGGCCGAGGTGGGGTCCACCGCGAACACGAAGCCGGCCTCTTCGGCCGCGTCGGCCACGCGCTGGGTCACCACGCCGGCCTCGGTCCACACCGTGGGCACGGGCTGCGCCACGCCGGGCAGCGCCGTCATCTCCACGGCGCCCATGCCTTCGAGCTTTTCGGTGTTGATGACCGCGCTTTTCCAGGTCAGCGGCAAGGCGCCGCCGGTGTAGCCGGTGCCGCCGCCACGCGGGATGATGGTCAGGCCCAGCTCGATGCAGCCCTTCACCAGCCCGGCCATTTCGGCCTCGGTGTCGGGCGTGAGCACGACGAAGGGGTATTCGATGCGCCAGTCGGTCGCATCCGTCACGTGCGACACGCGCGACAAGGCGTCGAACTTGATGTTGTCCCGGGCAGTGTGGCGGGCCAGCTGCCGGCGCGTGTCGCGCCGCAGGTCCCAGACCGTGCGGAAGTGCGCGGCAAAGGCATCCACCGCGGCGCGGGCGCTCACCAGCAGCTCGCCCACCAGGGTGTCGCGCGTGGGATCGCCGCTGGGGCCGCTGGGGCCAGCGTCCGGCGTGCGGCGCTTGCCCACCTCGTGCAGGCGGTGGTGCAAGGCGTCGATCAGCAGCGCCCGGCGCTTGGGGTTGTCCAGCAGGTCGTCTTCGAGGTAGGGGTTGCGCTGCACCACCCAGATGTCGCCCAGCACCTCGTACAGCATGCGCGCGGAGCGGCCGGTGCGGCGCTCGTCACGCAGGCGGCTCAGCACCTCCCAGGCGCGCGCGCCCAGCAGCCGCAGCACGATCTCGCGGTCGGCGAACGAGGTGTAGTTGTACGGAATCTCGCGCAGCCGGGGTGCCGCGTGGTCGTGATCCGCGGCGGCGTTGGCCAGCGGATGCAGGGGCAAAGGTGCGTTCATGGGTTGCCGGCGGACGGGGGGCCAGCGCCGGTGCAGCACGTGGGCGGCAATGCTACCGCAGTGCATCAGGGCAAGCTGCGCCCCGGGTCAAGCCCCCTTTGAGGACCTCGCCGGGCTGCGGCGGTCAGGCCAGCAGTTCCGCACCTGGCAGCTTGGCGGCTTTCTCGTCGAAGGTCGCAAAGCGGGTGCAGCCCAGCCGTGCCGCTTTGGCCGCGATGAGGCAGTCGGCAAAATCGGCCGCGTGGTGCTTCCACAAGTGCAAGGCCTCTTCGAGAGTGGCCTCGTCTTCGACGGCAGCATCCGTGGCCTCCAGGACCGCTTGCAGGGCCTGGATGACCATTGGCTTGGCATGCTTGTAGCGGCTGCCAAGCACCCAGGCAGTTTCGAGGATCACCAGCAAAGGCACGATGACCGGCGAGCCGGCCGCTTCGGCGGCGCTCAACAGGGCTTTTGCCGCGGCGGACTGCCGAGGATCGTCGTCGACGAGCAGTCGCACCAACACATTGGTGTCGATGGCTGTGGTCATTTCCAGGGCGTCATGCGTTCGACCGGCACGGCCGCACGGCCCGGCTTGGCCAGCATGCCGGCCAGATCGGCCAGGCGCCGGGTCTTGGCCCGCAGGATGATGGTGCCGTCGGTCAAGAGGGTGACATTGATCCGCGCGCCGGCTTCAAGCCCGAGCTGGTCGCGGATCTCCTTGGGCAAGGTCATCTGCCCCTTGCTGGTCAGGGTGGTTTCACTCATGGGTGCTGCTCCTTACGTGTGAGATTATCGTAAGGAGCACCCGGGCCCGCAACCCCGGCCGACCACGGCGCGCTGGACGGCGTCGCTGGACGGGTAAGTCCCGTTGCTCATGGACGCCCCGCATGACAGAAACGCGGCTGTCACGAAACCGCATCAAACTCCCGAGTTTTTGTCCCGAGCACGCCCCCCCCCTGGAGAGGCCATGAACCTGAAATCGCTGCCCCGTACCCTGGCCGTCCCGGCCGCCTTGCTGCTGGCCTTGTGCGCCCCGGCCCACGCCCAGACCGAAGTCCAGTGGTGGCATTCCATGGGCGGCGCGCTCGGTGAATGGGTCAACGACCTGGCCAAGGACTTCAACGCGTCGCAGAAGGACTACAAGATCGTGCCCGCCTTCAAGGGCACCTACGACGAGTCGATGGCCGCGTCGATCGCGGCCTTCCGCGCCGGCAATGCGCCGCACATCGTGCAGGTGTTCGAGGTCGGCACCGCCACCATGATGTACAGCAAGGGCGCCATCGTGCCGGTGGCCAAGGTCATGGCCGACGGCGGCCAGAAGTTCGACCCCAAGGCCTACGTGCCCGCGGTGGCCGGCTACTACACCGCGCCCAACGGGCAGATGCTGAGCTTCCCGTTCAACAGCTCCACCACGGTGTTCCACTACAACAAGGACGCCTTCAAGGCCGCCGGGCTGAACCCGGACGCCCCGCCCAAGACCTGGCCCGAGGTGGCGCTGGCTGCGGCCAAGCTCAAGGCGGCTGGCCATGCCTGCCCCTTCACCACCAGTTGGGTGAGCTGGACCCAGCTGGAGAGCTTCTCGGCCTGGCACAACACCGAGTTCGCCACCAAGGGCAACGGCTTCAACGGCCTGGACACGCGCCTGGCCGTGAACACCCCGCTGCACCTGCGCCACATCGAGAACCTGGCCAACATGGCGACCCAGAAGCTGTTCGTCTACAAGGGCCGCGGCAATGCCGCCGATGCGACCTTCGTGTCCGGCGAGTGCGCCATGATGACCGGCTCGTCAGGCCTGTACGGCAGTGTGAAGCGCAATGCCAAGTTCGCCGCCGGCATCTCCACGCTGCCCTACTACCCCGACGTGCCCGGCGCGCCGCAGAACACCGTGATCGGCGGTGCCAGCCTGTGGGTCATGTCCGGCCGCAAGCCGGCCGAGTACAAGGGCGTGGCCGCCTTCTTCGCGTACCTGTCCAGGCCCGAGGTGGCGGCGCAGAGCCACCAGCGCACCGGCTACCTGCCGGTCACGCTGGCCGCCTACGAGCTGACCGAGCAGGCCGGCTTCTACGCGCAGAACCCCGGCACCGACGTGGCGGTGACGCAGATGATCCGCAAGACCACCGACAAGTCGCGCGGCATCCGGCTGGGCAACTTCGCGCAGATCCGCACCGTGGTCGACGAAGAGATGGAGCAGGTGTGGTCGGGCAAGAAGAGCCCCAAGGAGGCGCTGGATGCTGCCATCAAGCGCAGCAACGAGCTGCTGGAGCGCTTCCAGAAGGCCACGAAGTCCTGACAATGGCCGCCGAGAAGCGCGTCGTCTTCCGCTCGGCCTGGCTGCCCTGGGTGCTGGTGGCGCCGCAGTTGGCCATCGTGGCGGTGTTCTTCTTCTGGCCGGCGGCCCAGGCGCTGGTCCAGAGCCTGCTGCAGGAAGACGCCTTCGGCACCTCCACCGACTTCGTGGGGCTGGAGAACTTCGAGCGCCTGTTCGCTGACGAGAGCTACCTGGCCTCGTTCCAGACCACGGCCATCTTCTCGGTGCTGGTGGCTGGCAGCGGGCTCAGCCTGGCGCTGCTGCTGGCGGTGATGGCCGACCGGGTGGTGCGCGGCGCCGCGCTGTACAAGACGCTGCTGATCTGGCCCTACGCGGTGGCGCCCGCCGTGGCGGCCATCCTGTGGCTCTTCATGTTCGCCACGCCCATGGGCGTGGTGTCGTACGCGCTGCGCGCGCTGGGGCTGGAGTGGAACCACCTGCTGGACAGCCGCCATGCCATGGCGCTGATCGTCATGGCCGCGGTGTGGAAGCAGATCTCCTACAACTTCCTGTTCTTCCTGGCCGGGCTGCAGGCCATCCCCAAGTCCCTGATCGAGGCCGCCGCCATCGACGGCGCGCGGCCCTGGCGGCGTTTCTGGACCATCGTGTTCCCGCTGCTGTCGCCCACCACCTTCTTCCTGCTGGTCATCAACGTGGTGTATGCATTCTTCGACACCTTCGCCATCGTGGATGCCGCCACGCAGGGCGGGCCCGGCAAGGACACCTCCATCCTGGTCTACAAGGTCTACTACGACGGCTTCAAGGCGCTCGACATGGGCGGCTCGGCCGCGCAGTCGGTGGTGCTGATGGTGGTGGTGGTGGCGCTCACGGTGATCCAGTTCCGCTTCGTCGAGCGCAAAGTCAACTACTAGCCCCATGGTCGAACACCGTCCCGCCCTCAACCTGCTGTCGCATGTGGTGCTCATCCTGGGCGTGCTCATCGTCGCCTTCCCGGTGTACCTGACCTTCGTGGCCTCCACGCAGAGCGCGCAGGACATTGCCACCGCGCGGCCGGTGTCGCTGCTGCCGGGCAGCCACATGCTGGAAACCTACAAGCTGGCCCTGCTGGGCGGCAACACCTCCACGGGCAGCCTCATCCCGGCGGCCGCGCCCATGCTGTGGGTGAGCCTGGTCAGCGCACTCATCATCGCGATAGGCAAGATCGCCATCTCGCTGCTGTCGGCGTTTGCGATCGTGTACTTCCGCTTCCCGCTGCGCGGCCTGGTGTTCTGGTCCATCTTCATCACGCTCATGCTGCCGGTGGAGGTGCGCATCTCGCCCACCTACGCGGTGGTGTCCAACCTTGGCATGCTCAACACCTACGCCGGCCTCACGGTGCCGCTCATCGCCTCGGCCACCGCCACCTTCGTGTTCCGCCAGTTCTTCCTCACCGTGCCTGACGAGCTGGTCGAGGCCGCCCGCATCGACGGTGCCGGCCCCTTGCGATTCTTCAAGGATGTGCTGCTGCCCTTGTCGGCCACCTCCATCGCGGCCTTGTTCGTGATCCAGTTCATCTACGGCTGGAACCAGTACCTATGGCCGCTGCTGGTGACCACCAGCGAAGACAAGTACCCCATCGTGATGGGCATCAAGCGGCTCATCGTCGGCGAGGCCTTCGTCGATTGGAACGTGGTGATGGCCACCGCGCTGCTGGCCATGCTGCCGCCCGCGCTGGTGGTGGTGCTCATGCAGAAGTGGTTCGTCAAGGGCCTGGTCGACACCGAGAAATAAGCAACACCGAGAACAAAAGAATCCATGGCCTCCATCTCCCTCCGCCAGGTCGTCAAGCGCTACGGCAGCGGCCCCTCGGCCCCCACGGTGATCCACGGCGTCAGCGCCGAGGTGGCCGATGGGGAATTCATCGTCATCGTGGGCCCGTCCGGCTGCGGCAAGAGCACGCTGCTGCGCATGGTGGCCGGACTGGAGGAGGTGAGCGAGGGCGACATCGCCATCGGCGGCCGGGTCGTCAACCAGGTGGAGCCGGCCGAGCGCGACATCGCCATGGTGTTCCAGAACTACGCGCTCTACCCGCACATGAGCGTGTTCGACAACATGGCCTACGGGCTGCGCAATGCGCGCGTGCCGATCGCTGAGATCCGCACCCGCGTCGACAAGGCGGCCGGCATCCTGGAACTGGGCAGCCTGCTGGACCGCAAACCGCGCCAGCTCTCCGGTGGCCAGCGCCAGCGCGTGGCCATGGGCCGGGCCATCGTGCGCCAGCCCAGCGTGTTCCTGTTCGACGAGCCGCTGTCCAACCTGGACGCCAAGCTGCGTGCGCAGACGCGGCTGGAGATCCGCAAGCTGCATGCCGAGCTGGGCGTCACCTCGCTGTTCGTCACGCACGACCAGGTGGAGGCCATGACGCTGGCGCAGCGCATGGTGGTCATGAACGGCGGCCGCATCGAGCAGATCGGCACGCCCGAGGAGGTGTACGCGCGGCCGGCCTCCACCTTTGTGGCCAGCTTCATCGGCTCGCCGCCCATGAACCTGCTGCCTGGCCGCGCCGAGGGCCAGCGCTTCACCGTGGGCACGGCCACGCTGGACCTGCCGGCCGCCGCGCCGCGTGCGGGCGAGCTGCTGCTGGGCGTGCGGCCGGAGCACCTGCAGACCCAGGCACAGGGCTGGGCCCTGCGGACGGACATGCAGGAGATGCTGGGCGCGGAGCGGCTGCTGTATGGGCAGGTGGGCGGGCTGCCGCTGATCCTGCGCGTGGATGCCACGCTGGCCCCACCGGCCCCCGGCCAGACCGTGCACGTGGGCGTCGCCGCCCAGCATCTGCACTGGTTCGATCCTCAGACCTTGAAGCGCATCACGCCATGAGCGATACCTGGCCGTACCCCTTGTGGATCGCCCACCGCGGCGCCGGCAAGCTGGCGCCGGAGAACACCCTGGCCGCGTTCCGGCACGGTGCCTCGTACGGCTACCGCGCCTTCGAATGCGACGTGAAGCTCAGCGCCGATGGCGTGCCCTTCCTGCTGCACGACGACACGCTGGACCGCACCACCTCCGGCCAGGGTGACGCAGACAGCCTGGCCTGGAGCGAGTTGGCGCGGCTGGATGCCGGCGGCTGGCACAGCCGCGGTTTCGCCGGTGAACCGCCCGCCAGCCTGGAGGCGGTGGCCCGCTATGTGCGCCGCAACGGTTTTGCGCTGAACCTTGAGATCAAGCCCATGCCGGGGCACGAAGAGCGCACCGGCACCGTGGTGGCCGAACACGTGCGCCGGCTGTGGGCCGGTGAGGCGGTGCCACCGCTGCTGACCTCGTTCAAGCCCGCGGCGCTGAAGGGTGCGTGGCTGGGCGCCCCCGAACTGCCGCGCGGGCTGTTGATCGAGACCTTGTGGAGCGGCTGGTTCGATGTCGCCCGCGACCTGGAATGCCAGGCCGTGGCCAGCCTGTCGTCGCTGCTGGATGCCCCGCTGGTGAGCCAGCTGCACCACGCCGGCATGAGAGTGCTGGCCTACACCGTGAACGACCCGGCCGAAGCCTGGCGGCTGCACCGGTTGCAGGTGGACGGGATCATCACCGATGCGGTGGACCGGTTCTCACCGGGCGAGGGAGTGCGGGAGTAGGGCCTGCGCGGTTGAACTCGCCAATGCGCCGTTGCGGCCGGGATCCGGAACACGAAGCGCCACTTCGCGCCGGTTGTATGCGGATCGTGCGAAGTGTCCACACCGGGGCGGTCTGCTCTTCGCCCGAGGACTCGTATGCCGCTCCGTTCGCCCGACCCGCTCCAGTACGTGCGCGCCCCGGT
>Ga0307516_10000091_pt1 | contig 101445 bp, 112 predicted proteins | sample 19_EM_MG_FD_203310 | JGI IMG/M metagenome (GOLD analysis project Ga0307516, IMG submission 203310) | Populus trichocarpa ectomycorrhiza microbial communities from riparian zone in the Pacific Northwest, United States - 19_EM | ecosystem: Host-associated > Plants > Roots > Unclassified... | reverse complement strand
ATCTTCACTTACAGACCTCGTTCCCTCGGTCTGTGCAGGGCTACGCCCTGCACTACACCAGAATCCTGCTTGGGTACCAGTTGTTGCAGATGGGGTGGTAGGTTCGAGATTCAGGTTGATTATGCTTTTTAAAGCTGATTTTTTTGGTTTTGCTTTTTTTATTTTCTGCGCAAACAAGTAGTATAAGAGTATGGATATTAAACAACTTGCCACAGATCACTTACAAGACTCGTTTGTAATGCAACTTGCAACAAGCCGCGGTGACCAGCCGTGGGTATGCAACGTGCACTTTTTTGCCGACGAAGACCTAAATTTGTACTGGATGAGCGACCCCACAACTCGCCACAGCGAAGATATCGCTGCCAACCCGCATGTTGCAGTCGCAGTCGCTGTTAATGAAGACATGCCGCTGATTGGTGTGCAAATTGAAGGCGACGCCGAACAGTTAGAATTTGCCGATTACGAAGACGTTTTGCATAAGTACGCCGCTCGCCACAAACGCGAAGGCTTTGTGGAAAAGGCTTTGAGCGGCGAAATGCCATTCAAACTGTACCGTCTTGCGCCGCGTGTGGTGCAAATTTTTGACCTCAAGAATTTCCCTAAAAGCCCTAAGCAGGAATGGCGAGCCTAACACCCGTTTTTGCCCTCGCTGCCTACAAAAGACCAACCCGGCGCGGCGTTTAGTATTGCTGGCAGCTATGCGGCGCGCATTGGACTGCTGCGGAATTATTCGCCGAGACCCAGTTTTTGCTGAAGCCGTTTGAGTGACTTGGGTGCCCACCAGTTCCAATGGTTGAGTGGTTTCATAAGGGCGGGTACAAGCACCATGCGCACCAGGAATGCATCGACGAGTACGGTGAGTGCCAAGCCCACGCCAATCTGTTGCATTAACGGAATGCGTGCAGTTGCAAACGCAGCCACCACTACAAATAGCAGAATAGATGCGGATGTAATGATGCTGCCCGTTTTTTGTAGGCCGTGCAGTACCGCGGCTTCGTTGTCGCCGGTTTTGTCATAATGTTCTTTAATGCGGCTGTACAAGAATACCGAATAGTCCATGCTCAGGCCAAACGCGACTGCAAAAATTAGTACTGGCATGGTGGCATCGAGCGAACTCGTTTGGGTTAGGCCAAGCCAGCCACCGGTGAAGTTACCGTCCTGGAAGATGAAGGCCATAGCGCCATAGGCAGTACTAAGTGACAAAATGTTCATGAGTATCGCTTTAAGCGGAATCACAATACTGCCGAGCATAAGGAACAACAGTACGAACAGTGTGACCACAATAACTGCAAGGCCAATCGGAATATACGTGGTGAGTGTGGCGAGCAGGTCGTAGAGTCGTGCTGGTTGGCCGCCTACGAGCACAGTCGTACCCTCTGGAGCGTTCATGCTGCGTAAATTGCTGACGAGCTTTTGTGCGCTGTCGGATTCTGGCTGGCCGGTGTACTGTACGTCGATTAAAGCTACGTTGCCACTGACTTTGCTTTCGAGCAAGTAGCTGAGTCCAGGCACGCTTTGGGGCGCCGCCAGCAGTTGCTGGTATTGTTCGCGGGTAATATCACCGGGCAAGTTCACAGCGCTGTCTACTTTTTGAACGCCGTTTTGTTTGGCGATTTCGCGGGTGTAGTCGTAGAGTTTTTGTATATTTTCAGGCTTGGTTATGTCGCCTTGGGTGGTCAACGTAATTTGAATGGGTGCTGCTTGCACATCAAAGTCGTGAGTTAAGTGTTCTGCAACAAGCCGGGCTTCACCGCCTTCTGGCAGCGAGCGGTAGTCGGGCAGGGCGAATTTTGCGTGCAAAAACGGTGAGCCCATAAACAGCAGCAGCCCAAGTACGGCGACGATTGCCACGAAGGGGTGGCGCATAAACAAGCGGCCGCTTTTGTGCCAGAAGCTTTTGCTCTCGTCGACGGTTTTGCCTTTTTTTGCGGCTTCGCGGTCGCGTTTTGCCGAACCAAACGACAGCGCGTTCACTTTGTGGCCGAGTACGCGCAGTATTGCCGGTAAAATAACAAGCGCGGCAACCATGGCAACTAATACGGCTGCGCTGCCGCCTAGGCCCATGCTGCGCAAAAAGGTAAGCGGGAACACAAGCAGACTAAGCAAACTTAGAATAACGGTAAGGCCGCTAAAGAATACGGTGCGCCCAGCAGTTGCCATGGTGGTAATGAGCGCTTGGTCTACGGTTTTGCCGGCGCGCAGCTCTTCGCGGAAGCGCCCGACTACAAATAGTGAATAGTCGATGGCAAGCCCAAGGCCAATCATAGTAATGACATTAATGGCGTAGGTGGAAATTTCGGTGAAGTTAGTGAGTACATTGGTTACAAAGAACGCGCCTAAGATTGCGCTGCCGCCCAAAAGTAGCGGTAAGGCGGCGGCGACAACACTGCGGAATACAATCACTAACAACACAGCCAAAACGATAAACGAAATCGTCTCAGCTTTGGAGAGGTCGGTTTTAATTTGTTCATTAACGTCATGGTTGAGGGCTTTTGTACCACCTACGTAGGCATTCACTGTGTCGCTTTTTAAATCGCTCCGCAGTTGCTCGATAACTTCGTTTGGATCACCCTCTTTAATAGTGACAGTCGCAAATGTTTGTGTGCGGTCTTTGCTTACGAATTGGTCAGCGTTGGTTTGGAAGTAAGAAGTAATCTCCAAGCTACTTGGGGCGTCATCGATTAGTTTTTCGATGTTCGATCGCACTTCCGGCTCGTCAATTTTTTTACCATCTTTTGCTTGGAATAGCACTAGTAGGTCTGATTTGTTGTCGCTGAAATTTTTTTGGATATGTTCGAATGTTTGGAAACTCTGCCTGGATTTATCGGCGAAATCATTCTCGTCGTGGCTTAAATTACCAAATACGCCCAAGCCGTAAAAACCGGCGACACCCAGCGCGACTAAACTGGTAATGAGCGTGGCGCGGCCGTGGTGTGTAATGAATGTTCCTAGTTTTGTGAACATGAGAATCCTTATTAGTATGCTAATTCTAGCATACGCGGCTTATGTACGTATGCGCAAGCTTGCTAAAGAGGGTAAGGCAGGTGATTATAAATGTATGAAGCTGCATATTGTTACTGTTGGCGCGCCAAAACTGGCGTATGCCAAGCTCGGCTGGGCCGAATACCTAAAACGGCTCAAACATTACCACACGGTGCGCGTGACGCACGTGGCCGACAAGTTTGCGTATGACCCGCAATATTTGCTGCGAAGTGCGGGTAGTGCCTACAAGATTGCGCTGGTAATAGACGGCACGCAGTTCACCAGCCTCGAATTTGTGGCTTTTTTAGAAAAGCGAGCAGCGGGTACGCGCGAATTGTGCTTGCTTGTTGGTGGCCCCGAAGGCTTGCCTGAGCAGGTTATTGCCGCTGCGGATTTTCGGCTTGGGCTGTCCCGGCTTACGTTTCCGCACGATCTTGCCATGGTGGTGTTGCTCGAGGCGCTGTATCGCGCCAGCACAATTGCCGCGGGTCAGCCGTATCATAAATAATCGTGTGAATGGTCTGCTTATTTTGGCATTCCAGCTACTGGCAGCAGATGCTGGTAGCTCTGCCAAATAAATTGCAGCGCAGGCGTACAGTCTTTGTCGCGCGCGGTTACGTCGGCGATAAGCTCGTAAGCATGCCCCTTTTTACCGGGACTGGCAATGCCGTAAAATACACTTATATATTGTTTGCGTCCGTTTGGACTGGTATAGAATTGGTCGCCTAAATGATGGCGTGCTGCTGTGGCTATGCGGGCGGCAGCCTGTTGGGCAGACTCGTTCGGCTGGCACAAAGTAACGGCTGTAGCGCTGAGTTTGCCGCCAGTAATAGTACTGGCAATTAACTGTTTATTTGGAGTAATGAGTAGGACGAATACGGCGTGGTATATGTCGGTTGGTGTGATGGCGCTGCGCGGTTTTGCGCCCACTACCAAGCCGTCGTGGTTTACGAGCGCGATATTAACCATGGTTTTGCTTGGCTTTGCGGTGTTGCAAATGACCGTGCAGCGCGCGGATTTCGTACGACCAGAACAAAACCACGCCCAGTAGCAGTGCAATATATACAGGCCAAATAAGCCATGGGTTTGCATTGCCCAATAGCGATTCAAGCCACAGCGGGAAGGTAAAACCTATATTCGCCGGGTCTTTTACGGGGGCTGGCATTTGCAGTAGCACGACCAATCCTGACGCATCTTCAACTTGTATGAGTACGCGGTACAGTCCGGCTTTGTCGTAGATATGGTTTATGGTGAACGACCCGGCAGCCGCGCGGTCGTAGCGGCTAGTGGTACCGTCGCCCCAGTCAATGGTCACTATGTAGGGCGGTGTGCCGCCGTCGACGGTGAGGTTCCATTCCCATATTTCACCGGGGTGGCGTACGCTGTAGTGGTAGGGAATTTCGGCTCGTAGACCCATCATGTCTGCGCCACTTGGTTGGTTGGCCGCATCTGGTTTGGCGGGCGTGGTTCCTGGGTTTTGCCCCAGTTGAACTGGTTCGTCGTAATACACGGTAATTAGCGGTGAGGCCGGGCCTTCGTCGTCGGTTATATTAAAGACTTTTGCAGTTAATTGATTGGCGCCGGCGGCAATACTTATTTGCACGGTAAAGGTGTTGGCGTCGCATACGGCAATGCCCGCTACCTCTGTGCCGCGCAGCACTTTTACGTAGGAATCGTCGGGGCATATGCCGCTGACGGTAATTGTGCTGGTAGTAAACCGCTGACCATCGGCGGGCGAGCTGATGATTGCTGGCGTGGCTGGTAACGCGGCGGCCACGCGGGCGGTTACATCATAACTGTAGGTTTGAGCAAAATTATGTACGGGCATGGGCATAAACCCAGCCGAAAGCACCAGCAGCAAACTCGACGTATGCAGAGCGATGCGCTTGTGCACCGGGTGAATGCGCCGGCGGTGTGGGCTGGTTATATGCTGCTTCACGGTGTTCTTTTTAGGTTACGTTATAGGTATCGTACCACTGGCTGTGGCGTAATGACAACGCATATGCTTTTTATTGCAGCACACATTAAATGTTGGTATGCTTAGTGTAAGTATGGTAAAAACCACAAATATTTTTAAACAAGCCCGTGTGACCGCGAGTATAAAAGCGTTTGTTGCCATTTTTGGATTAGTTATAGCGATGCTGCCAATGCCGGTGCAGGCTGCGGCGCTCACTAAAGCGATGGTGCGGTTCGACCGAATGCAAATAAGCACAGCAACAACCGGTACGGTGTGTGCACAGCCCACAACAGTTGCAACCGAAGCCGATGTGCAAGTGGTATTTCCAACCGGTTACACATTAGGCGCAGCGGGTACGTTTACTGTTACTACCACCAACACTGCCTGGCCAACGGGTGGTACGGCGTGGCCGAGCATTGCAACAGCTACCAATGTGACCACTCAAACGGTAACCTTCCCGAGCGGCGATTTAACCGTGGGCACTTTATATTGTTTTAACTGGGCGAACAGCGCAGCAGTCACTGTAAAATCAAGTGCCACAAGCTCAAACAGTGGCACGATTACCACTCGTGCGAGCGGTCCGGCCAATATTGATACCAGCGACTATAGCACGGCCAGCGTGACTGGCGATCAAATTACGGTTACGGCAACGGTACCGTCTACGTTTTCTTTTGCACTGAGCAACACGACGGATGCCCTGGGTACCCTGAGCACCGGTAGCGTGGTGACCAGTCCAACACCGCGTACTGCCACTATTAATACCAACGCCAAGAATGGCTGGCAGGTGTGGGCAAAAGATGCAAACACAGGACTGAATTCGGCCACCGCTTCTGCAACCATTGCCGCAACGACTCCTGGCACAAACAGCACATTGGTTGCGGGCACTGCTGGCTACAACACTGGTGTGACAACCACTCAAGGCGGCGGTTCGGGCACAATTAGTGTTGCTGCGCCATTTGTGGGCACTGCGGCCGGCCAAGGCGGCGGCCTCGATACCTCACTGCGGTCTGTTGTAACTTCTGACGGTACTGCCGACACTGCGGTACTAACACTTAAAAATAACGTAGCAATTAGCGCAATCACTGCGGCTGCAAACGATTACACCGATACTATTACTGTGGTTGGTGCCGGGCTGTTTTAGGGTATACTGGCCTGCATGAGACACATGCGGAAACTGCTGGTTGCTGCCGTACTTGCCGCTGGAGTTATTGCGAGTTTATTTGTCGCAAGACCTGTGGCAGCTGCTGCAAGTGGTGAATTTTCGCTGCAAGTGTACCCGTCGCCATTGGTCACGACGGTAAAGCCGGGCCAAACCACAACTATTGACCTCAACATTCGTAATAATGGCCGCGAAGCCGAAGCACTCAAAATTATACCGCGTGCTTTTAAAATAAATAACAATAGCGAACAGCTTGAATTGGCCGACAACCAAGTGCCTGACATTGCCAAGTGGATCACTTTTGGCGCTGGCAATTTTACCGTACAGCCGGGCCAAATATATGCGCAAAAAGTCACCCTTGCGGTACCAGAGGAAACAGGTTTTAGTTACGCATTTGCGCTGGTTATAAGCCGTACCGCCGAGCCGCCAAAAATCACCGGGCGTACCATTAACGCGCAGCTTGCGGTTTTTTCACTGATTAATGTTGATCGCCCTGGGGCAGTGCGGTCGCTGGAGGTCACTAAATTTGCAACCAGCAAAAGCACTTACGAATATCTGCCCGCAGAGTTTGAAATTGCATTTAAAAACACAGGCAACACCATTGTGCAGCCTAATGGCACGGTGTTTATTCAGCGGGGTAACACCGACATTACGCCGATTGATACCCTAAAAGTAAACGAAGGCGGCGGCTACATTTTGCCAGGCAGCACGCGTACATTCACGGCAAAGTGGGACAATGGGTTCCAAGTTATGACGCCAAAATTGCAAACCGATGGCACGACCAAAACTGAACTCAACTGGAACTGGAACAAATTAGGCGATGTGCGCATTGGTCAGTACACGGCAAAATTAATTGCAATTTATGATGATGGCTACCGCGACGTGCCACTCGAACGTGAAACGACATTTTGGGTCATTCCGTGGCTGATGATCTTGGTGATTTTCGCGATATTTTTGCTTATCGCCGCTGGTGTGTTTTCGCTGGTACGCGGTGCGCTGCGCATGGGCAAAAAAATGGGCCGCAAAACAAGCCGCCGGTTCTAGCGGCGCATTCCAAAACGCGTACGTGTCCTGTATACTTTATAGGGTAAACGGCGGTTCTGTATGAGGGGTGAGCTTCGCAAAACATTGCTCGAGACGCAGATGACTCGTAAAGAGTTTCTGCAGTTTTTGGGTGGGTCAATTGTGATGTTGCTGGGAATACCTAACTTTTTGCAGCTTTTGCAGCAAAAAAGCAAAACACAGCCACAGCAAACTGCCCAAGCTGGCCGCGGCTTCGGCTCCAGAAAGTTCGGAGCTTAGCCATGGCCGAGCAACGCCTGCCAATTGTAAACAGCGACGACGGTGTGTGGGGCGATATTATTCGCCAGTACATCGTAAAGGAACACTTTAACGACGACACCGACAATCCGGCGAATGGCGGCCATAAAACGGTCACAATTCGCGCAGGCACGGCGAGTGCAGGCACAGCGCCACTCAAATTTACGTCGGGTACTTTACTGAGTAGCCCCGAAGCGGGTGCAGTTGAATTTAACACTGACAACGTATATTTTACGATCACCACTGGTGCCGTACGCAAAAAAGTTGCACTATACGACGACACCTCAGGCGCGACTGGTGACTTGTATTACCGCGATAGCGGCGGTAGCTTTGTACGCCTGGCCGCCGGTGCGAACGGCAAGACACTGCGCGTGGCTAGCGGTCTCCCAGCTTGGGCTGATGCCACGCTCGCAACAAGCACCAAAACAAGCAACTACACCGTAACTGGCACCGACGTGGTGGTATTCGCGAACGCCGCGGGCGGAAACGTTACGGTTACGCTGCCACTGGCGAGTTCGCTTGGCGGTTACCGATTTTATGTTAAGCGCATCGACTCCAGCGGTAACACAGTGAGTATTGCAGCAACCAACCCCGATACCATAGACGGCCAAACCAGCGTTACTGTTCGCGCGCAATACGACAGCTACACGATCGTTTCTAACGGCAGTCTTTGGTATATAATTTAAGCAAATATGTCGTATATTCCGAGCGGGCAAATCAACGCAACAATTGGAGGCAACACCAGCGGCGCGGGCGCACTTGTTTCGTCGGGCACATTAACCCTTGCTGGCGGCAACAACATTACACTCAGCCAAGCAGGCAACGCCATAACTATTAGCGGCGGGGCGGGGGGCGGCGGGTCAAATACATTTGGCGTGAGCAACCTTGGGAATACCAGTGGTACCAGCGGTGCGGCGAGTGGTTCGGCGGTACAGTATTTATTTGCGGGTGGCAATAACGTGACATTGAGCCAAAGCATTAACGGCGCGTCGGGTACGGTCACGGTTTCGGCGGCCAACCAAAGTGTGCAAACACAGAATTTGCATAATGTCACGCTCAGTGGTAACACGGCTGGAGCTATGGCGCAGGTGAGCAGCGGCACATTAACCCTTGCTGGCGGCAACAACATTACACTCAGCCAAGCAGGCAACGCCATAACTATTAGCGGCGGGGCGGGGGGCGTTGCGCTGGCAAATTCGCAGACAACTTACAGTACGGGCACGGCAAACTTTGTGGCGAGCGGTGCGCTTACAATTGCATCAACGACAGGCCAGTCATTTAATTTTTCGGTGCCGCAAACGTCGAGCCTGGTTGGCGCGGGTGGGATTACACTTTCAACAAGCGGCAGTACGGTCAGTATTTCGGGGCTGTCGACTTCAGCCGCAACTCTTGATCTTTACCAAAACATGGATCGTGGTGCAACTGCCGTACTCGGCACGGCAAACGGGACGCTTATGCTACAGCGCTTAAACCAAGAGAACGGCTTGTTCGCTGCGAACATCACTGCAAATACGGTACTGTTAAATATTAGCGCTAACATGACGGCAACGGTGTCGTCGGTTGCACACACGTATTCGGTATCGATTGGTATGTATTCAGACAACCGGACTGTTCTTAACTTGGTTAACTCGGCATCGACATCGTGGGCCTTGGCAGCAAACACTAGCAACAGCAACGCATACAACGGCGTACGCTGGTTGAGTTTTGTATCGTCGCAGTGGTCTGCGGCACCAACATTTACCGAGGGCGGCAATTATGTGTTTGGCGTGGTTGTGCGGACAAGCGGGTTTGGTGCGCCAATTAGTTTTATTGGCCAAAACTACATGATATCAATCCAGCGCAGCGGCAGTATTGGCGTTGCTGGTGTTTCCAGCACGACGCTTGCCCAGGGCAACTATTGGAACGGCATGTACGGCACGAGCACAACAGTAATGCCAACAGTGATTACATCCAACCAGCTTAACCGTAACAACGGGACAGCAATATTCATGCCGCATATTGTGCTTAACAATCGCTACTCAGGGACGTTCTAATGTCGGTTGTTGCGACGTACACAACAGCGTTTATTTCGTCAGCATCACCTAAAACCATGACGGTAACTACCCAGCCTGGCGATATTGTTGTGGTGACTGGCGGCGGCGAAAGCGAAGACGGCACACTGAACACGCCAAGTGGCAATGGTATTACATTTACGTTGCAACAATCGGTTGTACAATTGAACTTTGGCACTGCCTACGTTTGGACGGGAGTAGATGCCACTGGCGGCACCGACTGGACAATGAGTATCACGTCGCCGGGTGCAGCGTTTTGGGGTGCGACTGCTCTTGTAGTGCGGAATTCGGCGGGCGTTGGCGCGTCAACAAGCAATAACGCCAGCGGCACCGCAACACTTCCTATTACAACCACCGCCACCGATAGCACAATTGCCGTGTTTATCAGTGATTGGAATGCAATAGACGGCAGCAGCCGCACCTGGGCCACGGTGAATGACATTACACCAACGGCCGGAAATTTGCTCGAAGTAGCCTATGCATTCGACAGCAGCACGTACACCGCGTACTCGGCTTATTACCCAGAAACCGGTGCGCCTGGTTCAAAAACGGTGGGTATCACATCGCCAACGAGTCAAAAATATTCCATTGTCGTCCTCGAAATATTCCCAGCCGTAACAGCGAAAATTGCGTGGTTTGCGAGCGCAGCTATACCAACATTACGGGCAGCGGCAATTAATACGGCAAATACCGTGTCGAGTTTAGGTGTGGTAATTCCGGCGACTACGCAGCCCGGCGATGCGCTGGTACTAACGGTGGGACAGGCCAGTTTTGGCGCCACGCTATTTAACGCAATTTCCGGCTGGACAAAGCAGGGCGAACAGCGTGCAGGCGGCGCGGCATACACTATTGCAATATTTACGCGCGTGGCTCAGCCCGGCGACGCCGGTACAACGGTTACCTCAACGTCAATTAATACCGAAAACTACACCGGCCAAGTGCGCGCATACTATGGCGTTGACCAGTCCACGCCACTCGACACGGCAGTAGTATTTGCCCAGCAAGACCCGGCCGCAACGACTGCGTCTGCCCCGGCAATTACAACAATAAGCAGCGGAGCTGCAATTATTGCGGCCTATGGTATTCCAACCACAAGCGGTGTAGTGTTGACCGATGCCGATTGGACAACGCCAACTGGTTTTTCCAACGAAGTTACGTCGTCGACTAACAGTGGGGCGAACAATGCCGCACTTGCCATGTACGATATGCTGCAAGGAGCGGCCGGTGCGTACGGGCCGTTTAGCGCCACGGTAACCGACAACCGTCGCTGGGCAATGGCATCGGTTGCCCTGCGTCCAGCGTTGCCACCATTACTATCTGACTCATTCGCGACTGCTGGTTACTACGGGCCACAGTGGGCAACACAGCCAGGCACCATTAGCGGTGGCAGGCTGCATCTTGTAACGCTGTTTGATTACAGCAATGTACTTACCTCGGCGCAAACATACGATTTTAGAGGCCGCAGCCTGAGCGCCCAAGTGCCGGTGGTTCCCGTAGAAGCGTCTGGCGAAGCATTTCTTGAGGTAAAGTTGGACGATACCAACCGCGTAAGCATTGGCATAGGCGGCGATTCCATGGTACTGCGTATTTTGCTTGCTGGCGTGTACGACGACCAGTTCGTCACCTACAACGCAACAAACCATGCGTGGTGGCGCATTAAACATACTGCTGGCAGCAACTTGGTTGAATGGCAAACCTCGTCCGATGGTGTAACCTGGACAACACTTCGGTCGGCCACCAGCGGGTACCCGGCGGTTAGTGCAGTAGTCGTGCAGTTTTTTGCAGGCTACTACGATGCTGGTGATTCAAGTGAACCGGTCGATCTTGAGAGCGTTACCCTGGCGTAATTTGGCAGTACTCCTCCGGCACGGTATAATCAACACATCTTATGGTACAACCAGCAATCCTCGTTCCCGACAATGCCGGCATTCATAACGCAAGCGATTACGCAGCCCGTTTAGAGAAAGAAAAAACCTACCGCGACCTGAGCACGGTTATTGTGTGCCCCACTCGCGGCATGATTCCGGCGCGCATTGTACAAAGCTGGCAGTCGCTTATTCGCCCAATGAATCAAAAGGTGATCGGCCCGATTTTTATGGAAGGCATGGAGGTGGGCGAGGCGTACAATCAGGTTATTAAAATGGTGCTCGAAAACCCCGAACTCAGCAAATTCAAATTTATGCTGACGATCGAAGAAGACAACGCACCGCCTGCCGACGGGCTGCTTAAATTGTACGAATCAATCGACGAATTCGATGCCGTGGGCGGTTTGTACTGGACAAAAGGCGAGGGCGGTCAGCCGATGTGCTACGGCAACCCGGCCGATATGCCGCTGAACTTTATTCCGCAGATTCCGCTGGCTGGCATAATTACCCCATGCAACGGCCTTGGTATGGGCTTTACGCTGTTCCGCATCGAAATGCTCAAAGACAAACGATTCACCTACGGCGAATGGTTCAAAACTAAGCAAGAGGTGACGCCAAGCGGAACGAGCCAAGTGTATACGCAAGATTTGTGGTTTTTCCAGCGCGCCCGCGAAATCGGGTACAAAGTCGCCTGTGACGCGCGGGTAAAAGTGGGTCACTACGATGCAGCTAACCAAATTATGTGGTAAGGAGGAATATGCCGAAAAAGTCTGAACCAAAAGCGTTAAAACTGTCACTCGCATGCGGCGATGTCAAGCCTGAAGGTTTTAAAGGCGTTGATATTGTAAAAACCACAAGCGCCGATTACGTGCAGGATTTGCTGCAATTCCCATGGAGTCAGTTTGCCGACAACTCTGTGGACGAAATTGAATGCATGAATTTTGTTGAGCACATTCCGCATGGCGACAGCCGCGATGACCCGTTCTTCCAGTTTTTCGATGAGATTCACCGCATTTTAAAGCCAGCCGAATTTGACCAGAATAATCCGAATATTCCGCTGCGCGGGTTTGCCCGTATCACCTGCCCGTACTACAGCAGCATGCGCGCCTGGCAAGACCCAACACACCAGCGCGCCATTAGCGAGGCGAGCTTTTTATACCTCAACAAACAATGGCGCCTCGACAACAAATTAGACCACTACCCGGTAACCTGCGACTTCGATTTTAGCTACGCCTACGTACTGACCCCCGAATGGCAAAGCCGCAACCAAGATGCCCAGGCATTCGCGATTAAGCATTACAATAATGTAGTGACTGATATTCAGGTACAGCTAGTAAAGCGGCCGTCAAAGGCTTGAGCCATGGTGATTAAACGGTTGTTGCTGGTGGGTGCGGTCGTTGCGAGTCTGTTTGCCACCACAGCTGCACATGCCGAGGAATCAAAAAATAAAGGCTTATTAGTATCGCCGGTGCGCGAATACGTAACTGCTGCTCCGGGTGCCTCTCAACAAAAAACTATTGCACTCGCCAACAACACAGAAGTCCCCATTACGGTGACGCTTAGCGTGGGTCAATTTACCGTTGCCAATTATAACTATGATGTTACGTTTCAAGACCTCAAGGAAGACTGGGTAAAACTTAGCAAAGATCGGGTTGAATTGGAACCTGGCAAAAGCGTTAGCATTAATTACGTGGTTGCGCCGCCGCAGGATGCTACGCCGGGCGGTCATTATTTTACGATTTTTGCCAGCGCTACCGTGCAAACCGGTAGAGTTGCCAGCAAAGTGCGCGCTGCAGCAACAGTGTATGTGGCAGTGCAAGGCGATCTTATGCTCAGTAGTACTGTGCAAAAAATTGAACTGCCGTGGGTGGTGTTTGGTGGTGATATTGGGTTTAGCATGGACGTAAAGGACACTGGCAACACGCATTTTTTTGTGTACGTCGCCGGTAGTCTGCAAGGACCCGAGGCGAATGGCAAAGGTCCAGAAGCCACGCATTTGCTTATGCCCGGCAAGGTACGCACTGTTGGCAGCACAATTCCAGCACCACCGGTACCGGGTATGTATACCGCGCATGTTGGGTATACTACCGATGGCGGCGAAACTGTGGAACGCAGTCAAAAAATTTTGTATATTCCGCCATGGTCGCTGTTTTTACTGGGCGGCATTGTATGGATTGCAATTGCTGGGGCGCAACGCCACAAACGACGGTTGCGCTGCTTACGGATTCCGCGCGACGACCGTGTAGGTCATAGCTAAACTGTACGACCCGGCAGCTTGTGCGGGTCCGGCGACCGCGCCGTATGTTACGGTGGTCGGGTCGCCATTTTTGTACGGCCCATCGGCTTGTTTAATGAGCACGCCGCCGCTCGGCATGCCTAAAAAATTGGTTGTTGAGCTGTTGGTGTTGTAGCCCCACGTGCCCACGGCAAGAGCGCTGGCACTGCTGTTAGCACTGGCTGGAATTGTGGCTGTGCCATTCGCCAAATCTGTGGTAGTTGTTGCGTGCGCGTATAGTGCGTAGCCCACCACGTCGGTTGAAGTGACGGTCACGGTGTGCGCACCGGTTCCTGTAAAATTGGTGCCATCGGAGGTGAGCGGCAGTGTGACATCGCCGCCAAGGGCAATTGCAATGCTGGTAGCTGATCCGAATGGCACATCGGCGCCAAACACACCCTGGCCAAACGGCGACGCATAGGCAGGCAGCGGCGTGAGGGCAAAAAATAACCCCGTGCCAAAAATGACGGCAAGCAGGGAGGTGGTAAGTTTACGACGCATAGGCTTAGTATAGCAGTTTGAACGGAGTGATCATGGCCGATTTTAGTTGTCGGTTGTCGATCATGTCGCTACGGACGAAACATGTATTATAATTTATTTGTACATCCATTTCCCCCGGGAGGCCCATGTGTACTCAATCATCGTGGCGGAGGCCGAAGAAGCTGCGACAATATTCGCTCGTCTTTTTGCCCGGCTGCCTGCTGTAAGGCAGGTGTGTATGGCTTGGTTGCCCTATGACCTGGCAGATGACCCGCTTCCTAAAGGGCAGATCTGTCGGCTCTACCTTGCTGTTAGTGTAGAACGTGCAAAGACATATCGTAAAACATGTGGCCAACCTAAACTGAAACTCGTCGATGAAGCTATGGACATCTTTGGCGGCGACGAGTTATATGCGGTACGCGTCATGGCTGCACTTCAGCATCTCCGGCTCGATGCTATGGCATTTTTAGCGGAGGTAGGCGAGGCTGCTCACCAGCTCACAGAACTCCAGCACATAGATATCGTGCTTGTTGCGGGTAACTGGCGATCGACCCCGTGGCCTTACACGATGGTGGAGTATGCCAACCAAGGCTCGCTAAGAGGTGTCAAAGTTTTCGGAAAAGATTGGGGTGCATATTCTGGAGATGCTCTCTGTTTCGCGCCGCAACTAGACAGTTTCCTTCCTGTGATTACATAGCTTCTGTGTGCAGCGGGGTAGGTGTATGGCCTGGGTGCGGTGGTGCGCCCAGGCTTTTTATATGTCACAATACTTGGGTTAAAAATTTTAGCAGTCGGTGACATACTGGCACGGTGTCTGCCGTTTGCGTAACCCACGCAAAAGGGTGTTTCTGTGGTCGAGGGCGGCCGCATGCCGTGGCCGCCCCCTTGCAAATCCTAATAGTTAGCCGTCACCGCCTCCGTCTCCTCCATCGCCACTATCGCCTCCGTCACCGCCACCTCCATCTCCGCTGTCGCCGTCGATGGATCCGTCATAGCTTGCTGCGTTACCGCGGACGCTGTCGCCAAAATCGGCTAACTGCTCATGGCCGCCGCGCAAACCCTCGAACCATAATTCGTTATCGCGGCGGTAACCTTTTTTGCGAGGTGCATAGCGTTGGCTAAGCGCCGTAGTCATGATTTCCACTACATGTGTAGGCGTCTCGGCTGCTGCTGCGCTGCGTGCATCGTGCCAGGTGGCTGCACGCTTTGCAGCCCTGCCTTTGCGTTTGTAAAAAACGTTGCGTGACCGCAGTAAGCGCCGGATCGAGACATTGTAGGGCATCCACACCAACAGGGCTGCGCATGGCACAAAAATGCCTGCTCCTGGGCTAATTGCCAGACCAGCAGACACAGCAGCTGCCGCAACAGCGAATAGATAGCCCCAGAACAGTTTGCGCTGCAAGGCACGGGGGCTGAGTGCGCGAATGAAACCCTCTTTTGCCAGTCGTGTACGGGCAATCGTTAGTGCACTTTGTGCAACCGGCTTTTGATGCGGGCGATTCAAAATTACAACCGTGGCAGCCCCAAATACCGCACGCAACAGGAATTGCTCTTCGTGCGAAAGTTCATCATCCGGCTTATCTGTTCGGATAATACGTACTGCGTGTTTGCCCTCCTCCAGGCCAATGTGTACGTAACCCGCCTGCGCCAACGCCAGCATTTGCAGGGCCGCGGCACGGCCTGCCCCAGCCCAGGTTCCCTGCGATAGCACATATTCACCCAGAAACGACATGATTACCTTTCTTTTAGGATCACGCTATAGTATAAGTCTTTGCGGGTGCAAAGAAAAGAAGTTACAGCTATTAAACTTGCAAATAATAAAATAGTATAGTAAAATTAAAATCCTGTTGAAACACTCCCGTGCCGCCTGAAATAAGGTGGTACGCAGTTTTAGCGGCGAACATTATTGCATGCACGTTCGCTCGTGCAGTTCACCACTGGAGCCTGGTAGGGCATTACCGTGCACCAGGGGTGAACTGCATATCTCCATAGGAGGTAATTCGATGCAACGCAAACTATGGGCCATCGTGCTAGCGATGGTTGTACTGGCAGGGTTCGCCTCGCCAGTACATGCCTCAGGCAATACGACTGGTACTGCCTCTGCGGCCAAGGCCAGTTGCGAAACTGTGCAACCGTCAATCTACGGCTATCAGTCGCTGATCTTGGCGACGACGAAGCCCCAGTACCTGCCAGCTCTAGCCGACCGGCGGTACGTCACGGAGCTTCAGACCCTGAGGCTGCGGCGGGAATTCGTGTACTACTACAAGTCACCATTCCTTTGGCGGGCCGGCAAGGGGTTCACAGACTTCGTTTGGGCCCAGACAACCGTCTACGATAGGAAGACTAGCCGCAAGGTCATCTGCGTGTCCTGGCGCGGCATCATCTCGTAACAACCAGTTGTAACGCCCCGTAATCACCCGCAGTTTGCTCTATCCCCTCGGTTTGGCCCCCGCAAAGATGGCGGGGGTTGTGCGGATGTGCATGCAATTTTTACAACATTACCAAATGTTTCCTACCGGTTCGCAGCCTGTAGTTTTCCCAGCATATTTATTAGCCGGCTATATGCCGGTTTTTTCGTGCTGTTACTTGTCGTCATACGGGTATGATGCAGCCTTTATCGGATAACTTGCGGGGGACCTTCCGCGAAACATTTTTGGGATAGCTTGGCGCAGTTGGAAGGAAGGTTGAAAGAAATCGGCCTGTAACCTGGGGCGGCTATGGCCCAGGCTGCATGTGTCTGACCTGTAGGTCATTGAATGTGGTTGGCCTAAACGAGTCAATCATATCACTCCAGTCTTTTTCTATAATGGGATTGGAGTCATTATTTTTCATGTTAATTCGGATCTGCGCCTCATTTTTGTTAAAAAGCACCTCTTGCGACGTCAGTTTGTCTTTGGCTCTGTCAATCATACCGGAATCGTAAACGCTTATTAGCTTGTAGATTTGGCCTTGTGACGTAGTTTTATCTGAACAATCAATATTGACGCCGTCACAAGTACTGTCAAAAGGAATAGTTTCATACTTACCCTCAACGATGTATGAGTCCTGTCTGTTTAACCCCAAGCTAATATCAACCGAATAAGGGATGAACACAGTTATAGGGCTAAAAAGATTGGAATTCCAGATATTTAGCGTTTTGCTCTCTACTTTTAGGCCGTCTACAATTTTAGTCGGTTCATATTGCGTAAAGTTAATATACGACTGCGGGTGACTATCTTTATAGAACAGCCAGCCATTCGCACCAATCAGTATGGCCGCAAAGACAATAGTTACGATCCACAGAGGACGTTTGTACCAAGGTTTGGATGATGTTAGGGATGATTTATTCATCAATTACATTCTACCATTAAATCTTTGAGCATCCTGGTGCCGCCGCGCAGGTCATGCGGGCGGCACCAGGTACCCATCTAGCCGGGCAGGTTGAAGTGGATCAGCTTGGCTGTCACGCCGCCCTTGCCGTCAGAGCGGCGAGGATACACCTGCTGAAGCCATGTGCGACTCAGCTCCGACCACGTCCAGCCACGTTTGCTGTACGACTCCTGAATGGGGAGGGTACCCCACTCGCTCACCTCCGGATACTGCCCAGGGGCGATGTCGACGACGAACGCGAGGTGGTCGATCTGTCCGTCGTTTTCCCAGTCGTAGGCGATGATGTCGCCAGGCTTGGCCAGCGGTACTGCGTTGGTGCTGAACTTGTCGCGCAGATCTTGCACTGTCACCGGGAACCTCTGTTGCAGGTAGTTCACTAGGTTGGGTGAACCGCGCGCGATGTCTGTGCCGGGTTGCGACAGGACACTGCCTTGGCGGCTCTCGTAGCTGTTCCACCAACTTGTCTGATGGAAGCCGCCGGCCCACAGCGCTTGGCTCACGAACCAGGTGCAGTCCGCGAACAGGTTACCGCGAACGTCCATGGCATGATTGTGCGCCCAGTTTGCGGCGGCCGAGCGGAAAAGTCATTAGTTGAGGTCAGCGTAAAGTTTAACAAAACCAAAAGAGACACAGGATATACTATGTCTCTTTTGTTGCATTCTCTACAATGGTGACCCCGCGGAGAGTCGAACTCCGGTTGCCGGGATGAAAACCCGGTGTCTTAACCGCTGGACGACGGGGCCATAACATGGCTAACAGCTACAAACTATAGCACAAATCAGGGGTCGCGTAAAGATATTTTCGCCATTTTGCAGCAAATTTTGCTGCTATAAATACTAGGAAGATGCGGGACGGGCACATGGCTCGCCCCGGCTCTCCTTCTTGAGCAGACAGGCCCTACCTTCTCATTGGGTGCGGTCTCCTCGCGCGCTGCTCTTCAGCTTTAGCCTTGCGGAAGCAGGAGCCGTATCGACTTCCTCGCCTCACAGTGCAGCTTGCTGACTGCTTTCGGGGTTTGGCTGAGGATTTCGGCGATGGTCCGGACATCGAATCCGAAGAAATCACGCAGCATGATGCACTCGAGCGGGAGCGGGTCAAGCAGTGTGATCGCCGTGACTATCGCCGCCGGAACATCGCCGGGCTTGATGATATCCAGACCGAACGGAACACCCGGCTCTCTGGGGGTGACTTCGTGCACAATGCGCAAGATCCACGCTTCGGTGTTGGGCTTGCGTTCGGTTTGGAGGAATTCATACCTGCGCGTCAGGGCGAGCAGGTATGCCGATTTCATGGCGTTGTTCGCGAGGGTTCGACAGTTCGTACGGAAGTACGCGTACTCGAACACGAACTTGAGCGTGAGGTCGCAGAACATGCCGAACGCTTCGTTGTTACCGTGCACAGAGGCTCGAAGGAACAGGCTGAGGGAGGGGTGGAGGGCGCGGAGGGGAGTCTCTGCATCGAGCCAGGCGGCTAGGTCGAATTCCTCGGGGGTTTGGGGTGGATTCATAGGGGCGTCCTGTCTGGTTACCGGCGCGGCCGGATTGTGGACAGAGAAGGATTAATCTAAACAGTATACTCTTTTTATGCACAAGTCAATTATTATTTAGGTTTGAGTGAGTACCGGGTCTGCTAAAGTAGCTATATGAATACCCACAAAGTCTTTAAGCGTGCAAAAATCATTGCGACCGTTGGACCATCGACCGACTCGTACGAAATGATCCAGGAAATGGTAGCGGCCGGTGTGAACGGGTTCCGCCTTAACTTTAGCCACGGCACTCACGAAGAGCGCCTGGTGCAAATTCCCTGGATTCGCAAAGCCGCCAAAGAAGCGGGCAAACCAGTTGCAATTATTCAGGATTTACAGGGGCCAAAAATTCGTTTAGGCGATTTTGATGGCGTGGTTGAAGTGGTCGCCGGCCAGGAATTAACACTGGTGCACGCACGCGAATTTACACCGCCGCATTCGTTGCCAATGCAGTACGACCTGTCGGCAAAAATGAAAGTTGGCGAACGCCTGTTTTTGTTTGACGGCAAAGTGCGCGCCCAGGTTAAACGCATTGGCGTGGGCGAAGTCACGGTGCTTATTGAAAACGACGGCATGTTGCTAAAACGCAAAGCTCTCAACGTACCTGACACCGATTTTGGTGGCGACGTATTAACCCCAAAAGACCTCAAGGACATTGCATTTGGCGTGCAGCAGGACGTTGACTACGTGGCTATGAGCTTTATTCAAAGTGCTGCCGACATTGTAAAACTACGCAACATTTTGGAAGGGCACAGCCGGGGTGACTTAAAAATTATTGCAAAAATTGAAACGCCCGCCGCCATTAGCGACGCCAATCTGGAAGACATTGTGCTGGCTGCCGACGCCAGTATGGTTGCGCGCGGCGACCTGGCCGTTGAAACCAGTCCCGAAATTGTGCCAATTGTACAGCGCAGAATTCTGCATCTTACACAAAAACACGGCAAAATCGGCATTGTGGCTACACAAATGCTCGCCAGCATGCAGTTGAGCCCCGAGCCAACCCGTGCCGAAGTAAGTGACGTGGCAAATGCCGTAATTACTGGTGCCGACTGTGTGATGCTCAGCGATGAAACCGCCATGGGCCGCTACCCGATAGAAACAATCGCGACCATGAAGCGCATTATTTTGTACACCCAGGAGCACGCGCCGGTTCGCCCGTTGTTTTACAAAGCTGGCGACGACAGCATGCAAGATGCAATTAGCTCGGCGACCACCACGCTCGCCCATCAACTTGGTGCTACGGCAATTATTTGCGAAACAAAAACTGGCCGCACCGCTGGAAGTATTGCCACACACCGTCCAAGTATGCCAATTATTTCGGTCACCAGCGATCCACGCGTGGCGCAGCAACTATGCCTACTGTATGCCAACAAGAGTTTCTTACGTCCCGACGGCGAGCGCGCTGGTCTTGAACTCGCCAAGCAATTGGTCACGATTGGAATGCTGGAGCACGGCAACATTGTTGTGCTGGTATCTGGCCGCCAGCCGGGCAAGACCGGGGGCACCGATACCATTCGCGTGCGCGTTTTGGAATAAAAATAGCCCTCGCAAAGGGGCTTGTACACCGCGGACCGCAAATTGCGGCGGTCCGCGGTGTTTTGCACGAAAGAGATTAGCTCTCCTTGGGCTTGGTGCGGTCACGGTTGGCGGCATCGATTGCCACTAGGCTGCGCACTAGTACCAGCATCTCGGGCATCGACAAGCTCAGCGCGTTGGCGAGCGCGACCAGGTTGTGGCGAGCCGTAGTCACAATTCCGATCATGTGTATGTCGAATGTGAGGCCCTTGATTTTGGACCACTCCAACTTGGCGAAGTCGCGGTACTCGAGGTACAACCGTACATCCTCTTCGACGAAGTCACGGGCATCTTGAACAGTTATGCCAAGGTGCCCGGCGAGCCGCAGAACCATTTCTTCGTGGTTGGTTGCCGCCTCGGGTGTGATGCCCAGCGCGTCCAGGCATTCTTGGCGTATGCGAGCGTCGCGGCCTGCGATGTCATCCAGCTCGCTGACTTGGTACGTGACGGTCGGCATGCCGCTCATACGCGGGTGCGTCATGATTGCGCAGTGCATGAGCAGATAGATGTCGGCGATGGTGCGCTTGCCGGCGGCGGCGCGTTCGATATCCACCGCGACGCCATGAGCGCCAGGGTGGCCGTGGCCTTGTGGCCTGGTCATGTGTCTCCTCCGTTTTTGTAGCGCAGCGAATGTGCAATGCCTCCTGATGACAGGGAGCGGACTCGAATATATAAACATAATTATCATTTGCGCACAAGTGGGTAATTCTAACCGCTTGTGGTTAAATAAAAACGATATATGGCATTCACCAAAAAGACAATTAAAGATGTGCCGCTCGAATACAAAACCGTGCTGGTGCGCGCCGATTACAATGTGCCGCTCAAAAATGGCAGTATTGGTGACGATTACCGCATGGTACAAAGCCTGCCAACGCTTAAGTTTTTGATGCACGCACACTGCAAAATCGTTATTGTGGCGCACCTTGGACGGCCAAAAGGCAAAGTGGTAAAAGATTTGAGCTTAGAGCCGGTTGCCGAGCATTTAAGCGAGCTGCTCGATAAAAAAGTGACTTTCGTGCCGGACTGCGTGGGTGACCGTGTAAAAGTTGCGGTTAAAAACGCAAAACCAGGTGATGTTATTTTGCTCGAGAACGTGCGGTTCCATGAAGGTGATGAAGCTAACGACCCAGCGTTTGCCAAGGCGCTGGTAGATAGCTCGCAGGCTGCATATTTTGTGCAGGATGGCTTTGGCGTGGTGCACCGCGTACATGCCAGCACCGAAGCCGTGACGCATTTGTTGCCGAGCGTTGCCGGGCTGCTGCTGGAGCGCGAAGTCGACACTATTACTGACGTGATGAAAAACCCAAAACGCCCGCTTGTGGCGGTTTTGGGCGGCGCAAAAGTTAGCGACAAAATTACCGTAATCCAGCGGTTTGTTGAACTCGCCGACCAAATTATTATTGGCGGCGCCATGGCTAACACCTTCTTTAAATACCGTGGACTGCCGATTGGCAAAAGCGTGTACGAACCCGGCGAAGAAGCCTTAATTGAGCGCATTTACGCCGATGCCCGCCGCAAAGTCGGCGACCGCGTGGACGATTTCATTTTGCTCCCCACAGACGTTGCCGTTGCGCCCAGCATTGAAGGCCGCCACAAACGCACAATTGTAGACGTACAAAAAGTGCAACCCGGCGATTACATTTTAGACCTCGGTCCAACCAGTACCGAAGTCATGCTGGCGCACACCAAACATGCCGCCACCGTAGTGTGGAGTGGCACCCTGGGCTATACCGAAGATATTGTGTTTGCGTACTCATCGGCAAAATTAGCAACTGCGCTGGCGGCGCAGCGGGCGCATACATTCAGCGTGGTTGGCGGCGGTGACACCGCAGATTTTGTACTGCACTGGGACAAAAAGGGCGGGCGCAGTTTTGGGCTCGTCAGCACCGGTGGCAGCGCCAGTCTGGAACTTATGGCTGGGCAAGTAGCACCAGGCGTTGCTGCACTCATGAAAGCCTAGTCTTGCCTCGCGGCGCTAAAAATGGTACAACATGAAGACCGCGACTGTGCGGCTGGACATGAGGAGGCTTCATTGCCCGATAAAGGGTCTTACTCGCATGCACCCATCGGACGGCCTGGTGAGACATCGGCGAACGACGACGAAGGTGCGGGCAGTATCGATTTTCGCCGCATCCTCAAGTTCGCCCTGAGCGTCGTGCTCAAGACCGGGCTGCTCCTGCTGTTCCACGTACTGGGCTGGCTCAAGCTGGCGCCCGTGGTGGAAAGCTGGGGTTTCTGGGGTGTGGTGGCGACCGCTGCGATTTTGGCCGCGGTCTGCACACTGCTCGTGCTGCTGGGGCTTGCGGTCTTTAACGTCGGTTTCGTTTTCACATGCGGCCTGATTATCGTTCTGGTGCCGTTCGTGGGGTACTTCCTAATGAAGGCACTGTTGATGTTCGCGCCGCAGTTCGTGTCGGCCCCGAACGACCACTGGTTCGTGCTGCTCCTGCTGGGAACAGCGCTTCTGCTGGTGACGGTGCCGTTCAAGCGGATTCGCAAACCGCAGCAGCCAGCGAGCCATCGTCAAACCGGCGGTCGGCAGTAGCGCCCGGCCGGCATCCCGTTCTGCGGGGTGCCGGCCATTACTTTTTTACGCAAAATAATCAGGGAACGAGCGTTCCACAAAATGGTGTGGCGGTCCAAATACATGCGGTTCATTCTGCAACAATGCCGCGTATTCTGTAGCAGGCATGTGGCGGATTTCAACAGATTCATCGTTAATCACAATTGGTTCATCCGAGCTAATGGCATACACGTGGAATAGGTGGTTTTCGCGGTGTCCCAAAACCTCGCGGTCATACACGACGCTGCCAATCAAACTAAACGCAAACGTATTCCAGCCAATTTCTTCAAGAACTTCACGTTTTAATGCGTCTTCGAGTGACTCACCGGCTTGCACGTGTCCGCCAACAGGGTTCACATATTGTCCGGCATCTTGTTTATGTGTATTTTGCCGCACCACGGAGCGATTGCCTGCGGTGTCGCGTATGACCCCGATCACGCAGGGGTGCAGCAGCCCTTGGTCGTGCGCCGTCCGTTTGGTGGTGCGGTGCAGGTGTGTGCCGTCGGGTGTAATAATGTCGACCAATTCCATGCTAAAAGCATAGCATTTTAAGCCGCAGATTTTGTTTTTATAACAATGCTTATGGTAAGCTATAGGGTAAGAATAAAAGCGGGCACACCTCGGCAACATGACCAAAAAATTGATCGTCGGTAACTGGAAGATGCACTTCACTGTGGGTGAAGCAAGTTTGTTTTTGCATAAATTACAAGAAAAAGTCCCCAGCTACCGTGATGTTGAAGCGGTGATTATCCCGAATATGCTGACGTTACAGTCTCTCAGTTTGCAGATCGACCGCCGCAAGTTCCGGCTTGGTGCGCAAAACTGTTACTACCGTGACGAAGGTGCGTTTACTGGTGAAGTTTCGGCTACAATGCTGCGCGCCCTTGTTGACTTTATACTTGTTGGCCACAGTGAACGCCGTCATATTTTTGGCGAGGATGACAAAACCGTTGCATTAAAAGTACAAGCGGTGCTGCGCAACGGCATGAAGCCAATTTTGTGCGTCGGCGAAACTGCTCACCAGCGGGTTGAAGGCGAGACGCAGCATGTGCTGCACGACCAGGTTGTTGCCGGACTGGCCAACGTGACCTCCGCCGAAATCGAAAATGTCGTTATTGCATACGAGCCTGTGTGGGCAATTGGCACCGGCCAATACGACAAAGCCGACGACGCTGCCGAAGCGGTCAAGCACATTCGTAAGCACATTGAAGCTATGTTTGGCAAAAAAGCCGCGCTGAACGTGCGTATACTGTACGGGGGTAGCGTAGATGTGAGCGATGCTGGCGGCTATCTGGTTGCCCAGGGGATTGATGGATTATTAATTGGCGGAAGCAGCCTGAAGGCCAGTGCATTTGGCGGGATTGTACAACGGGCGCACGAACTTGCCAGCGCGTAAAGTAAAGGGTGAAACATGCAAGATTTAGACCTCGACGAACTCGACCAAGCAGTGAACAACATTATGACCAAACCGAAGGGTCGGCGAGGCGCTAAAAAGCCTGCCAGTGTTGCTGCTGAGCCAGTGGAAAGCCGTTTTGATTCTGTTGCAGTTACTTCGCGGCCTGCATCACAAGCCGATTCTGTTTTGAGTACGCCCGGCCCCGGCAAATCTTCTGAAGAATCGCCCGCCACGCCACCGCCACGGGCGTCTGATTCTATGCGCGTGATCGTGAATCGTCCGATGCCAAAAGTTCCCGAGCGCCGCCGCATGCACCCCGGCGCTATGGATATTATTCAGCCAAGCACGTTGCCAAAAGTAAACGCGCCATCGAATCGCCCCAGTCACCTGGCAGCGGCATTGCAACCGGCACAAGCGGTCACTCCGCCAGTTAGTCCGGTTGCAGCGCCCATGCCAAAGCCCGAGCAAACTTCTGAAACCCAGCCGGAACGCAGACTCGACACGCCGCAAGATGTGAGCGACGAAGTGCTGGCATCTTTGAGCCTGCTTGATGAGAAAAAGCCTAACACTGACTTTTTGGCGCCCGAGAAAAAATTTGCTAATCCAATGTTGGACGTTCCAGAGCCAAAACCTGCAATTGCTTCAATTGAGTCTGTCGCACCTGCTAAAAAATTAAATGATGGCTGGCCTGACCCATTGGATTTTCATGATTTTGGCGATAGCTCTTCTGAAGTTACGCCCGCTGCTGGAATGCCAGCAGAACCAACTGTTTCAGACGAGCCAAAAGAGACGCCCCCGAGTATTGCAGCAGAACCGGTCAGCGTAACTGACAGCCATGACGACGCCGCGACGGCGAGTTCATCGCCATTCGTTATGACTAAAGTAGAAAAACGCCCGCTTGGGGCATTTGCCGGTGTCCCGCCTCAACCAGCAAAAGTGGCGTTGCCGGAATCTGCTGACGCACCCGTGCCACATGAAAGCACCAGCAAGGGTGAACTCGCAGAAGCGTCGCTTGAAAGTAAACAGCACCTCGGCACACCGCAAAATAACGACGATTTTGACCCAACTGATTTACGCTCCATGACGATTCCACCTCAGTACCATGCTGCCGAGCAAAAACCCGCAGACGGCATGCGCCCTGTGTTTGACACAAAAGAATACCACGCCGCGCCACCGCACATGTACGCCCCGCGCAAGGGCGGCCCGGCCCTTGTCATCGGTGTTGTTGTGCTGATTGTACTCATACTTGCTGCGGTTTTGGTTGGCTACCTAATGATGACCGGCACATTCTCTTATTCATTTTCACAACATTCCCTGGCATAACCTGTTTGCTACAATAAAACAGATGCATACTGAACAACTCTTAACTGGCCTCAACCCTGAGCAGCGCAAAGCTGCCGAAACCACCGAAGGCCCCGTGCTCATTTTGGCAGGGGCGGGGAGTGGCAAAACCAAAACACTTACTCACCGAGTCGGGTATTTAATTGCCAGCGGCAAGGCACGTCCCAACCAAATTTTGGCCGTCACGTTTACTAATAAAGCCGCAAAGGAAATGCGCGAACGTCTGGCGCATTTGCTTGGCGGTAGTAGTGAAGACCGCGCGTTTATGCCGTTTATGGGTACATTCCACAGTATCTGTGTGCGGCTGTTGCGCTTTGATGGCGAGCATATTCAAATTCCTAAAAACTACGTTATTTTTGACGAAGCCGACCGCCAAGGCGCGATTAAACAGGCGCTACGTCAGCTGGGTGCGAGCGAAAAACAGTACAGCGCCAGCAGTATTTCCAACCTTATTAGCGGCGCTAAAAATGAACTCATTCCGCCGGTAGAATACGCCAACCATGCGCGCTTGCCGCTGCAAAAAGTTGCCGCCGATGCTTACAAAATTTACGAAAAAATCCGCCGCGACGCCGCGGCTTTGGACTTTGACGACCTCATTGGTGAAACCGTGCGACTACTTAAAACGGTGCCCGAAATCCGTCAAAAATGGCAAAAACAGTTCAAATATATTTTGATTGACGAGTACCAAGACACCAACGCCGCGCAGTACAACTTGGTCAAATTGCTGACCAATGAGAGTCACAACCTATGCGTGGTGGGCGATGACTGGCAAAGCATTTACAGCTGGCGCGGCGCTGATTTTAAGAACATCCTCAATTTTGAACGCGATTACCCGAACAGCTTGGTGGTCAAACTCGAGCAAAATTACCGCAGCACCAAAAACATTTTGGACGCCGCACATAATGTGATCACTAAAAACACGCAGCGCAGCGATAAAGCTCTGTGGACCAAAGAGGGCGAAGGCTCACCGGTGCATATTCAGTATGTGCAAAGCGAGCATCACGAAGGTGAGATGGTGGTGGGGCGCATTAAAAACGCCGTGGCCATGCGCGCCCGGCGCCACAAAGATTTTGCTATTTTATATCGTACCAACGCCCAAAGCCGCGCCATGGAAGAATCACTCATTCGTTATGGCGTGCCGTACCGTATTGTGGGCGGCGTGCGTTTTTATGACCGCAAAGAAATTAAAGACCTCATTGCCTACTTGCGCATTTTGTACCAACCCGCCGACCGCGCCAGCTTTTTGCGCATTGTAAACGTGCCCACGCGCGGTCTCGGCAATGTGTCGGTGCAAAAGTTTTTAGACTTACAAGAATTGTCGGGCCTGCCAATTTTAAATTTACTTGGCCAAGCTGACCGCCTGGAAGCGCTCACGCCAAAAGCCCGCAAGAGTTTTGCTGACCTCGGCGAAATGCTTGCGCGCCTCAAAGAAGCCAGCGAGACTATGACACTACCTGAGTTAATTGAGGTACTCATTAAGCGCATCGGCTACCTCGATTATTTGAACGACGGCTCGCCGCAAGCTGAAGACCGCGCTGAAAACGTAAAAGAATTTATAAGCGTGGCGCGCGAATATGCCGACCTCGGGCTGACCGGATTCCTGGAAGAAGTGGCGTTAATTAGCGACCTCGACGCCGTGCAAGCAGACCAAGACGCCGTGCTTTTAATGACCATGCACGCCGCAAAAGGCCTGGAATTCCCCGTGGTATTTATTGTGGGCATGGAAGAAAGTATCTTTCCGAGTAGTCGCGCATTGTACGACCAAGACCAAATGGAAGAAGAACGTCGCCTCTGTTATGTGGGCATGACTCGCGCCCGCGAAGAGTTGATTTTAACCAGCGCCGCCAGCCGCATGTTATACGGCCAAACCCAACACAATCCGCCCAGTCGCTTTTTGGCCGACGTTGATGGCAAAGCGAGCATTGAGCAAGCGCCAATGTATGGATACGCACCCACCAACTTGCCGGTTGACCCGCTGGAACAGCGCTACGTACCCGAGGGCATGGACGTTGAAGTTGGTGACCATGTGCAGCATAAAGTGTTTGGGCAGGGTATTATTTTGGTGCTTGACGGCGCAAATGCCACTATTAAATTTATGACTGGTACTAAAAAATTGAACCTTGATTTTGCGCCGATTCAGCGTATTGAAGAGTAGATAGCGAAAAGCAAACCATCTTCCCGCGAGAACCATTACGCTGCCAAACAGGCAGCTCCACTGCAACCCCGGAAAGGGGAGCTTCTTGCTTGGAAGATGGTTTGCTTTTCGCGGGCAATAAAAATAGCCCAAATGGGCATAAATCTAGGAAATAACAGAGTGAGGCATTATTCCCGCGCCGTGCACGGCCAGCGATGAGGCCGACCGTGCACGAACGCTGTAGATCAGGGGGTTCCGGCGGTGGGCGCCGAAGCGGCCCGGCGATGCCGGTAGGCCTTGATGGGAACCATAATCAGCCAGATCACCAGCAGGACGCCCAGGTACAGCACGATGAAGATGGACAGTGCGTCGGCGACCACAAGGACCACCTTGTACATGTTCCACCACATCGTGTTGTCCTGGAACCCGCCAGAGTTGCTGAACACTGCCTGCGCGTAACCGATGGTCGCCACGACCATGGTCAGCGCCAGCAGCGCGATGAGCGCGAGCGGCAGCCGGCCGCGCCAGAACGAACCGGCGCCGATCACCAGCCTGAGCGCCACCATCACGATTAGCACGACGAGCGTTGGCCCGCCGAACATCACGATCATGTTGCCGCTCGAGAGCGACTCCATGATGCCCGAGTAGGCAACACCAGCAAAGCCGGTGGCCAGCACAGTGGTGATGATGAGGAGTGTGAGCTGGTAGTCCTTTTTGGTCGCCTCCGCGCTCTTCCAGCCGAAGAGACGGCTGATCGTGATAACAACCAACGAAACAGCCGCCACAATGGCGAGGATGTTCGGTGCCGGTGTGCCCGGCAAGAACGACGTGATTCCCACGACTTACTCCTTACGATCGGTGTTACCCCAGGGGATGTTGAGCGGGGTTTGGAGATGACCATCAGATCACCTGAAAGTCCCGTTCAGCGTTTTGCCTCACTCTGTTAAGGTGTGTAACCTCAGGGGTTACTACAAAACATATAATAACATGCTTTAGCTTATTATTCAAGCATTTCGTGCACAAAAACTGGGGTGCTATACTAAAACCATGCCTCACATTAAACGTACATATGCAGCGCTCGGACGGCTGTCGCACAAGGCTGTTACGCCATTCCTGAAACTTGTTATGAGCGAGAAGCACGTGCGTGTGAGGGTACTTATTACTAACGAAGACAAAGAAGTATTATTGGTGCGTAGTTGGCTTGGCCACCAGAGGTGGACGCTACCTGGTGGTGGCATTAAAGCAGGTGAAAAACTTGTCGAAGCCAGCGCGCGTGAAGTACACGAAGAAACTGGCCTGCGTATTCCGCGCGACCATTTGCAGGAGTTGGGCGTGTTCCCAAGCGACGGAAAATACACGTACACCATTGCTTGTTATGGTATTGAAATCGCCAAACGTGAGCCACATATCGCGCGCCGTCGCCGGTTAGAAATGCTGGATATTGCGTGGTTCCCTGTAAAAGCACTGCCGAAAGATTGCAGCCCAACCGTTGAAAAAGCGTTGAGGCTGCGCAAGGCGTAAGATTTTGGTATAATACAACAGCATTACCTATGATAACGACACATGTGAGTAGTAAATGGGTGCGGAAATTAAAGTGGGCTGGCGTTTTTCTTGTCAGTCTGTTTTTGGTGTCGCTTGCAGGTACGCCGCTGCGTGCCGAAAACGAACGCGTCGTAACTGTTTACCATGATGGTATTGAACAAACGGTTGTGACTGATGCCCAAACAGTGGGTGAAGCACTTGAACGCGCGCAAGTAGCGCTCAACAAGAATGACACCGTAGAACCGGCTGCCGACACTAAGTTAGTTGCGCCCGGCTATAACGTTAACGTGTACCGTGCGCGGCCCGTAACAGTGGTAGACGGCATACAGCGTTACGCGGTTATGACCAGCCACACCAGCGCTGGCAAAATTGCCGAAGCCGCAGGCTTAAAATTATACGACGAAGATGACTACGTCTTAGACCGCATTGACGGATTTGTGAGCGAAGGCGGCATGGGACTTAAAATGACCATCGACCGTGCAACTCTAATGCGGCTTGTTTTATACGGCAAAGTAACCGAAATTCGCACCCAGGCCAACACCATTGGTGAACTTATGGACGAAAAGAAGATTGTGCTGGCAGGAGAAGACGGCGCAAATCTCGATCCGAATACCCCAGTTACCGCTGGCGCTTCGTTTGAAGTGTGGCGCAACGGCGTGCAAACAGCTACCAACGAAGAAGAAATTAATTTTACCACCAAGCAAGTCCGCGACACTGACAAACCAGTCGGTTACAAAGCAGTACAAACCGCAGGCACCAAGGGTAAAAAAGTCGTGACCTACCAGATCGAAATGAAAAACGGTAAAGAGGTGAGCCGCAAACTGATCCAGAGCGTGACCACGCAGGAGCCAAAAGAACAGGTTGAAGTGATTGGTGGTCAAGTTGGTTTTAGCGGTGACTTTCAGGCAGCGCTGGCAAAACTGCGCAGCTGCGAAGCGGGCGGTAAATACGACCGCAACAGTGGTAACGGCTATTACGGCGCGTATCAGTTCGATATGAGTACATGGGGAAATTACGGTGGTTACGCCCGCGCCGATCTTGCTCCGCCAGATGTGCAAGACCAAAAAACTTGGGAAACCTACAAACGCCGCGGCTGGGCGCCATGGCCAGGCTGCACTAAAAAATTGGCCCTTCAGGACATCTACCGGTAATGCCCACGCCCAAAAAGTCACTTGGCCAACACTGGTTGTTTGACCTCAACAGTTTGACTGCCATATGCGATGCCGCCGACGTGCGGCCAACCGATACGATTCTTGAGATCGGCCCAGGCTTGGGGCCACTCACGGTAAAACTGACACAACAAGCACGGCAAGTTGTTGCGGTCGAGTTCGATGAACAGCTCGCCCGTGAACTGCCAAGCCGCGTGCCTGCTGCAAATTTGCAGGTGTTCCACAGTGATTTTATGGCATTTGACCTGAGCCAATTACCAGCTGGGTACAAAGTAGTGGCTAACGTTCCGTACTACATAACCAGTGCCATTGTGCGCACACTTATGGAAAGCCCCACGCCACCAGTGAGCTCCACATTACTGGTACAAAAAGAAGTCGCGCAGCGTATTGCTGCCAAACCTGGCGACATGAGTATTTTGGCCATCAGCGCCCAGTTTTACGCCGAGCCGCAGTTGGGCCAGATAATTACCGCCGATAAGTTCGACCCGGCACCAAAAGTTGATTCGCAAATTATTACGCTACAATTGCGCTCGGAGCCATTATTCACCGATGTGACGCCAAAAGCATTTTTTAAAGTTGTACGGGCTGGTTTTAGCGAGAAACGTAAAACAATCCGCAACAGCCTAAGTGGTGGTCTGCATTTAGAAAAGACCGAAGTTATAGCGATATTAAAAAAAGCCGGAGTTGACCCGGGCGCTCGTGCCGAGCAGTTAACGCTGGACGAATGGCATACTGTAGTACTTGTAATTGGTTAGTTTAGGTGGCGCAGCGTCGCTGCTGCTGCGCCACCTGTGGTTGTCAGTCAAAGAACTCATCGATGCGCAGGTGGTAGTCGGGCCCGTCAATGAGCCGTTGTTGCTGGCGGAACCTGCGTAGCAGCGCAAGTTCCTGAGTTCTTCGGACACCGTCCAACGACGCAAGTGTGTTGGTCATTTCGGTCATTGGGACCACGAGCTCGCGGGCGCCCTGGTCGTTGCGTGGCAACCACACACCGGCGAGTCGGCCGCCTGCCAGCGCTTCGTCGACGTCCTCTTGGGTGAGCTCATCGTGCGCCGCCAAAAAATCTGACGCTATAACCAGGACTGCGGTATCTTCGAGCGCCGCCTCGATCCATCCCTTGGGACTAACACCGCTATGCGTACGATTCTGCTCGATATACCGCAAGACGCACCTAAAGCGGGGGCAGGTGTGTGAGATCTGACTAGCGTGCTCCGCGCAGAGTTGCTTCCGGTTCACCTGACCGATGTTGCCGCCGAAGATTATTGCAAGCTTTTCGGCACTAACCGGTGCCGCCGCAGCAATCAAATGCCGCACTGCCGACATGGGAATACGCGCCCGCCCACCGGGTGTCTTGATGTACGGAATCTTTTCATCACGCACCTGCTCCATAATGGTGGTGTGGCGGACATGGCACAGATTTTCCAGCTGCAACGCCGTGAGCAACATGTCGTCCTGGTGGTGAATCCGGTATTGCCACCAGTCATCTACGGTTACGTGGTCGGGCAGTAGTTCGCGCAGCATCACCCTAAGTGAGCCACGAGTGACGTACACTATATTGCTTTTGCCGTCCACGCGCGCCCGTTGGAGCGGGTAGTTGGGGTCGTTAACCCAATTTCTGACTGCTTTGTTGCCCACACCAAGCAGCAAGGCGGCGTCATCCTTTTCGATGGCGTCATTGCTGTTGAGGTTAGCATGCAGTTTCGCGACTGCGCTCGCAGGAATGCGCAGTGTGCCGCAGAACAGGTTTAGTACGGGCAAGTAGCCTCTAGCGATCGATCCGTAACATCCCTTGTTGTAGTCCTTGCCGAGCATCTTGAATGCTTCTTCAACGCTCAGCAGGCGATCGTCGCCGGCGAGCAATTGTGCGGCGGTCGGCAGCGGGCCAGTGAAGTTTTTGGCAACACCGGGTGCGCTAAACAGGCCGTCGATTGTAGCAGGCGTGTAATAATGAACAGCGTTGCGCACACCTGAGTTTACTTTCTCGGGGTCCTCCTTGAGTTCGGTGGTTTGACCTGTGCTCGTAGTGCCGCGGTATGCGTCGGAATGTAACCGCCCTTCACGCCGCAGATCGGCGAGACCGGCGGAGGACATTCCGAGCAACTCGGCAAGCTTGCGCTCGGGAATGAATCGTTGCATTGACATAAGGTTCTCCCTGATGCTACTTAGGAGCCAGAGATGCCGTTACTATACGCCTCTCTATGCAAAAATGCTACCCTGTGGTGTAATACAACGTATGACAGTGGTAACCACCCACCAATCTATGACCATGATGATGCCCTAGCGGCATATTACTTTTTACATCCCTCTTCTTTCCGTTACAATAAACAAAAGACCAATAAGGTGTAATACCAATGAAAAAATTTTATATCGCTACCGCCATTCCGTACGTAAACGCCGCGCCGCACATTGGGCATGCGCTTGATTATTCGCTTGCCGATGTGCTGGCCCGTTACTACAAACAGCAGGGTCGCGAGGTGTTCTTCCAGGTGGGGACCGACGAACACGGCACTAAAATTGCCGAAAAAGCCAAAGAAGCCGGCAAAACGCCAAAAGAATTTGTTGACGGCATTGTGCCCGAGTGGGAAGCATTTTTAAAGAAGTTAAACGTAAGCTATACGGCCTTTGTGCGTACCACTAACCCCGAGCACGAAAAGACCGCTCAATACGTGTGGCAGCAACTTGCCGAAAAATATATTTACAAAGGTGAATATAAGGGCTGGTACTGTGTAGGCTGCGAAAGCTTTGTTTCGGCAAGCGAAGCAACTGCCAACAACGGCGTGTGTCCGATTCACCAAAAACCGTACACACAGCTCAGCGAAGAAAACTACTTTTTTAAGCTGAGCGCCTTTGGCGACCAAATTAAGGCTAGCCTCATCGCCGGCGAAACAAAGTTGGTCCCGGACTTCCGCAAAAAAGAAATTCTTAAGCTCATTGAAAGCGGCCTCGAGGACATTAGCATTAGCCGCCCTAAAAAACATTTAGCCTGGGGAATCCCGGTGCCCGGCGACGAGACCCAAGTCGTGTACGTGTGGTTTGATGCGCTGCTCAATTACATTAGCGTGCTTGGCTACCCAGACGGCGAAAATTACAAAAAGTTCTGGCCAGCCGATATCCAAGTGATTGGCAAAGATATTTTGCGATTCCATGCCGCAATTTGGCCAGCAATTTTGATTGGCCTCGATATTCCGCTACCAAAAACGCTGCTGGTGCACGGCCACGTCCTCAGCAATGGCACAAAAATGAGCAAATCGTTAGGTAACGTGGCTGACCCAATGGAAATCATCAATCAGTACGGTGTTGATGCCTTTAGGTATTACTTCTTGCGCCACATTCCAACCATCGACGATGGCGACTTTACGTGGGTAAAATTTGAGACCGCTTACAACAACGAGCTTGGCAACGAACTCGGCAACGTTGTGCAGCGTGTTGCCGCAATGATCAACCGCTACCAAGACGGCGTAATTGGCGACGTGCCACAACCAAAACACGACAGCGGAGCCTTTGCTGCCGAAATGCGTGAACTGCACGTGGACCGCGCGCTCGAAAATATTTGGTTAAGCGTACGTAACTTAAACGTGTATCTGGAAGAAGTAAAACCGTGGCAGCTCGCCAAAAAACCAGAAGAATCTGAGCATTTGCAAGAGGTGTTGGCATATGCCGCGGGCTGGCTCACGCAACTCGCTGACCAATTGTGGCCGTTTTTGCCAAACACCGCCGAAGCAATTAAGCATATTTTTGCTGGCGGAACAGTGAGCAAGTACCAAGGCGTGTTGTTCCCCAAAATTTACAACCACACGCAAGACCCGCGCACCGCACCAAAACACGCAGCCACGCCTGCAACACCAGTCAGCACACCACCAGCCGCAGAATCAGCTGAGCCAAAATAGTGCTACATGACAAAACCCGGCGCCGCGTTCCCCGTGGGGTTTGCGGTCACCGGGTTCGGTACGTCAGGATGGGAGCGGCATGTCCGCGAGATTTTTGACGTAGGTCGTTCTCCGGACGGACGGTTCCTGCTGGGTTGGCTGGAACCACATGTGTGTGGTCATGCCCGCGAACTCGTCGCCACGTTGGCCGATGTGGGCGAAGCAGGTCATGGCCAACCCTATGCGCAGGGGCACGGGGTGGTCAACGGTGCCGCGCACTATTGATGTCATCGTGCCTTCAAAGCGGATGGCTTCGGCACCCCCGAGGTCGTCCCCGGGCGAGAGCCAGTGTACTTCATTGAAGCCTACGCTGTTTTCAGCGCTGCGCAGAAGTACGCCGAAGCTTGTGATCGCCACATAGACGGTCACGCGCTCGTTAAACCTCTGCGCGATGCGCCGGTTGGGCAGGAACTGTACTGGTACGCCGCCGACGGCATCTAGCAAGGCGGCGGGATAAGCTGCCGATGCTGACCAGTAGATCGGCCCGGGCTGGAAGCCCTTGATCCGGCTTTGGCTGGTGAATGGCTGTTCAGGCCCGGTGGTCATCGTTGCCTCCACGTGTGATGTACCTGTGAACATACAGTACCACTTTTATTCAAGAAAGCAATGTATGGTACTGTAAAATACACATGCTAACTGACACCCACTGCCATATTCACGAAGCTAATGTAAGCTTAGCAAGCGGCGATATAACCCATAAAATGTGGGGTAAACTCGGTGCCGACCCTAATGACATGCTTGCCCGCGCCACCGAAAAAGGTGTGACGCGCGTGATCTGCGTGGGCTGCACGCTTGCCGACAGCCAGCGCGCGGTAGATTTTGTGCAAAACCACCCCGGCACCTGGGCGAGTATTGGCATTCACCCCCACGAAGCGGGCGGTGGCCAGGGTGCGCTGGATGGTATTGCGGCGCTCGCTAGTAAACCAAAAGTTGTGGCGGTCGGCGAAATTGGCCTCGACTATTTTTACGGGCATGCCACCCCTAAAAACCAGCAGAAAGCACTGCGCTTCCAAATTGAACTCGCCCTGAGCCGCAATTTGCCGATTATCTTCCACGTGCGCGAAGCATTTGCCGATTTTTGGCCCATTTTTGACGAGTACCAGGGCATTCGCGGCGTGCTGCATAGCTACACCGATAGCTTTGCTAACTTCGAAGCTGCCATGACCCGCGGGCTGTACCTTGGGGTCAATGGTATTATGACCTTTACGAAAGTTGCAGAACAACTGCGTATTGCAAAAGCGATCCCGTTGCAAAAATTACTGCTCGAAACAGATGCGCCCTTCTTGACGCCGAAGCCATTACGTGGTAGTGTAAACGAGCCAGCACATGTGAGCTTGGTCGCCGAGTTTTTGGCCGATCTCCGCAATGAGACGATCGAAACCATTGCGACACAATCGACACACAATGCGCAGACACTTTTTTCCTTGGACTGACTAATACAAACACTCTCAAACAAAAGAACTAAAATCGGTTTTTACCCGAGAGTTAACTATGCCCAACACACTAAGCTTTAATCCAGATATGATCACCCTCGACCGCGACAGCGTCGATGTGTGGCAATACCCAACCGCTCCTGATTTGGACGAAACAAATCCAGCTGTTCAAGCGCGCGCTGAGCATTTGCAACATGAATACGTTGAAGCGCTTGCTCACGACGAAGATTTTACTGCTGAAACCCCGCAGCTGCATGCTTCTACCCCTGAATTACGCGCCACAGACCCAGTTGAGACAGTCGTTGCTGAAGCGCAGGCGGTTGTTGCCAACGCCTTTGCTGACCCCGATATGCTTGTCATGCACCAAGCAAACGAAGTACAACGCACGAACCGTGAGCACCACGCCGAAGCATTAACACGCGCCGCAGCCTACGCGCCGCGTGTTAATGATATGCGTGATCGAGCCCTTCTTGACTGGGGTGCCGACGCGGCATAAGGAGCATAACTATGGGTGTATTTACTCAGAAACTCGCGAGCATGATAACCGGTGGTAGCGCTCCAAGCTACAACCAAACAATGCGCCGCCGTCCGCGGTTTACGCGCCGTGATCTTATTCGCATGGAATCGCGCATTGGCGGCCAATTATTTGGGCCAGTTCCTAAAGGCCACCGCCGCGAATTTTTTTGCTTAGACCGTCACACTTGGGTGTGGTACGAAGAATGGGTTGACGAAGCCTCACACAAAAAGGTAAGCACTACCACGCGCTACGAAGTCCACGACAATGGCGTGTTAAAAGTACAAGAAGGCCAGCCATACAAATTTGTCGAAGGCCAGGAACTAACCAACCTCGTGTGGGCGATGCATCTCTATTACGAAGAAGTCGCCCGCAACATTTACGGGTATGACCCTGCCACCGGCAAACCGTTGCCAATTGGCGCGTAGCGCTAAAAACGGGTAGGATTAGACCATGATATACCTGGATTATGCTGCCGCTACCCCTATAGACGAACATGTGGTTGCTGCAATGCAACCGTATTGGACGGAGTTATTTTATAATCCGTCCTCTTTGACTTTGGCGGCAAAACAGGTAAAAAACGCGGTCGAAGATGCGCGTGCTCGCGTGGCGCATTGGCTTGGCGCAAAACCAGCCGAAGTGGTGTTTACTGCGGGGGCTACAGAATCAATTAATTTGGCGATTAATGGCGTGATGCGCCGCCACCCTGGGGCGCAGGTTTTGGCGCTTGCCACCGAACACGACGCAGTGCTCGCGACTGCCGCGCAGTACGCGCATAATTTTATTCCCGTCCGCAGAGATGGCGCGATCGACCTTGACGCGCTTAAAAAACTCATCAGCGATACCACCGTTTTGGTAAGCGTCGGGTATGCCAATAATGAGATCGGCACTATTCAAAACCTGCGCGGTGTGGCCGAGGTGCTGCACGAAGCGCGTCGCCTGCGGCAGCTCAAAAATAACAGGTTACCCCTGTATTTACACACCGACGCCAGTCAAGCTGCCGTCTTTTTAGACCTTCACGTCAGCCGCTTGGGGGTCGATTTACTCACCTTAAATGGCGGCAAAATGTACGGCCCCAAACAAACAGGCGTATTGTGGGTAAAAGGCGGACTTGATTTGCAGCCGCTCACCACCGGCGGCGGTCAGGAACGCGGCCTCCGTAGCGGCACTGAAAACGTGCCCGGCGTGATTGGCCTGGCAACCGCCTTAGACATTGCTCAAAGCTGCCGCCGCGAAACAATTGCTAAAGTGGGCGCTATGCGAGACGAGCTCCAGCGCCGCTTGCAGGAAGCGTTCCCGAATATGGTCGTAAATGGCAGCGATAAAAAACGTCTGCCAAACAACTTACACGTCAGTTGGCCAGGGGTTGACGGCGAACGTTTGCTGATGTTGCTGGACGAACGCGGCATTATGGCGAGCACAGGCGCGGCTTGTGCGGCTAATAAAAACACCAAATCGCAGGTGCTGGTTGCAATTGGTTGCGACGATGCGGCTTTGCAGGGCAGTCTGCGCCTCACACTTGGCCGGTTTACCACACCCGATGACATTGCCGAAGCCAGCCGGGTCATCATTGGCGCCGTCCCTACTCTCGCGTAAAACATAAAATAATGGTATAATTTGCAGGCTATCCGCCTACCAAAATGACGGGCCGATGAGTTGGAGGTGTCAGCATGTCCGCCCCTGCCACGTGCAACTCTAGCTATACTCAGCATAGCCTGCAATAATTAAAGTAATGTTTAAAGTCACGTTATTCTTCGCCACTATTTTTGGCTTTCTGGCACTCCTTGTGTGGGGGATTACTTCGTATTTGACCATAGACGACCTTGGTAGCTGCGCCGTGCCTGACCCGTTAATTGCAAAATGCGCGCCAGCCGATGCAATTGTGGCAGTTAGCGGCGGCGACACACCTGCCCGCGCCCAAGAAGCAATTGCACTATACCAGGCTGGCTGGGCGCCAAAAGTTGTGTTCTCGGGGGCTGCGTTCGACACCAGCGGTCCTTCTAACGCCGAAGCCATGCGCCGCCAGGCAATTGCCGCCGGTGTTCCAGAAAAAGATATTATTATTGAAACCGCAGCCGCCGACACCGAACAAAACGCCGTGCGCAGTTTTGCGTTGCTGACTGATGTTGACCGACTCATCTTGGTAACGTCGCCGTACCACCAGCGCCGTGCCGCACTGGAATTCCAAAAAGTGTTCGGCGGCACCGTGCAAATTGTGAACCACCCCACCCAAACTGATCATATTTGGACCAAAACGTGGTATCTTACGACAACTGGTTGGTGGTTGGCCCTATCTGAAACTGTTAAAACTTTTGTGGTGTCATTATGAACAAAAAAGTATACGTTGGTATGAGTGGTGGCGTTGACAGCAGCGTGGCTGCTGCGCTTTTGGTACACGCGGGTTATGACGTGACTGGCGTATATATGAAGAACTGGACGCAGGATTTACCTGGCATGAAATGCCCTTGGGCCGACGATTTAGCCGATGCAAAGCGCGTTGCCGTGCAGCTTGGGATTCCGTTTAAAGTGTTCGACTTCCAGGCTGAATATAAGCAAAAGGTTGTAAACTACATGATTGCAGAATACCAAGCCGGCCGCACGCCAAACCCCGACATTATGTGCAACCAAGAGGTGAAGTTTAAGGTGTTCCTGGCTGCCTCGCTGGAAGACGGCGCAGACATGATTGCAACTGGCCACTATGCTGCAACCCGTGACGGGCAGCTTTTAATGGCCGCGGACCACAACAAAGACCAAACCTACTTTTTGTACCGCGTGACTGAAGATGCGCTGCAAAAAACGCTTTTCCCGCTGGGCGAAATGACCAAGCCGGAGGTCCGCAAAAAAGCCGAGGAATTCGAGCTTGTTACTGCTGCCAAAAAAGACAGCCAAGGTATTTGCTTTGTGGGTAAAGTAGGCATTAAAGATTTTTTGCAGCAGTACGTGACCGCTGAGCCTGGCAATATTGTAGATAAAGCCACTGGCAAAATTGTTGGCCAGCATGAAGGCGCAATTTATTACACCTTTGGCCAACGCCATGGCATGGGCGTGGGCGGCGGCTTGCCGTATTATGTGGTCAGCAAAGACATGGCTAAAAACGAGGTCTACGTCACCACCGACCTCAACGACGATAGCTTATGGCGTAACACTGTGACGCTCGGTCATTTGCATTGGATCAACGATGCGCCAACTCCCGGTACAACCTACAAAGTCCGCACCAGGCATCGTGCAACCCTTATCGACTGCCAAATTTCCGACATCACGCCTGCGGGCATGGTACTACAATTACAAGACGCTGAGCGTGCCATCACTCCAGGCCAGTCGGCCGTTGTATACGACGGCGAGCGCGTTTTGGGCGGCGGTATCGCTCAGTAAAATGCTTTGTGCGCCAAGGCAAAATAAGCTACCATAAAGCTTATGGAACCACAATGGCAGCCCGCGCCGCAGCCTCGCGACCCAATCTTTACCCCTGAACCTACGCCGCCGATTAGCGGCCGTCATTGGCTGCTCGTTGGCGGTATTGTTATCGGTGGTGTTATTTTGGTGCTGCTTGTGTGGTGGGCGGTTGTTACGCTCATGCCAAAGCAACAGCAAGAAGCGGTGGCACCTAGTAATGCCCAAAAGCCAAGCCTGATCACTAGCAGCGTGGTCGGCGGCTACGATCACATTTGGGACATTGTCTTTTTGCCCAGCAAAGAAATGATTTTTAACGAGCGCAGCGGTAAAATCCACGTACGACTGACTGATGGTAAAGTGCGCGAACTGCACAAAATTCAGGATATTTATGCCAGCGGCGAAGGCGGCTTGCTCGGCATGGAGGCTGACCCTAAATTTAGCGAGAATCGCTACCTGTATGCTTGTTTTAATAGCGTAAAAGATGGCGAGGCAAAGCGCGACGTGCGCGTGGCACGCTTTAAAGTTACGGCTGACCTTACCAAATTAGAAGAACGCACTGACATTGTAACTGGCATTCCATCGAGTGCTGGCGGACGGCATTCCGGCTGTCGTATCAAAGCAGGCCCAGACGGCTTCTTGTATGTGGGCACGGGCGACGCCGCAATTGGTGGCACGGCCGCCGACCACAAGAGTTTAGGCGGTAAAATTTTGCGCATCGACCGCGATGGCGACCCCGCGCCAGGCAACCTTGGCGGCGACTTTGACCCGCGTATTTACAGCTGGGGTCATCGCAACGTGCAAGGTTTGGCATTTTTTCCGACAGCCGAGCACAAATCGCTCGGCGTAAGCATTGAGCACGGCAGCACCGAAGACGACGAAATTAATCTGCTCGAAAAAGGCAACTTTGGCTGGGCACACCCGGCAGGCGCCTACACCGAAGCTGGCGTGCCAATGACCGATGCAGTAAAATTTCCCGACGCCATTGAGTCTATTTGGAGTTCTGGCGCACCAACACAGGCTCCCAGCGGCGCGACATTTTTGGTCGGCACCCAATGGAGATATTGGAATGGCGCGCTGATTATGGCAGTACTAAAAGACATGCAGCTTAAAGTGTTGACCATAGATAGCGCGAACCGCGTGACAACTACCGAAAATATTTTCGTCAACCAATTTGGCCGCCTGCGCACCGCAGTGCAGGGCCCCGACGGCAGTTTGTATGTTGCCACCGACAACGGTCGTGCCGACCAGATTATTCGTGTCACGCCGCAATAATGCTATAGTTAAATTACAAATCTAACACGCAGGAGACAAAAACATGGCAGACGACAACCAACAACAAGCCTGGGACGATACCGCAGACAAAGCCGGTCAAGCAGGTGAACAAGTGGGCGAAGCACTTGGCGGTGCTGTAAATGCTGCACAAGACGCAGGCCAATCAGTTGCTGATGCTGCTGGTGACGCCGTTGATGCAACAAAAGAAGCTGGCGAAAGCGTCGCACAAACTGCTGGCGACTGGGCTGACAAAGCCAGTGATGCCGCGCACAATGCTGGCGAAGCTGTTGGCAACGCAGTAGACGAAGCTGAAGACAAAGTAGAGGAAGCGAAAGACAACTGGAGCAAATAATCCGCTAAAGTTGTAACAGAACCGGCTTCCCTTGGAGGCCGGTTCTTTTGTATAAAGAGTAATCTGGTATAATCAATCTGTTATGAATGCTCAAGACATCCGCAATAAATACTTAGAATTTTTTAAGGCTCGTGGCCACGCCGTTATTCCGCGGGCGTTGCTTGTGCCCTACAACGACCCAACCACATTATTTACCGGCAGTGGCATGCAGCCCCTTGTGCCATATTTGCTCGGTGAGGAACACCCGGAGGGTACGCGCCTAGTGGACAGCCAAACCTGCCTGCGCGCCCAAGACATAGAAGAAGTCGGCGACAACCGTCACACGACCTTCTTTGAGATGCTTGGCAACTGGTCTTTGGGCGATTACTTTAAAAAAGAACAAATCCCATGGTTTTGGGAATTTTTGACCAAAGAAATTGGCCTCGATCCAAACCGTATTTATGTGACCTGTTTTAGCGGTGACGAAGCAGCTGGTGTGCCGCGCGACAACGAAAGCGCAGACTTGTGGACAAAATTATTCACTGAGGCTGGCGTAGATACCAAGCAAGTTGAATACGGCACCGAAGAAAACGGTGCCAAAATGGGCGACCAAGGCGGCCGCATTTTCTTTTATGGCAACAAAAAGAACTGGTGGTCGCGCGCGGGTACTCCTGCACAAATGCCAGTTGGCGAGCCAGGCGGTCCAACAACCGAAATGTTTTACCTGTTCCCCGAAGTTGCGCACAACCCCGAATACGGCGAAAGATGCCACGTAAACTGCGATTGCGGCCGGTACATTGAACTCGGCAACAGCGTGTTTATGGCCTACGTTAAAAAAGAGGGCGGCGTTGAAAAACTACCAAAGCAAAACGTGGACTACGGTGGTGGCTTGGAGCGCATCGCAGCAGCAGCAATTAACAGTCCCGATGTATTTAAGATTAGTCTGCTGTTGCCAATTGTAGAAAAACTCGAAGCCTTGAGCGGCAAAACATACGACGTCCACACCAACGCCATGCGCGTGATTGCCGACCACCTGCGCGGCGCGACATTCCTGGCAGTCGATGGCGTAAAACCGAGCAACAAAGAACAAGGCTACGTGATGCGCCGGCTCATGCGCCGGGCCATTCGTTTTGCGTTCGAGCTTGGTATTGAACAAAACTTCGTGGAAGAAGTAGTGCCAGTTATTACTGATATGTATATTGACGACTTTCCAGAGGTCGCAGCCGCAAAAGACGAGGTGATTGCAACGCTTGTGCGGGAGGAAAAGGCGTTTCGGCAGACTTTGAGGAAGGGCCTCAATGAGTTCGACAAGTTAATTCGTACAAGGAACGCCGCAGATCCTGAGTCGGTTGAACGTCATGTTTTGACTGGCCGTATGATTTTTGTCCTTTATGATACGTACGGTTTTCCTGTGGAGCTTGTTAAGGAAGAGGCGTTTAAACGGGGCGTTGAGATCTTGAAGACAGCTGAATCGGATTTTCAAAAGCTCATGCAAGAACAACGCGCCCGCAGCCAAACCGCCAGCAAAGGCGTGTTCAAAGGCGGCCTTGGCGGCCAAACTTTGCAGCACAAAAAATACCACACTGCCACGCACCTCATGTACCAGGCGCTGCGCCAAGTCTTAGGCAACCACGTAGTCCAAAACGGTTCAAACATTACCGAAGAGCGCCTGCGTTTTGACTTTACCCATCCGCAAAAAGTCACGCCTGAAGAACTTAAAAAAGTCGAAGATATTGTAAACGAACAAATCGCCAAAGATTTACAAGTCAGTTGGGCAGAATACCCCACAAAAGTTGCCCGCGAAGAAATGGGCGCTTTGGGTCAGTTTGGCGACCGCTACGGCGACACGGTAAAAGTCTATAAAATGATCGCCGGCGACACCGAAAAGCCATTCAGCTTTGAAATTTGTGGCGGCCCGCATGTTGACCACACATTACAGTTGTTTGAAGAAGGCAAAAAGTTCAAGATTTTGAAAGAAGAAGCCAGTTCTGCTGGCGTGCGCCGTATTAAAGCTGCGCTCGTCTAGCGGGCAAATAAAAAAGCCGGGAGTTGTACTCGACCGGCTAGGACAACTGGGGGCGGTGCTCGATCAGTGCAGCTGGGCTGCGGCAGCCTTTCGGCACGGCCACAGCCCAGCTTTGTTCTCGTGGGGTTGTGTGTAGGGGCGTTTCTTGTTTCGTAGTGCGCGGCGCTCGTTACGTCACCAGGTTGGTGAAGAACGTTCCGAACCCCCGGGCGATGTCGCCGACGGTTCCACCCAGCGACTCGAACACCGTCGCTGCACTGTCCGGATTGAACGCGATGAAGAAGATCAGAAACGCAACTCCTAGCCACGCCGACAACTTCTTGATCATTGTGCTGCCTCCTTTTTGTCTCCAGGTGTATTCTAGTCATACCATATTTTGTGCTCTCGATCAAAATAAAAAAGAACCACTCAAGGTTGGTGGCGCACCGTAGTTAGGTAGGACGCCCCGGTGGCTCTCGCCACCGGGGCGCGTTTATCTGTTGTGCCGAGTCGCTATCCGCGAACCTCGACGCTGAAGTACTGCTCGTCGAGCCGGTGGCTCGGCGACGTGGTCGAGCTGCCGTTCACGCGCGCCGCCTGCACCTGCACGCGGTACGAGCCAGCGCCCAGCCGCATGGTTTGCGCTCTGGCGTGGGACGCGTAGTCGAGTCCCGGCGTGGTGCCGGGCGCGTCGAACGCGAAGTCGGTGCTGGCCTGCGGGTGGAGTTCGGTGATACCGCCGGCCGAGTTGATCGCGACGATCCGGACCGAGCACCAGGACGCGTTCGCACCCTGGCACAGCGACTCGGCCGTGTAGGTCGCCACGATCAGCCGGCTGGTGCCGCTGGGTACGGTGACCGAACGGACCATGCCGGGGATGTTGATCCAGACGCCTTGGCCGGCGGTCGGGAGTCCCCAGGCGGTGTTCTCGGTGGCCGAGCTCAGACTCACCGAGCCGCCGGACGAGTGGCCGGTCAGCACGGCCTGCGCGGCCCCACCGCCGACCAACAGCGCTGCGGCTGCGGCCGTTCCGACGAGTATCTGCTTGAAACGCTTGCGAGTGGCGAACAAAGTCGCACTCCTTCCCTCCCAGATTTAACTGGGGTAGGCAACAGGTTTTGGCCGCAAAAAACAAAGCCCCACTATGGCTGGGGATACTATTTTTTGCAACCTTAAGCATTATAAAAGACTAATATTTTGTAAACAATATTGTTTTATTTTGTGAAATATTGTATTGATGAAGTAGTCAAAAAGGGGAGTACTTCTTGCCGCGAGATGGCAAAAAGTTCAAACTCAAATGAAGAAGCCAGCCTGCACCCGGCTTCTCCGCTGGTGCGAAGGCGAGTGCAGGCTGGCGGCTATGGGAACCATGTCGCCCCTGTTGCGACTGGCTAAAAGACAGCTGCAAGAAGAGGTGTTACGTAGGTGTGCCACAAGGGCGCGAGGATCGGAGTGCAGATGACCAGAACGATCGCGCTGAACGTGATCGCGAAACCAAATACGCCGAACCGTGATGTCAGGCTGTGCCGTTTGCCCTGTGGTTGCTCACGATTGTATTTTATCGCTGCTAAAAAGTTTGCAACAATTACGGCGGCGACCATGCCACTCAACATGGCGACAAGGACTCCTGCTACCAGGGCGGCGGCACCACGATACAGGTACATGAGCGGGCCGACGGCCGCGACACCAGCGAGCGTTTTGATGCACCACCCTCGAAGCCTGCGCGACTGGGGAGTTGGTGACAAAAAGATCTCCCTCGCTTGCGGTCACACCAGAGTGTATGCGACGTTAATAAATTATACAACATTCAGCAAAATTTAAAAAACTTCACAGCGTAGCACATCTTCCACTAAATGACGCTTATGCTGTATAATATCTACGATGATTCTCGATAAAATCAAACAAGCCCTACCCAAGCAAGGTGGGAGCGACCAGCATTTGGTGGCTCTCGACATTGGTACTGAATATGTAAAAGCTCTTGTAGCCAAACTAGATGGCGAAGATTTACACATTATTGGCGTTGGCCGCGAACACCAAGGTTTAAGTGACATGCACAGCGGTGCGATCGCCGACATTGGCGCTGTAGTCCGCAACTGCGAAGCCGCTTTAAACGACGCCGAACAACAGGCTGGTGTGCAGGCTAAAAAAGTGGTCATTGGTATTGCTGGGGAGCTGGTAAAAGGCTTGACTAACACAATCCGTTACAAACGGCCGCAGCCTGATGTGCCGCTCGACCTTAAAGAGATGGAATTTATCATCGAAAAGGTGCAGGAGCGCGCTCACATAAAGGTACAAAAGCAGATCGGCTGGGAAACCGGCAACACCGACGTCGAGATTAAACTGGTGAACAGCGCGATTGTCAGCATTCACATTGATGGTTACAAGGTGAGCAATCCAATTGGGTTCCAGGGCAAAGATGTGGCGATTCAAATTTACACGGCATTTGCCCCCATGGTGCACATTGGGGCATTGGAACGCACGGCACAGGAGTTGGATTTAGACTTGCTTGCCGTGGCAGCGGAACCATTTGCTGTGAGCCGCAGCGTGCTTGGCACTGACGCCAGCAGCACATTTACCGCAATTTTGGCCGACATTGGTGGCGGCACCACCGATATTGCCGTGGTCAACGACGGCGGCGTGGAAGGCACAAAAATGTTTGGAATTGGCGGTCGTAGCTTTACGCGCACCATTGCAACCGAAATGGATCTCAGTTTTGAAGACGCCGAAAAACTCAAAGTGAACATCGACCACGAAAACCTTAAAAAAGATGTGCGCGAAAAACTGAACGAATCTGTCGACAAAACTTTGGACGTATGGCTGAACGGCGTAGAGCTGGCGTTGAGTGAATTCGATGCGGTTGACCACTTGCCAAACCGTATTTGGCTGTGTGGCGGTGGCGCTTCTTTAGCAAAACTGGTCCAGGCTCTTGAAACCGAAGATTGGCACAAAAGTCTGCCGTTTACGCGCAAACCGACCGTGCAGCTCATCAACCCATCTGAAGTTGCGGGCATTACCGACGAAACCGGCGAAGCTAATGATCACACCTATATAACCGCAATGGGACTCCTACGGGTCGGCTATGATACGATGGTGGGAAGTTCCGATACAGACAATCTCCGCGATAAATTTAACCGCATTTTAAGCAGCTAAGAATATGAATAAAGACGTCATTTACATCGACATCGAAGACGACATTACGGGGATCATCGGCAGAGTAAAAGCCGCCGGCAGTAAAATTGTTGCACTGGTGCCGCCAAAACGCGCCGGTGTACTGCAAAGCGCTGTTAACTTAAAATTGTTGCAAAAAGCCGCCGGAGCAAGTGACAAACGCGTTGTGCTGATAACCAATGACCATTCTTTGACTACGCTTGCTGCTGGCGTGCGTATGCCGGTTGCAAAAAATCTGCAAAGCCGCCCAGAGGTGCCGGAAATGGAAGCGCCAACCAGCGATGAAGAAGAGATAATTAACGGCGCAGACCTGCCCATTGGCGAAATGGCCGCAGCAATGGGTAGCGGTGCGGTGGCCGCAAAACCGAATGCAACCCTCGCCGATACAGTCAGCGACACCGTTGATCTGCGTGATGCGCCAAAAGCAAAAGACATTGCCGTTGGAGGTCCTAAAAAACCTGCCGCTGCCGGGTTTGGTAAAAAAATGGGTAGCAAGCTCAAAATCCCTGACTTTACGACCTTCCGCAATAAGTTTTTCTTAATTGGCGGAATTGGCGTGTTCTTGGCTGTCTTCTTGGCGTGGGCGCTGGTATTTGCCCCACGTGCCACTGTTAAAATTAGCGCACAAACTATTGCGGTGAACATTGACCGTACATTGGTGCTCGATCCCAAACTGCAAACAAGCGACCCGAGTAAACTCACACTTAAACCAAATGTGCAAACGCTTAAAAAGTCTGTCGCAACCACCTTCGAGGCAACCGGCAAAAAAGATATTGGTAATAAGGCCAGCGGCACAGTGGCGCTTTCTAATGGGTATGACAGCTCGGGGTTTCAAATTCCGCAGGGCACGGTGCTTGTGGCAAGCGATGGCAAAAAGTTTACTACTAATAATGCCGTCACGGTGCCAGGCGCAACAGTGTCGGGCGGCGGTATTAAATCGGGTACAGTAAAAGTTGGCATCACTGCGGCTGAATCCGGTGAAGCCTACAACATGGCAGCCCAAGGCTACACTGTGCAGGGCTACCCGAACTTAGGCGCGACCAGCGAAGAAACAAGCGGCGGCACCACGCAACTTGCCACGGTGGTCACGCAGGAAGACGCCGATAAAGCCAAAGGCCAATTGGCGCAGCCCGACGTGAGCGGCGCCAAAAATGAACTTAAAAAACAATTTGTTGGCGACTATATTGTGATTGAAGAAAGTTTTACTAATGACTCTGGCCAGCCAACTGTTGAACCGGCCGTCGGCCAGCCAGCGCAACAGGCAAAACTCACCGTTGAAACAACGTATACATATGTGGCAATTGCCCGCGACGACATTAAAAAAGTCGCTGGCACAGTGGTGAATGAAGCGCTGCAAGGCAAGGCGGACCAGCAATTATATAGTCTTGGCGATAATAGTGTGAGCTTCCAGGTATTTAACGAGCTCGATGGCGGTAACTTTAATGCGCGGCTTATTGCTACCGGCTTTATTGGGCCAAAAATCGACACCGCTGCCTTGGCTAAGCAAATTACTGGCAAACGGTTCGGTGAAATTCAAACGCTGGTAAACCAGATTCCGGGTGTGCAAAAGGTAGACATTCAGCTTTCGCCATTTTGGGTAAATACGGCGCCAGCTCCAGACAAAATAGATATAAGTTTTTCGGTGGCTAATGGCAAGTAAGCGAGTATATTTAGGGCTGGACGTTGGCACCAAGCGCATTGGTGCAGCTATTGGCGATTCAATTGCACGTATCGCACAGCCGCTGGCTACTATTAATGTTGGCGAAAACGAGGCCGGGCAGATTCATACGTACATTACAGACCTTGAGGTGACCGATGTAGTCATTGGCCGCCCGCGCAATCAGGCGGGTGATACAACCAACCAGACTAAACTTGTTGAGGAATTTGTGTTAAGTACGTTGAAAAGTGATGAGTACGCCGTGCACTGGCAAGATGAGTCGGTCACTTCGGTCATTGCCGAAGAGCGCCTGAGGGCCCGCAAAAAACCGTTTAGCAAGCAGGACATTGACGCCGAAGCAGCAGCGATAATTTTGCAGGATTTTTTGGAGAGCCTTCATGGATGATTTTCGCCCGCAGCCACAATCTGATCGGCTGCTTTCAGTGCCCCAGCGCAAACCTGGGCAACGTTCTGGCCCGGTAACTGGATCGCCGCAACCGCCTCGTACGCCACAGGCAGCCCAAGCGGTCCCGCCACCGCTCGACCTTGGCGATGTCCCAACCACCCCCCAGAAACCCCTTAAATTGCATAGGCAAAAATCGCGTAGGTGGTTGTGGATTGTTGTTCCGTTAGTTATTGCGGCACTACTTGTTGCGGCCGTGGCCAGTGCATTTGCTTGGTATGCCAATGCACTGCAATCAAAATCAAACGATGAAACCCCCGTAAAAATAAGCGTGGAAGCAGGCGCGAGCATCGACCAAGTGGCCCAAGAGCTTGAGCAAAACAACGTCATTAAAAGCGCACTGGCGTTTTCGCTGTACATGAAGTTTAGCGGTCACGACGTTATTAAGACGGGCAGTTATTTGTTTGCCCCGAATCAAAAGGTGGAAGAGATTGTACAGTGGCTGAACGATGGCAAAGTCAGCACGCGGCGCGTGACTATTCTGCCCGGCCAGACGCTTAAGCAAATTAGCGAAACGCTTGTCAAGGATGGCTTCACGGAAGGCGCGGTAGCAGCAGCGCTGACTAAAAAGTATTCACACCCTGTGCTGGCCGACAAGCCTGCGGACGCGAGTCTCGAGGGCTACCTCTATCCTGAAACATATTTTGTTACAATTGACTCGTCGCCAGACAAGCTCATTACGACAGCGCTCGACGAGTTCCAAAAACAGTTAGAAAAAGATGGCTTGGCCGCCAAATTTAAGGCCCGCGGTTTTACTGTATACCAAAGTATCACGCTCGCTTCGATTATTGCCAAAGAAGTTACTAAGCCGGACGACCAACGCCAGGTTTCGCAGGTGTTTCAAACACGCTTAGCAAAAGGGATTGCACTTGGATCAGACGTGACGTACCATTATGCTGCCGATATGCTTGGGGTGGCGCGCGCAGTTAATATAGATTCGCCGTATAACACACGCATTCATACCGGTTTACCCCCTGGGCCGATCGGCAATTTTAACTTGCCAGCACTTGCGGCCGTCGCCGATCCGGCAGCGGGCGATTATCTCTTTTTTGTCGCTGGTGATGATGGGGTAACCCACTACTCTCTGACGCTCGAAGAACACGAGCAGAATATTCAAAGATACTGTCAAAAACTCTGCGCTGAAGCGTAGTGGTAACAGGGGTGGCGGCCTTTTCTGCTGTGGCTGTTGTATTGACATTACGGGTAAGGTTTCTTACAATAAGATCAAGCACTTTCGGGGGTGGGTTGTCCAAACACGAAGTGTCCTTCCCCGTCGTGTCGCACGAGATGCTACAACATTGTATGTAAATATAACGTAATAGCATAACGGTCGACACATCTCAGTTCCAGAAACAAACATGGAAGAAAGACACGACTGGAAGATAAGGCTCCTTGGTAACAAGGCCGTCCGGAGACGTATATTAGCACTCAACATTCTCAGGGTTTTACCCTGAATACATCTGCCAATGTGGCTGACAATGGTCAGGCGCTTACAGATATAGCAGCAAAAAACGCTGCACGCATTCGTTCACGTACGAAGCATTTAAATTTAGCACTTATTGGCTCTCATGTTGCCGTTGTCTTGGGCATTCTGGGGGTTATTGTACTTGGTTATAAACAACCTGTCGAAGCTTCAAGCACACAGCTCGCAAGTTCTATTTTAGATCAAGAGGCAACCAGCGTTGATCAGATCGCCGCAGCTAACGTTGCATCAAGCGTGGCGTCGACGCTTAACCTTTCAGTTCAAGATAACGTCCAAAACTTGGCCGTCTCGCTCAATGCCAAGACTGAACTTGCTCAGACCACAACAACTTTTATTAGTAAGCCGCAAATTGTGCAGCAAGACACTGGCCGCCGCGGCATTATTAGCTATGCCTCAGCAGACGGCGACACTGTAAAAAGCGTTGCTGCCAAATATGGCATTTCAGAAGATAGTGTACGTTGGGCGAATAATTTGACAAGCGATAGCATTCCTGGCGGCCGTACTCTGACATTGCCTGGTGTGACCGGCGTTATTTACACGGTTAAAACTGGCGATAATCCTGGCACTCTTGCTTCTAAGTATAAGGCCGATGCCGATCGTATTCTGAGTTATAATGACCTTGAAGTGAGCGGCCTGCAAGTCGGTCAGCGTATTGTCATTCCAGATGGAATTTTGCCAGATAGTGAACGCCCGGGCTATCGCCCCGTAAGCAGCTCCTACAGTGGCGGCGTGTCTGTTGGTGGCCGCGTGGGCAGCTTTGGTGGTAACGGCTATGCTCGTGGGTACTGTACTTGGTATGCCTACAACCGTCGCGCTGAACTCGGCAAACCGATTGGCGGTAACTGGGGCAATGCAGTGTCCTGGGCGTCCTACGCCCGTTCAGACGGCTTTGCAGTCGACAAGAATCCTCGCGCCGGTGACGTGTTCCACGTGGGTGGTGGTTGGGGTGGTCTTGGTCACGTGGGCGTGGTTGAACGCGTTAATGATGACGGCAGCATCACTGTCTCGGAAATGAACTATGCCGGCTGGAACGTCATCTCATCGCGCACGATTCCTGCAAGCCAGGTGTCGAGCTATAATTACATTCATTAGTCCTTTGGAATGCGGATCGCTAGGTAGCGACTCGCAATAGCTCTTCTAATCTGTTATAATAAGCACAATGTTTGTCGACAAAGTTTTAGCACATGTAAGAGCAGGCCGCGGTGGTGATGGAGCGGTTAGTTTTCGGCATGAAATTTACGTCGACCACGGCGGCCCGGATGGCGGTAATGGCGGCAATGGCGGCAACGTTGTTTTTGAAGTAAGTCCAAACGAAAATACCCTGGTGAGCTTCCGTTACAAAAAAGAACTTGCCGCACACGACGGTATATCGGGAGCAAAACGTCAGCGCAATGGCAAAAACGGCGAAGACCTTATTGTAAAAGTCCCCGCTGGCACACAGGTGTTCGAGGGTAAACAGTTGCTCGCCGACCTTACCGAACCAGGCCAACGTGCGATTATTGCCCGCGGCGGTGGTGGTGGATTTGGTAATGCTCACTTTAAATCGAGCACTCGCCAAGCGCCACAAGTTGCCGAGGTTGGCGAACAAGGCGACGAAAAAGACCTCACGCTTGAACTCAAATTGCTTGCAGATGTTGGTTTGGTCGGATTCCCGAATGCGGGCAAATCAACCTTTTTATCTGTTGTCAGCAACGCTCGCCCCGAAATTGGCGACTATCCGTTTACCACGCTTACCCCGAATTTGGGCGTGGCCGATATTGATGATACCAGCTTGCTGATTGCCGATATTCCTGGCCTTATTGAAGGTGCCAGCGAAGGCAAAGGTCTGGGCGATGCTTTTTTACGCCACGTTGAGCGCACGGCTGTCCTGTTACATCTAATTGATATTTACGAAGACGATGTTACCGCCGCATATACAACCATCACCGGCGAACTGGCGGCGCACAGTAAAGTTTTGGCAAAACGCCCGCAAATTGTGGCGCTTACCAAAGTTGAAGGCTTGCCAGAAGACGGCATCGCTGCAAAACTTGCCGACCTTAGAAAAGCCGTACCAAAAGGCACGCAGCTGTTTGCGATGTCGTCGCAAGCGCATATTGGTACTGCCGAAGTACTGCGTGCCGTCCGCGCACAGGTAGATGCCGCCCGTGCAAAAGTTGCCACAGAGCAGCCGGCCGACTCCGCAACGCCGCTCATTGCCTTAAATGCTGAACAAGAGGCTCAGGCATGGCGCGTTACCAAACGTGATGGTGTCTTTTTGGTGCGCGGCACAAAAATTGAAAAGTTTGCGGCCCGCACGAATTTTGAAACCGAACCTGGCCGTCGCCGTTTACGCGATATTATGCGTAAAATGGGCATCATGCACGAACTCGAGCGCCAAGGTGTTGCGGCGGGTGACACGGTTTTTATTGGCAAGTCGGGTGTGTACCGTCTGACCCACGGCGAATTTTAAATTTTGACGTTTTATTGTTTTTATACTAAAATATGTTCACGATACCCCAACGATTGTTGGAGTAGTGAGCTGTAGGAGGCTTTGTTGTCTGGTTTGGAAACCTTGGCCGCGAGATTGGCCGGAGAAAGCCCTGACGAGTACTGCATGGATGGGAGCCAGACGTTACGGTTTGTTCGCATCCTTAAGGTGGTTGCCGAACCGACCCGTCTGCGCATCATCTCGCTGCTCGCTGAGGCTGGTGACGGCATAACCCCTCCCGATCTGAAAGAGGTGCTGGGCTTGTCCCAGCCGGCTATCTGGCACCATCTGGGCATGCTCAGGGGTGCCGGTCTGGTGAGCCGGGAAAAGACGGGTGCGTGGCGGGCACACATCCTCAATCATGAGGCGTTTCAGCAACTGGCTGATGACCTGAACAGCCTTGCGCCAATGAGATCGGCGAAGAAGCCGAGGTAGTCACAGCTAGCTCTACAGTAGGGGGCGGGGTGGGCTTCGTGCTCGCTCCGCCCGTTCTGTTTATCGCCTTAGTGGGCCTACCCGGCACCAGGGCGTTTTTGTTTTTTAGCGGGCAACGTATGCTACGCTGGAGAGGTGAACCAGTCATACTTTTTTTACGATCTCGAAACCTCCGGCTTTGACCCCAAACGCCAACGTATTATGCAGTTTGCAGGCCTACGAACTGACATGGATTTAAACCCAGTTGGCGAGCCGCTTAACATTTTAGTAAACCTTGCTGACGACGTGCTGCCCGACCCGGGCGCCGTTATGATTACTGGCATTACGCCGCAAAAAACTCACGAAGAAGGCTATAGCGAAGCTGAGTTTTTGAAGATTCTGCAAGAGCAGGTGTTTACGCCTGGCACAATTATTACTGGCTTTAACAGTGTGCGGTTCGATGACGAATTTATGCGCTACAGCTTGTACCGCAATTTTTACGATCCATACGAATGGCAATGGAAGGACGGCCGCTCGCGGTGGGATATGCTTGATGTTGTGCGCATGACCCGCGCCTTGCGTCCCGACGGGATTGAATGGCCGGTCGATGATGCGGGCCAGCCCACTAACCGTCTTGAACTTTTGACCCGCGAAAACGGCCTGAGCCACGAACAAGCGCACGATGCCTTAAGCGATGTGTATGCGCTGATTGCTGTGGCAAAATTGATCAAAGACAAACAGCCAAAAATGTTTGACTACCTTCTAAAAACGCGCAGCAAACAGGAAGTCGCGCGCATTGTAAGCGCCGACGACCCGCAGCCATTTGTGTACACATCCGGCCGTTACCCCAAAGGGACATTACACACCACCGCTGCGATTGTAGTGGGCACGGGCGCGCATCCTGGCACTACCATTGTGTACGATCTGCGCCACGATCCAACGGATTGGGCAGCCAAAACTGTTGATGAACTTAAAAAAATACGGTTTGCACCGTACGAACTGCGCCAAACCGAAGGTTTTGTAGCCCTGCCCGCCAAAGAGCTGGCAATTAATAAATGCCCGGCCGTTGCGCCGCTTGGCGTGCTCGACGAACCAACGCAAAATCGCATTGTGCTTGGTATTACCACCGTGACTGAAAATCTAGCAAAACTCCGCCGAACCGATTTGCCCGACAAGCTCCGTGAAGTATTTGCCGCAGACCGGCAGTTCCCCAAGGGCAAAGATGTTGACGCGCAGCTGTACGATGGCTTTATGAACGACGGCGACAAGCCAAAAATAAGCGCCGTGCGGGCGGCAACCATGCATGACCTCGCCGACTTTAATCCGAATTTTAGCGATGACCGTTTAACGGGCTTGCTTCTTCGCTACAAGGCTCGTAATTTTCCGCAGGTTCTCAGTGACACGGAGCGCGCGGATTGGGAGGCGTACCGCGCGGTACGCTTTAAGGCTGATATGCCAAAATTTGCGCAGGAGCTGCACCGTTATGCGGCCACTCACAAGAGCGAACGCGACCATTTTTTGCTGCAAGAGCTGCAACTGTGGGCGGAAAGCATCACGCCCGTTACCGACTGATTTTTTAGCCAGAGCGCGTTTCTTTTTTGCATCTGTTTTTTGTGGAGGGAGTGGTGGTAGGCTAATTTTGCTGGCTTCGCGGTGTGCAAGCTGTATGCTGAAAAACAGCGCAACCAGCAAACCCGCGAGCATCACTAATGGTGGAACGGCAAATGGCGTACCTGGAATAATCCCGGCCATCACAAACAACAGCAGTGCTTCTTGCACGCTGGGCGACACGATAATCATAATTAAACATACGGTTGTAAGGACCGTTAAAAGCCGCTTCATTTTGTCCACCTGCATACTATTGGTAATTACTTTAACCATACCACTGAATTGACTTGTTTTCAAGTTAAGTTTATCGGCGTAAGCGTTTTGCTGGTACGGTATGGTACCATTGCAGTATGACCACTAAAAGCGCACTGCAAACAAGCCGCAAACCGCACATTACGAGCCTCGTGCTTGCCGGGGTCATTTTGGTCACGCTTATTGTGGTAACTGCGTTTTTTTGGCAGCCTTTGATCGAGCTTTTTAGTAACCCCGAGCGTGCGCGCGAACTTGTGGCAAATTCTGGCCCGTGGGGGCCGCTGATTTTTATTGCAATGCAAGTTGCTCAGGTAGTAGTAGCGCCAATTCCGGGGCAAGTGACTGGGTTTATAGGTGGTCTGCTGTTTGGCTGGGTATGGGGCACAGTGTTTACTATGATTGGTGCGGCCATTGGGTTCACGCTCATTTTTGTTCTGGCGCGCAAACTTGGACGGCCATTTGTTGAATATTTTGTCGATAAAAAACTGCTCGCAAAATTCGATTATTTAATAGAAAGCCACGGCGTGCTGGTTTTCTTTTTGATTTTTTTGCTGCCAGCGTTCCCCGATGACATTATTTGTTACATTGCCGGTTTGACCACCATTAAAATTCGCACGCTGGTGCTGATTTCACTGCTTGGCCGTCTGCCGGGCAATTTGTTGTTGAGCATTACGGGCGCAGGCGTGGCTGAATCGAATATGCAGCTTGTGGGCATTGCAATAATTATTTTGGTCGTTGTGGCGGTGGTTGGTTTTATTCAGCGCAAACGCATTGAACGGTGGGTTCGCAGCGTTTCTGAGAAGCGAGATAACGCCAAAGGATAATCATCTCTACAAATAAAAACGCCACCGGGGCGCCACCAGTGTTGTTTGGTGGCGCCCGCGGCGGTTAGTTGGTCATTCGGTTTCGAGTATTACCATCTGAGTATTGTCATGTAGTCTACGAGAACAGTGACACCAACATAGTGTTGCATGCCGAGGACGTTTGCCGCTTTGGTGAGGCCTTCCTCTCCCGACATGTTCCCAAACCTGACCTTGATTACTCTTGTGCCAGACTTGTGATCCGCACGGTCGATGTCCGTGTTTTGTAGCAGTGCTGCAACAATTACAGCGTAGTTGATTGGCCGCGTGCCAATTACCCTGATCCTGGCAATGAGCGGTTGCAGCCGGCAGTACATATCGGCGATGCCGGTGTACGGCCGGTACGGCCTAAACTGTTGTTGGAGCCACATCAGCATACTGTAGTCTGGGTCGGCGTGCATGCAGGTCACGATCGCGCTGTTTGCGTTGGTCAGGTATGGCCGGATGCCCATGATGCTGCCGTGCTTGGTGGTGAACTCGCGCAGGGCGGCCAGGTCGTCGCGATTGAGCGGTCGTTGGAACCGGATGCTGTAGCTGGCCCTGTCATCAACAGGGGGGCGCCAGTTAATCTGAACCGGTACACCCAAGCGTGGGTATACCTCCAGGAACGCTTTCATGTGAGCCTCCGAAACGTGCGAATGAAACTTTATAATTTTATAATAATAATATTAAATATGCAAATTAAGGTACTATAAAAAACTTTGCTATTGTTGTATAATTTTTGTCTGTATGGCAGATGCAATTGTAGTACGTGGTGCGCGGGAACATAACCTCAAAAACGTTGATGTCACGATTCCCCGCGACAAACTGGTAGTTATAACTGGACTCTCGGGGTCGGGTAAGTCTTCGCTTGCGTTCGACACCATTTACGCCGAGGGTCAGCGCCGCTATGTCGAAAGCCTGAGCAGTTATGCCCGGCAGTTTTTGGGCCTCATGGAAAAGCCAGATGTCGACCAAATTGATGGTTTAAGCCCGGCAATTAGCATTGACCAAAAATCAACCAGCCGTAACCCACGTTCAACGGTTGCTACGGTGACTGAATTGTACGATTACCTACGCCTTTTATACGCCCGCATTGGCGTGCCGCACTGCCCGATTGACGGCCAGGAAGTCTCGCGCCGTTCACCGCAGCAAATTGTCGATGAAATTGTGGGCCAGCCAGCCGACGCGCGCTTGATTATTCTGGCACCGGTTGTGGTTGATAAAAAAGGTGAACACCAACACATCCCCGAACAGTACCAGCGCGCCGGTTTTGCCCGTGTGCGGGTGAACGGCATTATGTATTCGATTGAAGAATTCCCGCAGCTTGACCGTCAGAAGAAACATACAATTGAAGTGGTCGTTGACCGTGTAGTAAACACCGAAGACAGCCGCGGTCGAATTGCCCAAAGCGTCGAGCAAGCCCTGGATATTGCGGAAGGCGTGGTGCGCGTGCAAAATGCCGATGACACCACCGAAAAGGTGTATAGTCAGCGCTATGCCTGCATTGACCACCCAGATATTGAAATTCCAGAACTTGCGCCGCGTTTGTTTAGTTTTAACTCACCGCATGGCGCCTGCCCGGTGTGTACCGGTTTGGGTAATCGTCTCGAAGTCGACCCTGAACTTATTGTGAACCCCAGCTTGACAATTGCAGAAGGCGCGATTCGTCCCTGGAACCGCATTCGTATTGACACCTGGTATATGAAGCAGGTGAGCGCCATGGCCGAAGCTAACGGGTTTTCGATCCAGATTCCTGTAAAAGATTTGACCGAAGACCAGCTGCAAAAAGTGCTGTACGGCACGGACAGCCAAAAATACCGTGTGGCTTTAAGCGGCGGCCGCAGCTTTGAAACAACGTTTGAAGGCGTGATTCCAAACTTGGAACGACGTCACCGTGAGACCGAAAGCGACTTTATCCGCCGCGACATTGAACGCTTTATGCGCCAACGCGCCTGCAACAAATGTAAAGGCCAGCGCCTGAAACCCGAAGCTTTGGCAGTCACCGTGCACAACTTGAACATTATGGATATTTGTGGTTTGAGCGTCGGCGATGCCCTGCAATTATTTGCAAATACCCTAAAGTTGACCGAACAGGAAGAATTTATTGCTAAGCAAATTTTACGCGAAGTGAAAGCCCGGCTGACCTTTTTGGACGACGTTGGCCTGGGCTACATTGAACTCGCCCGAGCAGCAAATACTTTGAGCGGTGGCGAAGCGCAGCGTATTCGCTTGGCAACGCAAATTGGCTCTGGCCTGCAAGGTGTATTATATGTGCTCGACGAGCCCAGCATTGGTTTGCACCAAAAAGATAACGACCGGCTTATTGCTACATTGCAGCACCTGCGTAATCTGGGCAACACGGTTATTGTGGTGGAACACGACGAAGATACAATCCGCGCAGCCGACCATTTGATTGATATTGGCCCTGGCGCCGGTGTGCACGGCGGTAAAATTGTGGCGCAGGGCACACCCGCTGAAGTCGCCGCTGACTCAAACAGCGTGACTGGTCGCTACCTGAGTGGTGCCGACAAAATTGACGTGCCAAAAAAACGCCGCAAAGGTAACGGCAAAAAACTTGTTGTACGTGGTGCGCGTGAACACAACCTCAAAAACATCGATGTTGCGATTCCGCTTGGCGAAATGGTGGTGGTGAGCGGCGTGTCGGGTTCGGGTAAATCTACATTAGTAAACGACATTTTAGCCAAAGAACTGGCCCACCGCTTGCACCGCGCAAGCACCGCACCCGGCAAGCACGACGCAATTGACGGTATTGAAGCACTCGATAAAGTGATTGTGATTGATCAATCGCCAATTGGCCGCACACCGCGCAGTAATCCGGCAACATACACCGGCGTGTTCACGCCAATCCGCGAACTGTTTGCCAGTACGCCCGAAGCCAACATTCGTGGCTACAAAGCTGGACGCTTTAGCTTTAACGTAAAAGGCGGACGCTGCGAAAACTGCCAAGGCGACGGCGTGATTAAAATTGAAATGCACTTTTTGCCGGATGTGTATGTGACATGCGAAGTGTGCAAAGGGCAGCGCTACAACCGCGAGGCGCTCGAAATCCACTACAAAGGCAAAACTATTGCTGATGTACTGGAAATGACTGTTGAGCAGGCCGTGACGTTCTTTGAGAACATTCCGAGCATTGCCCGCAAGATGCAAACACTGAACGAAGTCGGTTTGGGGTACATAAAGTTGGGTCAGCCAGCAACCACATTAAGTGGCGGTGAAGCCCAACGTATTAAACTTGCAAGCGAACTGAGCCGTCGCGCAACCGGCCGCACACTGTACATTTTGGACGAACCAACAACTGGTTTGCACAGCGCCGACGTAAAGAAGCTGCTGCATGTGCTGCAAGCGCTGGTTGAAACCGGCAATAGTATGGTAATTATTGAACACAACTTGGACGTAATCAAAAATGCCGATCATCTTATTGATATGGGCCCGCTTGGCGGCGATAACGGTGGTACCGTGGTTGCGCAAGGAACGCCAGAGCAGATTGCTGCTCATGCAGCGTCGTTTACTGGGCAATATTTACAGAAAATGTTGTAAGAGCGGCTTGGCTGCATACAGTGTTATTGCGGTAATAATGAGCAGGGCAATGAGCTCTGCTCATGTTAGAGTGTACCGGGCTCAACATCGACGCTTAGGCGCTTGTCGTGCGTGGCGGCTCGCTTGCTATGGTAGCGTGACAGCAGGCTCATAACTTTGTTTAGGTGGAATTTGCCGCCAGAGTCCAGCCATTCAAATTGTTCAAAGCGCAGGAGGTCAACCTCTTTTTGTGCGAGTTCAGCGGTTCTACCATCGAGCTCACTTGTGAAAATAAAATCAATGATAGTGACTGGGTCTTGGCCACGGGCGCGCGGCTTAACTTTGCAGGCGACTTCGAAAAATTTGAGATTGACAATGTGGTACCCGGTGTTTTGCAGAACAAGTTTTTGGACGAGCTGCTTAATATCGACGCCCGCCTGGAGTTCACCGCCTGGTAAATCCCAGGTTGGCTTACCCTCTTTGTCTTTGCCGCCCATAAGAATATAGGATGTTTCGGTTGCTGCGATTGCACGGACGTAGAATTTGATCACTATCTTTCCTTCGATTTTTATAGTATAAAAGTTGTGTAAGTGTTGCGCATATGTGCAACGACTACCCATGTTATATGTAACGTTCCCCGAGACTGCAATATTGATTTTTTAGGGAACGATTGGTTAGATAGTAAAAGTTTAAAAGTAATAGAGGTCATATGACCGTGAAGAATGTATAGAAAATGTTAGTTTATTTTTCGGGGAGTGCGCGGGAGATGGCGCAGGACATAGCAATATATAGGACTGTGATTGCTGCGATTCAGGAATTCGGAGGGATTACTGCTAACAATTGGATTGAAACAGCCGACATGATGGGGAAATTCCCTGATGACGAGCTTTGGTGGCAAGGTATATGCGAGGACGCACAGGAGGCGATAATTGATGTCGACGCAGTGATAGTTGAGTCCTCGGGCGTAAGCACGCTTGGCGTGGGGTATGAGCTGGCTCAAGCGCTTACACTCAAGAGGCCAGTACTCGCATTGGTTAAAGATGGGGACGCAAATGCCTATGTGCGAGGTATTAATCATCCGAGTCTTCAAGTCGTTTTGTATACGCCAGAAAATATTGCGAAAATTGTGGGCAAGTTTCTTCACGAAGTGAGTAATGAGTAATGAAGATATATTTTTCGGCAAATCACAGGTATTTAGAGCGTGACTTAGCGCTGTATCGTGAAATTATAGGAGTCATTCAGCGCGAAGGACATGTGCTTGTTAATAATTGGGTGGAAACGGCGAATAATAGGTGGCCACAGGAAATGCAATACTATGATTGGGCCTCCGTCTGCATTGCTGCGAGGGGCGGCATTGATGATGCTGACGTGTTACTGGCTGAGGCTAGTGGTGAGACAGGTTTTGGTGTCGGCTTTGAAACCGCATACGCGCTAAGTAAGGGTAAAAAGATTGGGATTCTGATTCGGAAAACCGAGATGGACAATTCTTATACAAGCGGCTTGGATCGCAAGGAGATTTATGTCTGTGGGTATGAACGCACGGTCCTCGCTGATGTATTGAGAGAGACGCTCGTATTGCTGGAGACGAGGCTGTGATTGTGCATCTTACTTCTTCGAGAGCTAACGTCGTTGAGAATATTGAAACTTTGCGCGAGATAGTCGGTCTCATCAACGAGAGCGGTCACGTTCTTGCTCGTGATTGGATAGAACCCTACTATCATGTTGCCGTCAAAAATGCAGCCAAAGATGTAGATCCTGCACAGGTCTACAAGTTAAATGTTGATGCAATCGAGCGTGCCGACGTAATGATAATTGAAGCATCATTTAAAAGTTTTGGCTCTGGCTTTCAAGTGGCTACGGCGATGAGTAAGAAAAAGCCTACGCTCATGCTAATCAAGGATGACGCCAAGAACGAAAGCATATTTTCGCAAGGCTTGAACGATCCGCTCGTGCAGCGGCATGCGTATAATGCCCATAATTTAAAGAGCTTAGTAATAAATTTTTTAGAAGAAAATAACATAAATAGTAAAGATTTACGTTTCAACTTTGTGATAGATCGACAACTTTACAACTATATACGATGGAAATCGTTTAAATCTAGAAAAACAAAGGCTGAGATCGTGCGTGAGTTACTCTTGAAAGACATGGATGAGGTTTAACGAGCATCTTCAGTCAGTGAGACTACGAAGATGTAGTCGGATGTAGGAGTGTAAAATAGTTTTTTGATGGCGTGTCAGAAGGTAATTAACCGGGCTGCTTTGAATTGAAGCAAGTAGACCAGTACTATCAACCGAATCAAGAACTTCAATATTCGCAATATATATTTTGTTTAAGCGATTTGTTATGCACTCGCGTACGAAAGGTAGGCAGCCATGTGCAAATTTAGGAACTGACGAGAATATGATTGGCTTGCCGAGTTCCATCGCATAGAGTAACTTTAATCCTTTGCTATACGTCAATGGGGTGTCTCTATTAAGGACATATTTTACTGTTGATAATTTTTCATAATCAAAAATTTCTTGCTCGTAGGTGGGAGAATTCGACGATTGCCGCCCGAGCAAATAAATTGATGAAAGGATGTTTTTCTCTGATATACGCATATTATACACATATAGATTAAAACGATATCAGGGAAATGTAAATAGGGTTATTTTTTCAAAGTAAGGTGAGTCCACGTATGAGTCTTTAAATCACCCGGTGCATTCATTTTTTTGTACATGATTTTGAATCCGGCCTGTGTAACGATCTCAATGATAGCTTGAGGCTGCCAAAAGTTTATATATCTCTTATGTCTGAGCTTTTCATCTGTCCAGAGAGAGCCGATACCTTGCTTAACACTAAACGCAAAAATTCCATTTGCCGGTAATGCGTTATAAATTTTATGAATTACAAGACCTGTTTCTTTTTTGGTAAAATGCGGTAAAACCGCGTTAGCAAAGATCATGGAATATCCGTTCGGCAGAGCGTCTTTTATAAGGTTTAATTCCAAAGTTCTAACAGGGAGCTGACGTAAGTGCTGCAAAAAACCAGCTGAAGCATCGCTACAAGTAATCTTATGACCTTTCGATTTAATGTAAAGAGCATCGCGACCCGAGCCGCTGCCAATTTCTAAAATATGTCCTTTTTTATCACTAAGTCCTAGACTCAAATTTATCCATCTTAAGAGAAATTCATGAGATTTGTCATATGTGGCAGGAGTGTGTTTAAGATAGCTCTCAATGTCGTAATCGTAAGCGCGGAGGGTAATTTCGTTTGAGCTAATTTTGTTTTTAGCCATAATTAATACACTTTTGTTTATTATCATTCTAGACTACTTGAAAAACAGTTATCAATTATACTGCAAATAATATACATGGCAAATATGTCAATTTAATGATATATTTGCTTAGTAGTAATCATATGTAAGCGGGTCAGAAAATGAAAGTCCATTTAATAACATCGCGTCCTACTTTAGAGAATGATATTAATACGCTACGCGATATCATGAAGATGATTCATGATGAGGGCCACTCACTTGCTGTCGATTGGATTGAAGAAGCGTACGAAAGAAATCAGGGCGGTCGGACTCCCGACTGGAGTAAGCTATACAAGGAAAACCTTGAAGTTATTGCAAAAGCTGACGTAATCATCGCAGAAACAAGCTACGAAAACTTTGGCGTGGGCTACCAGGTTGCAGTTGCGGTTCAGCAGAAGAAACCAGTATTAATGATTCGCCATGAAACTGCCGATAAAAACGCCTTTGCAACTGGTGTCGAAGACGGCTGGGTGAAGCGCAAAGAGTATACTGAAGCTAATCTGGGAGGCATACTCGAGCAGTTCCTCAGGGATAACGACATCCAAGCCAAAGATATGCGTTTTAACTTCTTTATTGACCGCCCAATCTATAACTATTTGCGTTGGGCTGCTTACAAAACCGGCAAAACTAAGGCAGAGATTTTGCGTGAATTGGTTGCTCGCGAAATTGACAAAAACAACTAGTTTAAGGTCCGGACTTCCTAAACCCCAACCGCCGCATAACCATCCTCCGGCTTTTTGGGTCCCGCACAATGTGCAGCAATGGCGACACAAGGCTCACCAGCACGGCGACTACAATAACTGGCACCACAAGTGCTTCTACGTTAATCCCGTTTGCTTCCAGGAATGCGCCACCAAAGTAACCCAGGTAGGTGATGCCTACAGTCCATAGCAGGCCGCCAACAAGGTTGTAGAACATGAAGCGTTTGTAGCCCATATTGCCCACGCCCGCTACAATCGGCGCAAAGGTGCGCACGACCGGAGTAAAACGTGCGATTACAAGGGTAATTGGGCCAAACTTTTCATAAAATTTCTCGGCTCGTTGCAGGTTTTCTTTATGGAACAAAATTGTTTCTTCTTTTTTAAAGATGCGCGGCCCGACTTTTTTACCAAACCAGTAGCCCACGTTGTCGCCCGCCACGGCGGCAACAAACAAAATCGCTACCATAAGGTGGATGTTTACGCCCAAAACACCTTCATGCGTTAAAAAACCGGCCGTAAACAGCAGGGTGTCGCCGGGCAAAAAGAATCCAATAAGCAGCCCGGATTCGGCAAAAATAATGGCGGCAATACCAAAGACGCCAATGGCGCGAATAACCTCTTCGAGTTCTAGTCCAAATAGCATGAACCTATTCTACCACGGGCTGCCTTGCCAGATTTGCTATAATGAGTACGCACATACAGTTTTGGTGGATATAAGGAGCAAATATGGGTGATAAAGTTGTATTGACCGTTGAAGAACGCAACATTTTAGGTAAAAAAGTAAAGCAGCTGCGCAAACAAGGTTTTGTGCCGGCAATTGTGTACGGTGGTGATATGCAAGCAACGGCGGTACAAGCCGATGCCGCGGCAGCCACAAAGGTGTGGAAAACCGCTGGCAAGCACCAGCCGGTAGAAATTACGCTCAGCGGCAAAAAGCAGCTAACCATGATTAAGTCGGCCGACCTGGAGCCAACAAAGCGCAGTTTGCGCCATTTAAGCCTACATGTGGTTAAGGGTAACGAAAAAGTAGAGACTGAGGTTGCGATCCACGTTAAAGGCAGTGGTGAAACCCCAGCAGAGAAAGCTGGCTTGGTGGTGCTGACTACTATTGAAAGCGTACAAATTAGCGCGCTTCCTAAAAATTTGCCTGACGCCGTAGAAGTGCCCGGCGAAAAGTTGGTAGAAGCTGGCCATCACCTAACGGTTGCAGATATTTTACCAATCGACGGCGTGACGATACTGTCTGACCCCGAGCAGATTGTGGTTACCGTATATGAACCAGGTGCCCTTGCAGCTGCCAACGAAGCTGCTGGCGGTGCCGCCACCGACGTTGCAGACGTAGAAGCCGAAAAGGGCGCCGAAGCAACACCTGCCGAAGCAGAAGAATCTGGCGATAAAAAGCCAGAAGAAAAGAAGTAGCAGTTTTACGCAGAAAGAGGCGACCTGTGTGGGTCGCCTCTTTTATCTTCGCCGTTGCCTTTCGTGAGAAGATGTTTCTTGTTGGTAATGTTTTCTATACTATTAAGGTGGGCATCCGCCTGTAAGTTATTATTCCTCCATAAACCCACCCGATTGATGCGCCCACAAATCTGCGTACACGCCCTCCTGTTTGAGCAGGTCAGCGTGCGAGCCCTTTTCTAAGATCTTACCGCTGGCGAGCACCACAATTTCGTCCATGCGCTGAATGGTGCTTAAGCGGTGCGCAATCACAATTGCGGTGCGGCCTTTCATGAGTTCCCATAATGCGGCCTGAATCAGCCGTTCACTTTCGCTGTCCAGCGCACTTGTGGCTTCGTCGAGCACCAAGATTGGCGCATCTTTAAGGATTGCCCGCGCAATGGCAATGCGCTGGCGTTGGCCGCCGCTCAACTTAACGCCGCGTTCGCCAACTTCGGTTTCGTAGCCTTTTGGCAGCTTTTCAATAAACTCGGCAGCGTGGGCTTTGCGGGCAGCTTGGCGAATTTCTTCGTCGGTCGCGCCCGGTTTACCGTAGGCAATATTTTCGCGCAGGCTGCGGTGGAACAACAGCGGTTCTTGCGGCACGTAAGCAATATTGCGGCGCAGGTCATCTTGGCTAATGGTGCGAATGTCTTGGCCGTCAATGGTAATGCTACCGCCATTAATATCGGCAAAGCGTAGCAGCAAACGGGTCAGCGTGGTTTTGCCGGAACCAGAATGCCCGACTAACCCAATTTTTTTACCAGCGGCAATATGCAAGTCGAGGCCAGTAAACAATGTAGCATCGTTGGTATCGGCATGTGAGAATGTCATGTTACTAAAGCTAATCGCGCCTTTAGTAATGCGCAGCGGTTTTGGCTTTGGTATGTCTTTTACGGATGGTTCGCGGTGTAGAATCTCTACCATTGCCTTTGCGTCGCCCAGCGCGCGGTTGTAGTTACGCAGCGTGTGCTGGCTGAATTCCCACAGGCGCTGTCCAATGTTGTTGGCGTAGGAAACCACAAGGAACACGACCGACACGTCGGCCTTAAATACCACCACGCTCACCACGCCCAGCACCAGAGAAGAGATACCCAACACTGACGTTACCGATGCAAAATACATCTGTTGCGTTAAGCTTGCACCCATAACGCGGCGTTCGGCATTTTGCCATTTTTGCACGCTGTCCATAAAGCGTTTTTGTTCGGGTTTGCCGCCCGAAAAACTTTTAACCGCAGCAATGTTGGTAATCGCGTCGGCCAGCACGCCGGTTACTTTGTTGCTTTCATCGGCTTCAATGGTATTAAGTTCGCGTACTTTACGGCTCACGAACGTTGAGGTTGTAATAAAGAACGCCACCAACACAAGCATGGCAATCACAAAAATAGGTGCACGCGGCCATAAAATAATTGAGCTTAAGCACAGCGCAATACCAAGCGTGTACATTTCAAACACGGTGGTGTCGGCAGCCGTTGTGTAGGCACCAGTCAGCTTGTTGGTCTGCGGCACCAACGAACCGCCAAAGTTGTTGGCATGAAAGTTTGAGTCGAGAGCCATAAGGTGGCCGAACACGCGACTATATACGTCGCGTTGTACGCGGATTTCGAGCTGCCAAATAAACCAAATAACGACCCGCCAGGCGAATACAGCGCCGGCAATAGAAAGTGCTGCGTACCACACAAGGTCGCCTCCAAAGCTTGCCCACCAGTCGTTTGGGTTGTAATTACCGCTTGCCAGGCGTTCTAAAATACCGGCTACAATAAGCGGCGGCAAAAATTGGTGAATAAGCACCGTAATTGGTGTGCTAATAAATAGGCCAACAATGTAGCCAGGGTAGCGTTTGGCGTGCTGCCAGAATAGTTTCAGGGTTTCTTTTGTCGCATTCATATTCATTCTTCCAGGAAGCCGCCCGATTGCCGCTTCCAAAGACCGGCGTATATGCCGTCTGTTTTAAGCAGTTCGGTGTGCGAGCCTTGTTCAAGCACTTTGCCGTCATCGAGCACGACAATACGGTCCATATTTTGAATTGTGCTCAAGCGGTGCGCAATTACAATTGTGGTGCGGCCTTTCATTAGTTGTTGTAAGGCATCTTGGATCAACCGTTCGCTCTCGCTGTCCAGCGCACTGGTGGCTTCGTCCAAAACCAAAATTGGTGCGTTTTTAAGGATTGCCCGGGCAATGGCGATGCGTTGGCGTTGGCCGCCACTTAGTTTGACGCCGCGTTCACCAACCATTGTGCCGTAGCCTTTTGGCAGCGTTTGTATAAACTCGTGCGCGTGCGCCAGTTTCGCGGCTTTGTACACATCGGCGTCGGTGGCTGCGGGCATGCCGTAGGCAATATTTTCGCGCAGACTGCGGTGGAACAAAATTGGTTCCTGCGGCACATATGCAATTTTTGCCCGTAGATCAGCTTGTTTAATGTGGGCAATGTTTTGTCCGTCGATTTCTATTTTGCCACGGTCAATGTCTACAAAGCGCAGCAGCAGGCGCGTCAAACTTGTTTTGCCAGAGCCGGATTTGCCAACCAGCCCGATTTTTTCGCCGTGGTTTACGTGTAAATTAAAGTTATGGAACAATGCACCGTTACTGCCATCGTGCGTAAACGTAACATCGGTAAAAGCTATCGCTCCCTTTTTAACCGTGAATGGCTGCGGGTCACGCGGATCGCGGATTTCAAGCTCTTCACCTAAAATTTCGGTCATTTCGGCGGCGTCGCTGAGTGCTTGTTCGACGTTGCGCGTTAAGCCGCTCAGTCCCCACAATTGGCTCATCAGCTGTGTTACATACACCTGTACCAACAGTAACGTGCCGATTGCTACGGCGTTTTCCATTGTCGAACTCACCAAAAGGGCGAGCACGCTAAGCTGTAGGATGGCCATCATCATACCAAAATAAAAGTCATTTTTGGTGCCACGGATCCATGCGGCATATTTTTTGTTGGCACGGTCGTGTGCTTTAAAATGATGCAAGTCAATTTCGGTGTCTTCGCGGGCAAAAGCTTTAATGGCGCTCACATTACCGATTGCGTCGGCGAGGTGCGCGGTCATTACGCTATCGGCCTGGGCGGCAAGGCGCGATAGGTGCATGCGCCGGCGAGTTAGAAGTATATTGAGCCACACAAAGGAGATGGTCCACACAGTCATCGCCAGCGCAACCCACGGCAAGAACCATGCAACTACGGCGATTGCGACCAGGCTAATAACCGACATCATGACAATGTTAATAACGAGTGTGTCAGTCAGAGCAATGTATGAACCGGTGAACTTGCTTGTTTGGCTAACGAGTGAGCCGCTAAAATTATTGGCGTGGAAGCTGAGGCTCTGGTTAACAAGGAGGTTAAAAATGCGCATTTGCAGTTCGGGGCGCACTTTTGTTTCTAACTTAGAAAGCAGGTACAGCGCGCCGTCATTACAAATTTGCGCCGCTACTGCGATTACAGCGAACAAGCCTAAATGGGGAGCGAAAACCGGCCAGTAACCGGTGGTGCCGGCGGCGTGTGTAGCAATAAGCACGTTAATAACATGCGCGGCAATCAGCGGCAAAACGATTTTCTGCAACACCATACCCGCAACAAAACCGGCAATTGTACCGTAAAACAATCCAGGGTGTGCGCTGTTCGCCCGCCAAAAAATAGACAGGCTTTTTTTTGAAGTACCCATAAATATCTCCTCAAGGGAATTCTAATATATATTAAAGTGTTTGTTTTTGTGGCCTTTTATACGCACCTACTCCACGTAAGCCGCGAACAGCGGACTGGCTCGTCCAGTCGTATTACGTACAGTTTACCTGACTATGCTTAAGGAGTGCAACAATTTTGTGGTATACTACAATGCTGATATATGCAAAAGATTCTCTTGTATTACAAATTCATGCCGCTTGCCGACCCGCAGGCAGTCATGCTTTGGCAAAAAACGCTGTGCGAAAGTCTTAATTTACGCGGGCGAATTTTGTTGAGCGAACACGGCATTAACGGCACGGTTGGTGGCGACCTCGACGATTTAAAAGCCTACACCAAAGCCACAAAAGCCTATTTTAAAGGCATTGCATTTAAGTGGTCAGATGGCTCACGCGAAGATTTTCCGCGCCTCAGCGTAAAAGTCCGCGACGAAATTGTAACCTTTGGCGCACCCGGTGAAGTAAAAGTCGGCGAAAAAGGCATTATTGGCGGTGGTAAACATTTAAGCCCGCAGCAAGTCCACGACTTAGTAAAAGAACGAGGCGATGACGTAATATTTTTTGACGGCCGCAACGCCTACGAAGCCGAAGTAGGCAAATTTAAGAATGCTGTGGTGCCCGACACGCGCACCACGCGCGACTTTTTACATGACCTCGAAAGCGACAAATACAAAGACATCAAAAATAAGCCAGTGGTTACCTACTGCACGGGCGGCGTTCGTTGTGAAGTGCTTAGCGTACTCATGAAAAACCGCGGTTTTACGGAGGTATACCAAATTGATGGCGGCATTGTAAAATACGGTCAAACATTTAAAGACGACGGCTTATGGGAAGGCAAATTATACGTGTTTGACCGTCGGTTGGTGGCGCAGTTCAGTGACAAGGCAAAAGACATTGGCCACTGTATTCACTGCGACGCCAAAACAAGCAATTTTATAAACTGCGCCGATGTAAGTTGTAATAATTTAGTATTGGTCTGCACAGATTGTACGCAAAAAACAACGGTGTGCTCGACGGAATGCGCTGCACCAGTTGCAGCAAAATAGAATAACGCTTGGACAAACCGGGCATCGTGCCCAAAAATTAACTGCTTGGTCATTATATAAAAAACACCTGTAATGGTGTATAGGGGCGAACCCGGTGTGCGAGCGGTAGGGTGCGCGCACACCGGGTTCACGTTCATTCCGTGACCGGCACCAGGGGTAGGAGTGAGGGAACGACTGGCAGGTCAATAGGGCTGCCCGCGCCGGGATCGTCGCCATCTTCACTCTCACCAGGGTCCGGCTCCTCGCCAGGTGGTGTGGACGGGCCGGTGGTTACTGGCGGATCGGGGATGCTTGGGCTTGGAGTTGCGGTTGGCGGGGCCGAACTGGCCGGCACCGATGCTGAAGGGGTGGTTGCAGCACTTGGCGGCGGCGAGCCGGACGCCCGCCTTCGAGGCTTGTTGGGCTTTGTGGCCGTGGCTGTTGGGCTTGGGCGGGCCGAACCCATGTCCGGCGTGCCGAAGCCCGAACGGACAACGGGCGTGGATGCTGGCTTGGCGGTGCTGCCGAACGGCATGGGGAGGATTCCCCATGTGAATACGTTGGCAACAGCCAGAACGCCAGCGACACACCAAAGTGCGATCACTGCAATCTTGAGCCGGCCGCCTAGCGCCTCCGCGCGGCTGGCAATGGACTTTTTCAAACTACAACTCCCAAAATCAGGGGTGAACGTTCCATACTATTATAAAATTATTATGCTAAAAAAGCAATGCTTTGTGGTTCATTTCAGGTACAATATAAAAGTATGAACACAAAGTTAGCCGAAAAATTAAAGACGCTTCCCGCCGTGCCTGGCGTGTATTTTCATAAAAATGCCAAGGGCGACATTATTTACGTAGGCAAAGCGGCAATTTTGCGTAACCGCGTGCGGCAATACTTCCAAGACAGCCGCGTACGCGACGCTAAAACCGATGTGCTCGTGGGTGAAATCGCCGATACTGATTGGATTGTGGTTGAGTCTGAAGTCGATGCGCTCTTTTTAGAAAGTGAAATGATTAAGCGCTATAAACCGCGCTACAATATTTTGCTCATGGACGACAAATCGCAGTCGTTTATTCGGATTCCCATGAATGACCCGTATCCGTCGATTACGTTTACGCGCCAGCCTTTGGATGACGGCGCCGAATATTACGGCCCGTATTACAACGCTTTTGCTGTTAAAAAAGCGCTGCGGTATTTGCGCAAAGTGTTCCCGTATTCTACGCACACGGTTATGCCGCAGCGGGTGTGTTTGCAGTATCACTTGGGGTTGTGCCCGGGTGTTGAGGAGCAAAAAATAAGTTCGGTTGATTATAAAAAAACGCTTCGCAAATTAATTATGTATTTAAAGGGCGAACGTGTGCTGCTTATACGGCAGCTCGAAGCCGAGATGAACGCGGCCGCAAAACACCAGGAATTTGAACTTGCCGCTCGCCGCCGGAACCAAATTAATAATCTGCGCGCGTTGCAAAAACAAATTTTGTTTAGTGACCGCGAATTTATGGACATTAGTAAAGACCAGGCGCTCAGCGGGTTGAGTGCGCTGCTTGGTTTGCCCGTGCCGCGCCGCATTGAGGGTTACGATATTAGCCACATGAGCGGCACGAATAACGTGGCGAGCATGGTGGTTGCTACAAACGGCTTGGCCGACAAAGCCGAATACCGTAAGTTTAAACTGCGGATTCCTGGCAATAACGACTTTGCGCATATGAACGAAGTTATTTTGCGGCGTTTTAGCGGCACACATTTAGATTGGCCAAAGCCAGATTTGTTGTTAATTGACGGAGGCAAGGGCCAGCTTGGTGCGGCGCTTGCTGCGCTGGAAGAGCGCGGGGTAAAAATTCCGGCAGTTGGTTTGGCAAAACGGCTCGAAGAAATCGTGATTCACAAAACCCGCAGCGGCGTGACGCTGAACCCGGGCGCATACCCAGACGCATATATTACTGAAAACGACGATTTTTACGTGGTACTTTTGCCTAAAGATGCGCACATTGTAAAGTTGGTGCAGCGTATTCGCGATGAATCGCACCGATTTGCGGTGAGTTACCACACGGTGCTCAAACGCAAAGGGCAAGTTGCCAGTCAGCTTGAAGGAATAACGGGGGTCGGGCCAGCCACACGCAAGAAGTTAATTCAGTCGTTTGGCAGTTTGCGGGGCGTAAAAAATGCCTCGCGCGCGCAAATTGTTGCAGTGATTGGCGAGGGTAAAACGAAGATTGTATGGCAGCATATTGCCGCGGCGCATGGTAAGAACGATGTGGGGGCCGAACCGGCCGGAGAGCAGGGTGAGAACCCCGTTCTTCCGGCCGGCCGGTAATCACCACAGCAACGAGGACTGCTGTGAGTATGCCGCCGGTGCTTTTACGCACAGGTGTCTCCTAAAATCGGGGATTGATCTAGTGTAGTATACAATAATTTTTGTAATTTGACAAAATATATGTAGTACGCTACTATTTGCACACGCCTTCGGGCGGCGTATTTGTTTTTCTCGTGTAATGAGGAAGGCAGCTACGTCGCCCGGATTAGCCGGGTAAACCCCTTAGGAGGGGGCATGTCGTTGTCGTTCGCACATGGTTTTGAGGCGCTTCGGCGCTTTGAACTCATTCGGCAGCATCTCGGCCACACCGCCATTCTTACGGATGGTGAGTTGGGCGAGTTGCAGGAGCTGGCTGGCAACACCCAGTTCTCCGATTCCGGGCCAGAGGCGGAGCAGTTCCTGGGCGTATACCAGAGATTGCTTGCTGGTGCCATGGGGCGCTGCTGGCACTCGAAACCCGAGCCGGTGCTGCCGAACGTCGAACCTGGGAAGGGGTTTGTGTATTACGGTACTTTGAACACCATCCTCAGGGTGAACGTCCGAGGTGCCGGATCGCTGGAGATGCAGCGGCCCGAGACGGCAATCGACCCGAAAGACGGCTTTCGGACGGCTTTGGCCGTCCTTGCTGGCTACCTGGCCGGTTGGGAACTCGAGTTCCCTGCGCCGAAAAACGTTATCGATCCTCGGATTTCGGCCTCCCCATACCTTGCCAAGCTGCTTGGCAGGGAGGATGCAAACCGCATGCTCGCCCTCTACATTCCCCACTGGGGGGCGTGGGGGATTGAACGGCGCCATGCTGAAATGGGGGAGGAGCTCCGACTGCTTCACGAGCAGCGGCGCCGGCTGCATGGCCGCACCTTGAACCGTCCGCCCATGTAGCCGATCGACGACGTACCACCGGCTGACGCCTGAGAGTGCAAGCTCTTGGGCGACACGTACATAGCCACAGCCTCGCCGTTTATAACTGAACGGTTGGGGCTGTGGCCTCAACCTAAGTTTTTAATAGTTGATGTTAAATGCTTAGGTTGCGCTTATTTCTTAAATAAACCATATCTGGCATACTAAAATGAATGAAATCAGACTTTTTTACCCGCAACCGCGCAGCATTTTGCGCGCAGCTCCCGGCAAACAGTTTTGTGGCGATCGCCGGTTTTACCAGTATGCAAGGCGCCAACGACCAAGCTGCGCCATTTGAGCAAGAGGCTAACTTTTGGTATTTAACAGGCATCGAAGAACCTGACTGGCGGTTGTTTTTAGACGTTGACGGTGGCCAAGAATGGCTCGTGTCGCCGCAACGTACTTTTGCACGGCAGATGTTCGATGGCAGCGTAACGCCCGAGCAGGCGATGGCTCGCAGCGGCGTAAAAAATATTATAAGCAAAAAAGAAGGCGCAGAAATTTTGAAGCGCCTGCTGGCCAGTAAAAAGCAGGTGCACACTGTAAAACCACTGCCGATGCGTTTGTATGGGCTGGTACCAAACCCGGCACCTGCGCGACTCGCCAGTCAGCTTAAAGGGTTAGAAGTTGTTGATGCGCGTCTTTTGCTTGCTCGCCAACGCGCCGTTAAGCAACCCGAAGAACTTGCCGAAATGCAAGGTGCGATTGACGCCACAATTGACGGCTTTAGGGCGGTGATGCCGCGACTCAAAAATTGTGGTACGGAATATGAAGTTGACGGCATTCTGACAGGCACGTTCCGTGGTAACGGCTTTACGCATGCCTTTGAACCAATTATAGCCAGCGGCAAAAACACCTGCGTACTGCACTATCCGCTGCCAAAAGATCTGCTCAAGCAAAATGACTGGTTGCTTATGGATGTTGGCGCCCGCCGCGACCGGTACGGTGCAGACATTACCCGTACGCTGCCAATCGGCAATCCAAGTGCCCGCCACACAGAAGTGTACGAAGCGGTTGAGCATATGCATAAATATGTGTTTGGCCTGCTGCAAGATGGTATAGACGCTAAAGAATACTTTGAAAAATCGTATACGTTTGTGGGTAAGGAGCTTAAAAAACTTGGGCTAATTACCACTATTAAACTCGATGCCACGTCGGTCTTTAAATTTATGCCGCACGCGGTAAGCCATGGGTTGGGTGTAGACACTCATGACCCGCTGGGCCGCCCCGAAAAACTCAAAGAAAATATGGTACTAACTGTTGAAGTTGGCGCGTATATTCCCAAAGAGGGAATTGGTGTGCGCCTGGAAGACGATGTGCGCATTACAAAAGACGGCGCCGTAAATATGAGTGGCAAGCTGCCAATTTCGCTTGCAGCCATTCGTAAAATGCTATAATAGGCGGAGTATGGGTCAACAGTTCATTTTCTTTCTAGTACGCTGGCTGTTTAACAGCTTGGGCTTATGGGTCGCTGCCCGTATTTTTAACGGCAACGGCATTATGTACGACGAATCTCAGGGCCTTGCACTTTTCTTAATGCTTGGCTTTGTGTTGTCTGTTATTAACGTGATTTTAAAGCCAATCATTGTTATTTTAAGTTTGCCTGCAATTTTGCTGACCCTTGGTTTGTTCACGCTTATTGTGAACGGCCTTATGGTATACCTTGCGGGGCAGCTGGTGCCAAACGTTGACATCAGTTTTTGGACCGCCGTGCTTGCCGGTATGATCGTAAGCCTGATAAACTACGTATTAACTAACCTGATCGACCTACAATCACGAGGTACTTATGAACGCTGATGTATTTGGCATTATCACTGTTGTTTCTGGCCTTCTTATGACGATCGCAATTTTGCTGCAAGCGCGTGGCGCGAGTCTTGGCGCTGGCTTTGGCAGTTCGGGCGAGTTGTTTACGACACGTCGTGGTGTGGATAAAAATCTGTTTGAAGCAACCATATTCCTGGCGGTGGTGTTTGTTGGCTCTTTGCTGACAGGCCTGCTCCTGACGTAGGGTATGAAACAACCCATAGAACAACTCGAAGAAATTCCAGCCGCACCAAAACGCTCATTGAGCGGGCGTTTGCGCCGCATTGAGCGAGTGAGTCTGCGCCACGCTCATAAATTTATTGTGCGCCGGTTTGTAAACTTGCGCGAAGTTCGTCGCCGCGCATTAGGCTGGCTGCTGCTGCTGGCTGTGCTGTGCGCGGGTACTGTGTGGCAGGCGAGTGTATCGTCGCAGGCATATACGGCGTCAGTTGCATCTGAAGGCGGTGTGTACACCGAAGGCGTGTTTGGTGCTATCGACACGGTAAGTCCGTTGTTTGCCGCAACACCAGCAGAACGTTCGGCGTCACGTTTGTTGTTCGCAAACCTTTTGACATACGATCAAAACAATGATCTTGTTGGCGAATTGGTGCAGAATTGGCAGATTGACCCTACTGGCAAGGTGTACACCATTAAGCTTAAAGCGAACGCCAAATGGCAAGATGGCGTGCCGGTCACTGCCGATGACGTCGTATTTACATTCAACCTTATTAAAGACGCCGATACGCGTTCGCCGCTGTACGCAAGCTGGCGTAATATTGGTGTAGAAAAAGTCGATGCTGTGACTGTGCGCTTTACGTTGCCAGTCAGTTACGCCGGATTTTTGAACTCGTTGGTTATGGGTATTCTACCGCACCACGTGCTTAAAGGTGTGCACCCAACCGAAATGCGCACCGATGGCTACAATCGCTCGCCAAAGGTAGCGAACGGGCCATTTCAGTTTCAGGATTTGACATCTGTTGATATTGATAAAAATCATTATTTAGTGCGCATGACCGCTAACCCAAGCTACGTGATGGGCAAGCCAAAATTGACCGGTTTCCAGCTGCATGCCTACAAAGACAGTGAAGACATGCCTGCTGCATTTACGTCGCAAGAAGTTGCTGGCCTGAACAACGCTAGCTTGAGTCAAATTGGTAGCCTCGGCAACAAGAGCGGCTACACGCGCATTGATGCGCCATTGTATAACGGTGTATATGCGTTTCTTAAAACAGATTCGCCATTCTTTACAGACCTAAGAGTCCGTCAGGCGTTGCAGTCGGCAACTGACCAAGAATCAGTGTTGAAATTGTTTAACAGCGAAGTCGAAGCCCTTCGCGGGCCGCTCTTGCCTGGTCAAATTGGCTATCGTACTGATGTCGGCCAGCCAGGCGTGAACCTTGAGCGAGCACGCCAATTGCTCGATGCTGCTGGTTGGACGCTTGGGCCAAACGGCAAACGCCAAAGGAGCGGTGAACCGCTTAAATTGCGCGTGGTCACGGTAAACAGTGGCAGCTACCCAACAGTTGCCGAGGAGGTCATGCGGCAGTGGGCGCAAATTGGCGTGGAGTTTGATTCACTGGTGGTAAAAGCCGAAGACGTGCAGCAAAATATTATTATTCCGCGTGCCTACGATGTGCTGATTTACGAAATTGCGATTGGCCGCGACTCAGATGTGTACGCATATTGGCATTCGTCGCAGGCGAGTTCGGTGGGGCTGAACCTGTCTAATTACAAGTCGCCAAAAGTTGACGATGAACTGGATAGCGCCCGCACCCGTCTTGATCCGGCACTGCGAGAAGCAAAATACCGCTTGTTTGTGCAGCAGTGGGTAAATGAAGTTCCGGCAATTGCCTTGTACCGTCCGGCGCTGGCGTATGTGCAAAATAAGAACGTTGAAACCTTTACAAAACGTGCACTTGTGGATGCAACTGACCGCTATTACAATGTGCGGTTTTGGGCGGCTGAACATGAACAGTTGCGACCGACTAGGTAATAAATAGGTAATTGAAAGAATGACCTGCACAGGTCATTCTGTTCGTAATCTAAGACTGCTCCACGCGATTCATGTCCAATGCACTCTTTCTCAAGGAAATAGGCTAAAAAGACTGATCATTATTACCAAGGATATCATTGAAATGCTGTAAGCCCTATTGTATAGTGAGTACACGATAAAACGCATACGGTACTGAATTGAACCAAGTGCGTTTTTTCTTTAGCCACATCACCAAAGCTTAAGACAAATGCAATCATTCGATAATGGCTTCGAGTATCACAATGGACAAATTGTAGTTGCCGAAGCTAGTCCTCCAAATGACTGTCGAGTTCGTCCATGGTCTTAACGAATGCTTTTTCGAGATCTACGCCAAGTTTATCGGCAAGAATAATGATTGACCACATGCAATCACTCAGTTCATGGCCAATGGCATTGTCCAAGTCATCGACTCGACGAACGCCTTCACTGGCTTGGACAAGCTTGGCTAGATCGCCTATGTCTTTCATGAAACCAAGTGTTAGTTCCTCGGTAGTCCATTCGCGGCCATATCGTTCTTTTTCAAACTCGGCGTACTTTTTTCTAATTTCGAGAGCGCGTTGGGTAAGTTGTTTGAATTCCATGCTTTATAGCATATCAAATATCAATTGCAGCGAGAGAGACCTGGAACCAAACAACAGATACAAAACAAAAAGACGTTGGCGAGCCAGTCGTCTTCTTATCTGTAATAAATTCATGGTGCCGCGCAGTTGACGCACTTCTAACAAAATCTATAGAGCTGCATGACGATTATAGACTCAAGGATTTAGCAGAAGAATTTGAGCTTTCGGGGAATTTGTTGAGTGGCTGAACGGGGTTGGGGTACGCCCGGAAAGGGGCTTCTCTCTATACTATAGAATATGTGAATGAATATTTAGGCTCTTCACATAAACGAGGATGAAAAATATTCCAACTATGTGATTTCAGGCAAATATTAGAAACTGTTCATGACGACACAAAACTAGATAGGTTGATTATTTACTAATCGCATTCAAAACTACCGCATCAACGTAGTAGGTCATAAATAAGCTGGCCTAAGCGATGGCTCCCAGCAATGAGAAGACCTATAAAAATAAGTGCGATTGAAATAAAGGTAAGAGTCAAGTTAGTAAACGCTATTACTCCGGACACTATCAGAAGCAGCACTCCAACAATAGCTAATGCAGTTCCCGCCAGCATACGCAGGTGCTGTAATTTGGTTATTTCGGTATTAACTTTCATAATCTCATTCTATATTACAGCGATTAAATGGTCTACCGGGCAGCGCACGCCACCCGGTAGACACCCCTTCTCAACAACGGTAGCCGAACATCCCCTGACTCTCCCAGGGTACAGCGCTCAGATTGAAGCCGACGCACTTGCCCTGATTGGCGTACTGGATTGCGAACCCGCGGTGTGCCATCGCAGCGATGTACCACACCGAACCGAGCAGCCCGACGTTCGGCTGCGGAATGACACCGTGATACGCATATGCGTTTGTCTCCGACTTTGTCAGGTATACTGTGCAGCGCGGCCAGCCGCAATACACGGATGCAGCGCTGGCTGGCGACGCCGGAACGAGGATAGCCGCAGTGATCGCAGCAACCACGAACAAACCGACAATCCTACGCCGTATCTGCGATCTGGACATACGTTGGGCCACTTCTTGAGCCTTTCGCTTGTTGAGATGACTAGATTTCAGCTAGTCACAAGGCAAGGGCGGCCTTGTGCAAAGATACTAACGGAGGTTGCCTCGTGAATCAATACTTTATTAAAACTCAGAAGTGCTTTTTGCAACATACATGAAAACACTCTACTTGACGTAAAGTGCTTTCATGGTGCAGTATAAAGGACGATTATAGAACTTTGATTGATCTCGAAGATGTTAATGTTGTAAATTTGTATACTAACATTGAGGAGGCAGACGATAACGCGGCGAAGTAATCAGTAAGATGCTAAGTGAATACTTACTTTAATTGAGAGCAAGGAAATTGCTAGAGCTACCCTTGCAATATACGTACGTAGTCAGAACGAGCGTACAACACACGCACCACATAGATGGCATTTCTGTCATAGCGATACACGACCAGATAGTTGTCAACGATTAGATAGCGGTAGTTTTCTAGGCGAGTATCTATTGCTATCATTGACGCTCCCAGCTCAGGGAAGTCGGTTAGCTGTTGCATACGTTGCAGTATTTTTTGCACTATGTTTTGTGCAGCTATGGGATTAGCGAGGTCGTTTTTAATATACAAGAATAGCTTTTTGATGTCATGCTCTGCCGCAGGCAGCAGACGTAGCTTCATAGCGACACGCCTAGTTTTTGTGCGATGTCAGTAATAGACGTGGTAGCATCAGAGGCTGTGCGTTCTCCTTTCTCAATTTCGCGTACAAGTGTCTCTACGGTCGCTTCTCGATCATAGTCATCAATTTTCGAAATGACATACGTGCCGCGACCATTGCGCGTCAGATACACGGGTTTACTAATGTCTACTTGATCTAGTACTACGGTGTAATTCCGTAAATCAGAGATTGGCAGGATTGTCGGCATATTAATTCTCCTTATTCTTAAGTATATGTTAATTGTAGTTCTATTCGCTCGTTAATACAACAGCGTAACATATGAACCGCACTCCAAAGTGTCAAGTAGTTATGGAGGTGGATACATGGCACGATGTCGCGTTGCACGTGGCATACTCGCCATACAGATATACGTTGGATGTATCATCTTATTAACAACTCTTGCCGGTTATATAAGTTTGGTTCGTCCTTTAGGCCCTCAGAATAACCAAACAAAAACTTCTCATTTTACGGAGGAGTTTTTTTAGATTTCTTGAAATCGTACTCTTAGTGTGGGCGAGAGGACTTGACGGTGTCTGCGCTTCAGACTGCCGCTGGCAATCTTCTTATTATTCTTCAAGTTCTCTATGGTGCGCCATAGCAGACGTTAAGATAACTTTGCCAGACGATGAAAACACAGACGAAATCCGCGCATTGCAGATGATAGCGCCCCTAAACCGCCTTAGAATGGACACCTTTGTTAAGCTCTTCAACTAGCTCAGCTACTTCTTTCGTGCCCGGCATGTGCCAGCCTTCCTTTTCAGCTATAGCATGTAGGCCATCCGTACAGTTTAAGCATATTGGGTACTCTACAGCTCGGAGCATTTCTATGTCGCCTTCAGAATCTCCAAATGCAAACGAGCCTTTTGCGCCATGCCCATGCATGAGATGTTTTATGGCGTCGTGTTTTTCATGACGCGATGCTAGATAGCCCTTAACCCTACCCGTAAACTTTCCTTCTTGTAGCTCGTATTCTGTACAATAGTAGGATTTCACTTCAAAAAGCTCGGCGACAGCTTTTGCTACAAATTGGGGCTCGCCGGTTACTAGCGCAATATCATGAGAGTTTCGCAGCTCTTTAATGGTCAACTTAACGTAGGGGAAGAATTTGTCAGAACTTCTGTAAAATTGTTTTGTTGACTCAAAAACAGGATCATATTCCTTGCCTTCTAGGCCCGCTGCATAGATATCAAGTAATTCGACAATTGTCGTCTCATAGTCTTGGAGCTTAGACTTGTACTTCTGCATACTTGCTTTGGCATCGTCCAAGACCTGTTTGTCGATTAAGTCTTCATTCACTTGCTTTTCCAACAGTTCAAATAAGAAAAGCCCTCGTACATTGTGTTGTCGATATCAAAAAGAGTAATAGATTTAGTCATGGATACCAGTATAAAGCTTCAGGCGATTGACACCAGAGAGGACTTGAACTTGTGCAACAGATGAGAATATCAACAAAATATAAAAGCGCTCAAAAATTGAACGCTTTTGTATCTGTAAATTCAACTTGGTGCGCGAGAGAGGACTTGAACCTCCACGTACAAATGTACACTAGCTCCTGAAGCTAGCGCGTCTACCAATTCCGCCACTCGCGCATGAGGGGGTGGGAACAGAGATATACTACTGGGTTACTGGTAAAAAAGCAAGTTGTTTAGCCTGGTATGAGATGGTGAATGCCCCTGATCCCGGACTGGAATCACTCTATCTACAAGTGCGGTAGCCACGCCGCTGGCGATATTTTTGTCGCCAGGGATCGCGTCGATCTCGATGAGCGCTCGACGAACTGCTTCGTCAAGCGTCGCACGTGCGGCTTTGGATGCCGGCAAGGAAATTGCTGTTTTTCTGCGGGGCATTGCTACCTCCTCGTGGCGCGCAGTTGCATTATTGAAGTAACCGGTAAAAAAGTCAACTTTTGGCTGGCGCCATGCTACACTCTAAGTCAACAGAGGGGAGTTATGAGTATTTTACACTTAAAATCACAGCCAACATTGGGCGATATCCAAAAATACGTCGACGACATGATGCACGAGCGTGGATTCCACGGCCAAAGTATTACACAGGAATGCATGATGCTGACCGAAGAAGTCGGTGAACTCATGAAATGTGTGCGCAAAACAGGCGGCATGCGCATGGACACCGCAAAAACGTACGATATTGACCCGGCGGGCGAGGTTGCTGACATTTTGATCGTACTGACCTCGATTGCCAACCGTTTAGGCATAGACATGGAGCAAGCCTTCCGCGACAAAGAAGAAAAAAATAAACAGCGCACCTGGAAGTAAACACTAGTGCTTTTGCCTCTGTTTCTGGTAGTATTAGTGTGAACATAACTACAAAGTAGCGGGGGTTGTTCTGGTGAATAAAGTTGCCAGTTATCTGCAAGAGCATATACTAGGCGAAGTTTTGACTGGTGCCGATGTGCGCAATTATTTTTCGACTGACGGCGGCGTATTTAAAGTAACGCCGAGCATGGTTGTGTACCCAAAAAACACGCAAGATGTGCGCAAAGTTGCGCGCTTTGCATGGCAGCTCGCCGAAAAGGGCCACGTCATGCCAATTACGGCGCGCGGCCGCGGCAGCGACCAAGGTGGCGCGGCAATTGGCAAAGGTATTGTGTTGGTGTTCCCGGCGCACATGAAGCGTCTTTTGGAACTCGACATTAAACAGCGTTTGGCACGCATCCAGCCGGGTATTAATTACTTGACTTTTCAGCAAACGATTGAAACACATGGTTTATTTTTGCCGCCATACCCAAGTTCGATTGACTACGCGACATTGGGCGGCGCAATTGCCAACAACACTGCTGGCGAAAAAACCGTTAAATACGGTGCCACCCGCCAATATGTGCAGAGCATCGAGGTGGTTTTAGCTAACGGCGAAGTTATTCAGACTGGCCGCATAAGCAAGCGCGAGCTCGACAAGCGCAAAGGCTACACCACCTTTGAAGGCGAAGTGTACCGTGCGCTCGATGGCATTATTACCGACAACTGGGATCTCATTCAAAAGCATTCTGGCCATCCGCAGGTGAGCAAAAACTCGGCAGGCTACAGCCTTGCCCAAGTAAAACTCAAAGACGGGTCATTCGATTTAACACCACTGCTTGTGGGTTCGCAGGGCACACTCGGCATTATTACCGAAGCAATTGTAAAGCTTGAACCGTATAATCCGAACACGACCCTGTTTAAGATTAACCTTGAAGATCTTAAAGACGCCGGTGAAGTGGTTGCGGCATTGCTGAAGCTCGACCCGAGTGCGCTCGAGGTAGTGGATAGCCACTTGCTGGAATTCCTGGACAAAGTAAGCCCGAACCGCCTGAAAGGGATTGTTGAAAAACCATACCCCCAGCTTATTCTGCTTGCCGAGTTTGACGACAAAAAAGACAGCGCCCAGCTAAAGAAGGCTAAGCAGGTACAAAAAGCGCTCAAAAAAGCGGGTATTACCTATGTAGCCACCCAAGATTACGACGAACAGCAACGCCTGTGGGCGATTCGCCACAGTGCCGCCGCGGTTATTTGGCACGTCGAAGGCAGTAAAAAAGCGTTGCCAATCATTGAAGATGGCGTGGTGCCACGCGAGAAGTTCCCAGAATTTATTGCCGCAATCTACGATTTATTTGGTAAATACAAACTAGATGTTGCAGTGTGGGGCCATGCTGGCGATGCCAACTTGCACTTACAGCCCTTTTTGGATCTCGGCACCATTACCGACCGCCAAAAAGTGTTCAAAATTATGGACGAATACTACGACATGCTTATTAAAATGGGCGGCAGCACCTGTGGCGAACACAACGACGGCCGCCTGCGTGCGCCATTCCTGCCAAAAGTGTACGGGCCCGAAATGTACGAAGTGTTCCGCGAGGTCAAAAAAGCATTCGACCCATACGGCACGCTGAACACTGGCGTAAAAATCGACGTGACTATGAAGGATCTTGTGCCGCAGTTGCGCCAAGAATACTCCATGGAACACTTAGCAGATCACTTACCGCGTACTTGAGTCTTGCAACTCATCCGTCAGTACTGTATTATAAGCGTTGTCTATGCGCGAATGGCGGAATTGGTAGACGCGCTAGCTTGAGGGGCTAGTGTCCATTGCGGACGTGGAGGTTCAAGTCCTCTTTCGCGCACCATGGCCTGATTCAATTTATTCCAGAGAGAAAGGTTCCAGAATTTATTCTTGGGACTTTTCTTTTTGCCTGCGCAATCTGTTGATCTCGGTTCAATTCCTCTCTGTTCATGAGAAATCGTTCGGGTGGCCGAGTCGATATACAAAATCCTGTATAGCTCGCACATAGAGCTCACGACCCACCAAGTTACAACGGGCATTTAGAGCTGCCGCTGTATCTTCTGCACGAATCTTTACCGGCCAGTGAGCCAAGATCTGCCCGTGATCATACTCCTCATCTACCATATGAATGGTCGGCCCACTATGCGTAATACCTGCGGCTAATACAGCTTCTTGCGTTCTTTCCTGCATCATCCCTTTGCCACCAAAACGCGGCAAAGGTCCCGAATGCGCATTGAGTATTCTATTTGGAAAGGCGGCGAGTAACTTAGTGCCGACTTTTTTTCCATATCCCATGAGTAGAACTATGTCCGTCCTATGCTCTTGGAATAGTTGACACGCCTGCTTATCAAGAACTATTGCGTTCACCCCATCAAGGTATCGGCATGGTATCCCGAAAGTCCTAGCGACCCCAGATATAGGTGCTTTGTGATGATTAGTGGCAATGACAACAATCTCTGTGTCCTTAATTGCGCCCTGTTCAATAGCGAGCTGCATGTGCCGAAACGTATTCGGGGCGCCACCACTTAGAATTGCAAGTTTGTATGTCATAGACATATTATAGAGCTAAAGCTTATGCGTAGCATGGGGAGGATGAAATGACATTACAAGGAGGTGTAACTTAAGTCGTGTCTCAAAAAGAGGGTCTTGAGTGCTCTCTTAATTAAGAGCTTCCTTGGTCGCATTGGCACACCACGATAGAATTACAGTAAGAGGCGAATAATTTAAGTAAGGGGGGTGGCGACCACACTGATCGCCACCCCCTTGCTCGCTACAAAATTAGGTGATGTCCTTAATTGCAGCGTATCCCGCGTTTAGATCGTTGTACTCCCGAGTGAGCCGTCTGCTTTCAGCGCCTGCGGCTGCGAACTGTGCCTCGAGGTTGTTGATTGCTGCCGTTGCAGCTGTAATAGCATCGTTTGCAGCCGCAATCTCCTCGGGGGTTGTAGCTGTTTCCAGCTGGGCCGTAGCCGCCTGTAGTTTCTGCTGCGCCCGTGATATTGCGCCCTTCAGCATATTAATATTTGAGGTGCATTGTGCAATGAGCCCTCCCGGCGTATCTTCGCGCTTTTGCAGCGTTTTACGCGCAGCTTCCTGTTTGGCGAACCGTTCTCTTTCTCGCTGAACATCCTCTGGATTTGGTACATGTCTTGGCATAGGTAGCCTCCTGCATGCAATGTGTTGCGAGCGGTGGAAATTATACCATAATTTTGAGTGCAGAGCTAATACAAGGTGCTCGTCGCAGTCTCTAAGTTGGCGCTGATCCACGCTCTAGTTCTACGCTCGCCTCGGCTCACCCCCCTCATGGTGCAGTAGCGTTAAATTTATTGTATAATTATTTTGTTCCTATCGCTTGGAGGTAGATATGAGTTATGCGAACCGCGGCATGGGCTGCGGTCTTGACTCGGTGGGCGGTGTCATCGGAACCGTTATTTCGTTCCTGACATGGCTTATCTACGGCGCTGTAGCGTCTGAGTGGCGCGATGCAACTCGTGCCGGGGCCATCGTCGCGATGGCGGGTTGTGCGCTCTTTCTGATCGGCTCGCTCATGAACGGCATGAAGTTCGCCTACGTCGTCGGGTTCGGGTTGGTCGTCATGGCCTTCCCGACTGCCATGTACAACTGGGGAACCGGCAACACGCACGGCTACGCCTGGCTTTGGACTATCCTTTGGATGGCCGGATCGGGCGTAGCGATCATGCTCCTCAAGTTCTGGGGTACGTCCAGCGAGTAGTGCCTCGCGATGCCACTGCCAGCCAATGCAACACGAGCCCGGACGAGCACCAACGCTCGTCCGGGCTCGCTCAATTTTACGTAATGCTAGGTTTTCACAGGGGAAGTTCAGGCAGCAGTGATTGTGCCGTCGGTGGCGTTTACAGTAATCTGCTGACCATCGCGCAGTACGCTGGTCGCATTGCCAGTTGCAGCCACGCACGGCTTGCCGAGTTCGCGGCACACAATTGCTGCATGCGAGAGTATGCCACCTCGTTCGGTCACAACTGCGCCCGCTTTTTGCATGAGCGCGATGTAGTCAGGTGTGGTAATGTCGCAGACTAGAATGTCGCCGTTATTAATGGTAGCTGCTGCAACATCGGCTTCGTGCACAATTTTTACCGCGCCAGTTGCCATGCCGCGGCTGGCGGGTTGACCCTTTACCAATGCCCTCTTGCTGTTCGGGCTGGAGGTCTGCAAATTAGTGAACATGCCGCCCATAATGCGGTTGTAATCTATAAACCATAGGCCAATGCCCTCGCCGTTGGTGATGGTCTCGAAGTAGCCTTCGAGGTAATTGCTTGGTGTGAATGTGGCATTCAATTTTTGTGCCAGCTCTGAGCGTACTGCTGGGCCGTCCATGCGCAGCCATTTTGCGATCGCTTGTAAATCTTCACGGTATTCTGACTTGTCGTCGGTGAGGTGCCAAGTTTTCCAGTCGTAGCTAAAACTGACTGGTTTGTGTTCGTCGTAAAAACCTTGGGTCAGCTGGAAGTGTCCGCCCTTAATAATTTCACCGAATATGCCGTTTTTATTAACCACAAAAATGGTCGAAAATAATTGCACGGCAGCGTGCGGTACGAAATCGGCCATATATTGTTTTGGATCAATGCCGAGCGTGTGGAACCAATCCACCATTTCACGCACAGTTTTACCGCGCAGGCGGTGTTTTGGCAAATTCGAATCTTTGGGAATAAGACGCAGGCCAATAGTATCGTTGCCATGTTTTTTGAGGTACTGTTGGAATCCTGGCGTTGCATGGGCAATATCGGTTGCCTGGAACTGTCGCGGTTCGTCGAACGGCATACCCGTGAGCTGGCTGATAATTTTGAGGCGTTCACGCTTTTTGTTGTCTTCTTCGCGCAGCATGGCAGTTTTGCTGTGGCCGATACGCTCAAACCATTCAGTCATAGAAATTTGCGTGGTGTAGAGTTTGCCGATGTCCATAATCCCTCCTTAAAGTGTGGTGATTGGCCTGCTTTGTACAATGTAGAATGTGCCATGCGTGTAGGCCCATTCAACATCCATCGGCCGGCCAAAATGCCGTTCGATATTGCGCACATACCCGGCAAGTTCCTGTAACTGTGCGGCCGTGAGTTTTTGCACATTTGGCGGGAGTGGCTTCCATTGAGACTGGTTGTTTCTACCGCGTACGAGCATGTTTTTTTGCGTGCCTTCGCATAGCTCTATGATGTTGCCATTTTGTTTGCCAAGCACGTAGGTATGTGGTGTGACGTGCCCATCGACTGCGGCTTCGCCCAGGCCGTGCACAGATTCGACCACAATATGATTGCGGCTGCCAGTGACTGGGTGTGCGCTAAACGCAACACCAGCGTGTTCGCTGTCGATGAACGCTTGTACGACTACGGCAACATGTACATCAGCACTTGCTAAACCCATTTGCTTGCGGTAAGTAATGGCGCGCGGGTTGTACAGTGACGCCCAGCATTTTTTAATATTGGTCAAAAGTTCAGTTTGGCTGGTTGGCACGTAACTTTCTAGCTGGCCAGCCCAGGCATGTGCGGCGCCGTCTTCGGCAGTTGCGCTGGAACGCACAGCAACAAATGGCGCCCCTAGTTTTGTAAACTCGGCGGTGACCTCGATTTGTAGATCGGCGGGCAGGTCAGTTGTCAAAATCGCTGAGGCCGAACGTTCAGACAGAGCGCTTACAAATGGTGTAAACGCCTGCGTTGTTACCACAAAACCGGGTGGAACGGGAATTCCAGCAGCCAGGAGCTCACCGAGAGCTGCTCCTTTGCCACCGGCAATTGCCGTGTGGCTGGCACGAATATGGCGCAAGTTCTGCGTATATGCCATAGCCTCGCTAGTTTTTAAGTGTGAACGAGTTGATAATTTTGTCGGTTGCCGCTGCAACGCTCGGGTCGCTCGTATGCGCTTTTACTACGACCATAAAAAATTTTTCGGTGTCAAATACTGCAATAAATTTTGCACTGCCGACGTCGGTGCCGTCCTTGGCAATTTTTGCGGTCATTTGGATTGCACTCTGCCCCTTGTATTTCACATCTTCGACTTTTGAGTCTTTAAGCTGTATTTCTGTGCCGGTTATTTTGCTGGCATCTGTTTGCAGCTGCTCTTTGATAGCGTTTTTGTACAGGTCAGCTTGCTCTTGGTCGAGCGCTTCGGGGAAGGCTGTGTACACAACGCCAATTTCTGAAGCAGTGTCGGCAGTGCCTTTTTCTATAAAGGTCACGCTGCCTTCGCCGGCATCTTTTTGCTCATAGCCGTCTGGGTATTGAATGCTGAAATTTTGGCCCGTGTACGTGGTGAGCTTAATGCCGCTGAAGAGTAAAAAGTACGCCGAAACGCCCACGGCAACTAACACGATCGCACCTAAAATGCCACCGATAAGCGCTTTGCTTGGTGCTTTTTTGGCAGGTGTTGTTGCAGGTCGTGGGCCTGTAGGTTCTTCAAGTTTTGGTTCTGGAATCAACACAGGTGCAGCGGTTGGAGCAGGTGGCGTTTGTGCTGGCGGCTCTGGTGCAGCTGCCGGATCTGTTTGGTTGTGTGGGTCTTGTGGGTGCATGTAAAAACTTTCTTGGGAATCATGTTACTATACTTTAACTATAGGCGAGTGGCCAAGAATCACAAGCTCTTTGTACCAGTAACCCTTTTCATTTAAGATAGGCTATGGTATATTACACCCTAGTTCCGTTATATACGGGCGCTTAGCTCAGCTGGCTAGAGCATCTCGTTTACACCGAGAGGGTCGGGGGTTCGAATCCCTCAGCGCCCACCAGATATAATTCATGAAAACGACCTTTTTGTAGGTCGTTTTTTAATTGTTGTTGAGTGCTATGATTATTAAAGACATGGAACACATTGATTTACCTACCGCATGGGCACGAAAGAACAAAAAGCTGATCGCTAGGGAATTTATTCGGCGTATCAAACAGCCACAACGCGAACAGCCAATCGGGATTTTTACTGCTGGCTTGCCGGGCGTAGGTAAGACTGAATTTACTCAGGAGCTTATACGAGATTTAGTAGACAAGCCTTTACGTATTGATATGGATGAAGTTGCTGAGCTGATTGAAGGTTATAGCGCCAATAAAGCGAGTATCTTTCGCGGTGGCGCATCTGTTATTTTAGCTAAGATCTATGATGAGGCCACGAAGGCTAAAATTGACTTTATTTTCGATGGTACATTTGCGCACGGTAATGCCCTTCTTAATATGAAACGGGCCATTGATCACGGCTATGTAACAAAAATATATTTCATTTACCAAGAGCCTCAAATTGCCTGGAAATTTACCCAGGACAGAGAATTAGTCGAGAAGCGGCATATTGATAGAGAAGGTTTTATGGATGCGTACTACAAGCTCTATGAGAATATGCAGCAATTGCAAGAACAGTTTAAAGATGTTACAATAAGCGTTATACACAAGGACGGTTCGAATCGTGTAGGGCGAATCATTGAGGGTGTCGACGACATTTTTGATCATATAGCCCAACCACTTAATCGCGAGCAGTTAGAATGTGTTATATTGGAGTAAAATCATATGTTACAAAAAATCATTGACAAAATATTATTACGGCGCGAAACGAGGCTTACCCTACAGGATGTTGCCGCGCCAAAACCTTCCTCGAATGTCAGACGTGCATTGAGTGAGGTTCTTCGACGTGCTGACGCCGAACAACGAGCTGTCACAGAAAAAGCTTACGAAATTCGCGCGAATAGCTAATACAACTCTATTTTGTTTATCTCTTCCACCCTCCATCGAGAGGGTCGGGGGTCCGGATCCCTCAGTGCCCACCAATCTTAGTTTACCTCAAAAAGTGTTCCAGAAATGGAGCGCTTTTTGTTATATCCACCCCTGAATCTAAAAACCCCACCCCATCTGGTACCCCAGCAAAATCCTGACGTAATGGGGTAAATAGCCATTACGAGAAGCGGTGAGGGAACTCGCGCAGTACGCAGCTACACACGATCCGCTGCATAGGTTGAAGGTTACGCCGCTGTACGTTGACAACGAAGTGATGCAGACGCGCCAAATGGTCGATTGGCAGGCCGGCAAGATTTTCATCGTCGAATACAATTGCGCGTTCGTCGGTCTTATAGCTGGCTTCGTTGCCGGTCAGAGCGATGCGGCGACACTGTCGGTTGTGGAGGGTAAGACCGGTGTGATCAGCAACGTGTACGTGGCTGAGGAGAACCCCAGTTCCGGCGTGGGCGGCGCAATGATGGGGCATGGAGACACAAACGCCCCGGGGAAACCTGGGGCGTTCCTAAAATTGCTGTGAATGATATTTTTTATAATGTGAAATTTTCGGCGTGTAACTGAGCATAAGCTTATTACAATATAATATGTAAATAATCAAGGAGTGGAGATGAAAAAGTTTTCAGTAATTCTTGTAGCTTTTGCGGTGGTAATAGGACTGGCTTCCGTTGCCGTGCCGGTTACCGCAAACCGCAATAAAGACGACGGCCGTTGGGAAGACCGCGAATGGCAGAGCTGGCGCAATGACAAATGGCGCGAATATACATTCGTTCAAACCGGCCTCGAGCCAAACACTGCGCCAACCGCAGTTGGCCAAAGCTACGTGCTGACCGAAGATATCCATGACCAATGGGGCAATATGATCGGTAAAGATTCGGTTGTGTGCACGGCTGCTCGCATTCCGGCTGACGGCGCTGAGTTCTTGTGCAATGGCAGCGTGACCATTGATAACAAGGGTGATATTCAGGTACAAGGCATGTATAAACAGGGTGAGACCTACTTTGTAATGAGTGTGGTGGGCGGTGACGGGAAGTTTAAATTTGCAACTGGCCAAGCCAAGGTTTGGGTTGTATCGGACACCGAACGCAAGGTTCGCTTCGACTTTAACTAACAGAGCTCGTGGTCAGAATATCCGCTCCAGAAATGGGGCGGATATTTATTGCGGTACCAGTGGTATACTGATCGTATGACGAGAATCCGCGTGCTTCTGGCCTTTGGCGGCGAATCTGCCGAACATAACGTGTCGATTGCATCGGCGCGCAATATATTTGCCGCCCTCGACGATGCGCAGTACGACGTTGACCTATGTTATATAAGCCCTGGCGGCCGCTGGCAATTGGTGCGCGACATCGAAGAACTGAGCGGCAAGCACGAACCGCTTGTGCCCGAGCTTGGTACTGGCAATTTTATTGTAGGCGCTCGCACAATTTCGCCTCACGTGTTGTTGCCGATCTTGCACGGCCCCAACGGCGAAGACGGCAGTGTACAAGGCTTTGCGCAGCTCATGCATATTCCTATTGTTGGTTGTGGCATTATTGGCTCAGCAATTTGTATGGATAAAGAAGTTGCCAAACGGTTGCTGCGCGCTGCGGGCCTTGGCGTTGTTGACTATGCGGTGCACTATAGTCATCAAGCCGTACCTGATTTTGCGGCCACCACAACAAATTTAGGCGGCACGCTTTTTGTAAAACCGGCTTGCCAAGGCTCGTCGGTCGGCGTGCATAAAGTGCGTACCGCTGTGGAATTCACAGCTGCTTTGACCGACGCGCACAGGTATGACCGCAAAGTACTTATTGAAGCTGCGGTTGTTGGCCGCGAAATCGAATGTGCGGTGCTCGGCAACGACCAGCCCGAAGCTAGCCAACCTGGCGAAATTAAACCAGGCGCAGATTTTTATAGTTACAACGACAAATACGCTGAAGGCAGCCAGGCACAGGTGATTGTACCCGCAGACTTGCCCGAAGCGGTGGCCACAGAGGTGCGTCAAACCGCAATCAAAGCGTATCGTGCGCTAGAATGCCGCGGTTTGGCGCGCGTTGACTTTTTTGTAACCGAAGACGGGCAGGTAAAAGTGAACGAAATCAACACTTTGCCTGGGTTTACCAACATTAGTATGTACCCAAAAATGTGGCAGGCCGCGGGGCTGCACTACCCGCAATTAATCGACAAACTTATTGGCCTGGCGCTGGAGAAGTAATGCAAACCAAAACTGCGCTCGCGGGCTGTATTGTGTGCAACGAACACGGTCAAGTTATGGTGCTGCACCGCAAAACTGCCACGCACACTCATTGGGAGATTCCGGGTGGCAAAATTGAGCCTGGCGAAACCGCTAAAGCCGCCGCGGTGCGCGAACTGCGCGAAGAAATGAATGTACAGGTGCGCGTGGTGCGGCAACTTGGGAGCCGCGAGTTTGAAGAAGGTGACAGCACATTTGAATACACGTGGTTTTTAGCGGAAGTTGTAGGTGGTGAGCCGCGCCTGCAAGAACTGCATATATTCGACAAGTGGGGTTATTTTTCGCTGGTGACGTTGACGCAGCGTTACGACGAGCTCTCGCCTGGCGCAAAAAGCTTTTTAGAAGCCATGGCCTACGGCGAAATTGACCTCGACGTGTAGCGTGTCGCACTTGAACTTTTTTATTTTTATTATATTATGTGGCGAGTGAACGACTCGCTTATGGAGGTGGCATGAAAGCCCTGGACCTGCGCAATCCCCTGGTTGCACTCGCCAAGGAGCAAAAACCGCATCTCAATGACGATCAGGCGCGTATCGTCGCAATGGAAATTCGTGACCAACATGCGCAGTGCATCGGGGAATTGGCGGAATTCGCCGAGAGCGCGCTCAGTATTCTCGGCGACGGCACAGACCCTAACTTGGTGCGCAACGCGCTCAGCGGATTCATTGGTGGGCTGGCAGCTGGTGGCGTCTCGAGCCGCGCCAATGCGTTCATCGCGGCCCTCCCATCGTTGCACGGGCGTATTGTGCTCGTGATTGATAACAGGGAAGGTGACGCCGCGCGCAAGCTGTTCTTCGACTGCATGGCAATGAAGACCGGCGGTCCGGCCGCCGAGTAACCGTTCATCGCGCTGGAGCGGCGGGCTAACGCCTGTCGCTCCAGTTGTACAACACTTTTTAGCCCACTTGAATTACATCCTATTTTGGCATACAATACATCTGTTACCGCGGCTCTTTAGCTCAGTTGGTAGAGCAGAGGCCTGAAGAGCCTTGTGTCCCCAGTTCGAGTCTGGGAGGAGCCACCAAAATTATCCGACAGATCACAAAACGTTCCAGATTTTATTGTCTGGGATGTTTTGTTTTATACGTCCCCGTTATTTTAGTTCGAGTCTAGGAGGGCTTCCGGTGTGTATACTAGTTTTATGGAAGAAGCTGCAAGCCATTGCTTTAATCGAATTATCAATCAGACTAAAAGACCTCTTTTTGTGGCAATCGCCGGTGATTCGGGGAGCGGTAAGAGCTACCTGGTAACTTTATTAGAAGAGCAATTTAAAAATGCCAACTTGCCGTACGTACTCATCAATCATGATGAATTCCTAATTTCTCGAAAAGACCGTGAGCCTATGAAGTCAACTTATTATGAGAATGGTAAGTTTGCTGGCAAATCACATTGGGAAGTCTTGGAAAACATGTTCCGTCTAGGCGAATACCGAAGGGTTATTCGGGAGCTAAAGGCTGGAAGAAGTACCGTGTTCCAGCCTTATGCACGAGACACTGGCACTGTGTCGGCAACTACCCGCAAAGTTGAACCACGCGATTTTGTTATTTTTGACACGAGCATGATGCTGGACGAAATGGATTTTGTGATTCTAGTAGACGTAAGCCAGGAAAATATTATCAAAAGAAAACTGCTTCGCGACAGTGATGTTCGTACCCCCGAAGCTATCAAAGAAATGCACCAAAAAGTTCAAGGGTATTATTGGGAAGACCGCGGCAGGCCGGTTGATGCAGAAATCATTATTGATAATAACGATTTTGATAAAGTCGCTATTGTTAAACGTTAGGCATCGATCGCTTCAATCAAGGCTGAGTATGAGTAGGGTGGCTATATCCTGATATACTTAAGATATGAAAAAAGTGGAAGATGAGATTACTGTCGCAGAATTATCTGAGATGGCTGAAAAAATGTACGGCAATCTTGTTAAGGGCGTCGTAGACCTTGAAAGAAATGTACTCGTAGTTGATGCCGAAATGCACGCCGACGAGGAGCAATTTCTTCTGGAAGATGATTCTCAGCAACGTGACTTATGGGGCATAAACTTATATCCCGAAAAGTTTGGTACTGATGACTTTGTTGAATTTGATTCAATGATAAATATCCGTCCGAGACAGCAAAATATGTCTAGAGGCGTTGAGGATGAGAACATAAGAAAACAAATACTTACTTTAGTGAATAAAAAGGTTAAGTCGTGAGTGTTGGATACGCTGTAGACAGGAAGCGCTGGTCAGAAATGAATATTTTTGACCAGATGGGCAATATATATAGTGAGGTTGGGCGGACGTTCAGAGCAAAGCAAAGCCATGACCAGGAGAGATATGACCAGGCGCTCACCAGAGCTATCGACCTTTTTGATGCCACGTCAGCAGCTCTAGTCGAACAACGATCGCCGAAGTTAAAAGAAGTGCTGCGTGCTAAAGAAGAATTCTTGGGCGCCTGTGGATCGCAGAATATTACTGACGAACAAGAGTTAGATCGCTATTTTATGCAATTCGCAGTTGCGGCCCGATTGACGCGTTAAGCTATTCTGTAGCCGTCTCAACGCCTAATTCGTCCAGCTGCTCACATAAAAACTGCAAACCCGAGAAAATATAGTTCCAGTTTTTCCTGGCATGGTCCACCAAATTTGAAGAACAGATGTAGAAAAACCCGGAATCAAATTCGGGTTTTTCTATTCTGTAAATCCACCCCTGTTGTCTCAGTTCGGGTCTGGGAGGGCGGCAGAGTTATTTGTATTTTTTAAGTGTCTAATAAGCCAGTAGGCGCACGGCAATAGTAGTAAGCAGGCAATTGCACCAAAAATTGCGTAAGCTGCTCGGGGTGTCCCTGCGTTTTGTACGAGTAGTCCCGTCGTGGTGCTGGCAACTAGGCCAACGAGCGTGGCTAGCGCTTTAAAATTGCTGATTATGGTTGCGCGGTGAGACCCCGGAATCCGGTCGTGTAGCATTACTCGTATAAACGAGCTTGTAGCATTAAGGCAGCTCCAGAGTAGGTAACCCAACAGGAATAGCGGTGCGTTGCCCATGCTCATAATGGCATAAGCCATTGCAGCGCCGCCTATAAGATAGATGATTCTCGCTACATCATTCCGTGCTAGTTTTAGTATGACAAGATGTAAGATGATAAGCGTTGCAACGCTAGCTCCCGAGATTACAAATCCACGGGTTTCAGGCTGAAAGCCGTGCTCAATCATGGTAGCTTCATTCACAAATTGGATGCACATACCCAACATTACCGAAAATGTAACGCCAGTAAAGACAAAAACTCGCAGAAACGGAGTGGCGAACAGATGCCTCATACTGTCTATGAAATGTTGCCGGTGTGTAGCGGTCGATTTTACGAAATCTGATTTGTTTTGCTCGTCCATGCAAGCTATGAGCAAAACGCACACGATTCCTGTCATTGTTTCGGTAAGAAATGGCAGGCTTGAGTTGAGTGAAAACAAAAGGCCTCCTGCTGCCGCGCCCACCAAGATACCTGTTTGTCCGAAAGATATCTCTAAGGCGTTCACCTTCCGATACATTTTTTTCGAGCTGCTCTTATGGTCGTACACGAGTGATTCAAGCGCGCCACTCAAAAGAGCTCTTCCGACGCCGTAAAATATTGCAGCCACCAGGTAGGCGGAAAATGTATGTCCAAAGAATATAACCAGTGGAGCGACACTTAATGTTGCCATTCCCAGCACACCACTTAGTTTACGCCCATGCTTGTCCGCAATAACTCCTGTCGGTATCTCGGCCAAGAACCCGACAATACCTATTACGCTAAAGAAAAATCCAACTTGTATAGGCGTAATGGACTGTATCGCAAATTGGTAAAATATGGGGTACGTAAAATACAGTGCCCCAAGAAACTTATAAGCTAAGTATAATTTGGCAACACGATCAAGCCGCTCTGTGGCGACGGCGCGTTTTTTGAGTAGCATAAAACTCCTTTTATGTTGATTTTAGTGTTTGTTTTCGTCAAAGAGACGATCTGCATAAGCCTCTCACAGCCTATGCTTAGCTTAGCATTGCCGTGTGTTGGTCGCTAGTGTAGAAATGGCTGCTATCATATAACTTTCAATATCCAGTTCGTCGAGTAGTCTACATAAAAGCATCAAGCTCTCGAATGAATAGTTCCAGTTTTGCCTGGCATGGTCCATCAGAAAATATTAGCAGAAGCTTTAAATTTTATTGTTTGGAGCTTTGTTTTGTGCGGCGCGTTTTGTTTTTGGTACGATTAGTTGTTGGCAGGGGGAGTGGCCCAAAACTCGTAACCCCTTGCAACGAGGGTGAAATTTCGTTATAATCAGTCCCGTTGACATGCGGGTGTAGCTCAGTTGTTTAGAGCGCGTCCTTGCCAAGGACGAGGTCCAGAGTTAGAGTCTCTGTACCCGCACCATGATTGACACTTCCACTTTGATAATCCAGGAAACATCGGTAGAAAGGGCTAATTTCGGTGTTGGAATAACCCGGATAGCTCCACTGCAAACCTTTTGGAAATATCGAACACATCAAGACACGCTTCTGTTCTAGGGGCGCGTTTTGATATGTTTGGTCTAATTTCGTGAACTTGGTTTCGATAAATTTGGTAATAGCTTCGAGATTATATTTTTCGATCATAGTTTCATCCTTGGCAGCCTGGATGGCAGTTATTTTTTCTTCCAGGATTTTGAAAGACATATTTATATGCAGTGGACAAAATTGCCGAGAAACATAACATCGAATCGCACTTAGACCAGTTGTTCGTCACCTAGCATGGGTGGCGAACAACTGGCAAAAACACTATACTTCCCATAGATATGATTTTAATCAAACAACATAATTCGCACCAAGTCGCCCATTTATACGAACATCTATTTTGTATGGCTATAGATGATTTTTTCTACGAGAATAAGCTTTTTCCATACGTAGACTACGGATACACAGCTAAGACCATTTACGGAGTATTTTACTTTGCCATCGATCTTCATACCGAAAAAGCCAAAAAACTTGAAGGTAGTATACAGAGACTTAAAATTTCTCTCGAAAAGGCAGCCCTCCACGCAGCAATTATTCAATTAGGTTCAGAGATGGAGTGTAATTTAGGTGTGATAGGCGAAAGCACTCCCAATTGGAAGGTTGTTTGGGAAGAACTCTTAATAATCGAGGGAAAGCCTTGGCGAAATATAAAAGATGTCGACATTATCGACCCTCGGACTGCAAAGCTGGTGCCTGGCTCAATCTATATCCTAAAGAATAAAACACTACTTCCTGTTCGTAAAGTGAACGTGACGTTCGCACTCGATAAAGAGTTCGTCGATGGCCATAAAGACCTTTTGCCACTCTACCATGAGATAGGTGAGATGATGGCAGAAAACGTACGAGCCAATCTATATAGAGGGGTCGGTTTTTACAGTATGGGTATAACTCGCAGCCCCAAGAACCAAGCCCTTAAACTAATTCATGCCTTCCATATCTCTGAGGCCTACCCACTCAAGATGTCACTCGTGAGTGAATCGATCGAGGAGTCGCTTTTTGGTCTCTATCAGTTCGGGGCCTTCCAAAGACTTATGACGCAACTACGTAACGTGAGTCACAGCGATCCTAATAAAATTTTCCCTGGTGTAAACCATATATTTGAGCAAACTGGTCTTATTACTGGGGAGAAAGGCTGGCGGCGCATAGCCACCGAAGACAATTGCGAGATGATTTTATCGCATATGAAAGTATCTATTGAAGCTGACGCTAGCAGTATCTCGCTGGATATTGCTACGACGTTTAAACTAGACAAACAATAGAACTGGCCCGACTCCTCATACGCCCAATCCAAAGTTTGAGCTATGAGCGGCCCAATTCATGCTAGCAGTCTCACTCTTCCGCACAGTATAATAGGACAACGCGATCCTCGCATCGTTCGGTCCATTTCAAGGAGGCGCTGCATGGCCGGGTACCTCGTGCCATGCAGCGCCTGGCATTTTTTGGTAAAAAGAGCGGTACGCGCTGTAGTTACGTATACTATAAATATGTTCGCAAAAAAACTTTCCGAAGGCGTGGTGCATACAATGCCAACAGACTTACGCAAGGCGCTGCTTGCAAGTGCAAAAGCCTGGGCTACCTGGGAAGATATTACACCGCTGGCCCGCAACGAATTTATTTGTTGGGTTATTACGGCAACGCTCATAGAAACACGCAAACGCCGCGTTGAGCGCACTGTTGAGGAGCTTCTGGAAGGCAAGCGCCGCCCATGCTGCTGGGGTGGTTGCCAGCACCGGGAGCACAACGGCCGTGCAGTCACGCCGCGGTAAATCGCAAGTTTGGCAAAGTACCTTGACAGTCATAGTAATATGGCATACGCTATAATTATGATCGACAAAAAATTAACGTCAGACCTGCTTCGCGGGCATACCGATACCATCATTCTCAAATTACTGAGCAATGGCGATAAATATGGCTACGAAATCACCAAACTGGTGTACGAACAGTCGCACAAGCTGTACGAACTAAAAGAAGCGACCATGTATTCAAGTTTGAAGCGCCTCGAATCCGACGGACACATTATTTCGTACTGGGGTGATGAAACCCAGGGCGGGCGCCGCAAGTACTATCGTATTACAAACCGTGGCCGCGATTTATACCAAAGCAATAAACAAAACTGGGATTACGCAAAGCAGATTCTCGGCACAGTATTATAAGGAGAAGTTATGGAAAAGAAACTACAAAGCTACCTCGACGAGGCATTTACGCCATATGGCAATGCCGCGGGTGTAAAAGAAATTAAGCAAGAACTGCTCGCCAATCTGCAAGAAAAGTTTGCCGACCTTACAACTGACGGCAAAAGCAATGACGAAGCGTATGCTATGACAGTCGAGTCACTTGGCGACGTTGCCGAAATTATGGAACATATTCCCCGCAACCAAACTGAGCACAAAAAACCGTTTAAGCCAAACCTAAGCGGTACCGGCCTGAAGGGCGCTGACTTGTCTGGCACAATTGTTCGTGACTTGGACGTAAAGGGTTCAGACCTGCGTGGCGTAAACTTTAGCGGTGCCGACCTCAGTAACACGCGCCTTGTTGGTTGCGATTTGACCAACGTAAAATTTGACGGCGCAAACCTAGCCGGCGCCGAAATAAAAGGCTGTGCAATGCACGGTGTTACCATGGCGGGTGCCAATCTGACAGATACTGTATTTACTGGCAGCGATTTAGACGGCATAAGTTTTGAAGGCATGACCCTCCATGGCACCGAATTTAAAGCAAGCTCAATCAGGAATACCATTTTTAATGGTGCGGTCCTTGATGAAGTGACTCTTCACTACACTGACGCCAAAAAGGCCAATTTTAGCGGTGCCACCATGGACAAAATTACTTTTGCGCTTTTGCAAAGCATGCGCGCGACGCTCGACAATGTGACAATTAAATAAATTAGCTCAAAAAATGAGAAGAACCCCGACGAGCGTGTCGGCGGGGTTCGTTCCCCAGAAGTTACGGTGCGGTGACCGTACTGCCGCAGTTCATGGCTGCGCCCTTGCCGATCGTGTCGCACGGGCTGGTGTTGGGCTCGAGGGGGACGTAGAACGCTCCCTGGTCGGGTCCAGCAGAGATCACGCCGGCCACGCCCGGCACTGCGTCGAGGCCACCCGTTCCTTTCGCTGCAGCCAGTTTGGTGATGCGGTATCGCACTACGTTACCCGGTTCATCCGGGACTGGTGTGAGCCGCAGGAACAGCGCGGACACCGGCGGCGTCGGCGCAACTCCGCCTCCACCCAGTAGTAGATGCATCGGCGCTGCAATGCTCTGGCCTCGTTTTGTTGGCCGATTAGTCGGCGACCAGTTGACGATCGGCGTAGCTGGGTAGTTTGAGGATATGGCTTTCGTTGTCGTGTCCTTGAGCGGGTTTTGTGGCTGACATGCATTGGCGTCATCAATCTGTAGGCCAAGCATGAACGTTCGGCCGATGGTGTTGGCGTCTGCCACCACTTGCAGACTCGAGCCGATCGTCGCGGTTGGCGCATCGGCCCGCGAGGTGTTGACGACTTCCAGGTGAACCGGGATGAACAGGTCGGTGCGGCTGATCGTGGAACACAGCAGGGGCCGTTTTGCCTGAGCCTGCTGAATTGCTGTGAGCGGTTTGCCCACCGTCACCACAATGCGCTGCGTGTTGTTCGCGCCCAGCGCGGCTTCGGCTATGTACTGCGCTGCCACTGTGAACCCAAACTCTTCGGTTGTCTTTTTGGGTTCGGGAGTGTTGCCGTTACTCCCGCATGCCGCAACCAGCAAAATTATTGCGATCGCGAGCAGGTTTTTTGGGGATTTCAACGAGCCTCCTCGTAACTTGGGGTGCCAATTGGCTCGGTTATAATACAACTTTTATATAAATTTTGCAACTTTAGTTGGCTCGCCGCCGCAACTCGGGTATAATACTCCTGTTATGGCACCTTGGCGGAGTGGTTACGCAGAGGTCTGCAAAACCTCGTACACCGGTTCAATTCCGGTAGGTGCCTCCAGAAATTATGGGGTGGCAACACCCCCTTCCGCGGGCGAGTGGCGGAATTGGTATACGCGGCGGACTTAAAATCCGCTGGTCTTAACAACCTTGTGGGTTCAAGTCCCACCTCGCCCACCAGATTTGATTTTTTAGACACGACTTGTTCAATCACCTCATATAATTCGCTTGTTTTTGTGGTTCCAAATCCCTTTACGAAATTGTAGCTCAATCTGTCCAGTACCCCCTAAACTAACCAAGTACAATAGTTAGTAATAAGGAGTACATATATGGATAAACCTAATGACGCCGGTAGGCGTCATTTCACCCCACAGTTCAAACTCAAGGTCGTACTAGAAAGCATGCAACGTGACACCACCATTGAAGCGGTTCGGAGTAAGTACAACCTCAGTTGGACAGTCTTGAACCGCTGGCGTAAAGAATTTCAAGCCAATGCTCCTGAAGTCTTTGCCGACAAACGTAATCCCAGCGCCAAAGCCAAAGCACAAGGCTACCCTCCTGGCCAAAGTCCAGATGAGCTGAAACGTCTCATTGGTGACCTGACCATCCAGGTCGAAGTCCTAAAAAAGCCGAGGGGTTACTACCCTAAGTACCAGTGCCAAGCGTCGCTTGGTCACGGTACTGACCGGGAGTAACCCCGACATACCAAAGACAGTAGCTGCTAAGGCCCTGGGTTTACCCAGGGCCAGTCTGTACTACCGGGCACTTCGCCCGAAATTGGATGCTGACGTAGCTACCAAGATCCGTAGTCTCCATGACACCTACGACGACACTCTCGGTCACCGTAAGCTGGCCGTCCTGTTGGGCATGAACCACAAGAAAGTCCTCCGGGTCATGAAGCTGCACAAGATTACAGCCAGGCGCCGTAAACAGCACTACCGCTACGCTGGCCGCTCAGATATCCGGCACACGAACCTTGTCCGTGATCTTATCCGTGCCGACAAGGTCGGCACGGACCAAGGCGCTACCGCCCAGATAGCCTTCTCAGACATCTTTGAGTTCCGGTTGGCTGACAGCAGCAAGGTGCGCGGTTGTTTTGTCCTGAACTACCGTGACCGGCAGGTACTCAGTCTGGTCTTCGACTACGGCATGCGGGCTGAACTGGTGACGACGGCACTTGACCGGGCGGACTTCGTGAAGTCCGCCGAGCACCACTACATCTTCCATTCTGACCAAGGTACGCAGTACGGAGCAGCTGAAACACTGAAAGTACTCATGACTCACCGACTCACGCCAAGCATGAGTCGGGCTGGGACGCCGACCGACAACCCCTACGCTGAACGCTTTGTTGGTACATTCAAGCACGCTGTCGTACGACGACAGCGGTACTACACGATTGGCCAATTCCTGGAGACGGCCGAAGCCTGGACAAACTTCTACAACGAACTGAGACCCCATGAGTCACTGAACAACTTGAGTCCCAGGCAGTTCGCTAGCGCAAACTGCCTGCCAACAACCGGACACATCTCAGTGGGTATGGTTTAGGTGTTTAGGTTTTGGGGTACTTGACAATTTGCGTGATGGCGAGTTTACAGGCCAGAGCGATAGGTGACTATTCCTTAGTAACTGTCGATTATAGAACACTCCTGACATAGTGACACAAACGACTACAGGATATTTGTCGGGCGCATCGATACTTCTTGTTGACCTCTGGGTTAAGGGACTAGAAAGATGGTAGAATAACTATATGGACAAACAATCTATCCTTAGGTCTGAAAAGAAAAGCCCTTCCAAGAAACTAGTACCTATATTTGGTGTGTGCATTCTAGTGCT
>Ga0307516_10000090_pt1 | contig 101690 bp, 86 predicted proteins | sample 19_EM_MG_FD_203310 | JGI IMG/M metagenome (GOLD analysis project Ga0307516, IMG submission 203310) | Populus trichocarpa ectomycorrhiza microbial communities from riparian zone in the Pacific Northwest, United States - 19_EM | ecosystem: Host-associated > Plants > Roots > Unclassified | place... | reverse complement strand
TCACGGCGTGCCTCCCGGCGCGGCCCCCAAGACGTACACGATGTTCGGCGGGTCATATCCGGACAGGATAGGGAATCCTGATGATCCGGATGACGTGATGGTCATCGAAACCGGCGTCACCCTCCTTGATCCCCGCTGGCATCGCACCAAAGATGCGATCAGGAAATTCGTGGTGCAGACTCCTCTGCGCGACTCCGCGGGCGAGAACATTGGATTGATCGTCATCGCGTACAAGAATCCGGTGAACGGCGGCAAGACAGATCGGGACTTTTTCCTGGCCGGAACCAAGCTGCGCGACGATCTGCAAAAGCACATTCCAAGTTTTGCGGCGTTGTTCGAGCCGGCCAAGTGAGGATGACGTCAGGTTCGGCGCGTACGATACCGCGTCAAATCGCTTCGCCCGTCGTTTGAACATCGTCTGCTGAAAGAATAGGAAACTTGTATGTCATCACCCGCCTGCGCATATACGATTCTGCTGACTCTTCTCGGCGTCACGTCCACGGCCGTCGGCGCCGTGGAGTCCGGCGCCGCACCGGCCGGATACCATGTGATCGCACGCTACGAGATCGGCGGTGCCGAATCGGGCTACGACTATCTTCATGTCGACACCGCCAGCCGACGACTTTTCGTTGCCCATGGCACGAAGGTCGAGGTGCTCAACGTCGATTCAGGGGCGCGCCTCGGGCAACTCGAGGGCTTGCGTGGCGTGCACGGCGTCGAGATCGTGAAATCGCCTTTGCAAGCCTTCGCGAGCAATGGCCTCGATCGCACTGTCACGGTATTTGATCCGGTAACCCTGCGGGTGACGCGGACCATCAAGTACGCCGGAGTTAAACCGGATTCACTGCAATATGACGCTACCAGCGACAGGTTGTTTGTCGTCAACGGCGGCGCCACCGGCGACCTGACCGTCATCGATCCCCACACCGGCGCGATTGTCGCCACGGTGGACCTTGCCGGGGGGAAATTGGAACAGATTGCGTTCGACGGATCAGGCCGAGGATTCGTCAACGATGAGGAGAAAAACGTGGTGCATGTATTCAACACGCGCACTCTCGCCGTTGTCGGCGAATGGCCTTTGAGCCCCGGCGAAGGACCAACCGCCCTGGGAATCGATCGAATTCACCACCGTCTGTTCTCCGCTTGCGGCAACAATCTTATGGTGGTGGTCGACGCGGAAACCGGCCGCGTACTGGACAACGCGCCCATCGGTGCCGATCCCGACGGCTTGATCTTCGATCAGGCGTCCGGGCACATATTCACGTCGAACCGCGACAGCACGCTGTCGGTGTTGCACGAAAAGTCGCCCGGCCACTACGCTGTCCTGCAAACGGTAAAAACCGAATCCGGTGCAAGAACGATCGGTTTCGACGAGAAGACCGGGCATATATTCTTGCCCGCCGCCAGGTTCGGTCCGACCCCAGCGGCCACGAAAGAAGTACCGGAACCGCGCGCACCTATGGTGCCGGCCTCCTTCGCGATTGTGGTGTTAGGTCGTTAGGCGAACTTTTCGGCGGCTCGCGCGGCGACCCGGGTGGAGTACCATACGAGAATGCACGCCAGACTCCGGAATATCTTCTGTTTCCTCATCGTATTTTGCGCGCTGACCGCCGTGTGGGGATCTGCGGTCGCCGACCCGAGGCCGGCTGCTTCCATCCCATCGGCCGACTTTATCCAACCCGCCGCGTTTGCGGCAATACTTGGAAGCGAGGCCGCGCGCAAGCCGGTGATCCTGCAGGTGGGCTTTCATACCTTGTATCAACAGGCGCACATCCCGACGGCCGAATACGCCGGGCCGGCGGGCGACGGTCGGGGTCTGAAGAGCCTTCGCGGCCGGGCAGCCCAACTGCCCAAGGACGCCGACATCGTCATCTATTGCGGCTGCTGTCCCTGGGATCACTGCCCCAACGTCGCGGACGCCTACTTTGCGCTGCACGAGCTCGGCTTTACCCACGTGCGGGTCCTATACATACCGAATAACTTCGGTGACGACTGGGTGGAAAAGGGCTATCCGGTGATCAAGGGTTCATGAGGCAGTTGCTGCGAGCGGCCGCCGCCTTGGGGTTGTCCGTCATGCTGTGCGGTACGGCGGATTCGAAAAATGTCGGCGACATGGCACCCGATTTCTCCCGCGCGGATTTCGCCGGCAAGCCTGTGCATCTGACCGACTACCGCGGAAGGCTCGTGCTGCTGAATTTCTGGGCGAGCTGGTGCGGACCGTGCCTCGAGGAAATGCCGCGATTCTTCGATTGGCAGAGAGACTATGGCGCGCGCGGCCTGCAAATCATCGGCGTCTCGATGGACGACGATGCGGCGGCGGCCAAACGCCTGCTGGCACGGCGCCCCGCGCCCTACCCGATGGTCCAGGGCGATGCGAAACTCGGTGAGACATTTGGCGGCGTGCTGGGGTTGCCGTTGACGTTTCTGATCGACCCCCAGGGCCGCATCGCCGGCCGATACCAGGGCAACGCCGATCTTGCGAAGATGGAGGCGCAGATCAAGCGAATGCTCCCCCGCCCCTGACAGGGCTCCTAGCGGTAGCGCCCCATCAGTTTTTCCAAGGCGCTGCGGCCGGGCGACAGTTTTTCGTAGGGAATCCGGTTGAGCGGGATCGCGCTCGTATTGTTGAGCGTATGAAACTCCGTTTTCGCGGCCTCATTGATGTGGATCAAACCCGTCACGTATTCGTTTTGTTTCAGCTTGCCCTCGATGAAATCGTACGCCGCGGCCGAATCCGTGGGATCGTAGCTCGCCCCAAGCTTACGCAGCACGACGCGGGAGCCATCGTGCAGCTCGACGGGTATCGATTCGCCTTGAGGGTAGTCCACCGCGATCGGCTCGGCATGGGGCACGAAATCGGCCTCCATGGCGGCGTGATAATGCTCGCGCGTGAATACGTAGCTCTTGGTCGAGCCCTCGTGGTCGTTGAACGTCACGCAGGGAGACAGCACATCGATGATCGCGAATCCCTGGTGGCGCATCCCCGCTTGAATCAACGGCACCAGCTGTGCCTTGTCTCCCGAAAAGCCGCGCGCGACGTAGGTTGCGCCCAGCGACAATGCCAGGAGCACGGGATCGATGGGCGGACTCTGGTTGACGTCTCCCCGCTTCGCCTTGGTGCCGACATCCGCCGAAGCGGAGAACTGCCCCTTGGTGAGGCCGTACACGCCGTTGTTCTCTATCACGTACAGCATGTTGACGTTGCGCCGGATGGCGTGCACCAACTGACCCAGGCCGATCGACAACGAATCCCCGTCTCCCGACACCCCGACATAGGTCAGTTCCCGGTTCGCCGCATTGGCGCCGCTGGCGATCGACGGCATCCGCCCATGAACCGAATTGAAGCCGTGTGCGCCGCTGACGAAATACGACGTGGTCTTGGAGGAACAGCCGATTCCTGAGAGCTTGACCAGCTGTTCCGGGCGTATATCGAGGCCCCAACAGGCCTCGATGATCGCGGCCGTCACGGAATCATGCCCGCAGCCCGCGCACAGCGTCGACATGCTGCCCTCGTACTGGCGGCGCGTCAGTCCCAACGCATTGGTCGGCAGCGACGGATGTCCAACCTTGGGTTTATTGATGAACGACATGGAGTCCTCGAAGTTGATTTTTCAGCGTTTGATCGCAGACAGTCGGGGCGCGTCGGCCAGCACCCCGCATATGCCGTCGACGATGGGCTGGCAGGTCATGGGCAGCCCGCTGTAGCTCAAAATGGAATGCAGTTTGGATTTCTCGACGGCCGTCTCGAGAGTCAGCAGCGATCGCAGTTGAGCGTCGCGATTCTGCTCGACGACGAAGATCGTGGCGTGAGCGCTCAGGAAACTCTCCACCTCGAGTCCGAACGGAAACGCCTTGATGCGCAGGTAATCGACATGAATCTTCTTGCGCGCCAGCACATCCATCGCTTCGCGGACGGCGCCGTCGCAGCTGCCGATGCTGACGATGGCGACCTCGTTGCCACCCTTGCCGAGCAACTCCGGCTTGGGAACGTACTTCGCGGCGGTCGTGAACTTGCGCTTCAGGCGATCCAGGACAAACTGGTATTCGGCCGAATCCTCGGTATAGGTCCCGTACTGATTGTGGCCCGAACCCCGCGTGAAATAAGCGCCCTTGGGGCTGACGCCGGGCAAGGTGCGATAGCTGATCGCGTCGTCATCGCGATCCACATAGCGATAGAACTTGTCCAGGCCGGCGAGTTCCTCCGCCGACAGCACCTTGCCGCGGTCCGGACGATAGGCGTCGTCCCATTGCAGATCGGGGCACATCCAATCATTCATCCCGATGTCCAAATCGGACAGCACGAATACCGGCGTTTGCAGGCGCTCCGCCAGATCGAACGCCTGAACGGCCATGTAGAAGCACTCCTCCGGGTTCGCCGGGAACAAGAGTACGTGGCGCGTGTCGCCGTGCGATGCATAGGCGCACAGCATGATGTCGGATTGCTGCGTGCGCGTCGGCATGCCGGTTGACGGGCCGACCCGCTGCACGTCGAATATCACGCAGGGCACCTCTGCGTAATACGCCAGCCCCACGAACTCGTTCATCAGCGAAATGCCCGGTCCGCTGGTCGGGGTAAAGGCCCGGGCGCCGTTCCAGGAGGCGCCCACCACCATGCCGATGGCCGCCAGTTCGTCTTCGGCCTGAATGACCGCGAAATTTCGCTCGCCCGTGACCGGGTCGACCCGGTAGCGCTCGCAGAATCCCTTGAATGAATCCATGAGCGAAGTCGAGGGCGTAATCGGATACCAGGCACCCACCGTCGCTCCCGCGTAGACGCAGCCGAGCCCGGCTGCGGTGTTGCCGTCGATCATGATGTGACCGCTGGTCTTGTCCATGCGCGTAACGCGCAGGGGCAGCGGGCAGCCGAGGTGCTCTTTGGCGTAATCGTATCCCAGGCGCAACGCCTTGGTGTTCGAGTCCAGCAGTTTCGGCTTCTTTCCGTAGCTCTCGCGGAGCAGACCGTCGATGATCTGCAGGTCGACATCGAGGAGCGCCGCCAAGGCGCCCGCGTAGGCAATATTCTTGAGCAAAATGCGATTGCGCACCCCGTCGAAGTTTTCATTGACCAGATTGGCCAAGGGCACGCCGATGACGGTGATATCGGCCCGCTGCAGCATCACGCTGCGCGGCCAGGTCGCGTCGTAGATCAGATAGCCGCCCGAGGCGACTTCACGTACGTCTCGCTGATAGGTTTCGGCGTTCATCGCCACCATGATGTCGACCCGGCCGGCACGCGCGGCGTAGGCCTCGCGGGTCACGCGAATCTCATACCAGGTGGGCAAACCCTGGATGTTCGAGGGGAAATAATTCTTTCCCGTCACCGGAACTCCCATGCGGAAGATGGCCTTCATGAGCAGCGAGTTCGCGCTCGCGGATCCGGTGCCATTGACATTCGCGAATTTGACGACGAAATCGTTCACGCGATCCGGCGCATTGACTAGGTTCGGCATGTGGCGCCCTCATCCACCGCAAGAGGAATTTTGATCGTGGACTTCTGCATGTCCCATGCGGCCGTGGGACAGCGCTCGGCACACAGGCCGCAATGCACGCAGACGTCCTCGTCCTTGACCATGACTCGTTCCGTATGCGGGAGCGCACTCGAAACGTACAAAGCTTGCGTCGCATTCGTCGCGGGCGCCTTGAGCCGGGTTCGCAGCTGCGCTTCCGTACCATTGGGTGTGATGGTAAGGCAGTCGACCGGACAGATGTCGATGCAGGCATCGCACTCGATGCATAATTTCGCGGTGAAGACGGTTTGCATGTCGCAGTTCAGGCAGCGCTGAACCTCGAGCGCGGCTTGTTCCGCCGTGAATCCCAACTCGACTTCGACATTGACCTTCTTGAACCGCTCGATCAATCCGACATGCGGCACGAGCCGGCGCTCGGCTCCGTTGTATTCGTTCTTGTAAGACCACTCGTGCATGCCCATCTTGCGGCTGCTCAACGTCACGCCGCGCGGCATGCGGGCAGTCACCGGTTCACCGAAGCAGAACTTGTGCATCGAGATGGCGGCTTGATGGCCGTGCTCCACCGACCAGATGATGTTCTTCGGACCGAATGCGGCGTCGCCGCCGAAAAACACGTTGGGCAGCGTGGATTGAAACGTCTGCTTGTCGACGATCGGCACGCTCCACTTGTCGAGTTCGACGCCGGCATCGCGCTCGATCCACGGAAAGGCGTTTTCCTGGCCGATTGCGAGAATCACATCGTCGCAGGGAAAGAACTCCTCGCCGAGCACGCGGGTTGCCGTGATGTTCCCGTTCTCGATGTCGTACTCCAGATGTTCGAACAGCATGCCGGTGAGCCGGCCGTTCTCGAGTACGAAGGATTTCGGCGCCCGATTCACGACGATCTGCACCGTTTCGTGCTCGGCATCCTCCAGTTCCCATTCCGAGGCCTTGAAGAACTCGCGCGGCTTGCGAGCCATCACTTTCACGTCCTTGGCACCGAGGCGCATCGACGTGCGGCAGCAATCCATGGCGGTGTTGCCCACGCCGATGATGAGCACACGCTCGCCGATCTTGTCGGTGTGTGCGAAAGCCACCGACTCGAGCCACGCAATCCCGATATGAATCCGGTCGGTGTCGTGGCGTCCCGGGAGATTCAATTCCTTGCCCTTCGGCGCGCCGGAACCGATGAAGATCGCGTCGAACCCGCCCGAACGAAGCAGCTCCTTCAGGCTCCCGACCGGAGAGTTCAGACGCAGATCGGCGCCCATGTTCACGATATAGCCGATTTCCTCGTTCAGCACCGTTTCCGGCAGGCGAAACGCCGGGATGTTCGTGCGCATCAAGCCGCCGGCGACTGCGTATTGCTCGAAAATGGTGACCTCATAGCCAAGAGGCAGGAGGTCGTTTGCAACCGTGAGCGATGCCGGACCGGCGCCGACACAGGCAACCCGCTTGCCATTCTTCTTTTCCGGTGCGCGAGGCAGAAGCGCGCCGATGTCATCTCGATTGTCCGCCGCGACCCGTTTCAGACGGCAAATGGCAACGGGTTTGTCGGCGATGCGGCCGCGCCGGCAGGCGGGCTCACACGGGCGGTCGCAAACGCGGCCGAGAATTCCCGGGAAGACGTTCGACTCGCGATTCACCATGTAGGCCTCGGTGAACTCGCCCTGAGCAATCAGCCGGATGTATTCCGGAACATCGGTATGTGCCGGACACGCCCACTGGCAGTCCACGACACGATGGAAATATTCCTCATCAGCGGTATTCGTCGGTTCCATTTTTTACTCTGCAGCCCCCAAAAGCCCACGCGAATTATAACGTCTTACCGAGGCGGTCACCGTGTAGCAGCTAACATAATGGTCAACCCCAGGGCTTGATATATTCAAATGTCGCCCCCCGGCGGCATCCATGCATTGCCCGGCAATGCTAGACGCCGTCCCTGAACAGGGGCATATTAAGGTCACGGTCGACGGCGGGAGCCGCGAGTCCGAAATGCGCATACGCCGCGCGGGTCGCCACGCGGCCCCGTGCCGTGCGCATCAGGAATCCCTGCTGAATCAAGAACGGCTCGATCACGTCTTCGATGGTGCCGCGTTCCTCGCTCATTGCAGCCGCCAGGCTATCGACGCCAACGGGCCCGCCCTCGAATTTTTCGATGACTGTGAGCAGCAGTTTCCGGTCCAGCATGTCGAAGCCCTGCGGATCGACTTCCAGCATATCGAGCGCCGCCAAGGCAACCTCGCCGCTGATGAGCCCGCCGGCCTTGACCTCGGCAAAGTCGCGCACCCGCCGCAGCAGGCGGTTGGCGATGCGCGGCGTTCCGCGCGAACGCTCCGCGATGCGATCCGCCCCATCGGACTGCAGGCGCAGCTTCAAAATCGATGCGCTGCGGATGACGATCTTGGTCAATTCCTCGGTGGAATAGAACTCCAGCCGTTGCACGATGCCGAACCGGTCGCGCAGCGGCGACGTGAGGAGACCGGCGCGTGTGGTGGCGCCGACCAGCGTGAACGGCGGCAGATCGAGCTTGATCGAGCGGGCGCCGGGACCCTCGCCGATCATCAAATCGAGCTGTGAGTCCTCCATCGCGGGATACAGAACTTCCTCGACCACCGGGCTCAGGCGATGAATCTCGTCCACGAACAGCACGTCGCGCGGTTCGAGGTTGGTGAGCAGTGCGGCGAGATCGCCGGGCCGCTCGAGGACCGGGCCCGAGGTCTGGCGCAGGTTCACTTTCAATTCGTTGGCGATGATGTGGGCCAGCGTGGTTTTCCCCAAACCCGGCGGTCCGAAGATCAATACGTGGTCCAGGGCCTCGCCGCGCTGCCGTGCCGCCTGGATGAAGATCCCCATTTGATTCTTGACATTCGGCTGTCCCACGTAATCGGCGAGGGTTTTCGGGCGGACCGCCCGATCCGCCACCTCGTCGTCACGGCCGCCGGTGCCTGCGATGATGCGATCCTGTTCGATGCTCATCCGGAATTCCTCAAGACTTCACGGCGGCCTTGAGGGCGCGCCGGATGATTTCCGTGGTCGACAACCCGGGTTCGTCCGCCGACTTCAACAACCGCGCCACTTCGGGCGGCTTGTAGCCGAGCGCGATCAGCGCGCTGAACGCCTCGCTCTGGGCCGACGGCGCGGCTCCCAGAGCGGCCGCGCTGTGCACCCCGCCCGGCGCCGTTTGCATCAGTTTCTGCACGCTGTCGCGCATCTCGATGATCACCCGCTCCGCGGTCTTGCGCCCGATCCCGGGGATCCTCGTCAACATCGCCACGTCCTCGGCTTCGACGATACGCAGGAAGTCCTCCACGCTGGCACCGGACAATACGCCCAGGGCAATTTTCGGACCCACTCCCGACACCTTGAGCAGACCCCGGAACAGGCGCCGTTCGCCCTCCGAACCGAATCCATACAGGATATGCGCATCCTCACGCACCACCAAGTGCGTGAACAGGGATACGGATTCGCCGGTGGCGGGCAGCCCATAGAACGTCGACATCGGGGCTTCCAATTCGTACCCGACCCCACCCACGTCCACCAGCAGCATGGGCGGCTGCTTGACGGCCAGCCGGCCCTTGAGAAAGCCGATCACCCGCGGCTGCCGGCACGCAGCAACGTGGTGCGCAGCCCGCCGCGCAATGCGTGGCAAACCGCCGTCGCCAGGGCATCCGCGGCATCCGCAGTCATCGGTCCGTCCAACTTCAGGATGCTCTTGATCATGAGCTGCACCTGAGCCTTCTCGGCGTTGCCGGATCCCACCACCGCCAGCTTGATTTCCCGAGTCGCGTACTCGAACACTTCCGCGTTGGCGTCGGCGGTACCGCAAATTGCCGCTCCGCGCGCCTGACCCAATTTCAAGGCGCTATCGGGGTTGCGATTGATGAAAACCCGCTCGATGGCGATTTCCTGCGGCCGATACTGCGCAACGACCGTCCCGACACCGCGGAAAATCTCGCACAGGCGCGCGGCGAATTCACCCTGCCCGGTGCGGATGACACCGCTCGCCACGTAGGTCAAGCGAGGTCCTGTCGCGTCCACCACCCCGAAGCCGGTGCACTGCGAGCCGGGATCGATTCCCAGCACACGGATGGTTGCGCCCTTGGAGATGCTGATTGGCATGCCGCGTATGATACCGGCAATGGAGACCACCGCAACGACCCGGCCGGTCAGTACTCGGCTGAATGAAGGGCTTGCGGCCCTGCGCGAACTCGACCTGCCGGCCGCCGGTCAGTCGCTGCGCGACTCCGCATTCGACGTGGCGGAAATCGTGCGCACCTTGGAAGCGGATGACGACGTGGTGCTGGCCGCGGCGCTTCAGCCTCTCCTCGACGGCAAATACATCGAGCGCGAGGCCGCCGAAAAGCGCTTCGGCGTGGAGACGGTCCGTCTGGCGCGTGCGTTGGCCCAGCTGGGCCATTTTGGGCTGGCAACCGATTGGACGCCGGAACGCGGACTCGAGGCCGGGCAGGCCGAAGCACTGCGCAAAATGCTGCTTGCCGTGATCGGCGATGTGCGGCTGGTGGTGGTGAAGCTCGCAGAGCAGCTCCAGAGGATGCGCTCCGCGAAATCGCTGGATGCCGACGCTCAGCGAAAATTTGCCGTCGAAACCCGGGAGGTCTATGCACCGCTCGCCAACCGCCTCGGCGTGTGGCAGGTCAAATGGGAGCTCGAAGATCTGGCTTTCCGCTATCTGCAGCCGGCGCAGTACAAGCACATTGCGGCCGCACTGAATTCGCGCCGTTCGGAACGCGAACGCTACATCGACGAGCTGAAATCATTGCTGCAGGGTGAACTGCGAGTTGCCGGCGTCGAAGCCGCCATCCATGGGAGGCCGAAGCACATCTACAGCATCTGGCGCAAAATGCAGGAGAAGCACCTGGCTTTCGAGCAACTCATGGACATCCGCGCCGCCCGGGTGCTGGTGAACACCGTTGCCGAATGCTACGCCGCATTGGGCGTCGTTCATTCCCTGTGGCAATTCATTCCCGGGGAATTCGACGACTACATCGCCACCCCGAAGGACAATCTCTACCGCTCCATCCATACAGCCGTGATCGGACCCGGCGGGCAACCGGTGGAGATTCAAATCCGGACCCATGAAATGCACGCCAATTCCGAGCGGGGTGTCGCCGCACACTGGCGCTACAAGGAAGGCGGCCGCGGTGACCAGGCCTATGAACGGAAGATCAACCAGCTGCGTTCGCTGTTGGCGCCCGCCGAGGCCGGTGAGACCGGGCGCGACTTCCTCGACCGGATGCGCGTCGATCTTTTTCAGGACCGGATCTACGCGGTGTCGCCGAAGGGCGAAATCGTCGACGTACCGGTGGGCGGCACGCCGCTTGATTTCGCTTACCAAGTGCACACCGACTTGGGACACCGCACCCGCGGCGCCAAGGTGAACGGCCGCATCGTGCCGCTCGACTATCAGCTCAAGAACAGCGATGCCGTCGAAATCATCGCCGGTAAGTCCCCGCAGCCGTCGCGGGACTGGCTCTCGGCCCAATCGGGCTTTCTCGCGAGCCCCCGCCACCGCAACAAAGTCCGCGCCTGGTTCAGGAAGCAAGACCAGGGTCAAAACACGCTCGAGGGCCGCGCCATGCTCGATCGCGAGATGCAGCGTCTGGGCGTGCACAGTCCGCCGATCCCGGAACTTCTGGCCGAACTCAGGCTGGCGAGCACTGAAGCGTTGCATGAAGCATTGGGATTGGGCGAGATCAGCTCCAGCCAGGTGGCGGGCGCCATCCAGCGCCTGCTGCACGCTCGCGAGGCTCGCAGCGAACAGCCGGTCCGGGCGCGCCCAGCGGCCGAGCGGCAACCGGAGACTGAAGTACAGGGAATCGGCGACCTGCTGTCCACGTATGCCCGCTGTTGCAAGCCGGTGCCTCCCGAAGCCATCGTCGGCTACATCACGGTGGGGCGGGGGGTGAGCATTCACAGCCAGTCCTGCGCGAATCTCGCGCGGCTCAGCATCAAGGCGCCGGCGCGGGTCCTCGCGGTCACGTGGGGGAAGACGGGCGCCGGCGAATTTCCCGTGGATATCGAAATCCAGGCCTTCGACCGGCGAGGGCTGGTACGCGACGTGAGCGCTGCGCTGGCCGATGAAAAGATCAGCATCCAGGACATGCACACCGAAACCGACAAGCGCGACGGCGTGGCCCACATGCGCATCGGAATCTCCATCACCGGCCTGCCGCAATTGTCGCGGGTGCTGGGCCGCATCGCCCAGGTGCCGAACGTCGTCAGCGCAAGGCGACAGAAGTGATTTCCGGGTTCTAAACACGAGGAGGCAGCGAACCGATGGACGACCGCAAGAATGAATTTGGCCAGCCGATCGGTGCCCTGGTCCCAGGGTGGTCCGCACGCCCGCGGCCGCAGCGCGACACCCTGCCCGGCCGGTATTGTCGCCTGGAGCCCGTCGCGGTGGACCTTCATGCAGCCGATCTCCACGCAGCGTACATGGAGGCGCCCGACGACCGTGATTGGACCTACTTGTTCGGTGAGCGTCCTCGTACCGCCGCCGCTTTCAGAGAGTATCTGGCAGGGCTTGCGGCCAGTGAAGATCCGCTGCATTACGCAATCGTCGATGAGGGCACTGCCAAGCCGGTCGGCACTGCCGCGCTCATGCGGATCGAACCGATGCACGGCGTCATTGAAGTTGGGTCCATCGCCTTTTCTCCGCGCTTGAAGAGAACGCGCGCCGGCACCGAGGCGATGTACTTGCTCATGCGTCTGGTATTCGAGCAGCTCGGTTATCGCAGGTATGAGTGGAAGTGCGACAGCCTGAATGCTGCGTCCCGTGCGGCGGCAGGCCGCTACGGGTTCACCTTCGAAGGAATTTTCCGGCGCGCAATCGTCTACAAGGGCAGAAGCCGCGATACGGCCTGGTATTCGGTCGTGGCGGAGGAATGGCCCCGGTTGCGGTCGGGTTTCGAGACCTGGCTCAGTCCCGGCAATTTCGATGACGCCGGGCGCCAGCAGCGTCCACTGTCGCTGGCGCGCGGGCCGCTTTGAGCTTAGCGATTCATCCCGTCGATGGCCTTCTTGTCCACCGCCAGCGCCGCTTCGTGGATGGCCTCGGACAACGTGGGATGCGCATGGATGGTCCGCTGGATGTCCTCGGTGCTGGCTGAATATTCCATCGCGAGAACGGCTTCGCCGATGAGCTCGCCCGCCAGGGGTCCGATCACATGGACACCCAGGACCTCGTCATCGTCCTTGGCGGACACGATTTTGGCCATGCCCTGCCCGGCTTCCATGGCGCGCGCCCGGCCGCTGGCGGCGAATGGAAACGTGCCGACCTTGTACGGACGCCCTCCGGCTTTGATTTCTTCTTCGGTCTGTCCCACCCAGGCGATTTCCGGCGCCGTGTAAATGACGGATGGAATGACCTTGTAGTTCACTTCGCCGAACAGTCCGGCGATCATATCGGCGACCATCACGCCTTCTTCCTTGCCCTTATGCGCGAGCATCGGGCCCCGCACCACGTCGCCCACCGCCCACACATTGGGCACTTTGGTACGGCAATGTTCATCTACTTCGATGAAGCCGCGCTGGTCTACCTGGACTCCGGTGCCTTCGCCCAAGAGACCTTCGGTGAACGGCCGCCGCCCGACCGCGACCACCAATTTGTCGACCTGCAGGGTATGCTCGCCCTGGGCGTCCTCGTAGACCACCTCGACGGCACCGCCCGTCGCGGCCGCGCGGAGCACCTTGGCACCGAGCTTGATGTCGAGTCCCTGCTTCTTGAAATGGCGCTGCGCTTCCTTTGCGATGGTTTGGTCCACCATCGGGAGAAACTGAGGCACCGCCTCGAGCACGGTCACTTCGCTGCCCAGGCGCCGCCAGACGCTGCCCAATTCCAGTCCGATGACTCCGGCACCGATCACGCCCAGACGCGCGGGCACCGCATCGAATTCCAGCGCATTCCAGGAATCGACGATGTATTTTCCGTCATGCGGAACGGCTTTCAGCCGGATCGGAGTCGAGCCCGATGCCAGCACCACGTTCTTGGCTTCCAAGGTACGTTCGGAGCCGTCCGGACCCGTGACCACCACATTGTTGCCCGGGACCAGCCGGCCGTGACCCTGGATGCCGACGACACCATTGGCCTTGAACAAGGCCATGATGCCGTTGGTCATGGTCTTGACGATGGAGGCGCGGCGTTTCTGCATGGCCGCGAGATCGAGTTTGACGTCGCCCAACTTGATGCCGTGAATGCCGAACTCATCCTTCGCCCTCTGGAACAGTTCGGACGATTCCAGGAGCGCCTTCGATGGAATGCAGCCGGCGTTCAGACAGGTACCGCCGAACGCGTAGGTGCCGTCGAAGTTCTTCCACTCATCCACGCAGGCGACCTTGAGCTTGTTCTGCCCGGCACGAATGGCGGCGGGATAACCGGCAGGGCCTGCGCCGATGACGACCACGTCGAATTTTTCGTTCATATTCCGAGTACCATGCGTGCGGGATCCTCGAGGCATTGCTTCACCGTCACCAGGAATTGCACCGCTTCGCGGCCGTCGATGATCCGGTGGTCGTAGGTGAGCGCGATATACATCATCGGACGAACCACGACCGCGCCGTCGACCACGACCGCGCGATCCTGGATCTTGTGCATGCCTAGGATGGCGCTTTGCGGCGAGTTGACGATGGGCGTCGACAGCAGCGAACCGAAGGTTCCGCCATTGGTGATGGTAAACGTGCCGCCCGTCAATTCCTCCATGGTGATCGTTCCCGCACGGGCCCGGCCCGCGGAATTCGCAATGGATTTTTCGATGTCGGCAAAGCTCATGTGGTCCGCGTCCCGCAATACCGGGACGATCAAGCCTCTATCCGTCGATACGGCGACGCCGACGTCGAAGTATTCGTGGTACACGATGTCGCTGCCGTCGACCGACGCATTCACGGAAGGAAATTTCTTCAGCGCCTCGACGCAGGCCTTGGTGAAAAAGGACATGAACCCGAGTTTCGCACCGTGCTGCTTTTCGAATTGTTCCTTGTAGCGGCTCCGCAATTCGTTGACCGCCTTCAAATCCACTTCGTTGAAGGACGTCAGCAAGGCTTGAGTGGCTTGCGCCTGCACCAGGCGTTCGGCAATTCGCGCGCGAAGCCGGGTCATCGGCACACGTTGCTCGGCCCGCGCGCCGCGCGCGGCCGGTGCGCCCGCCGGAACCTGCGCGGGAGCTCCCGCAGGCTGCTGCGCCTTGGCGACTTGCGGCGTCGCGTCCTTGGCAGACAGGTAATTCACCACATCGGACTTCGAGACGCGTCCGTCGCGTCCGGAACCTGAGACCGCGCCCGGATCCAGCTTGTTCTCCTCCACGACGCGCTTCGCGGCGGGACTCAGCTTGGCCGCGGCCGCCGGCGACTTCGCTGCCGCAGCTGCTTGCGCACTGGTGGTGGCGCCGCCCGGCGCGGCCATGATGGCCGGCGCACTTGCGCCCGGCACGGCAGTCGCGCCTTCCTCGATTACCGCCAGCAATTGGCCGCTGGTGACCGTGGTGCCGTCGCTCAGCTTGATTTCCTTGAGTACGCCGGCCGCGGGCGCGGGTACCTCGAGCACCACCTTGTCGGTTTCGAGGTCGACCAGATTCTCATCGCGGGCCACGGCATCGCCGGGCTTCTTGTGCCAAGACACGAGCGTGGCGTCAGCCACCGATTCAGGCAGCTGCGGTACGCGAACTTCGATAGTCATTAAGCGGTCCTAGTGTGAGCCGACGGCAGGCGCATCGTTTGACGGGAAGCTTCTTCCGGCGGCGTGCCCTGCAGGGCGGCGATGACCAGATTCTTCTGTTGTTGTTCATGCAGCGCTGCGATGCCGGTGGCAGGCGCCGCCGCGCCGGCACGTCCGGCGTACAGCAGTTCATGCTTGGCGCTCAACGGAAGTTGCAGCCGATGCCGGATCTGGTACCAGCTGCCCTGATTCTGGGGCTCTTCCTGGCACCACACCACTTCGCGCGCATTCGAATACTTGCGAATGACGGCCTCGTATTCGTCGGATGGAAACGGATAGAGCTGCTCCAGACGGACGACGGCGACGGATTCGACCTTCGCCTCGCGCCGCGACTTCAACAAGTCGAAATACACCTTGCCGGTGCACAAGACGATGCGCGTCACGGCCGACGGCTTGATGTCGTCGACGTCGTCGATGACATTGTGAAAAACGCCGGAGGCGAGTTCCTCGAGCCGCGACACCGACAAGGCGTGCCGCAGCAGACTCTTCGGCGTCATGATGATGAGCGGCTTGCGCAATGCCCGCACCATTTGCCTGCGCAGCAGATGGAACATCTGCGCGGGCGTCGACGGCACGCAGACCTGTATGTTGTATTCGGCGCATAGCTGAAGAAAGCGCTCGAGCCGTGCCGATGAGTGCTCGGGGCCCTGGCCTTCGTACCCATGCGGAAGGAACAGCGTCAGCCCCGAGAGGCGCCCCCACTTGGCCTCGCCGGAACTGATGAACTGATCGATGATGACCTGTGCCCCGTTGCAGAAATCGCCGAATTGGCCTTCCCAAATCGTCAGGCAATGAGGTTCCGCGGTGGAGAATCCGTATTCGAATCCCATGACCGCTTCTTCCGACAGCACCGAGTCCGTCACCGTGAACGTCGGTTGGCTGGTGGCAAGATGCTGCAGCGGAACGTACCGTCGCCCGGTGGCTTGGTCATGCAGGACCGCATGCCGGTGGAAAAAAGTGCCGCGCCCGCTATCCTGGCCCGTGAGGCGGACCGGATACCCCTCCTGGATGAGGCTCGCATACGCGAGATTCTCCGCACAGCCCCAATCGAGCGCAAGATCGCCGGCCACCATGCGCTCGCGAGCCTGCATGATGGCGAGCACGCGCGGATGGAGTTTCCAGTCCGTCGGATAAGTCGTGATCGCCTTGCCGAGGGCCTTCAGGCGGCCCATGTCGACCGCGGTCTTGACGGGTTCGGACCAGTCCGCGCCAAGGTACTCGCTCCAGTCGACGGTATACTTGTTGCCGATCAATCCCAGCGCAGCGCGTGCCTGAGGCTTTCCCTCGTCCAAGCCGTTGCGATATTGGTCCAGCATTGCCGACGCATCGGCGGCGGTAAGGACACCTTCCGCGACCAGCCTGTCCGCGTAGATCTGCCGGGCGGTCGGCTTCTTCCGGATCACCTGGTACATCAATGGCTGAGTCGCCGCCGGTTCGTCGGCCTCGTTATGGCCATGGCGCCGGTAGCACACCAGATCGATAACGATGTCCTTGTGAAACTTCATGCGATACTCGACCGCCAAACGCGTGACGAAGCAAACGGCCTCGGGATCGTCCGCATTCACGTGGAAAATCGGCGCTTCCACCATCTTGGCGACATCGGAACAGTACAGCGTCGAGCGGGCATCCTGCGGATCGCTGGTGGTGAATCCCACCTGATTGTTCACGATGACGTGCACGGATCCGCCGGTATAGAAGCCGCGCGCCTGCGATAGCTGCAGCGTCTCCATGATGACGCCCTGCCCGGCGAACGCGGCATCGCCGTGGATCTGCACCGGCAGCACCTTGTCGCCCTTCGCATCGCCGCGGCGTTCCTGGCGTGCCCGCGCCGATCCTTCGACGACGGCATTGACGATTTCGAGATGCGACGGGTTGAACGCCAAAGCCACGTGGACATTGCCCGAGATCGTCTTCAGGTCCGACGAGAATCCCTTGTGATACTTCACGTCCCCCGAACCGCGCAATTTCGCGAGGTCGTAGCGGCCTTCGAACTCTTGGAACAAATCCTTGGGCGACTTGCCGAGGAGGTTCACCAACACGTTCAATCGGCCGCGATGCGCCATACCGATGATCGTCTCCTCGACCCCCGCGTTGCCGCCGTACTGAACCAGGTCATCGAGCAGCGGAATGAGACTGTCGCCTCCCTCCAGCGAGAAGCGCTTCTGACCGACGTACTTGGTGTGAAGATAGCGCTCGAGACCCTCCGCGGAAGTCAGCTGCCAGAGAATATTTCTCTTCTCCTCGACCGTGAACCGCTGCTTCATCCGTTGCGATTGAAAGGTGTCCTGCAGCCAGATGCGCTCTTCGCTTTCGGACACGTGCGCGAATTCGGCGCCGATGGTGTCGCAGTAAATGAACTTCAGCGTACTCAGAATGTTCTTGAGCTTGCTGCGGCCCGGGATCGCCGCGTTGCGGCTGTTGGTGAAAAACTCGGTCTCCAGGTCCGCATCGGAAAGTCCGAAATACTCTGGATTGAGCACGTACGGCCGGGCGCGCTCCTGAAGGCCCAGCGGGTCGAGATTGGCGATCAAGTGGCCGCGATTCGCATATACCTGGATCAAGCGCGATACCGCGCCCTGTTTGGCGCTCGCCAGGTCGCCGGCCGTGGATGGGCCGGACGTCGCCGGCGGCGGCCGCTCCTGGCGGGTCAATAATCGCTCGCGGATTTCTCCATGAGCTATCTCGCGGGTCGAAGTGCCCTTCAATTCACCGAAATATTTTGCCCAAGCCGGATCAACCGACGCCGGATCCCGCAAAAACTTCTCGTACAGATCTTCGATGAACCCGGCGTTCCCGCCGGACAGAGCCGTAGCGGCCAGCTGGTCTGCAAGTGATTGGGTCATGACTATGCGACTGCAAAAACCTCAAATAATTCAAGATGATGGGGGGAGATGCGCTGATTTTGCGTCAGCCCCTTAGTTTAGACCAATGTGACGTAATATGGAATGTGACGCGGTTCTACAAATTCAATACGTCCGAGGGGTCGATGAGCTTGCGCAGCATCCAAAATTCGTACGCCAGAAGCGCCGAGTAGGCGACCAGAACGGCATACATCACCACGTCGACCCGCACCATGCGCATGAACCGATAGCGTGCAAGCATCACCATGACTATCACACCCAATCCCGTCAGCGTCATCTTGACGACGGCGAATACGGCCGCACTCCGGTAGACCACGGCCGCCATGATGGGATTGACCTCGTCGGCTCCTATGTCGAGCAGCCGCATGGTCATCAATGCGTCCGCCGCGCTCAATAACAAGATGCCGATGGCTACCGCCAACAGATGGGCGTCGTGCCAATCGAGCGAATGGTAGCGAACTTCCGACAGACGCCTCGATGGCCGGCGGCGCCTGGGATTGAAGCTGCCGTAAAGGACGGACCACCAGAGCCGGCGTCGCCGATCATGCCGCCCGCGGCGATCCCCGTCCTCGGCCGGCGCCGCCGCGGCGATCCCCGGCGAGTGCGCAGCCGCACCAAGAGTCGGCGGTTCGGTACGATTGGCGGGCTGCATCACGACACTATCCCGAAGCCCAAGGGGCGTCGGCAAGCACGATGCGTCATAATGTGTGCGTGCGAGGCACTATTTTTTTGCCTCGAGCTTTCTTCATCAGCCGGCGTCCATTCCATACCGCATGTCCAAGACCACCTCGTTTTCAGCCGCTTTGAGCGCCGGGCCCGAACCTGAAGCCGCGGGCTTCGCGCCGGCCCGCCTTGCCAGGCTGGGCGCTGCGTTGCGTGCCGAGGTCGACGCCGAGGTCATTCCGGGAGCGGTGGTGCTCGTGATGCGGGCGCGGAGGCTGGCATTCTTCGAGTCATTCGGGTTCGCCGATCGTGCTTCACATCGGCCGATGCAGCTCGACTCCGTGTTTCGGATAGCGTCGCTGACCAAGCCGATCACGGTCGTTGCCGCGCTGATGCTCTTGGAACAAGGAAAACTGCTGCTCACCGACCCGGTGTCGCGCTACCTGCCGGAATTGCGCGATGTGAAGGTCGGCCTCGAGGAGGCCGAGTCGTCGACCGGCCATCGGCGTTTGACCCTGGAATCCATGCGCCGGCCCATGACGGTGCAGGATTTGATGCGCCACACCGCCGGCTTCACCTATGGACAGTTCGGCAATTCCCTCGTGCAACGGGCTTATCGCGCCGCGCATCTCTTCGACAACCAACAAACCAATGCCGAGATGGTCGGCAAGTTGGCGCAATTGCCGCTGTCGTATCAGCCTGGCACCACGTTCGAGTACGGGATGTCGACGGACGTGCTGGGCCGGGTCATCGAAGTCGTTTCGGGCCTGGAACTGGATCGCTTCTTCGCTCTGCACATCACGGAGCCCCTTGGCATGCGGGCCACCTCATTTGGAATTGCAGAGGACTCATTGCACACCTTGGCGGAGCCGCAGCACGAATCCGCGTCCGGAGCCGATGTCGGGGTCGTCCCTTATGATCCGGCCCAACGCGCCAAATGGTTCTCGGGGGGCGGCGGATTGCTGTCGACGGCAGCGGACTACGCACGGTTCGCAGGGCTGCTGCTGAATGGCGGCGAACTTGACGGCGTTCGCCTGCTGGCGCGCAAGACGATGCAATTGATGGTCCGCAACCATCTGCCCGCCGATTTGAACTTCGGCCCGAACACGGCCGAACTCGGCATCTCCGCTCCCCTGCCGCAACTGGGCCAGGGCTACGGATTGGGTTTGGGCGTGCGTCTGCAGGAGGCCTTGAGCGGGGTGCCCGGATCCGCGGGAGATTACTATTGGGGCGGCGCGCTGGGTCCCTATTTCTGGGCCGATCCCGCGGAAGAGTTGAGCGTCGTTTTCATGCTGCAGGAACTCAACGTGCAGCGCCGGGTACGTTATCGCTCGCTGCTGCGCGCACTCGTATACCAAGCGCTGCAGTAGCGCGCGCCGGCTCCTAGCCGGCGCTCACCAGTTTTGCGACGAAATCGCTGACCGGCAGCAGCGCCAGCGCGGCCTGATCGGCGAACATCTTCTTGATCGATTCGGTTTGTTTGACCCCGAAATGCGCCGCGACGCTGGCCTCGAACTTCTTCACCAGCACCGGCATGCCTTCGACGCGCCGCTTTCGATGACCGATGGGAAAGTCGACCTGCACGCGCGGACTCGACGTCCCGTCCTTGAAAAAGACTTGCACCGCATTACCGATGTAGCGTTTGTCGGCCGCGTAGTATTCTTGAGTGAAGGTCGTGTTCTCTTTCACCTGCATCTTGCCGCGCAGCGCATCCACACGCGGGTCGTTGGCGATCTGATCCTCGTAGTCGGACGCGGTCAACCGCCCGAACAACAGCGGAATTGCAACCATGTACTGGATACAGTGGTCGCGATCCGCCGGGTTGGCGAGCGGCCCGGTCTTGTCGATGATCCGCACGCCGGGTTCCTGCGTTTCGATGACCACCCGCTCGATCTGGTCGAGCTTGGAATTGATTTGCGGATGCAGCGTCATCGCCGCCTCCACCGCCGTCTGGGCGTGGAATTCCGCGGGAAAGGAAATCTTGAACAGCACGTTTTCCATGACATAGCTGCCGAAGGGCTGGGGAAGCTTCAGCGCGTTGCCCTTGAACAGCACGTCCTGGAAGCCCCAGGTCTTCGCAGAAAGCGCCGATGGATAGCCCATCTCGTCCTTCAGGGCGAACAACGCGTGCCGCACCGCGCGGCTGGTGGCGTCCCCCGCCGCCCAACTCTTGCGCGAACCGGTGTTTGGAGCGTGCCGGTAGGTCCTGAGCGCACCGCCGTCGATCCACGCATTCGATACGGCATTGATGATCTGGTCGCGTGTACCGCCCAGCATCGCCGTCACCACCGCCGTCGAGGCAACGCGCACCAACAGCACATGATCGAGTCCGACGCGATTGAAGCTGTTCTCCAACGCCAGCACGCCCTGAATCTCGTGCGCCTTGATCATTCCCGTGAGCACATCGCGGACTTTCAGCGCCTTGCCGCTTCGAGACAGGTAGTCGGCAACCGCCAGGATGCCGCCCAAGTTGTCGGACGGGTGGCCCCATTCCGCGGCCAGCCACGTATCGTTGAAGTCGAGCCAGCGAATCATCGCGCCGATGTTGAAGGCAGCGTTGACCGGGTCGAGCTCGTAGGAGGTTCCCGGAACCCGGGCGCCGCCGGTCAGGGTGGCGCCGGGCACCACAGGACCCATGAGCTTGGTGCAGGCGGGGTACTTCAACGCCTGAAAGCCGCAGGCCAACGTGTCCATCAGACAATAGCTCGCGGTCTCATATGCCAGGGGGCTCGAGATTTCGTAGCTCTGCGCGTAGTCGGCGATGGCGGTGAGTACGTCGTCGGGCGCCGGCCGTTCGGCCGATTTGATATCGTGTGACATGGAGACGGTGGGATTCCTTTGTCGTTACGGCCGTTCGGCCAGGGGTACGAACCTTACATCGTCGGGGCCGATGTAGTTGGCGCTTGGGCGGATGATCTTGCCGTCGACGCGCTGTTCGATGACATGCGCCGCCCATCCGGACGTGCGGCTGATGACGAACAGCGGCGTGAACATCGCGGTGGGCACCCCCATGAGGTGATACGAGACCGCTGAAAACCAATCAAGATTCGGGAACATGTTCTTGATCTCTTTCATCACGGACTCGATGCGCTCGGCCACGGCGAATCCGCGCAAGTCGTTGGCCTCGCGCGCCAGGCCCCGGGACACTTCCTTGATGACCTCATTGCGCGGGTCTGAAATGGTGTAGACCGGGTGGCCGAAGCCGATGATGACCTCTTTGCCGGCGACCCGCCGCCTGATATCGGCCTCAGCGGCATCCGGCGTCGCATAACGGGCCTGAATTTCGAAGGCCACTTCGTTGGCGCCGCCGTGTTTGGGCCCCCGCAGGGCACCGATGGCGCCTGCGATACAGGAATAGAGATCCGACCCGGTGCCGGCGATCACCCGCGCCGTGAACGTGGATGCGTTGAACTCATGTTCGGCGTACAGATTCAGCGACGTATGCATGGCGCGCACCCATGACGCCGGGGGCGCGCGGCCGTGCAACAGGTGCAGGAAATGCGCGCCGATCGAATCGTCGTCGGTCGTAAGGTCGATGCGGCGTTTCGTAGTGGCGTAGTGATGCCAGTAGCACAGCATGGAGCCCTGCGATGCGAGCAGCCGGTCGGCGATGCTGCGGGCATCGGCGATGGCATGATCGGCGGCTTCCGGAATCATGCAGCCCAGGGCCGATACCCCGGTTCGCAGCACATCCATGGGATGACTGGTCGCCGGCAGCTGCTCCAACACGTTGAGGACGGCGGGCGGCGGCACACGCAGCGATTTGAGCTTCGTCTTGTACGCGGCCAGCTCGGACCGGTTCGGTAATTTCTCGTGCACCAACAAATGGGCGATCTCCTCGAACTCGCACTGAGTGGCGATATCGAGGATGTCATAGCCCCGGTAGTGCAGATCGTTGCCCGTTTTACCGACCGTACAAAGAGCTGTATTGCCCGCTGTTACTCCGGACAAGGCCACCGATTTCTTGGGTTTGAAAGCAACCACTGGAGATTCCGTCATGTTCCTTCCCCCCGTCATGTACCCTTCCCCTCGGCGAACAAGGCATCCAATTTGGCCTCGTAGGCGTGATAGTCGAGATATTTGTACAAATCCGCCCGCGTCTGCATGCGGTCGACCACGTTTTTCTGAGTGCCGTCGCGACGGATGGCTTCGTAGGTGGCGAGCGCGGCCAAGTTCATGGCCCGGTAGGCCGAGCAGCAATGCAGCACGATGTCGACGCCGACCGTCGACAACTCGTCGCGCGTGTACAGGGGCGTGTGCCCGAATTCGGTGATATTGGCGAGGATGGGCACCTTGACCGCGTCCTTGAAGCGCCGGTACATCCCCAACTCGGTCATGGCTTCGGGAAAGATCATGTCGGCACCGGCCTCGACGCAGGCGACGGCGCGCTCGATGGCCTTGTCGATTCCCTCCACGGCCAGCGCGTCGGTCCGTGCCATGATCACGAATCCCGCGTCCGTACGCGCGTCCACCGCAGCCTTGACCCGATCGACCATTTCTTGCTGCGACACCACCTCTTTACCCGGACGGTGGCCACAGCGCTTGGCCTGCACCTGGTCCTCGATGTGCAGACCGGCGGCGCCGAATTTGATGAATGACTTCACGGTGCGCGCGATGTTGAAGGCGCCGCCCCACCCCGTATCCGCGTCGACCAGCAGCGGCAGCTCGCAGGCATCGGTGATGCGCCGCACGTCGATCAGGACATCGTCCATGCTGCTGATCCCCAAGTCCGGAACCCCCAGCGAGTTGGCCGCGACGCCCCCGCCGGACAGGTACAGGGCCTTGAACCCGCTCGCGGCTGCCATGCGCGCCACATAGGCGTTGATGGCCCCGACCACCTGCAACGGACGCTCTTCCGCCACCGCCGCGCGCAGGCGCGCGCCGGCCGACTTGGGCAGCGTTGTGCTCATGAGCCCCTCCCCGCAAGACTTGACGTCGTCAATTTGGATTCCTCAATCGCAAAACTATAGTGGCAGTGCGCCGGCGCCCGGATGACAAAACCAATCAAATTGCCTGAGCGGAATTGCAACACCGGCGGCCCGAGTCCCGTGTGGGGCCGCCCCGCCCCGGGGCCTCCCGCCGCCGCCGGCGCGCGCTTCACGGCTGCAAACCACGCCGGAACTCCCCCGGCGATGCCCCGGTCCATTTCCTGAACGCACGATGGAAGGCGCTGCGCTCCGAGAATCCCAATTCCAACGCGATGTCCATGACGCTCCGCTCCGAATGACTCAAATAACTGATGGCAAGGTCACGCCGAAGTTGGTCCTTGATGCCCTGGTAGGAGGACCCCTCCTCGTGCAAGCGGCGTCGCATGGTGGCGGAAGTCATATTGAGTTCGCCCGCCAGGCGATCGAAATCCGGCACGTCGCCCGGCAGGAGCTGCCGCAGCCGGCGGCGGATGCGCGCACTCAGGCTGCTGCCGTTCTTGTACTTGACCAGAATGCTTTCCGGCGCGGTACGCAGGAACTCCTTCACTGAACGCTCGTCCTGGACGATCGGCAGGTTCAGGTATTCCGAGGCGAACACGATGGCGGTGGAGGGCTTCCCGTAGCTAAGATCGGTGCAGTACATCAACCGGTATTCGGCGCTGTGGGCGGGCTCGGGGTAGCCGAATTGCGCCCTTCGAATCGGGATTCGGCGTCCAACCAACCAGCAGGCGACACCGTGCAGCAGCATGAGCAATACTTCGTGCCCGAAGACTCGGGGCGGCGCGCCCGTGGCGCGCTCCTTGAGGACGATGGCCGCCTCGCCTCCCTCGCGCGTCATCGAGCCCGATATGTCGTCGAGGATCAACCCATAGAAGCGCAGGCTTCGTTCCAACGCCTGTCCCAGGTTTTTGCACCCCAGCACCGAATGCACGAGCATCGCGAAACTGCCGGCCTTCATGCGGCGGGAATCCTGCCCGAAGAATTCATCGTCCAGGGTTAGGGCGACCAGGCGCCACAATTCCCCGTAGTGCTTCGCGGACACTCGCGCTTGCGGGACCAGCAGCAGCCCGGGCGACAGGCCTACCTTGTTCAGCAGGGCATCAGTGTCCATTTGGCGGGCGCGGACGCTTTCGAGTGCGGCCGCCACGAAGCAGATTGCGACCGTGCCGGGTTCCGGCCGGCCGACCGTGAGGACCTCCCCGGCGCTTAACGCGGGCGGCGACTGTTGCATTTTCGCTCACGCATTTTGAGTGGTTTGGGCACCAAAGTGATGCGCCCACGCTCTATAGTTTACGCGATACGGCGTCCCTCCGGGGCGAGGCGGGCTTGATGACATGACGGCGGACTTCTACACCGAAGAACAGCGCATGATTCGCGATACGGCGCGGGAATTCGCGAAGGCGGAGCTGGCGCCGCGCGCAGCCGCCTTCGAGAAGGCAGGCTGGATTGCGGACGATGCCGTCGTGAAGCTCGGCGAGCTGGGCCTTCTCGGGATGATGGTGCCCGATGAGTGGGGGGGCTCCTACACGGACTACATCGCCTATGCGCTCGCCATCGAGGAGATTGCGGCCGGCTGTGCGGCGACCTCGACCCTGGTGAGCGTGCACAGTTCCGTCGGCTGCGGTCCGATCCTCAAATTCGGGACCGACGAACAGAAGCGGCACTACCTACCCGACATGGCGCAGGGCAGGAGCATCGGCTGTTTCTGCCTGACCGAACCCCAGGCGGGCTCGGAAGCCCACAATCTAAAGACCCGCGCGACGCTGGACGCCGGCGCCTGGGTTCTCAACGGCTCGAAACAATTCATCACCAACGGCAAGCGCGCCAAAGTCGCCATCGTGTTTGCGGTCACCGACCCATCCTTGGGCAAAAAGGGCATCTCCGCCTTCATCGTACCCACCGACGCGCCCGGCTTCCTGGTAAGCCCGCCCGAGCACAAACTGGGGATTCGGGGTTCCGACACCTGCGCCATCACTTTCCAGGATTGCCGTATTCCCGCCGGTAGCCTGCTGGGGACGCGCGGCAAGGGGCTTTCCATCGCCCTGTCCAATCTCGAGGGCGGACGGATAGGAATCGCAGCCCAGGCGATCGGCATCGCTCGCGCGGCCCTGGAGGCGGCGCTCGCGTATGCGAAAACCCGGCGCCAGTTCGACCGGCCGATCGCCGAGTTCGGCAGCATCGGGAACATGCTGGCGGACATGCAGACCTCGATCAATGCGGCCCGCATGCTGACGCACCACGCGGCCCGCATGCGCACCGCTGCACTCCCCTGCCTAACGGAGGCCTGTCAGGCTAAACTATATGCCTCTGAAATGGCCGAACGCGTGTGCTCCAACGCCATCCAGATACACGGCGGGTACGGCTATCTGGAGGATTACAACGTGGAACGGCACTACCGTGATGCACGCATCACGCAGATTTACGAAGGCACCAGCGAGATCCAACGTCTGCTGATCGCCAGGACGTTAACGACACAAGGGGAACTTTCATGACCACCAAAGCTGCTGTGCTCGCCGATCAGGCTCCCACGGTTAAGATACTGCTCGACGGGAAATTCATCGATTCGCAGACCAGCGAATGGCACGACGTCATCAATCCGGCGACCCAGCAGGTGCTCGCACAGGTGCCGTTTGCCACGGACACCGAAATCAATGCGGCCATAGCCTCCGCCAAGCTGGCCTACGCGACGTGGAAAAAGACGCCGCTCGCGGCTCGCGCCCGCATCATGCTGAAGTTGCAGGCGCTGGTGCGGGAACACATGCCCCGCATTGCGGAAACGCTGAGCGCCGAGCAGGGCAAAACACTGGCCGATGCCGAGGGCGACGTGTTTCGCGGCCTCGAAGTGGTCGAGCATGCCTGCTCGATCGGCAGTCTTCAGCTGGGCGAGTTCGCGGAGAACGTGGCCGGCGGCGTTGACACCTACACCCTGCGTCAGCCCATCGGCGTGTGCGTCGGCATCACACCGTTCAATTTTCCGGCGATGATCCCGCTGTGGATGTTCCCCATGGCCATCGTGTGCGGCAATACCTTCGTGCTCAAACCCTCCGAGCAGGACCCGATGACGCCGATGCTGCTGGCCGAGCTCGCGCTGCAGGCCGGGGTGCCGCCCGGCGTGCTCAACATCGTTCATGGCGGGAAGCGCGCGGTCGATGCCCTGTGCAGCCATCCCGACGTCGTTGCCGTCTCCTTCGTGGGTTCGACTCACGTCGGCACCCATGTGTATAACCTGGCGTCGCAGCACGGCAAGCGCGTGCAGTGCATGATGGGGGCGAAGAATCATGCCGTCGTGATGCCCGATGCCAGCAAGGAACAGACGCTCAACGCACTGGTAGGTGCGACTTTCGGGGCGGCGGGGCAGCGCTGCATGGCGACCTCGGTCACCGTCCTGGTGGGCGAGTCTCAGAAGTGGATACCCGAGATCGTGGCGAAGGCGAAGACTCTCAAGGTGAACGCCGGCGTCGAGAAGGGTACCGACGTGGGGCCCGTCGTGTCGAAGAATGCCAAAAACCGAATCCTCGGATTGGTGGACGAGGGTATCAAGGCCGGAGCGAAGCTCGAATTGGATGGCCGTGGCGTCAAGGTACCCGGTTACGAAAAGGGCAACTTCATCGGCCCGACCATTTTCTCCGGGGTGACGCCGGAAATGACGATCTACACCACCGAGATCTTCGGGCCCGTGATGGTCATCGTCGCCGTGGGCACGCTGGATGAGGCGATCAAGCTCGTCAACGACAATCCTTTCGGCAACGGCACCGGCATATTCACCCAGAGCGGCGCCGCCGCGCGCAAGTTTCAGAGTGAGATCGACGTCGGCCAGGTGGGCATCAACGTACCCATTCCGGTGCCTGTGCCCTTTTTCAGCTTTACTGGCTCGCGCGGGTCGAAGCTCGGCGATCTGGGTCCCTATGGCAAACAAGTGGTGCAGTTCTACACCCAGACCAAGACCGTCACGTCGCGCTGGTTCGACGACAGCACCGTGTCCGCCGGGGTCAACACGACCATCAGCCTCAAATGAACCGGGTTTGACATGAAAATCGCCTTCATCGGTCTTGGGCATATGGGCGGCCCGATGGCGCGCAATTTGCTGAAGGCCGGCCACTCGCTCGTCGTCTTCGACGTGGTCCAGCGCAACGTCGAAGTCCTGACCGCGGCGGGTGCCGCGGCGGCGGCATCGGCGAAACTCGCGGCCGCCCGGGCTGAGCTGGTCATCACCATGCTGCCCTCCTCGCCCCACGTCAAAAGCGTGTACCTGGGCGAGGAAGGGGTGCTTGCGGGAGCGGCCGGCGGCATCCCGCTCATCGATTCGAGCACCATCGATCCGCATACTGCCCGCGACGTGGCGGCCGCCGCCGCCAATCGCGGGAATCCAATGGCGGACGCGCCGGTCTCGGGCGGCACGGGCGGCGCGGAAAGCGCCAGCTTGACCTTCATGGTCGGCGCCGAGCACTCGTTGTTCGAGCGCATACGGCCGATACTGGCCCACATGGGCAAGAACATCGTGCACTGCGGGGATTCGGGCACCGGGCAAGTGGCCAAGATCTGCAACAATCTGCTGCTCGGCATTTCCATGATCGGCGCCGCGGAGGCCATGAATTTGGGTGCGTCGCTCGGCATCGACCCCAAGGTGCTGGCCGGAATCATCAACACCTCGAGCGGTCGATGCTGGAGTTCGGACACTTACAATCCGTACCCCGGGGTGATGGACAACGTGCCGGCCGCGCGCGGCTATACGGGTGGATTCGGGACCGACCTCATGTTGAAGGATCTCGGCCTTGCCGCGGATGCTGCCAAGCAGGCCAAGCAACCTGTGCCCATGGGCGCCATGGCGCAGCAGCTCTATCAAGTGTGGAGTTCCCGCGGCGCCGGCGGCCAGGATTTCTCGTCCATCATCAATCTGCTCAAGAACCAGGCTCCTTAGCCTGACGGATCCGGAGTCGGCAATGATCGAATGCAAGATCGATGGGCATGTCGCCGTCATCACCTTGAACAACCCGTCGGCCAACACCTTCACCGCCGAAGGGTTGCTCGAGCTCACTGTCCTGGTCGGCGATTTGAACCGCAATCTCGACGTGTACGCCGCGGTGGTCACGGGGCAAGGCGACAAATTCTTCAGCGCCGGTGCCGACCTGAAAAGCTTCGCGGACGGCGACAAGGCGCGGGCCCGCCTCATGGCGCAGCGCTTCGGCGTGGCATTCGAGGCGCTGCAGGAGGCGCGCCCCGTGATCATCGCAGCGATCAACGGCTACGCCATGGGCGGTGGACTGGAGTGCGCTCTCGCCTGCGATCTCCGCATCGCCGAGGAGCACGCGCAGATGGCTCTGCCGGAACCTTCGGTCGGGCTCCTGCCGGCAGGCTGCGGCACGCAGACTCTGCCCTGGCTGGTCGGCGAAGGCTGGGCAAAGCGCATGATTCTCACCAACGAAAGGGTCGATGCGGGCACCGCCTTGCGAATCGGATTGGTGGAACAGGTCGTCCCCCGGGGACAAAGCCTGCAGACGGCGGTGCAATTGGCGCAGCGAGTCAGCACCTTGAGCCCGCGCGCCGTGACATTCAGCAAGAATTTGATTCATCAGGCGCGCCAGGGAACCCCACGCAGCGCGGCGTTGGCCTTGGAGCGTGAACGGTTCATGGACCTGTTCGACGGCGAGGACCAACAGGAAGGCGTCAAGGCATTCCTGGACAAGCGTAAACCCGTTTGGAAAAACGCTTGAGCGGCACGCCGACGGCAGATCCGGAGATTCTCTCCGAGACTGCCAACCACGTCGCGTTCATCACGCTCAATCGGCCGGCGGCGCTCAATGCACTGTCGTTCGAGATGATCGCCGAACTGCGCCGGGTGCTGCAACGGTGCGCAGGCGACGAGGGCGTCAAGGCCATCGTGTTGCAGGGCGCCGGCGACAAGGCCTTTTGCGCCGGCGGAGATATTCGCGCGCTCTATCAGAGCTTCAAGGAATCGGGGAAGCTGCATCATGAGTTTTTCGTGGTGGAGTACTCCCTCGATTACCTGCTCCACAGATACCCCAAACCCTACGTCGCCTTGATCGACGGGATCACGATGGGCGGCGGGATGGGCCTCGCGCAAGGATCGACCCTGCGGGTCGTGGGTGAGCGGACCCGGATCGCGATGCCGGAGGTGGGCATCGGGTTGTTTCCGGATGTGGGGGCAAGCTATTTCCTGTCGCGGCTGCCGGGAGGCTTGGGAACCTATCTCGCCTTGACGGGCGTGCAGGTTCGCGGAGTAGACGCCGTATACGCCAGGTTGGCGGATGTCTTTCTACCGCCTGAGGGAATCGAGGCCCTTGCAGGAGATTTTGCGGCGCTTCGCTGGACCGGCGACAGCGTCCTGGACGTGCGGACGGTGGTTCACGCGCGCGCCGCGCAAGGGCTGCCGGCACCCTCATTGAGCGTGCTGCGCCCGGCCATCGACGCCCATTTCGCGCACGCCGCCGTGCCGGAAATATTGAAGTCGCTCGATGGAGAGTCCCGGCCGGAGTACGCGGATTGGGCGCAGCAAACCGCGAAGCTCATGCGCAGCCGTTCCCCCACGATGCTGTCCGTCGCGCTGCGCCAGCTGCAGCGGGGCAAATCGATGGAGCTTGCGGACTGCTTTCGCATGGAGCTCGGCATGGTCGAGCAATGTTTCGAACAGGGCGACTTCATCGAGGGCATACGCGCCCTGCTGATCGACAAGGATAACTCGCCTCGCTGGACGCCGATGCGTCTGGAAGAGGTGACCGAGGCGTCGGTGGAAGCGTTTTTCCGCGAGCGATGGCGCGCCCGCAGCCATCCTCTTTCAGACTTGGAGAGACTAACGTGAAATTCGGCGGCGGTTCATTGGCGGTCATCACCGGCGGCGCATCCGGGCTTGGACGAGCCGTGGCAGAGCGCGTCATCGCGGCGGGCGGAAAGGCTTCGATCATCGATCTTCAAGAAGCCGCCGGCCGCGCCGCGGCGGCGGAAATCGGGGCCTCCTTCTTCAAATGCGACGTCTCGGTCGAATCGCAGGTGGAGAGCGCGATGGATGCGGCCCGCGCGGCGATGGGGGGCATCAATCTGCTGGTCAACTGCGCCGGGATCGTCGGTGCCGGCAAGCTGTTGGGCAAGGATGGCGCGATGCGCGGCGATTATTTCGAGAGCGTCGTTCGAGTCAATCTCATCGGCACGTTTCTCTGCGATAAGGCGGCGGCGGCCGTCATGCAGGCAAATGCCCCCAACGAGGAGGGCGAACGCGGAGTGATCATTCACACCTCGTCGGTTGCGGCGTTCGAGGGCCAGATCGGGCAAGTCGCCTATTCCGCCACCAAGGCCGGCATCGCCGGCATGACCCTGCCGATTGCGCGGGAACTCGCAAAGTCGGGGATCCGTTGCGTCGCGATCGCCCCCGGCATCTTCATGACGCCGATGCTGGCGAGCTTGCCGCAGGAAGTTCAGGATTCGCTGGGCAAACAGGTGCCCTTCCCGCCGAGGCTCGGCAAGCCCGCCGAGTTCGCGCAGATGGTCCAATCCATCGTCGAGATCCCCACGTTGAACGGCGAGACCATCCGCTTGGATGGTGCGATCCGGATGCAGCCGCGCTAGCGGCTGCTGCGCGCAAGAGCCACGCTAAAGGAGAGTTTGCCATGACCGCCGCCTTGTATGACATTCCCGTGCATAGAATCGATGGAACCCCCGCAACCCTCGGCGAATTCAAGCAACACGTCATGTTGATCGTCAATGTCGCCTCCAAATGCGGGCTGACCAAGCAATACGACGGCCTCGAGAAGCTTTATGAGAAATATCGCGACCGTGGATTGGTGGTGGCTGGGTTTCCGGCGAACGATTTTGCGCAACAGGAACCCGGAAGCAACGGCGAGATCCAGGATTTCTGCACGACCAACTTCGGCGTCAAATTTCCGCTGTTCGAGAAAATCACGGTCGTGGGCGACGCTAAGCACCCCCTTTACCGTGTATTGACCGAGGCGCAGCCCACCGCCGAAAACACTTCGGAAGTGCCTTTTCGCGAGCAACTGAAAAAGTACGGCAAGACGCCCAATGCCGAGCCCGAGATTCTCTGGAACTTCGAGAAATTCCTGGTGAGCAAAGGCGGCACGGTCGTCAAGCGGTTTGCGCCGGATACCCTGCCCGATGATCCGGTGCTGTTGCGCGCTGTCGAGGCGCTGCTCAAGGAACCGTGAGCCGCTCGCGCCTAATTTGACTGGAGCAACGGCAGGATCGCCTCGGTGGCGCGGATCACGTCGCCGGGAAAATCGATTTCGATCCACGGCGCACCCGTGACATCCGCCACCTCGAGGACCTGGCTGCGCTCCAGAAGCAGATCGCGCACCGCTTCCTCGTGGGGCAGGTGGCCCTGGCCGCGCGCCGCGTAACCCTCGACCAGCACCGCCAAGCGGCGCGCACCCCGCTCGTCGAAGCGGAAGAATCCCACCGACTCGCCGATGGTGTCGAATTGCAGGCCGCTGCCGAGTACTTTGCGAAATTCGATCGGCACGCCGTCGCGCACGCATACCTTGACCGGCTCGTCCCCCGCCTCGAACTCCCGGTCGATCAGCAGTCGATTGACCGGCCGGTCGCCCGCGACGAGGGCTCTGGCGATGCGCATGTCGTACAGAACGTCGGCATCCATCAGAAGCACGTCGCCGCCGCGGGTCATCGCGTCGGCGACGGCGTGTACCGTCAGAACGCTGCCCAACTCGAAGTGCGGATTCAACACGATCTCCGGCCGCGGCCGCCATTGCAGGCGGTCGAGTTCTTCCGCAACCAGATCGTGCCGGAAGCCGAGGGCAAGCACGATCTCCTCGACACCCACGGCTTTGAGCAGGTGCAGGTGCCGCTCGATCAAACTCATGCCGCCGAACCGCAGCAGACATTTGGGAAAATGCTCGTCCTCGAGCTGCTGCAAACGCATGCCGCGGCCCGCGGCAAGAATGATGGCCCGCATGAAAACTCTCTCCTAGTTCCAAATCAACGAGGTTGAGCTCAGGTTGGGCGGCCCTACGGGTTGCGCCTGCGCGCATGCAGGAGGATTCTCCGCCCTTCGATCCATTGCCACGCCAGCAGCGACGGCAAGCCCAACAGTACTTCGCGCATCCGCTTGGCGAGCGACAGAGCGAGTGCGACATCCGAACCCAGTCCCAACAGCAGGCCCACGCCGATCAATCCGGCTTCTTGTACGCCGAGAGCGGAAGGTACCATGAAGAACACGCTCTTCGCCGCCTGCGTCAGGCTCTCGAGCACCAGCGCATCGGCGAAACCCACGGGATGTCCGAGCCAGCGCAATGCGAACCATGTCTCCGAGCATCCGGCGACGAGCCCGGCAATCTGCCAACCGAGGGCCCGCCACAGGCGGCCGCGCACGGCAAAGGTTTCCCGAACGACCGCATCCACCCGGGCACCGAGATCGAGCCCGCGCTGGTCGCCCCGCATGGGACCGAGCAGCTGCTTGGCAAGCCGTTCGACTTGGTGAAATACACGGCCGTTGCGCACGATGACGATCATGAGAATCAGCGGCGGCAGAGCGGCGGCCAGACCGATGCCGAGCGGCTTGATCGCGCGCACGTCATCGGTGCGGGAGAACAGGCACACGGCGCCGATCGCAACGAAGGCGTACTGCGCGAACAGCGAGAGGATGAGTTCGACGACGATGCTGGCGCCGGCCGCCGCGCCGTCGACTCCCTGCTGCATCAGGAGCCGGATACCGACGATCTCCCCGCCGACATTGGCCACGGGAAGCAAACGATTGATGGCCTGCCGGATACAGGCGATCAAGAAGATCGAGGGTAGTCGGATGCGCCCGAGAATGACCGAACGCCAGCCCATCACGTCGAGAAAGAGAGGCAGTGTCTGCAAGGGCGCGAGCAGGACCAATTTCCAGCCTGCACCTGCCAGGAGGCTCGCGATCGCTCCCGCACCCATGATCGCAATGAGCGCGATCACCACGCCCAATCCCAGGAGCAACGAGATCTGAACACTGAGTTTCACGCCAATCCTAGGCTGCCGTAGTCCGCCGCTTGAGCGCCACGTAGCGTGCGATGAACACGATTGCGATGACGGGCGTACAGATGCTCGCCGCGACGAGAATGGGCACCAGCCAGTTCAACCACGTGAAAGGAGCCAGCAGAAACAATGCATCGTCGGGATGAAAGCGCTGCACCCCGGTCCATGCCTTGATGCCCGGGCCGCTGCGGCGCTCGAACATCTCCGCGTACCAGATGCACAGCAATACCGAACCGCTGGTAAGCAGGCCGAGCGCCACGGCGATACCGCCCAGCCAACCGTGCCGCAAACCGAGACCGGCACCCAGAAACCACAAGGCATCGAGTATCATGTCCGAGTAATAGTCGAGCACCTTGCCGCTCTCGCTGCGCAGATCGGCCATGCGTGCCAGCTCGCCGTCGGCTCGGTCGAGCACGCAGGTTACGATCCACAGGACGCCGCTGCAGGCAGCCGCGGTCCTGCTTCCCACCGCGAGCAATGCACAGGCCGCGAGCCCGACGATCAACCTGAGTACGGTCAGATGATTGGGTCTTACCCAGGTGCCGATCAGCGGGCGGACCAAGATCCGTGCAAAGGCGTGCGCATACGTTTGGTTGAGCGCGACGTCGTCCATGATTGGCGTGGTCGTTCGGCCCCCTCACACCCGGAAGCGGTACTCGACGCCCGGAAGGCGATCGATGTCGGGCGGGAAACTCGAGCGCTTGTCGGCATAGTACCGGGCGCGATGGTCTCCGTCCGACGCACGGTTGTAGGTCAGATAGAGGATTCGCCTGCGGCTGCCGCTCAAGTTTGGTTTCGACCCGTGGGGTACGTAACTGTCGAAGAACAGCACGTCGCCGGGTAACGTCGGCACCGGCACGAGGGCGAAGGTGCTCATGTCCTCTGCGGTCAGCGGCGCCCACTCCCGTCCGATCAGGCCCGTCTGCCGCGGAGCTCGGGCTATCTCCAGGCATCCATTGTCGATGGTCGCCGCATCGATCGAAACCATCGCCGTGACGAACAACGGCGCGTAGGCCGACCAACCAGCCTGCTGGTCCTGATGCGCCGCGAACCCCCCGCCGCCCGGCATCTTGAAGTTGATTTTATCCTTGAACAGCACGGCCGGAGCGCCGAGCAGCTGTTCGACGGCCCGCTGCAGCCGGGCGCCGCGGATCAACGCGTCGAAACCGGCATGATGCGGGCAGAAATCCTCGATGCGCTGGATTACACGGGCATTCGGATCAAGAAGGCTCGGCTCGCGATAGACCATGTGCGCGCCCGAAACTTCGGGCAGCGCTTCCGTCTCGACCGTAAAGCGCTCGATCTCCGCCAATTTCCGCGGAGAAAAGAAGCCCGGCGCGGCCGCCCAGCCGTGCCGCGCGTAGCGCGACAGCACCGCAGTATCGAGGACCGGCCCGCCGCCATCTTGGACGGACCTCTCGCTTCGCATCATCCTGATTCCCATCTTGTCATGACATGAGCCAATGCCCCTCGCCATGATAAGGGGCATTGCAGCGCTCGTCACGTCGCCGACCGCCTCTCGGGCGGGCGCGGTTCGCCGGGAGGAAAGTGCGGGGCTACGGCAGCGCTTCGCGATTGGCGACGGCCGTGCGCCGCCGCGTATCGCGGCCGTAGTAGTCCGGATAATCGGCGCTCAAACCTTTGAATCGCCGATGCATCCACAGATACTGTTCGGGCACCTTGAGTATCTGGGCCTGCAGCAGTGCATTGAAGCGTTCCACGTCTTGTTCTGCGCTGGCGCTGGGGTAATCCTGAAGTTCCGGACCTATATGGACTCGATAGCCGGCGTTGCCGGGCAATCGCTCGGGAAAATAAGTCAGCACTGCCGCACCGGATATCCGCGCAAGACGCGAGGTAGCGGTACTGGTGGCGGCCGGTATCGCAAAGAAATTGGCCATCACGGCCCCTTTGTTGCGATAACTTTGATCCGGGGCATACCACACCGCTTGATTGCGCCTCAGGGCGCGGATCATGGACCGTATGTCGTCGTGCGCAATCGGATGGCCGTGCCGGGAGAATCCCTTGCACATCACGCGAGCCAGCAGAGCGTTTTTCGTCGGCCGATAGACCACATTGAGCGGCACCACGGTGCCCAGGATGCGGGTGGCGATTTCGATGGTCGTAAAGTGCCCGCCCACCAGAATTGCGCCTCGACCCTTGGCGAGCGCGGCGACCAGATGCTCGATTCCTTCCACCTGCGCCAACGTGCGGACGTGCTCATTGCTGCTCCACCAGGTCGTGGCGGTTTCGCACAATCCGATCCCCAGGCTCTCGCAATGTCGGTCCAGCAGCTCGGTTTGTTGGGCCGGCGACAGGCGCGGAAAGCAGAGCTCGATGTTGCGTCGTGCGATGCGGATGTAGGCGAGGGGCAGGCGACGAAGCAGCGCACCGATGCGGGAACCCACGAACCGCTGTGCGGCGTAGGGCAGCAGTTCCAGGATACGCAGGATCCCGATCCCGCTCCAGGTGAGCCAGTACTTCGGCGTGAAGAATTCGGGGCGGATCAGTGATATCCGCCCCCCGGGTGCGCGGCTCGAGGCTACTTGCATGCACCGCACGCTAGAGCGGTCGTGCGGATATGTCTGTACGGTATCGCACAAAGGCGGGGCCGCCTCGGCCGCCGGCAGGCCGAGCGCCCCTTGGCATCCGGAATTATTCGCGCTGCGCGCTCACCCCTTTGGGGCCGCCCCTTCGGGGCGTTATCCCCGCTTCGTCGCTGTCGTATTTGACTAATCCAGGCCTATGAGGATTGACCTATCGAGTGACGGAGAGGGTGCGATTCACGGGATCGCCGTAAGCCCCGCCGCCGGGGGTGGCGACGACGAACACATCGCCCGCCGCCATCTCGGCCTGCCCGACCGCCCCGAGCAGTTCCTTCCGCCCATCGTTTCGCTCGATGTGATTCTGTCCCGGCGCGCCCGCCCCGCCGCCGGCCATGCCGAAGGATCCCTGCCTGCGGCCATTGCTCAAGATGGCGGCCGTCATCGGCGTGAGAAAGCGGATCCGCCGCACGCCGCCGTCGCCGCCGGGCCACCGGCCGGCGCCGCCCGAGCCCGCACGAATTTCAAAAGACTCCACGCGCACCGGAAACCGGAATTCCAGCACCTCGGGGTCCGTGAGGCGGGAGTTGGTCATATGGGTCTGTACCACGCTGGTGCCGGCGAAACCGGGACCCGCGCCGGATCCGCCGGCAACGGTTTCGTAGTACTGATGGCGGAGGTTGCCGAACGTGAAATTATTCATGGTGCACTGGCTCGCGGCCATGACGCCAAGCGCCCCATAGAGCGCGTTGGTCACGCAGGTCGAGGTCTCGACGTTCCCTGCCACGACCGCCGCCGGTGCGGCCGGATTCAGCATGCAGCCCTCCGGCACGATGATCTCCAGCGGTTTCAGACAACCGGCGTTCAGCGGTATCTCGTCGGCCACCAAGGTGCGGAACACGTACAAGACGGCGGCCACCGTAATGGCACGCGGCGCGTTGAAATTATCCGGCAATTGGGCGCTGGTGCCGGAGAAATCGATGCGGGCCGAGCGCCGCTCGCGATCGACGCGCACGGCCACGTGGATTTGCGCGCCGTTGTCCAGGGCCAACGTGAATCGGCCGTCGCGAAGCGACGTGATGACCTGGCGCACGCATTCCTCCGCGTTATCCTGCACATGGCGCATATACCCCATCACCGTATCGCGTCCGTGCTGTTGCACGATGGCCTCGAGTTCCTGCACCCCCTTTTCGTTGGCGGCGATCTGGGCGCGCAGGTCGGCGATATTTTGCTGTGGATTGCGCGCCGGGTGGCGGCCCCCGCGCAGCAGCTCGAGCAACGCCGCTTCGCGAAATTCTCCGCCCTCCACCAGCTTGAAGTTGTCGATGAGTACACCTTCTTCCGCGATGTCGGTCGAGAACGGCGGCATTGAGCCGGGCGTGACGCCGCCGATGTCGGCATGATGACCGCGCGAGGCCACGAAGAAGCTGGGCTGTTCCAGCTCGAGAAAGACCGGGGTGACCACCGTTACATCGGGCAGATGAGTGCCTCCGTGATACGGATCGTTGAGCACGTACACGTCGCCGCGCCGCATCGGGGCGTTGCGCTGCATGACCGATCGAATGGATTCGCTCATCGATCCCAGGTGCACCGGCATGTGCGGCGCATTGGCGATCAGCGCACCTCCGGCATCGAACAGCGCGCAGCTGAAATCCAGGCGTTCCTTGATGTTCACCGAATGGGCTGTGTTTTGCAGCCGCAAACCCATTTGTTCGGCAATATTCATGAATAGATTGTTGAAGATCTCCAGCATCACGGGATCGGCGCGTGCGCCTGCGGTCCTGACGGCGGTTCGCACGCCTATTCGGCGCAACTCCAGATTCCCGTCGGCCGTGGTTTGCGCGCGCCATCCGGGTTCGACCACGGTGGTCGCATTGCGCTCGACGATGATCGCGGGGCCGTCGACCCAGGCACCCGCCTCAAAGGTATCGCGAAGATACAGCCTGGCCGTGCGCCAACCGCTCTGTTCGCCGTCGAGACAGTACATGCGCACTGCGGCGCCCGCCGCCGGGGCGTAAGGCTGTGCACCGTTCTTGCGGATGTCCGGGCCGCCCGGTTGACCGGCCGCGATGCATTCCAGCGACACGGCTTCCAGCACCAATCCGACCTGCGGCGTGAGAAACGCGAATCGCCGCCGGTACGCACTCTCGAACTCCGCTCGAATCGCGGCCGCCGCCTCGCCCGGCGCTCCCGATTGCGGCAGCCCGCATGCCAATGCGGTGTCGGTGCCGGCGTAACGGACGCGCACGCGGCGCACGGCGCGGATCGCCTCCGCGGCGACACCCTGCCGCTGCAGCTCCAGCGCGGCATCTGCCTGCAGCTGCACTGCGAGCGCGTTCGCCGCCCTGACGCCCTCGTCGCTCAGATCGCATTCGAGTGAACAATCGCGCATGACAATTTGATCGGCCAATCCCAATCCGTAGGCGCTGAGTACGCCAGCCAGGGGATGACAGAAGATCCGCCCGATGCCCAGTGCGTCCGCAACCAGGCAGGCGTGCTGCCCACCCGCGCCGCCGAAACACTGCAGCGTGTAGCGCGTTACGTCGTAGCCGCGCGCCACGGAGATACGCTTCACGGCATTCGCCATGCTGCCGACGGCGATTCGCAGGCTGCCGGCGGCAATTTCCTCGGCGCCGACCGCGGTGCCCGTGCCCGCGGCGACGAGGTCCGCAAGCTCGGCGAACTTGAGCATGGTCACGTCCGCGTCGAGCGGCTGGTCCGCCTGGGGCCCGAATACGGCCGGAAAGAACCCGGGTTGAATGCGGCCGAGGAACACATTGGCATCGGTGATGGTCGCCGGCCCGCCGCGCCGATAACTGGCGGGGCCCGGATTGGCCCCGGCCGATTCCGGCCCGACGCGGAGTCTCGCGCCGTCGAAGCGGATGATGGAGCCGCCGCCGGCAGCGATGGTGTGAATGTTCATCATCGGCGCCCGAACGCGCACGCCCGCGACTTCGGTCTCGAAGGCCCGCTCGTATTCTCCGGCATAGTGGCTGACGTCGGTCGACGTGCCGCCCATGTCGAAGCCGATTACGCGTTCGTGTCCAGCGGCCCGCGCACTCAATGCCATGCCGACGATGCCGCCGGCCGGACCGGAGAGGATGGCATCCTTGCCCTGAAATCGGCTCGCTTGGATCAATCCGCCGGAACTTTGCATGAACAGCAACCGCACCCCCGGCATTTCGCTGGAGATTTCCTCGACGTAGCGTCGCAAGATCGGCGAAAGATAAGCATCGACCAAAGTCGTGTCGCCGCGCGGCACGAATTTCATCAGCGGACTCACCCGATGCGATACGGATACCTGGGTGAACCCGACCGTGCGCGCCAGCGCCTCCGCGGCCAGCTCGTGGGCCGGATAACGATAGCCGTGCAGGAACACGATCGCGCAGGCACGAATGCCCGATTCATATGCCCTCGTCAGATCCGCGGTGAGCGCCGTTTCATTCAGCCCGGCGATCACCTCGCCGCCGGCGCCGACCCGCTCGCCCGCCTCGATCACGGCGTCGTACAGCAGTTCCGGCAGGACGATGCGGCGATCGAACAACCGGGGCCGCGCCTGATTGCCAATGCGCAGGGCGTCGCGGAATCCGCGGGTGGTCACGAGCACCGTCCGCTCACCACGCCGTTCGAGCAAGGCGTTCGTGGCGACAGTGGTCCCCATTCTCACCGATTCCACCAGCGTCGGACCGATCACCTCGCCCTTGCCGAGCTGCAACATCCGGCGAATGCCCTCGACGGCGGCGTCGCGGTACTGCGCGGAATCCTCGGAAAGCAGCTTCAGCGTGCGGAGCACACCGTCGGGCGTCCGGCCGACCACGTCGGTGAACGTCCCGCCTCGATCCACGCAGAATTGCCAACGGCGCGCCGATGTATGTTCCAGCGACATCGACGCGACCGGGCTACGCCCGGGCCCTGCCGGTATCCGCATCGGGCAGCTGGGCGCCGTGATCCACCGGCGCCGCAACGTCGATTCCCAGCCACGCCACTGCGCTGACGAGCGCGAATCCCGTGCCGATGAGAAAGGCGGTGAACCATAAGTGCTGGCCCGAGAAATACGCGACGATGGGAATGCTGATGATTCCGCCGAGATTGCCGCCGGTGTTCATAAAGCCGCAGACGGACATCGTGTCGCCGCGGCCCACGGTCATACCGGCTCCCCAGAAGGCGCCCTCGGTCAGTTCGACGCACCCGAAACAGGTGGCGAGCGCAACGACCGCCAGATAGGGGTTCGTGGCGTTGACCGCGAGCAGCAGCAGTCCGCCCGCCAGCGGCATGGCCACCAGGGGCACCGCTCGAAATCCCCAACGTGCGCCGAAACGCTTGCAGCAGACTGCAGTGGCGACACCGCCGATGCCCGCGCCGATCGCCGACGCAAGCGGTGGGGCAACCGCCAGCCAGCCGCTCTCCAACAGCGAAAATTTACGCTCCTGAACCAGATACAGGAACACCCAGTTCGAAAGCAGGTAGAACGTATAGTTCATGCACATGTAGGAAACCGCCAGCAGCAAGACGCTGCGATTTCCCACCAGGTGCAACAGCCGCTGCAAGCTGATCGAGGACTGCGGATCGACGCTGCCCTGCGCTGCGTCCGTCGCTGACTCCGTCGCTGCGCCCTTCAATGCACCTTCGGTACCGATCTCGGCCAGCTCCTGCGCCGATACCGACGGATGCTCACGCGGCGAATTGCGCCCGTACCAGCCCCACAGCGCGATCAGGACCAGCGCCGGCAGGCTCGTCAACAGCAGTGCGGGCTGCCAGCCCAACGCCGTCATGAGCGAAGCAATCAGAGGCGGCGTCAATGCGGCGCCCAACCCCAAGCCCATGGTCTGCAGACCTTGCACGTATGACCAGCGGATGGGGGGAAACCAGGCTTCGAACACCCCCGACGACACGGGGAAGATTGCGCCCTGCGAACAACCCAGCAACACCTGGACGGCAAGCAGCGCAATGAACAGGGATTGGCCGGTGAACAAACCGGGGGCCAACGGCGTCGCTATGGTCGCCAAGAACGCGGTCAGGCCGATGATGACGAAGGTCCGCCGTGCGCCGAGACGCTGGCCGAAAACACCTCCGGGCATCTGAAAAATGGCGTACCCCAGGACGAACGCCTGTTCGAGCCAGCCGATCTGCAATTGACTCAACCCCAGTTCCGGCATCATGCGTTCGGCGGCCACCGTGATGCTTTTCTGCTGCACGTAGGCGATGAATCCGAAACCGAACAGGAATGAAAAAATACGCCAACGGATCCGGGCGAAGGGCCAAACGGTGGTTTGCATCCGATACCTCAGGTGGCTGCGCGGCCCGCGCCGGTCTTGACTTGGTCTTGCTGCATATCGAGGCAAATCTGCACCGCGTGACCGAATGAGGCCGCGGCCTTGTCGGCAGTCGGCACCGTGTCGATTGCCGGACTCGCCTGCAACAGCACTCCGGGCAGAAAAACCGTAACCAGCCGGACGCCTGGGAATCTTTCGCGAACGCGCTCCGCGACCGATTCGCCGCGCTTTCGTTCCTCACTGGGAAAGGCGCTCATCAAGTAGACGGCCGATACGATGTCCGGCGACGCATCCGGCGGCGGCGGTGCGTTCAGGTCGTCGATCGACAAATGGCGGGCATCGATTTTCTGGTCGCGCAGGATGCGAACCAGGAGTTCCGTGGCCAATTCGTCGGCGGGCGACCCCATACCGATGCAGAGCATGATGGAGCCCGGCGGAACGGAAAGCGGACCTTGGAAGCGGCCGTAGGTCTGTTCCCGTTGCGCGCGCAGTTCGCGCCCGATGCCGGGATGGACGCTGGTGCGATCGAGCACGGAGCCGCGCGCTTGCCGGCGCGAAAACTTGCGCCCCTCGCCGCCGATGGCGCCGATGACGGTTACCATGACGTTTCGCACCAGGGCCTGCTGTTGCGCGCTGATGGCGCCGGCATCGAGGTCGATCCGGGCAAGCGACAGTGCCGGTATCAGCACCACGTCGCAATACGCGGCAAACGAATTGCGCTTCAAAAAGGCCCGAGCGGCGGCGATGATTTCCTGAGAGTCGCCCGACAGCGCGCGTTGATATAAGCGCTGCGGCATGGTGAGCGCCTGGTTGTCGCCCAGCAGTATGTCCAGGAGACTCAACGCCTTGATGTGGCGCCCAGCCACGACCAGACACAGCGTCAACGGCGTCGAGACTATCAATCCCACGGGCCCCCAGAGCCAACTCCAGAATATTGCCGCCACCACCACCGATAGCGGAGACAGACCGGTCGTATGGCCGTACAGCTGCGGCTCGATGAGTTGGCCGGCAAGCAGCTCCACGATGATGAACAGTCCCAAGGTCGCGATGGACAATGCCCAGCCGGGATCCACGGCGGCCGCCAGCAGCGCTGCGAACAGCGCGGCGATCCACACGCCGACGTAGGGCACGAAGCGCAGCACCCCGGCCAACGCCCCCCAGAGCAATGCATGCGGAAGCCCGACGACGATGAGACCCAGGGCGACGGCGAGGCCGACGCCCAGGTTGACCAGGAATTGCGAGACGAAAAATCGCGACAGCCGTTGGCCGGCATCGTTGAGCGCAAGCGTGGTTGCCCGGATATCGGTGCCGCCCGCAATACGGATGAAACGATCGCGCACCGCTTCGTGCTCGAGAAGCACGAAAATAAGCACCACGAGCACGATTCCCGCGGTTTCGACCGGCACCCATATCGATCCCATCACTCTTTGCAGGACCACGAGGGCATTTGCCGGCGGCTCGTGGATTTCCACTGGTATGGGCGGGGGCGCCTCAGCCGGGGGCGCCTCAGCCGGGGGCGCCTGAGTTCGCGGTACTCGGGTGCCCTCAGCCGTGGACGACCTGGGCGCCGCCGCGTCGGCGGGTGCCCGCGCAGCCGCATTTTGATCGATGAAACGGCCCGCCTGCCCGGTCAAGGACTTCAGCCGTCCGACGGTGATGTCGTTCAGGGTGGTCAGCTTGTGCCGGATCGTCTCCTCGTAATGGGGAAGGCCGGCCGTCATTTTGACCACCTGCATCCCGATGACGGCGGCCGTCGCGCCCATCGCGAGCGCCAGGCCGAGGACGGCGGCCAGTACCGACAACGTCTGACCCAATCCGACGCTGCGCAGGGCGCGCACCAGGGGCGCGATCAGCAAACTGAGTATGACGGCAAGCGTGACCGGCACCAGGACATCGCGTCCGAAGTACAACAGTGCCAACACCGTTGCGGTGGCTACGATGCCGCCTGCACGATCGCGTAGGGAAGTGATCGGCGGCGGGTCCGGTTCGCGAGACGCGGAAAGATCCATGCCCCATATTCGCACATTGGATCGAAGTTGTTGGCCGCTATTGGCCGGCAGGCAAGTCCGGTGGGCGCGGCTTTCTGGGGCTTCTCTTGTGCAGCCCCTCGTCCTCGAGCAATAGCTTGCGCACATACAAAAATCGGATGGTTTCATACTCGAAGGGCGAACCTGTCGAGTAGTAGCGGAAGCCGATGTTCGACCGTTGATCGACGGCGTTCAACGGCCCGAGGGCCCACGACAGATTGCCTCGGTACAGGTTCGCCAGATTGATCCCATAGGAGGTGCCGTAATCGCCGAACAGACCCACCGCTTCACGCAGAGTCGAAGGCCCCAAAATCGGTATCACCAGGTACGGGCCCGGGTGCATGCCCCATTTGGACAGCGTCGTGCCGAAGCCCGTGGGTTGGTTCTCGAGGCGTAGTTTCGTGGCGAAATCGAACAGGCCGCCCACACCGGCCGTGCTGTTGATCACGAACCGGCCCAACGCTCTCACACCGCGTCCCAGCCGCCCCTGCAGCGTGTAATTGATGACCGTGTCCACCTCGGCCAGATTCGCGAAAAAATTGTTCACGCAGGAGCGCAGCGGGTACGGCACACGGCGATAGACGTTCGACACGGGCAGGAATATGTTCTCGTCGAAACGCGCGTTGAACCGATAGCTGAACCGGTTGACGGGCTCCCAAGGATCGTACGTCTTCGGCGGCGGCGCATCCGCCGGGGTCAGGGGCGGGGTCGGTGCTTCACCGCTCGCCTCTGTGCCTTCCTGCGCCCTCTGCGCCGCTTCCGCGGCGGCGGCCAGCGCTGCCGCCCGCTGGATCGCGGCGGCATTGTCCGCCGCCGGCGTCTCAGCCGGCATGCGATGGATGATCATCCCCTCCGGCGCACAGCCGGAGAGACCCATGGCGGCAACCGCCGCCAGCGCGGCAATTCTCATGGAGCGATGCCGGGCGCGGCGCCCCGCCATCGCCCCGCCAGCATGTCCAGCATGTCGGCAACCTGCCGGCGATCGCCGATATTGCCTAGATGCCCGCCGTGGTCGTAGACGGCGATTTTCGGACCCAGGGTAGTCACGAGCCAGGCGAGCTCCGTCTTGTCGAGTATCAGGTCGTCGCTGTTTGTCTGCACGTAGTAGTCCGGATCGTTGCGCAAGGCGTCGGCGATGATGTCCAGCCGGTTCTCCGCAATCAAGGATTCCGGGGTGGAAAACGGGCGGCGTTTCAGGTAGTACGGCGCGAATACCTTCGTGAAATATTCCGAAAAAGGTTTGCCGCGGAGAATCTGCTGCGTCCGCTCAAGTGAATCGCCGACTTTCGGCGGATGGGCCGGATCCACGACGACCCCGGTGCCGGCATAGAGGTCGCCCGCGAAGAACATGTTCATCAGATCGATGCGGAACGTCAGCGCAATCGCCGCCGAGAACTCGGCGTCCGAGTTCAGAACCGCGGCCGCGGCAGTCAACAGGAAATTCTCGTCGACCCGAACGCGGTCCGATGCGCGATACAGGTTTGCAAGCTGTGCATATATTTTTTGATATAGCCGCTCGACACCGGCATCCCCGGATCCGATGCTCAATGCAAAGAGCCGGTCGAGGCGCTCCACGGACGCGAACAGACTCACGGGAGGCTCGATCATCACCACGCGATGGATATTGAGCTTGTGCTCGCTCGAGTCGATGGATTTGACCACACCCGCATTGGCGCCGCCGAGGCTGTAGCCCAGAATGTCGATGTCGGTGATTCGCACCTTGCCCGGCAATGACGCAACGACCCGCTGCATCGCCGAGTAAAGATCGTGTCCGTCCTGAACCAGATCGCCGGCGACACCGGTGGTGGATGCGGAAACGATGAATCCCGGAAAGGTGGGAGACGGCATGGTCAGTACATGATATCCGGCGCCGTACAGGGCACCGCGCAGCGTCGATAGCACGGCCGTGTTGCCGTCGCCGCCGGTGCCGGAAATGACGATTGCCAGCGGTGCGGGTTTATCTTGCGAGGAAAACCACACGCGAAGGTCGCGATCGAACCAAAAAACATCGGGAACCGGCCGCGCCCAAGGCATGTGCATGTTGATCTCGAGCAGCGGCACCTTGGCGGGCATGGGTGCAATATCCTGGGGCGGAGTGCCATACACCGTCGCGCGCAGCGCCGCGGAATCCGCCAATCCGGTGGCCGGCCCCGATACTTCCTGGGATGCAATGACGTGATCGGCAGGGTCATCCGCCAACACGGTGTCATTCGCAAATGCCGCCGGGGCCATGACTGCGAGACCGGCGGACGCAAAGAACAATGCACTCAATCTCACCCGTCCCTTATAGCCGATTGCGGGGGATCGCGGTCGATATTTGCGTCGATCACGGACGAGGCGGAGCGGCTATCATGGCCTGTGAACTCCTTCAATGGCCCACCGCGGGAGGTGACCGGCGGCGCGCGTTGCCGTCGCGCAACGCCGTGGATGCTCTTCGGCTTTGCGGTATTGATGACGGGATGCGCGGGTGAACGGCAGGGCTATCGGCCGACCGCCCCGAGCCCGGCGCAGACGCGCGATCTGATCGCGAGTTCGCTGCCCCTTTCGGTCAGGGATCGCGCCGGGTGGACGGCCGATATGTACTCTGCCTTCGACGACCTTGCGGTCGTTCCCACACGAGAGAACATCTGCGCGGTGATCGCGGTGATCGAGCAGGAATCGGGATTCCGCGTGGACCCGGTGATACCCGGCCTGGCGATGATTGCGTGGCAGGAAATCGACGAACGCGCGGCCCACGCGGGGATACCACGGATGATCGTGCATGGCGTCCTGGATCTCAAATCGCGGACCGGCCGCAGCTACGGCGAGCGCATCGACAAGGCCAAGACCGAGAGGGAATTGAGCGATATCTACGAGGATCTAATCGGAACTGTTCCGATGGGCCGTACCCTTTTCGCAGACCGCAACCCGATCCGCACACGCGGGCCCATGCAGGTGCATGTCGCCTTCGCCGAACAGTTTACCGCGGTGAAACCCTACCCTTATCCCGTGAAGACCAGCATTGCGGATGAGGTGTTCACGCGTCGCGGCGGAGTTTACTTCGGGATTGCGCACTTGTTGGATTACCGGGCATCCTACGATCGCTATCTTTACAGATTCGCCGATTTCAATGCCGGCCAGTACGCAAGCCGCAATGCAGCTTTCCAACGCGCCGTGAGCAGCGCATCCGGCATGCACCTCGTCGCGGATGGAGCGCTGCTCCCGCATGACGGCGCCCCAAACGCGCCCGGGGCCACGGAACTCGCCCTGCGACGTTTAGGACCTCGCCTCGATGCGGGCGATGGCGCCATTCATCGTGCCCTTGGCCAGGCGAAGACGGCGGAATTGGAAGAGAACCCCATTTACCGGCGCGTTTTCGCCCTGGCGGAGCTTTCCGAGCATCGAAATCTGCCGCGCGCCGCGGTGCCGGACATCGAACTGCATGGGCCAAAAATCACGCGGCGACTCACGACGCAGTGGTATGCGAACCGGGTCGACGAGCGCTTCGAACGCTGCCTGAATCAGCGCAGGGACATGTTGTAGGTCAACACCCAGCCATCCTTTTGCGGCTGGAATCCGATGTGGGCGTGCCCGCCGTTCTCCCGATTGAGCACGAAGCGCGCGGTCGCGATCCCGAGGGCCGCGCCGGCCACCGTGTCGGATACCCAGTGCACATTGTTCTTGACGCGGACATAGGCCGTTCCCCCGGCGATACCGTATCCCACGATGCGCCGAATCCACCGGTACTCATCGTTGCCCGACTCGGCAAACGTCATGCCGATCGCAAAAGCGGCGCTCGCGTGGACCGAGGGAAACGAGTCGCCGCCCGTGCGCCATTGATTGGGCGACGTGGTGGCGTCCGGCCGCTCGCGGCCGCCGGCCAGGGTCAGGACTTCTCCGGTGACGGTACTGAGCACACCGGCCTCCACCAGCCGCCAAGTCTCGCGGTAGCCGTCCGGATCGCCGAGATATCCCGCGGTGGCCCACGTGCCGGCGATCAGTGCCGCCGCCGGAAGCGCGTCACGCACGCTGTTCTTGTCCTTGGAGTTGAGCGCCGCATTCGAACCGGTGGCGAAATGCGTTCGCACGGTCGAGTCGAACTCATGAGCCGCGGCCACCGCCGCGAGAGCGACGCCGAAATACGTCCAATCCTCCGCATCCCAACGCAGCGGTGCCGTGAAATATTGCCCCGCATCGTCGAGGGCCGTGCGTACCCCGGAGGTCTCGGCGGCCTCCGACATCCCGGCGCAGGAAAGGGCGGCGGCCAGGCACGCGGCTGCCGCTAACGTTCGTCGTACAGAAATGGGCATACGGTTTTTCTTTGTACTACAAAGTACAGGGAACCGCAGGACCCGCGCAAGCTCTCACTGCTTGCGGGTCTGGCGGCTCTCGAGCAGCGACTGAATGCTGCTCAGCGCGGTCATATAACGATCGGCCAGCGCCTTGCCGTCGCCTTCTGCGCCGAGGTCTTCGGCCAGCACATTGGCGAGAGTGTCTACGGCGACGCGGATCGTCATGGATTCGGAATCCGATAATCTGGTGCCGTTGATGGTGATTTCCGCTTCTTCTTGCATAGGAATGCCCGCGCTCCTTCCCGACCTCGTCATAACTTGCGCGCATGTTACAACGACCGAGGGGAACGCGCTCGGGCAGGTGCGCCAGGAATTCGGCGGCTCAGCAGCCGGTCACCCGCGTACGCCGAACGGCGCCGCTGCGCGATGTGATCGTTTCCGGTCGGCGGATACGATCAGCTCTTACTCTCGTACTTGAATGAGACGCTGATGCGCGACCGATAGGCCTCGACCTTGCCATTCTTCATCTGCACATCGAGTTTTACGACTTCCGCAACTCTCAGGTCCCGCAGCGTCTTGCCCGCACGATTGATCGCCGCGGCGGTCGCCTTCTCCCAGGACTCGGAGCTCGTTCCCACCAGTTCGATCACTTTATAGACGTTTTCCGTCATGACAATTCCCCCCGCTCGTTATGAATTCTCACTCTCAGCCTCGAGAACTCATACTATGCCAGATCGGAGATGCCCGGTTGCTGCCGCGGCAATCGATCCGCAATGGACAAGGCGGGCGATGGAGCCCGGGCGGTGGTCAATTGCTTTCGTAAGTGATTGAACGAGAACGCTGAATTCAGCAAGATAGGCTCGTCATGGGTGCGAGCTCGTTGGGTTGTCGGGATCGGCGATCGACGGGCCTGTCTCGTCGACGTTCAGCCGGTAGCCCACCCCGACTTCCGTGATCAAGAAGCGTGGCTGGCCCGGATCGGGTTCGATCTTTTGCCGCAGCTGCTTGACGTACGAGCGCAATCCGCGTGTATCGCCCTGCCGGTCGGGACCCCACACCTCTCTGATGAGTTGTCTCTGCGTGACGATCATGCCGGCGCTACGGGCCAAACACTCGATGAGCCGAAATTCCAGCGGAGTAAGATGCACCGAACTATCCGGGCTGACGGCCGTGCGGGTCGTGAGGTCCACGGCGATGGACCCGAACCGCAGGACCGGCAAATGGCGGCCTGCACGCGCAGCGCGACGAAATGCGGTGCGGACCCGCGCCAGCAATTCCGGAGCGCTGAACGGCTTCGCCACGTAATCATCGGCACCGTTATCCAGCGCGGTCACCTTTTCGCTCTCCATCGTCCTTGCGGATAACACCAGGATCGGTACGGGAGAGAATTTACGGATTTCCCTGATCACGGTTTGGCCATCCCGATCCGGAAGGCCGAGGTCGACGAGAACGAGATCAGGTCGTCTGCTCCTTGCCTCGATCACCCCACGCGCGCCGTTCTCGGCCTCGACCACACGATGGTGCTGCGTCTCGAGCAGCGTACGCAATATGCCGCGGATTCCGGCATCGTCCTCGATGATGAGTACCAGGTACATTGCCTCCGTCATGCGGTCTCCACAGTCGGGAGCGTGAAGACGAAGCGCGCACCGCCGCCGGGACGTTCCATGGCCGATATTGTTCCCCCATGCGCGTTGACGATCGAGCGGCAAATTGCCAATCCGAGCCCTGCGCCCCCGCTGTTGCTTTCGTCGCGGCCGCGTTGAAATTTCGCGAACAGCTGTTCCGGATCGCCCGCCGGCAGACCCGGTCCCGTGTCATCGACGACAACCCGGACAAACCCCGTATCCGGGCCGGCGGATATGATGACGCGCGTTCCCACGGGCGTGTGCTTCGCCACATTCTCGAGAAGATTGGCGAGCACTTGTGTGATGAGCGGCGCATCGACGTAGACCGCCGGCAGGTCGGCGGGCAATTCGACCTCGGCCACATGACCCTCGAGCCCCGTGGCGAGACGGGCGAGCGCCGGACCTACGAGGTCATCGATGGTCTCCCAGTCACGGCGCAGCGCGACTTGACCCGCCTCGAATCGCATGAGATCGAGGACATTGGAGATGATTTCCGACATCTCATGCGCCTTCAATTCGATCGATGCGGTCAATCGACGGCGCGACTCGGCGTCGAACGCAATTGAAGAGTCGTTGAGAGCGCTGCTCGCACCTGCAATGACCGACAGCGGGGTTCGGAGATCGTGCGAGATTGAAGCGAGCAGCGTGTTTCGCAGTCCTTCGGTCTCCGCCGATACTCGCGAAATCTCCGCCTCCTCCGCGAGATCCGCCCGCTCCAGTGCGAGCGAAATCTGTGCGGCAAAAGTCTCCAGGAGATGACGCTGCTCGGGAAGCAGGAGCCGGCGCCGCTGTGCCGGCTGCACGGCAAGCACGCCAAGAGTCCGGCGGCCGCCTTTGAGCGGCAAGTACTGGGTGAGCCCGGCCGGCAAGGTATCGGTACCGAGTCCCGCCGGTGCGTTGTGATCGAACACCCACTGCGCCACCGACAGGTCCGAAGCGCGCAAGGAGGCCGGAAGCGGCTCGCTCCGAGGGTGCTGCAGTCGCCCGCTCTTGTCGGGTACGAGAACGACCGCGCGGCTGGCAAATGTCTCGGCCACGTGCTTGACGGCAACGCGGGCAAGATCCTCGAGACTGCGCGTGGCCGTCAGTTCGCGGCTCATTCCGTAAAGAAGAGACGTCCTGCGCTCACGCGCTCCGGCGACGCGGGTTTGTGCACGCACATTCGCCACCAGGTTTGCGATGATGAGCGCCACGGCCAGCATGACCCCGAAGGTGACCACATATTGGAAATCCGACACGGCGAGCGTAAAGCGCGGCGGCACGAAACAATAGTCAAAGGCCACGATATTGACCACCGCCGTGAGGCTGGCCGGACCGCGCCCCAGCCACAAGGCGGCGATTGTGGCTCCGAGCAGATACACCATCACGAGATTGGTCAACGCAAAGTATGGGTACATGACGGCCGCAACGCCGCTGCAGGCGAGCGAGATGAAAAGCGCAGCCCAGTAGCGACCCCAATGGATTTCCGTCGGTCCCGCGATGTCGCGGCGCGACGGCGGTCCGCGAGAAGTCTCGCGGCGCGCAATGACCGACACATCGAAACCGCCGCCCGCGGCGACCAATTTGGTCGCGGTCGAAGGCCTCAATAGCGTTCGTATGCCGAAGCGCTTCGGTTCACCGACCACGATGCGCGTGACGTTTCGAAGCCGCGCGTATTCGGTCAAGGCAACAGATGCCGATGGGCCGTCGAGTGTGACGGTCTGCGCTCCAAGGGACTCCGCAAGGCGAAGAACATCAATGCGTCGATTGCGCGCCTGTTCACCCAGGTTCAGCATGTTCGGAGTTTCAACGGACACCACGAGCCATTCGGCATCGAGCGCGTCGGCGAACCGTTTGCCGACACGAACCAACTGCTCGGCCTGGTCGTCCGGGGCGACCGCGATCAAGAAGCGATCGCGCGCGAGCCAGGGCTTCGATGCGCGCTCCAGGCTTCTATACGAGCGCGCCGCCGCATCGACTCGATCGGCCGTCCGACGCAGCGCCATCTCGCGTAATGCAAGAAGGTTCGGTTCCCGAAAGAACCGCTCAGTCGCCGTCCCGACCTGCTCTGCGAGATAAACCTTGCCGGCCTTCAAACGTGCAAGAAGGTCGGTGGGCGACAGATCGATGAGTTCAACCTCATCGGCCTCATCGAAAATCCCGTCGGGAATCGTCTCCTGCTGCCTGACTCCCGTAATGCCCGCGACCACGTCGTTCAGACTTTCCAGGTGTTGGACATTCACCGTGGTCCAGACATTGATGCCCGCGGCCATCAACTCCTTGATGTCCTGCCATCGTTTGGCGTGGCGAGGCTTTGGTTCGCCGTCAACCACGTTGGAGTGCGCCAATTCATCGACCAGCAGGATGGCCGGCGCGCGCTTGAGCGCTGCGTCGAGATCAAATTCGCGGCGTATGATACCGCGATAGCGAACCTCCAAAAATGGGAGCTGCTCCAGCCCCTCCAGGAGGCTCTCGGTTTCAGCCCGTCCGTGCGGTTCGACATAACCGACCACCACATCGACGCCCGCCGCCCGCGCGCTGCGTGCCGATTCGAGCATGGAATAGGTCTTGCCGACGCCGGCAGACGCACCGAAGAAAATCTTGAGCCGTCCCCGCCGCTCGAGCGCCTCGCGTTGCTGGAGTTCGGTCAGCAACTCATCGGGATTGCGGCGATCGCCCTCCGCCATCAACGGCGCTCATCGAGTGCCAGGTTGAGCTCGAGAACATTGACTTGCGTTTCCCCGAAAAGTCCCAGAAGAGGACCACGTTGGTGTTCGGCGATGAGCGCCTGAACCGTGGAAACCGGGAGATTGCGCGAGCGCGCGATGCGCCCGGCCTGATACCGCGCCGCCGCCGGGCTGATATCGGGATCCAGGCCGCTTGCCGAAGCGGTGACCAAATCGACCGGTATCGGTTCCTCATTGAGGGGGTCTGCGTCGCGTAACGCCTTCGCGCTCGCATTGATCTTGTCGATCAATGCAGGATTGAGGGGTCCCTGATTCGAGCCGCTCGACGCTACGCCGTTGTAAGGTTGCGGCGACGTCGCAGAAGGGCGGCCCCAAAAATACTTCGGATCGGAGAAGCTCTGACCGATCAAGCTCGAGCCGACGACGGTACCTCCCCTGTAAAGCAGGCTGCCTTCGGATTTCGAGCGCAATACGGTTTGACCGATGCCGGTGATTACCAGCGGGTAAACGATTCCGAGAAGCACGGTCATTCCGGCGAGGAGGCTCACACTCGGGCGCAGATAGCGGGAAAACATCGTATTTCTCCTCAGGCCAGACCGGCGGCGGCCAGTCCCATGTCGATCAGCTTTATTCCCGGAAATGGCACGATGATCCCACCGAGCCCATAAATGAGCAAATTGCGCCGGAGCAATGGTCCCGCTCCGAGGGGTCGATACTTGACGCCCTTGATCGCGAGCGGAATCAGCAGCACGATGATGAGCGCGTTGAAGATGACGGCTGACAATATTGCCGAGTCCGGCGTGGCCAATCGCATGATATTCAATGCGGCGAGCTGCGGGTAAGTGGTGGCGAACGCCGCCGGTATGATTGCAAAGTATTTCGCCACATCGTTCGCAATGCTGAAGGTCGTCAGTGATCCGCGGGTCATCAGCATCTGCTTGCCGGTCTCGACAATTTCGATCAACTTGGTGGGGTTCGAGTCCAGATCGACCATGTTGCCGGCTTCCTTCGCTGCCTGGGTGCCGGTATTCATCGCCACCGCCACGTCGGCCTGCGCAAGAGCCGGCGCATCGTTCGTTCCATCGCCGGTCATCGCCACCAATCGCCCCTCCGCTTGATGTTTGCGAATGAGCTTGAGTTTGGCCTCCGGGGTTGCCTCGGCAAGAAAATCATCCACGCCCGCTTCCGCAGCGATGGCGGCCGCCGTCAATCGATTGTCTCCCGTGATCATGATCGTCTTGATGCCCATGTGCCGCAGATCCGCAAAGCGCTCCTTGATGCCTCCCTTGACGATATCCTTGAGTTCCACGACGCCCAATACGCGCGCACCGTCCGACACGACCAGCGGAGTGCTGCCCTTGCGCGCCACGCCCTCGACGATTTCCGTGACCGCGCGCGGAAACGGATGCCCAAGCGCGGAGATGTATTTCAAAATGGCGTCCGACGCACCTTTTCGAATTTGACGTGTTCCAAGATTTACCCCGCTCATGCGGCTCTGCGCGGAGAACGGCACGAAGGTCGCGTCGAGCGCCTTGATATCCCGCTCGCGCAGATTGAATTGTCTTTTCGCGAGTACGACGATGCTGCGCCCCTCCGGTGTTTCATCGGCGAGCGAAGCGATCTGAGCGGCATCCGCGAGTTCATTCGCGGTCACGCCGGGTGCGGGCAGGAACGCCGAGGCCTGTCGATTCCCCAGCGTGATCGTGCCTGTCTTATCCAGCAGCAATATATCGACGTCGCCCGCGGCCTCGACCGCGCGGCCGGATGTCGCAATGACATTGGCCTGCATCATGCGGCTCATGCCTGCCACGCCGATTGCGGAGAGGAGGCCGCCGATGGTCGTCGGTATGAGGCACACGAGCAGTGCCACGAGCGCGGTGATCGTGATTGGAGTTCCAAGCTTGGCGACATCGACACTGAACAGCGAGAAGGGCAGCAAGGTCACGATGACGACCAGAAACACCAATGTCAGAGCCACGAGCAGAATCGTGAGCGCGATCTCATTCGGAGTCTTTTGGCGCTTGGCACTCTCGACCATGGAAATCATGCGGTCGAGAAAGGTCTCTCCGGGGTTGACCGAGACCCGCACGACGATCCAATCCGAGAGCACGCGGGTTCCGCCCGTCACCGATGAGAAATCACCGCCCGATTCGCGGATGACGGGCGCCGATTCGCCGGTAATCGCACTTTCGTCGACTGACGCCGCGCCTTCGATAACCTCCCCGTCCACCGGGATGACATCGCCTGTTTCCACCAGGACCAAGTCGCCTCTGCGCAGGTTCTCGGCTTTGACGCTGCTCGTGTCGCGCCGCGCGAGCGTCGGATCGCCCAGCTTCTTGGCCATTACCGTCTGTCGCATGTCGCGCAGCGCCGAGGCTTGCGCCCGGCTGCGGCCTTCGGCGAGTGCTTCGGCGAAATTCGCGAACAGCACCGTGAAGGCGAGCCAGACCGTAATCGCCGATATGAAGCCCGCCGGGGCTTCCCCGTGCCCGCCGAGCGCTTGTGCGAACAGCAGAGCCGTGACGATGGTCCCGACATAGACGACAAACATCACGGGATTGCGCCACTGCACGCGTGGATCCAGCTTTTTGAACGCGTTGACCAGCGCGGGACCCAGCAGCTTTCGATCAAACAGGGGCAATTGTTCTCGTGACATGATGTTCTCAATGAGCTGCTGCCGTGAGCATGAAGTGCTCGACGACGGGGCCGAGCGCGAGCGCCGGTACATAGTTCAGTACGCCGATCAACAGAATGGTGCCGATGAGCAGCGTGATGAATAGAGGACCGTGCGTCGGCATCGTCCCCTCGGTGACCGGTATTCGCTTCTTGGCCGCCAAGGATCCGGCGATCGCCAGCGCCGCGACGATCGGCCAGAATCGGCCCACCCACATGACCAAGCCGAGCGCGACGTTGTAAAACACCGTATTGGCCGAGATTCCGCCAAAGGCGCTGCCGTTGTTGTTCCCGGCCGAACTGAACGCGTATAGAATTTCGCTGAAGCCGTGTGCCCCCGGATTGGCAACCCCGGCCGCGCCGGCAGTCGTCATGACACCCGCCGCCGTGCCCAACAACACCACAAAGGGCGTGGTCAATATGAAGATCGATGCGAGCTTCATTTCCTTGGCCTCGATCTTCTTGCCGAGATACTCCGGCGTGCGCCCGATCATCAGGCCGGCAATGAATACGCCGAGAATGGCGAAAATGAGAATCGTGTAGATTCCGGTGCCGACGCCGCCCGGCACCAGTTCGCCCAACTGAATCAGAAACAGCGGCACGAAGCCGCCCATCGGTGTCATCGAATCGTGCATGCCGTTCACCGCACCGCAGGATGTGGCGGTGGTTGCCGTCGCAAACAATGCGGATGCGGCAATTCCGAAACGCGTCTCCTTGCCTTCCATGTTGCCGCCGGATTGCATCGCCGTTGCGACTTGATCGATCCCCTGTTTCGCAATCAAGGGGTTTCCCTGCTGTTCGCTGTGGAACGCCAATGCGGCCATGGCCGAAAACAGGACAAGCATGGTGATCATGACCGCCCACCCCTGGCGCGTGTCGCCGACCATCTTGCCGAATGTATAGGTGAGCGCAAATGGAATCAGCAGGATCGCCGCCATTTCCAATATGTTGGACAGCGCGGTCGGGTTCTCGTAAGAATGGGCGGAGTTCGCGTTATAAAACCCGCCCCCGTTGGTGCCGAGTTCCTTGATTGATTCCTGCGAGGCCACCGGGCCCATGGGCAGGGTTTGGGTCTGTGTGGTCACCGGCTCGGTGACCGGATTTCCCGCTTGATCCTTGAGTGGATTGCCGTCCGCATCGATTTTCGGATTGTCGTACGTGAGTTTTTCGATCGTGATGGCATCTTTGTATCCGTCAAAATTCTGGATGACCCCTTGGCCGATCAGCACAATCGCAAGCACGGCCGACAACGGCAACAAGACGTACAACGTGGCGCGTGTGACGTCGACCCAAAAGTTGCCGATGGCTTTGGCCGTGTGCCGCGTGAAACCACGAATGAGCGCGATGGCGACCACCAGACCCGTCGCCGCAGAAAGAAAGTTCTGCACTGCGAGGCCCGCCATCTGTACCAGGTAGCCCATCGTCGATTCGCCGGAATAGCCCTGCCAATTCGTGTTGGTGATGAAGCTGATCGCCGTGTTGAACGACGAGTCCGGGCTGACGGCGACCATCCTTTGCGGGTTGAACGGCAGCCAAAGCTGCAGTCGTTGCAACCCGTAGACGATCAGGGCGCCGATGACATTGAAGAGCAGCAGCGCGATCGAGTACTGCGCCCAGCCCATGTCTTCGCGCGAATCCACGCCGCAAAGGCGGTACAGCAATCGCTCGAAGCGGCCGCCCACGCGCAGCGCCCAATTGGCCCGCCCCTCCATGACGTCGGCGATGTAGGTTCCGAGCGGCCTGGTGCACAGGATGACCGTGCCGAGGATGAGCGCAGTCAGCAGTTCAAACTTGACCACGGCGCTCATGTCAGAACCGCTCCGCCCTGATGAGCGCGTAAAGGAGATAGACGAACAAGAGCAGCGCGAGCGATCCGCTCATCCAGTAGATGCCGCTCATGTGCCGTCTCCCATATGTTCGATTGCAATGATGAGCCCGAGCGTTGCGAAAAATAGCGCGAGGAGAATTGCCAGATATATCGCATCCACGGTCTTGGTCTCCGCATCTTGAAATTGCGGCGATCCTAGCAATGCGCGTGTGATAAACCTGTGAAAAAACGCACCGCATGCCGGGGCCGCGGAGCGTGAGGCGATGAGGGGACTGCAGGGAAGAGTGCCCCGGGCAGGAATCGAACCTGCGACCTAGCGCTTAGGAGGCACTCGCTCTATCCACTGAGCTACCGAGGCGTGACGAAGGGGCTTCCTCGAACGCTGCGAATGCTACCACGCCGCCCCGCCCCGCAAAAATCGACGGCCCATCCCGGGGATCCCCACGCAAGCCCCGCCGACCGGCCTGGACGGCAGCGCACAAAACTCGTGAGGCCCCAAATGGATGGTGGAGGAGAAGGGGATCGAACCCTCGACCTTCGCATTGCGAACGCGACGCTCTCCCAACTGAGCTACTCCCCCTTTCAGGGCGACGAATAGTAGCAGCAAAGGCCGAATTGTGCCAAAAGTCCGTATATCCGGGCGCTGAAACTCGCTACGATGCGTTGACGGAGGTATCGCCGGATGTTGAAAACAGGGGAACGTGCACCGGAATTCACGCTTCCGGACGACACCGGCAAGGATCGGTCGCTCACGGATTTTCTGAACGCCGGCGCCACCGTCCTGTATTTTTATCCCGCCGATTTCACGCCCGGCTGCACCCGCCAGGCCTGTGCCCTGCGCGACTTGCAGAGTGAAATCAAGAACGCCGGCCTGCGCGTGGTCGGGATCAGTCCGCAAAGCCCGGCGACCCATGCCAAGTTCCGCTCGAAATTCGATCTACCGTTCGCCTTGCTTTCCGACGCGGACAAAGAGGTCATCAAGATGTACGGAGTCAACGGGCCCCTGGGGTTCGGGGTGCGGCGCGCCACGTATCTGATCGACGGCAGCCGCCGTATTCGCGATGCGGTATTGGCGGACTTCGGCATCGGTCGCCATGTCGATTTCGTGCGCAAAGCCATCATGCTTCGGGCAACGAATTAGCCAAAAGCCGGGTTGGCTAGAAGGTCAGCCGCAAAAAATCGGCTCGCCCGACGCGGGGCGCCGTGACGATGTACATGGTGCCGTAGTCGGCTTCGTCGATTGGCGGCAAACCCCTCGCGCCGGTCAGCGACTCGACGATTTCCGGCACGGTATCGCTGTGTCCGACCACCAAGACCCTGCCGCCCGAATGTTCGTGCAGAACGCGCCGCGCCAGGCCCCGAGCGTCGTGCGGCGGGGCAACGAGGGGCGTGAGGCCCAGCCGCGCGGCCAAAGGCGCCGCCGTCATTTGACTGCGAACCGTCGGTGACACGTAAATGGCGTCGAGATGCCCCGGCGCATGAACGTCGCCAAACATGCGGGCCAGCAGCTCGGCCCTCGCCTGACCGGCGGAGCTGAGAGGCGGATCGCTGCTGCCGGGTTCTTTTTCGGCGTGGCGGATCACTATAATGGTGGTCGAGTCCGCCGTGGCCCAAACCCAGACCTCGAAACCCAGGAAGCTCATCACGACCAGCGCGCCGAGCACCGACAGCCATATCGGCATCAAGAACGGTCTGTGCTGCAATTGCGCGTTGCTTCTCGTCATACCGCTATGATAACAATGAAACGCGGTATGAGTTCGCGCAGCGTTGCCCTACTGCGAATCGTGGTATTGGCGGCCGGATTCTCCGCTCGTCTCGGACAGCCCAAGGCACTCGCCCGAATCCACGGTGTGTCGGTTCTGTATCGCACGATCCGGACTCTGTCTCCGTTCCGGGCATCCGCCAGCATCATCGTGGTCATCCCGCCTCGAGCCGTTCGGTACACATTGGGCTTTCGCCCTCGTGCAGTGGCATTCGTTGCCAACCCGGATCGGGCCACGGGACTCGCCAGCTCGGTTCGCCTGGGCGTGAGCCGGGCGCGGCATTCCGCCGGAATTCTGCTGGTTCCGGCGGATCTCGTCGATCTCGAGCATCGGGATATCGCGCGGTTGATTGCACGCTGGCGCGGCGCGCGGCGCAGCGTCGCCGCTCGCCGGGTGGAGGCTCATGCCGGAGCGCCGCTCATCCTGCCGCGTTGGCTTTACTCCCGCGCTCTGACGATTGCCGGGGATGCCGGGCTGCGCGAGATGGTGCGGCGGCTGCCGCGCCACGCGGTGTCGCTCACGAATCTGCCGTCCGCCGAGCTGGACGTCGATACGCCCGAGGACCTCAAACGCGCACGCCGCCGGAGACGCCCGTTCCCGTAGGTGCCCACGTAGATGCGTACGCAATGCCAGTCTCTTCTGAGCCTGCGGCTACGGCTCCCAGCCCGGGTACTCGCCGAATGCCTGCAGAGCGGCGTCGATCTTCATTCGCGTTAGATCCAAATGCGTCACCAGGCGGGTGTGCTCGGCAACGGTAGCGCGGATTCCGCGCCGCAGTAGATGCTCCGTCAACGGCGCCACGTGTCGTCGCGGAACGTCGACATAGAGAATATTGGTCTGAGGAGGTACGACGATGAGGCCGAGATCACGCAGGCCCTCGGCGAGGTAGGCTGCATTGTCGTGATCCTCCGCCAGACGTTCTACGTTGTGTGCGAGTGCGTAGAGTCCCGCCGCGGCAAGGATCCCGGCCTGTCGCATGCCGCCGCCGAGCACCTTTCGCCAGCGGCGCGCCGCCGCGATCAACTCGCGAGAACCCAGCAAGACCGACCCCGCCGGAGCGCCCAACCCCTTGGAGAGACACACCGACACCGAGTCGAACCCCGCCGCCGCCGCGCGCTCATCCAGTTTCAATTTGACGATGGCATTGAAGAGACGGGCGCCGTCCAAATGGGTGCGAAGGCCGTGCGTATGCGCGAACGTGGTGACGTCGCGAAGATACGCAGGGGGCAGCACCCGGCCGCCCATCGTATTTTCCAGTGCCAGCAGGCGCGTGCGCGCAAAATGCGGGTCGTCCGGCTTGATCGCGGCGGCGATGCGGTCCAATGCAATTCCGCCGTCCGCGTCGTTTTCCAGGGGTTGCGGCTGAATGCTGCCGAGTACCGCGGCGCCGCCCTGCTCGTACCGATAGGTGTGCGCGTCCTGGCCGACGATGTATTCGTCGCCCCGGCCGCAATGCGCCATCAGCGCGGCAAGATTGCTTTGGGTCCCGCTCGGAAAGAACAACGCGGCTTCGAAGCCGAAGCGTTCGGCGACCACGCGCTGCAGTTCGTTGACGGTCGGATCGTCGCCGTATACATCGTCACCCACGGCGGCGCCGGCCATGGCGGCGCGCATGCCCGGCGAGGGTTGGGTGACCGTATCGCTGCGCAGGTCGATCGTCGGCGTTGGACTTGAATTCAAGGCGAGAGGCTCCTCTGAAGCGCCGGCAGGATCAGTGCAGGGGCGTGAATCCGTATCTGACGAAAACCGCGCTGACCGCCGGTTTGCCCAGGTAATCGGCGAATTGTGCGGCAACGCTCTTCGCACCGACGGTGAGGGCGATCGGATAGGTGATGGGCGGATGGGATTCGGCCGGGAATGTATCCACGATCCGCACCCCCTTGTCCATGAGCGCATCGCTCCTGTAGACGATGCCGAGCGGCACTTCGCCGCGTTCGACGAAGGCCAATGCCGCACGAACGTTCTCGGCCCGCACCAGGCGGTCCTCCACCGAAGTCCACACTCCGAGCGTCGTGAGCGCTGCTCGGGCATAGCGGCCGGCCGGCACCGAATCCGGGTCCCCGGCGGCCAAGCGGCCCTTGCCGAGCGCGGCCGCCAACTCGAATTGCGGCGCGATCTTCAAATTGAGCGTACTTGCGGCCGGAGCGACCAGAACCAGGCGGTTGCCGAGCAGATCCCGTCGAGACTCGGCTTGGATGAGCTTGCGCGATTGCAAATAGTCCATCCAGTCGAGATCGGCGGAAAAGAATATATCGGCGGAGGCCCCCGCCTCGATCTGCCGCGCCAGAACGGAACTCGCGGCAAACGCGAATTTCACGCCGATTCCGGTGGACTTGCCGAAATCCGCTCCCAGCTTCTCCAGCACATCGGTCAGCGACGCCGCTGCGAACACGAGGATGGCGGGACGGGCCACCTCCGCGCGAGTGTCCTCTTTGGCGGCCCCAGGACCCGCCCAGGCCGGAAGGGACAGCAGCATGACCACAGCCGGCGCATAGCCGGAAAGTCCGATTCGACTCCGTCGGTTCATCAGATGACCTTAATGTGGGGGTGACGTGCCGCATTGTGTACCAGTCGATTCGGCCACGCACGCTGAGGTTGGGCCTCCGGAGGCCCGCAGTGTGAACGAGGGTCTTCGAAGCGACGGTGCCGGGATGGGTGCGCATCCGGACCCTTCGTGTGAGATTTCTCTTTACATTCACGGCTCAGCGAATTACTTTTCGTCTACTTTTTGCAACGCGAGGCTCGCTTGGACAGTAGCTCTAGATTTGGCGATTGGCGCTGCGTCGACCGCAGCGCGTCCCCGGTAGGTTAGGGCTCTTCGCTGGGAGCGCTTCCGCCGCGGGCGGGAAGCGCGTTTGGCCGTACCACTCGGTACCATTCTCGATTCCACCAATTTCCTTCAAACGCACGCGCCGAATTGCGGCAGCGTGCGTTGGGGCTGCCCGTCGCACAAGCGGCACCGCTTACGAACGCGAGGCGCCCGATGATCGACACCCAGGAACTTTCTCTGCCGTCCGCGGAGCGCGCGGTGCATGTTGCCGGCATACGCGGTGCGCTCGGCACCCTTTTGTCCAGCGACATAGGTCCGCGCACCGGCTGGGCGCACCGGCTTCGCACCTTGCTCGCAGTACTCGGGCCGGGGCTCATCGTCATGGTCGGGGACAACGACGCCGGCGCTTTCAGCACCTACGCTCAGGCGGGGCAAAACTACGGTACCAGCCTGCTCTGGACCTTGGCCCTGCTCATCCCGGTTCTGTACGTGAATCAGGAAATGGTGCTGCGGCTGGGCGCCATCGCCCAGGTCGGCCATGCGAAGCTCATCCTGCGCAGGTTCGGCAGATTCTGGGGCGCCTTCAGCGTCATCGATCTTTTCGTGCTCAATGCGCTCACGCTGGTCACGGAGTTCATCGGCATCAGTCTCGGCTTGGGTGTTCTCGGCGTACCCAAGACCTGGGGACTCGCTGCGGCCGCGGCCATGATCATGGCCGCGGTGAGTACCGGCGACTTCAGGCGCTTCGAGCGGTTCGCGCTGGTCTTGGTGTTCGGCAGCCTGGCCGTCGTGCCGGTGTTCCTCATGGTGCATCCGCCATGGGCCGACATCGGCCATGATTTCGCGGTGCCGCAGCTGCCCCCCCGCGCCCATCTTGCCGACGTGATGCTGCTGATCATCGCCATCGTCGGCACGACCGTCGCACCCTGGCAGCTATTCTTCCAGCAGAGTTACGTCATCGACAAGCGGATCGGCGCGCGCTTCATCAACTATGAACGCGTGGATCTTGTCATCGGCATCGTGCTGGTCACCATCGGTGCCGTCGCGATGATCGCCTTCTGCGCGGAGGCCTTCAAGGGAACGGCCGAGTCCGGGCACTTCACGGATGCCGGAGCCGTGGCGGCGGGACTCTCGCGGCAGCACGGATCGAGCCTGCCCGGCATCCTGTTCGCCATCGCCTTGATCGATGCCAGCATCATCGGGGCCGCGGCCGTGTCGCTCTCGTCGGTGTATGCCATCGGCGACCTCTTCTCCCTGCGGCATTCGCTGAACCACAGCCCGCGCCAGGCGAAATTCTTTTATGGGCTTTATTTCTGCCTGATCGTGGCCGCGGCCGCGCTGGTGCTGACCCCGGGGGTGCCTCTCGGCCTGCTCACGAATGCAGTGCAAACGCTGGCCGGCGTGCTGCTTCCGAGTGCTTCGGTATTCCTGCTCCTGTTGTGCAACGACGAGCAAATTCTTGGACCTTGGGTCAACTCATTCAGAATGAACGCGTTCACCCTGTTCATCATCGCCATTCTCATAACCCTATCGCTGATACTGACGGCGGCGGTCCTGTTTCCCAGCATCGGCAGCGGCCAGATTCTGACGATTCTGGACACCGGCATCGGCTTTGCCCTCATCGGCGTCGCAGCGTATGCGCTGCGAGCCAAGCGGCGCCGGACTCCGGACCGCGGTCAACTCGAGCGTGCCCGGTTGGCCTGGCGCGCGCCGGAACTCGGCGCCATCGGTCCGTTGCAGCTGACGCCCATGCGGCGGACTTGCATGATCGTGCTGCGCGGTTACCTCGCGCTGGCCGTCGTGATGGTCGTGATCCGCGTGATCCAATCCGCCGCGGGCTGAACGCGACGCAGCGCGCCGAACGGCGGCCCTGAAATGCCCGCCGAGTCATGTCACAATCGGTGCATGAAAAACAGCGGTAATACGGCGCCGAAAATGAAGTTGGACGCCTTGCGCGCCCGCCTCGTGACCTGGTTGGCGGGCGCCGCCTATCCACTGTGGGCGCAGCACGGCATCGATCCCGAGAATGGCGGCTTCATCGAGACGCTGGGGCAAAATGGGGCGGGGCTGCCGCATCCGCGGCGCGCCCGGGTTCACCCGCGGCAGATCTACGCGTTTTCGCAGGCACCCGGGTTCGGCTGGAAGGGCGACGTGCGGAACATCCTGCGGCGAGGAACGGATTATTTCGTCGCCCATTACCGGAGACCCGATGGATTGTTTCGCACCCTGGCCGGCGTCGATGGAACGCCGTTGGACGATCGCGCGTTATTGTACGACCAGGCGTTCGCGTTGCTGGGTTTCGCGGCCGCCGCTGCCGCGCTCGATGCACGCGGAGAATTCGAGAAACGCGCTCTCGAGTTGCGCGCAGCGATCGAGTCGCGGTTCCGCGCGGACAACGGAGCGTTTCGCTCGAATGAGGACCTTCATGGCTTCTTCGAATCGAATCCCCACATGCATTTATTGGAGGCCTGCCTGGCCTGGGCGGAGACCGGCAACGATCGCGGTTGGGCGGATTGGGTCCGGCACATCGTTGACCTGGCGACGCAGAAGTTCATTCGCCTCGGCACAGGATCGCTGGGGGAATCATTCACGGCCGATTGGCATCCCGCACCCGGAGTGGCCGGCCGGATCGTCGAACCCGGACACCAATTCGAATGGGCTTGGCTATTGCTTCGTTCCGAGAGCCGCCATTCGGGTCCGCTGCGGGAGACCGCCCTGCGGCTGATCGCCATCGCAGAGCAATCCGGCGTGCACAATCAGGTTGCCATCAACGCTCTGCTCGACGACTTTTCCGTCCACGATGCGAACGCCCGATTCTGGCCGCAGACCGAACGGCTCAAAGCTGCGCTGCTCGCCGCGCAGCTCACGGGGGACGCGAAATATTGGGAAATGGCGGCCGCCGCCGCGGCCACGCTGCTGCCGTACCTCGATACCCCGGTCCCGGGTTTGTGGTTCGACGTTCAGCTTCCGTCGGGTGAGCTCGTCGACTCCCCCGCCCCGGCAAGCACCTTCTATCATCTGGTCGGGGCGGTCGTGGCATTGGACAGATCGCTTGCAGCGACCTAGGAGGTCAACCATCGGTCTGTCAACCCATTGCGCGGGCAATTCGTTATGCTACGTATCAGAGGCAACCTTGGTGGAGAATGCCGTGCCGAACCCCCTGAAGCTTGGCTCAACCGGGACCGCCAGCCTGGTCCGTGCAGTCCTCGCGTCGAGTGCCGTCCTGGCATCGAGTGCCGTCCTGGCGTCGAGTGCCGCCTTCGCCGCTGATGCTTCGACGCACGGTGCGGGCGTTTGGCAGAAACATGACTATTCGTTTCAGTTCATGGGATTCACATCGACCTACTCGTGCGACGGCCTGGCCGATAAGCTGAAAACGCTGCTCATTGCCTCAGGAGCGCGGTCGGACGCCAAGGCACGGGCAGGTGCCTGCGCGTCGGGCTTCGGCCGCCCCGATAAGTTTGCGCGGGCGGATCTCACCTTTTATACCCTGGCGCCGGCAGAATCGGCCACATCCGACTCGAACCCGGTGGACGGAACTTGGATCCCGGTCGCCTTTGCGCGGTACCGGCCTCGGGAACTCGGCACGGGCGACTGCGAACTCGTGGAACAATTTCGTTCCAACGTATTGGGAATGTTCACCACGCGAAACGTTGAGAACCGCACCACGTGTGTTCCGCATCAACTTTCCGGGTCCAATATCGATCTGAAATTCGAGTCTTTCGCCGCGCCGCCGAAGGCCCCGCACCCGAAACGCGCCGCGAAGACTCCCGAGGGAACCTCCACATCGTAAGAACGCATTCAAAGGGTAGGATCGGGATGGCCTGGGCCGGCGCGGCTCTGGGGCTGCTGGCCGCTTGCGCCCCGTCCTCCCATGTCTTGGTGGGGACGGCCCGTCCGCCCATCGCGCCATCGCTCGTGACGGTCTATTCGCATGCGCCCGAGCAGCGGTTCGAAGAAATCGCGTTGCTCAATGCCTCCAGCAAGAGCATGTTCAACGCGGGCGGCCAGCGCACCACCGACAAGGTGGTGGAACGCCTGAAGATGGAGGCCGCCCAGCTCGGTGCCAATGGAATCGTTCTCGAGGGCTTTGACCAGACGCAATCAGGGTCGATCGGCACCGGGGTGGGCACCGATTCCTATTCCAGGCATTCCTCGGTCGGCGTTGGGGTCGGCGGTTCGCTGGGAATTTTCAAGACCACCGGGAAAGCGCGCGCCATTTACGTGCTACCCGCAATCGCCGTGCCATCAGGCTGAGGACACCCGGCCGCCGCGCCGCCTGGGCATCGATGCGGTCGACTCATGCTCCGGCATCGACTATTGCCGCCTGACCATGGTCGCCATCAGATGACCGAGCGCGGATTTCAAATCCGAGCATCGACCGGTGTGAACGGGCGAGGTTTGCACCATGGTGCTTCTCGCGGCAACCAGCCAGTGGAAACGCTCCCGCGCGCTCAACCGCCCGATGTCGCCGGCATCCGCGCCTCCGGCGCAGACCGCCAGAATGGCCGCGAGCGTGCGCCGGATGAGGTCGAGATCGACGGTTGGATCGAGGACCAAGAGAGCCCGTTCATCCAGATCGATGGATGCCTCCAGGAAGCGCTCGACGTCGCACGACAGAATGATCCCCGCATTCACATATTCGCCGCGCTCGACGCGCGGCACCACCCGCACTATCGCGTAGTCATAGGTATGCGGCACGTGCACGAATCGCCTCCTCCACGAACGCATGGGACGATTTCAATCGGCGCTCGAAAAAATTCAAATACGCCTCCCGCTGGCCGGCTTTTCCGTCGAATCCGGGATCGTCGGGCAGCCACTCGTCGGGAATGAGCCCGACGATGCCTTCCAATCGTTCGCGGCTCAAGACGGACTTCATTTCCGAATCGATTTCCCGCAACGCTCCGGCGAGCCGCAGCAGCACATGGTCCTTGATCAATTTGAAGGGGCTCTCGGCGTGGTCGTCGTGGCGGTTCCACGCATGGTGGAAGTACAGGGCGGCCCCATGGTCGATGAGCCACAGCCGGCGATGCCACATGAGCATGTTCGTATTGCGCACCGTGCGGTCCACATTGCAGACGAAGGCGTCGAACCACACGACGGCGGACGCAAGATGCTCGTCCGGGGAATAAACGAGAGGATCGAACGTGACTGACCCCGGCAGATAGTCGAGGGCGAGATTCAATCCGCCGCTGCCGCGAATGAGGCCTTGTATTTCGGCATCGGGTTCGGTCCGTGCGAGATCCACGGTAAGCTCGATGAACACGATCTCCGGCACCGGCAATCCGGCGAGACGCCCGACCTCGCCCGCCACGAGCTCCGCGATCAGCGCCCTCGTCCCCTGCCCAGCGCCCTTGAACTTGAGGACGTAGAGGCCGTCATCGTCCGCTTCGACGATGGCCGGCAGCGATCCACCCTCGCGGAGAGACGTTACATAGCGGCTTGCCGTGACAGTCCTCGGTTTCATCCGTAAGGAGCCTGTCTCCTAAGCGGCGTGATCGGCTTCCACCGTCGACACCGCGGTCCGGAGCGACAACGCGTTCGCATGCGCCCCAAGCGGCGGCAAGCGCGTGTATAGCTGATCCTTGCCTCCCGGATACCACGAAGCAAGCATGTAGAGATAGACATCGGCGATCGAATAACGGGCGCCAAGAACGAAGGGCCTTAACGATCGGCTGAGCAATTCCAGGTGCCCCAAAAAATCGCGCGTGCCCTGCTCGCGAATCGGCTCCGCATCCAGCGCTCCGCGCGTCGAAAAGCGGTCCGGATAATACGCTCGGAGCACCGCCTCATACGCGTTGGCCGACATGAACGTCATCCATTGCAAGAACAGCGCATGTTCGCTGGTGCCCGGCGGCGGAGCCAGACCGGCAGCAGGATGGGCGAGCGACAGGTGAACCAGTATCGCCGCCGATTCGAACATCAATGTGCCGTCGGGCAGCGCCAACGCGGGAACTTTGCCGGTCGGACTGATCTCGCGAAATCTCGCAACCGCATCCGGCTCGTTCGCGATCCAAATGCGTTCGAAGGGGGCACCGATTTCCTCAAGCGCCACCTGCACGGCGAGAGAACCCGAGCCCTGTCGTCCATAGAGCTTGTATTGATCCATGCCGGACATTCTACCGCATCGTATCCCGGCAGAGTCCCAGATGCTTCATCACCCGATTGAGATTGCGGCGAAGGTCGTTCAGCTGGCCGATGCTCACAACCGTCTTCATGGCTTGCTTGAGAGGCTGCAAGGGGTATCCGCCGTAACTTCCCGCCTCGGGGATGTCGTTGGTCACCGTCGACCGACCCGCGAGGATCACGTTGTCGGCCAGAGTCACGTGGGCCGTGACGACCGTTCCGCCGCCGGTGACAAACTGCCGGCCGATCTTGGTGGAGCCGCCCATCATGAAGCCGGCCGTGTAGAACCCGTTCTCGCCCAGGTCGCAGTTGTGGGCCACGTGGCAGATATTGTCGAGCTTGGTGCCGGAACGGATGTGCGTGGAGGTCAGCGTCGCGCGGTCCACCGCGCAGTTGCTTCCTATTTCGACATTGTCGTGAATCTTGACGTTGCCGAGATGGCTGATTTTTCGCGGACGTCCGTCGGGTCCAACGGAATAGCCGAAGCCGTCGCTGCCGATGGTGGAGTGCGGATGGATCTCGCAGTCCTCGCCGATCTCGCAGTCGAACCCCACGAACACCTGGGGATGTATGACCGACCGCGCACCGATGCGGGCCCGGCTCTCGATGACCGCGTGCGCCCCGATCAGGCAATCCTCGCCGATCACCGCGCCGGCCCCAATGACGCAATAGGGGCCCAGAAAGACGCCCGCACCGATCGTCGCTTCCGCATGCACCACGGCAGTCGGGTGCCGCTCCCCCCATTGCTTGAAACGCGAGCACTTCTGATCGAAGTATTTGAGCAGCTGCGCCATGCCCATCGGAATGCTCGAGACCGAAAAACAGCAGGTATCGAGATTCACTCCCGGCCCCAACGCTCCCTTCATATGCGACGGGATGATCAAAATCGCCGGCTCGTGCAGGAGCGCTTCGGCCGCCTGTTCCGGCGTACTCGCATAAACGAGACTTCCGCGGAGTGCCTCTTCCGGAATCTCGCAGTGGCTTGCCTGCGTTTGCAGATTTCCGCGCAGGAAGGTGAACACGTCGGCGTGGACGTTTTTGATCGTCTCACCAGTGAGCATCGCGCCCTCCTAACTCACGCGCTTGCCGCGTTTTGGCCGCCTCGCGCGGGTGCGGCTGCCTCCGTCTTGATCGCCGAGGAGGCGTCCAGGACGACCTGCTCCAGGACCGCCAGGTACTCGATGTAGCGTTTACGTCCGAGGGAGGTGATGCGGCACACGGTCTGGGTCCGGCCATGCTCGATGTTTTTGGAGGTGGCCACCAGCTTCGACTCTTCCAGCACGGTCAAATGCCTGTTCAAATTACCGTCCGTCAGGCCGCAAAGCTGCTTCAATTCGCCGAACGGCAGCCCTTTCGAATGCGTGATGAGGGATGTGAGCAGGCTGAGCCGGGCCCTTTCATGGATGACCCGATCGAGTCCGTCGTAGGCAAAGCGGGAACTTAACTTCGGCCGGCTAGTAGCGTTTTTCAAGCGACTTCCTCAAAACCATACCGCAGCACCGCTGCAACCAGCAACTGGCCCACACCGAATGGAATTCCCATCTCCCAGGGCGACAGGATGCGCGTACCGCTCGCCACCATCAAGCACACAAGCCCGCAAACGAGATACCACAGGCCCACCGCAAACATCTGGCGCGGCAGAAAGCGGCACGATGCAAACACCCCGAGGCTGAAGATCAACTCCCACAGTCCGGGCAGCATCCACAGCTCCTGCGGAGCCGCCCGCAGCATCACACCGGTCAACAGCATGCCGACGATGGCGGCGGGCAGGAACTGCTCGACGGCGGACTGGATCATTTCGGCAGCCAATCCCGAATGAACGCGCCGTGAACGAACGATGGTTTCGACACTGGCCAGGCCCACCGATACGGCGGCGGTCGCCACCCAGACGGCCAGAAACGGCAGGACCTCCCGCCCCACCTCTTTCATCCAAATGGTCTGCGTCGCCGCGACGATCAATGCCAACGTACCGCTCACCGCGGTGGATGTGGGACCATAACCGCGGAATTGAGTGCCGCGCGCCACTTGAGCGCGAATCTCGCTGATCTCGGCCAGGGCCTGGGTCAGATCGGTCATGCGAAAAGCCTCCAACGCTTTGTCAGACAAAGTATACCGGACAAATCCCGGCTCACTGCATTCATTTGGCGCAAGCTCCCTCCCCCGCTAACGATACCCGTGAACGACCCGATAGTAGTATCGGCGCACCACGCGCCCGTCCCGCACCAGCGTGCCTTCCTGCAGCGGTTCCAGGCCGCTCGCGTGGCTTTGCAGACGTACCGCCGCAAGATCGTCGGCGTCCCAGCCAATCACCAGCAGTGTGCGCCCCGCTTGGCGCTCCACCGGAAACCACCTTTCATACATGAGACCCATGCCGCCGAATAAATGACCGCTCGAGGTCCCGGCCACCGAGGCGGAGCGGTCATGCGAGTAAAACGCCCGTTCGCTCGCAATCGCATAACGGTCCATGCCGACGACCAGCAAATCGTCGCCGTACCGCGCGCGCGCGGTGCTGACGATGCCGTCGATCTGCCTGCCGAAGTCGCGCCACTCGACGGGTACCAGTTCCGTATGTCCGGTAACCCCAAGCCCCGGGATACCCGAGACGAGATGGTAGAAGCCGGCACCGTAGAATAGCAGCAGGCAGATCAAGGTGGCGGGCCAGGCCGGTCGCAACCAGCGGCCCATCCGGTCCGGACCGTGTGCCCCGGCACCGAAGGCCATCAGGGGCAGCACCGCCGTCCAGGGTGCGCCCGTCCAGTCGAGCTTCACTTCATGCCGTAGGCTGAAAACGGCGAACACGGACAGCGGCACCAACACGGCGATCCGCATGAACCGGCGGGTACGCAACCTAGAGTCATCCGAAGGGTTGCCACCCTCGTGCGATCGGCCACCGGCGAGGGCCGCGCCCGCCGCCAGCAACCCGGTCGGGGTGAGCAGCACGAGGGCGGCGGCGACCAGCCGATGCAGTGAAAAGCGCGGCACCTCGGCCAAACGGCGCGACGTCTGGAAGGCGAACGACGCCCAATCGTGCTGCGAATTCCAGACCAGCACCGGGGCAAATACCGCGGCCGCGATACAGACCGCGGCATAGGGTTCCCAGCACCGAAACCAGCGGCGCGACGTTGGATCCAGAACCATGAAGAGGAAGGTCCCCCCACCCAGCATGGCGATCGTGTATTTCGAGAGAAGGCCGAGCCCGAGCGATAACCCGGCCCAAATCCACGCCCACCGTCGCCCGGCAATCAAGGCGCGCTCCAGAAAGTAGAGCGATGCGGCCCATGCGGCGGTCAGCGGCGCGTCCGGCGTCATGATCATCCCAGCCAGAAAGAAGAACGGCAGAATCTGGGCCATGGCCAATGCGAGCAGAGCGCTGGATTCGCCGAACACATTGCGTGTCAGCCGATAGATGAAACAGGAGGACACGATACCGCAGCACAACGCGCCGAAGCGCACTCCGAATTCCGTGTCGCCGAACAGGAGCGTGGCCAGCTTGATGAGCCAAGCCACCATGGGCGGATGATCGAGATAACCGATATCGAGGTGGCGGGAATAATTCCAGTAGTAGGCCTCCTCCGGTATGAGTTCGATCTGTGCGCAATAGAGCACGCGCAGGAGAAACGCGTAGCCGACGAGTGCCACCAAGAGCGCGCGCCACTGAAGGTCGGCGCCGGTATTGCGCACCCGCTGCAGTATCACCCCGGTGACGATCGCCGCTGGTACCACGGCCGCGTACGCCGGCCATGCCCAGACCTGTATCAGCAATTCGATTAAGCCGCTGCGAACGACCAGAGCCATGAAACAGGCGGCCAGCAGCAGGAGAGCCCAGGTTCGGCGGGGAAATTCCGGCGCGGCGGCGGCATGGCGCCAGAGGCGCGACCCGCTCCAGGCGGCGGCTATCGCGATGAAAACCGCAACTTGGCCCGGGCCGACCGGCGTGCCCAGCGCAAGCGCTGCGCCGCACAGCGCGATATCCGCAAGGACCCAGAAAGGGCCCGGCAATTCGCGCTCGAGCCGGGACAGGACACTAATTCGGCGCAAACAGCTTGTACCCGATCCCGCGTTCTCGAAAACGCTCGATCAACATGAAACCGTGAACCGCGCGTAGGTTAACTCAGCAGCAACGAAAAAGGCACAGGAAGGGCCGGCAACCGGCCTCCCCGGCCCCCGGCCCCCGGCCCCCGGCCCCCGGCCCCAGGCCCCAGGCCGGCTGCGCAGGACTCAAGTTTTGGTCCTGGGTGCCGTTGAAACAACCTTAGGTCTCGGAATGGAACGGAATATGTTGAATGCTCCCGCAGCGCCGACTTACAAGTCGGGAAAGACCTCCGTGGCGCCCAATCGCACGGCATCGCCCGATGAAGCGCGCGCCGCCCTGATGCAGTTCCTGGGGCAAATGGCGGCCGAACTATCCGCCGGCACCGTGGATCTGCCCTGCTTTCCCGATGTCGTCCTGCGAATTCGCAAAGCCCTGGACGATCCGAAGAACACACCGGGAAAGACGGTCACCGTCGTCGGTGCCGAGCCGCGCCTGGCCGCGCGATTGCTGCAAACCGCCAATTCCGCGGCATTCAACCCGGCAAACAAGCCGGTGACGGATCTGCGAACGGCGATTACCCGGTTGGGGCAGCAAGTGGTGCAAAGCGCCGCAATGGCGTTTGCCGTACAGCACATGAAGGACCAAGACTCGCTGCGCTCGATCGCCGAACCCTTGAGCGCGCTATGGAAGGAAAGCATCTCGGTCGCCCTGGTATGCCAGATTGTGGCCGGCCGCACCAAGGTCAGCCCCGATGAAGCCTTCCTAACCGGTCTACTTCATGGAATCGGCCGGCTGTACATCATGGTGCGCGCGATCGGCAAAGCGAAGGAATTCAGCGACCAGCAGGTATTCTTGGATCTGGTCGCCGATTGGCAGGCGTCGATCGGCAAAGCGGTGCTCGAAAACTGGGGCTTCGCGCCGCAAATGTGCGAGGCGGTGGCCGAGCAGCGCGACTTCGAGCGCAAGCGAAAATACAATGCCGAGCTGACCGATGTGTTGATCGTGAGCATCGTGCTCTGCGAAGCGCTGCGGATGCCGGCGCCCCGTACCGTCGACTGCGAAGGCATCGAGCCCTTCGCGACGATCGGCCTTTCGGACGTCGCCTGCGCCGAAATCTTGAGACAGGCGGAGCTCCAACTCGGTTCATTGCACGACGCGCTCGGATGCTGACGCCGCCCTGAGAGGCGCGGCTATCCTTTACAATCGAGGCTATGAATCGCCTCTTGTTCCTCACGCTGTCCCTCATGGGCGCGGCGACCGCCGTCCATGCCGGCACCGATGAAACGGCGCGCTGGCAGAGCGAAGCCCGGAACACCAAAATCGTCCGCGACGCCTGGGGAATCGCCCATGTGTACGGCAAGTCCGATGCCGATGCGGTTTTCGGCACCCTTTACGCGCAGGCCGAGGACGACTTCGCGCGCATCGAGCGCAACTATCTCATCGCGCTCGGCCGGCTTGCGCAGGCCGAGGGCGAGGCCGCGGTGTACGACGATTTGCGCCAGCGCCTGTTCGTCCAGCCGGAGCACCTGGAGCATCTATATCGCAGCGCGCCGCGGTGGCTGCAAGGGCTGATGATCGCATGGGCGGACGGGCTCAACTTCTACCTGGCGAGCCATCCCGGCACCCGGCCGAAAGTCATCCATCATTTCGAACCGTGGATGGCGCTGTCGTTCACCGAAGGCAGCATCGGCGGCGATATCGAAACGGTGGATCTCGCCAAACTTCGTGACTTCTACGGCGGGACTGCGGCCGTCAACGCGTCCTACGCGAGTGAGCGGTCATCGACCGAGCCGCCGCCGGGCGGCTCCAATGGGTTTGCGATCGCTCCGGATCGCAGCGCCTCCGGACATGCCCTTCTATGGATCAATCCGCACACGACCTTTTATTTTCGCTCCGAATTGCAGATGGCGAGCGACCAGGGGTTGAACGCATACGGCGCCGTCACGTGGGGACAATTCTTCATCTATCAGGGCTTCAACTCCCGCAACGGGTGGATGCACACTTCATACGGCGGCGATGCCATCGACGAATATGCGGAGACCATCGTCAGGAAACGCGGCTCGCTCTACTATTCGTACGACGCGGGTATTCGGAAGCTCCGGGTCAGCCAAGTCCGGATCCGTTACAGACTGGGCGGCGGGGAGGCCGTTCGGGACTTCACCGTTTATCATAGTCACCACGGACCCATCGTGCGGGCAGACGGGGGAAGATGGATTGCGGTCAAGTTGCTTCAAGATCCGGTCGGGGCGCTGACGCAGTCGTACGCCCGCACGAAGACCACCGATTACCGGTCGTTTCGCGCAATTCAGGACATGCGCACCGATACGTCGAACAACACGGTGTACGCGGATGCGGACGGGACGATCGCGTACTTTCACGGAAATTTCATCCCAAAGCGAAACTCCGGTTTCGACTTCACGCACCCGGTCGAGGGCAGCAATCCGGCGACGGAATGGCAAGGCGCGCACGCGCTCGCCGATACCATCATGCTTCAGAATCCCGCCAGCGGCTGGATCCAAAACACCAACAACTGGCCGTTTTCGGCGGCGGGGCCTGATAGCCCGAAGCGTCAGGATTATCCCGCCTACATGTGGATCAAAGGTGAAAACCCGCGCGGTGTCCACGCCGTCGAGGTGTTGAAGGATCTGCACGGCGTCACGTTGGAGGGCTTGATCGCTGCCGCATACGATGGCCACCTCACGGCCTTCGATGTTCTGCTTCCGCCGTTGCTGAAAGCCCATGACGGGTTGGCCCGCGAGGACCCGCTCTTCTCGAGTCTGCGCGAACCGATCGAGGCGCTGCGCAATTGGGATCGGCGAACCTCCGCGGACTCCATCGCCACCGCCCTCGCCATCTTTTGGGGCAACGCGCTGGTGGACTTGAAAGGCGCGCAAGCGCGCGAGGCGGATGAGCCGGTCTACGACTTCCTGGTCGACAAGCTGAGCGACACCGAGCGTCTCGGCGCGCTCGCCACCGCCGTCGCAGTTCTCGAGCGCGACTTCGGCGGCTGGCGGGTGCCCTGGGGAGAGGTGAATCGCTTTCAGCGGATCACCGACGATATCGTGCAGCCGTTCGACGACGCGAAGCCCAGCCTTCCGGTCGGATTCGCTCCCGCCCAATGGGGTGCTCTGGCATCGTTCGACTCATCGAAACCACGCAGCACCAGGAAGATCTACGGATCGGTCGGCAATAGTTTCGTCGCGGCCGTCGAATTCGGGACACCGGTGCGCGCGAAGGCCATCATGAGCGGCGGTGAGAGCGGCCATCCGGCCTCGGCTCATTTCACGGACCAGGCCGACCTGTATACCGGGGGTCGATTCCGCGACGTGCTGTTCTCCCCGGAGGACGTGTCGGCGCACGCCGAACGCACCTATCATCCGGGGGATCCGGAGCCGCTGGCGGCGCAATAGCATTGTAGCGAAGGCGATTTGTCCGCTTCATTACATATCGCAATTTGAATCGTGCCTTGTGGCAGCGCGAAGCGGAACGCGATTGGTGATAATTTTGTTCGGCGCCCGGCAGCATGGAGGCGATCGTCAGGGTGTCGCAAGGCGAAAAGCCGCGCGCACGGATGCGCGCGCATCGATTTGCCGCCGTCAGTGCTGGTCCGTTGCGGCGGCGCCGTCGGGAGGCGCCGGAGGCGGTGCAGGAACCACGGGCTCGACTCCGCGGCATCCGTGGTCTTCGGTACAGACTTGATTCACCGGACACGCCACGGGCAAACCTTTCACGCAGCCACGGGCGTCCGCGCCCGCGCTGCGCGACGCGCATCGCTCATGCCCGTTGCAGCTGCGGCGGTCATCGCAATCCGCATCGCTGATGCAGGCCATCGTGCCCGGTTCACGCTCTGCCGTTGCAAGTTCGCCCTGCCGTTCTATGACACCCGTCAACGTCGCATTCAGCAGTCGTTCAGGCGCGGCTCCTTCCGGTGAGAGCTGCACCTCGGCGGCGACAACCTCCCACGCAGGCGCGACCGGGCTCGCCGCCCGGTAGTACAGGCCGAATCGCAACACCGCGCGCGGATCGAGCGGTTCCGCCAAGGCGAGAGGGATGATGCGCGTGGAATCGCGCGGCCACGCTTCACCGTGCGTCAGCGGCAGATGCCGCGCTGCCTTGCCCGCCTCGTAGATCCGCAATTCCAACAGGCTGCCTGCAGTCAGTTCGTCGGCACCGGTGACGATGTGCACTTGAATATGGGTGACGGCCGCAGCAATCGCACGGGAATCGAGCAGGGCCAGCGCCAGGAGCAGCAGCCAAATCCGCGACCAAGGCCGTTTGCTCGTGCGCGACAGTTGTGCCAAGGCGGGTCGAGCAGTCCGTGCGCTGGGTAACTTCAAGGGAACCTCATAAAGAGTGGCCGGGCTCGTGCCGCGCTCGTTTCCATCATATCCGATCACCCGCTGCACTCAACTGCCGCATTCGAGCGACACGACGAGTTAACTTATTGCCGGGCCAGGCTCCTAGTTGCTCCGGGTCACCGGCGCCTCGTTGGAGAAGCCGCCATCGTCCGCTGCGGCCGGCTCGCGCCGCATCGCGGGCAATTTGGCCGCCGTGGCCGGATTGCGGCGCCGCGCGGCCAGAGCAGCTTCGACAAGGCGAAGCCGCATTTTGGCGCCGGCGTAATCGGGTGCAAGCCGCAGCGCTTCGCGCAGCGACAGCAAGGCGTCCGCCGGACGGCCCAGGGTCATCTGGGCGGCGCCGCGGGCCGTCAACGTCGGCGCGTCCAAAGCTTCCATGCCCCCGCTCAAGGCCACCACCGCGCGAGCCACATCGCGATCGCGCGGTGCCAGGCGAGCCGCCGCGAGATAGGCATCGAGCGACGCACCGGGTTGGTTATCGTTTTGCAGGAGCAGCCCGCGCCGTTTGAACACCCTGACCTCATCCGGGGCCCCTGGAAGCCACGCTGCTTCGCAGGCCTGCTCGGCGACGCTGCCCGCCTCCGTCTCGCAATCGTGGAGAAGGGAGCGTCGCTGCCCCTCGGCGACGGCAATCCTTGGATCGACCGCATCCGGCACCGCTCCCGATTTGATGGCGTTGCGGTAGACGCCGATTGCCTCGCCGGGGCGCCTCGATTGCACGAGCGCATCGCCTTCGGCAACCAGCAAGCCGGGATCATTGGGTTTCATGCCGAGAGCTGCAGCGCATGAGACGAGCTCCGAGATCTCGAGGCAGCGGGAAACCGCCGCTTCGAGCCGGGCCTGCGCAGCGGTGGGCTCCGGGCTCACCGGAGTCGAAACCGCGCGTGCCGCGGCACCGACGTAGACCAGGGCAAGCATGGCCCACACTGCGAACTTCACCGCTCCATTTCCCGCACCACGCGAAAGCCGGTGCTGCTGCTGCGATAGCCGTGCTCGAAGCGATTGCGGTACGTCGCATTCACGAACCGCGGAGCACTGAACCACGATCCGCCGCGCAGCTCACGTTCGCTGCAACCGGCCTCGACCCGCGCCGCACCGTCCATCGTTGCGGCCGTGTAGTCCCCATGCCAGCAATCCTGCACCCATTCGAATACGTTCCCCAACAGATCGTGCAAGCCGAATGCATTCGCCTTGAAAGAACCCACAGGCGCGGTGTTCACGAAGGAGTCGGTGCAGGGAAAGACATTCCAGCCGGGAAAGCGCTGACCCGCGCTGTAGTCCGCCACATTCGCCTCGGCGCATGCCGCCGCAGCAGTCTCGCCCCATGGAAGCTCCGCATCGGAACCGGCCCGCGCGGCATATTCCCATTCGGCGGAACTCGGCAGGCGGTAGACATGCCCGGTCTTCGCGCTCAGCCATGCGGCGTATGCCGCGGCGTCATCCCACGAGACGCAGGCCACGGGATGCATGTCGCTCTGAGCGAAGCCCGGCGCCTGCCAGCCGGCGTTTTCCCGATATTCCCAGCGCCCGTCGTAAGTAGTGCATCCGCCGGTTTGCCGCCGGGTGCCGGCGATGAATTCCCGGAACTCCCCCACCGTGACTTCGTTCGAACTCATCGCCAATGCACGGCCGATGAGCACTGCATGCCGCGGCGACGCGAAGCGCGACGCTTCATCCACCGCACTTGCGCTGCCCTGTTCGAAGCGTCCGGTGGGCAAGACCAGCATCAGCGGGCACGTCGGGCAATCGCGAATCGCCGTACCGGGGGCAATGCCCGGCCGGTTCGCACTCCAACTGACCGCCAGGGGCGACCGGTGAAAATGTGCCGCGAAGAGAACGGTGGCGATCCCCGCAGCCAGTGCTGCCGCAAGCCATACCAGGGGCTTGAGCGCGTCGCGCCGACGAGTTCCGGACAATTCGGCAAGAAAGCTCCGGACGCTGGGCGTGCGGTCGCTTCTCTTGAAAGCCAACGCGCGCTCGATGGCCGTGTGTTGATGGACGGCCATGCCCGGCGGCCTCGTCAGTCGAAATTGCTCACCGCGGATGCGAGGATCGGCATCGCGTCCAAAGGGATGCTTGCCGCAGAGGGCCTCGTAGGCGATGCACGCGAGCGCATACACATCGTCGGCCGGCTCGGGATCCTCTCCTGCCGCCAGCTCCGGACTGGCATACCGCGCCGTGATCGCCTTCGGCGCCGGGTCGTTCGCCGCTTGCTGCCCCGTCGCGGCGTCCGCCCGGGCTATGAATTTGGCCATGCCGAAATCGATGACCTTGACCCTGCCGGAGTCCGTGACGATGATGTTGCCGGGCTTGAGATCGCCGTGCACGATGTGTTGTTCGTGCGCGTACTCGAGCGCATCGCCTACGGATGCCAGCAGCTTGAGCGCAGCGGCGGGAGCCATGCCGCCGGGCTCGGACGTTCGAAGGATCTTCTGCAGCGATCGACCCGGAAGGTACTCCATCGTCATGAACACGGTCCGGCCATCCCGGTCGCAGTCGATGACGCGTACGATGTTCGGGTGGGTGAGGTTCTGCAGCTTATGAGCCTCCCGCTGCAAGGCGACGATGGATCCAAAGTATTCGTTGAACGGTTCAGTCAACACTTTGACTGCGACGTGAGTGTCGCTCGCGCCTGCCTCGGCCCGCCGCAAGTCGATGGCCTTGAAGACCCGGCTCATACCGCCTTCACCGATCAGAGCGACGAGACTGAACCTGCCCTGCAAAATATCGCCGACGCCGACCCCCATCGCCCGCTGCGCGGATTGCTGGCGGTTGCCGCCGGTGGCGACGGTCGGATCTTGAGGCCACTCCGCAATCTGTTTCGAGATCGCCTCGTGCCTGTCATTGGGCAAAGGCTGCGCCGCCTGGTGATCTCGCAAGGTATCCAGCAGGACCGCGGACGGCGTCCGCTCGACCGCCAATTGCCTCTCGATCTCCGTGGACAGGTCATCGTAACCGAGATGACCCGACTGGAAGGCCCGTAGCGCGTCGAGAAAAGCTGATATCGGCACCCGATGATTATCTCACGCCTCACGGGGAATACTGAGATAGGCTCCGCGGACGGCGGACCGTTAGAATGCGCGCCATGACTTCTGACATAACCCACGCATTGAGGCGAGCCTTCGGCTTCGACGCTTTCCGGCCCGGCCAGGAGTCCGTGGTGCTGGACGTGCTGGCGGGCCGCGACGTTCTGGCCCTCATGCCCACCGGGGGCGGCAAATCGTTGTGCTACCAGCTTCCCGCCCTGATGCAGAAAGGTGTGAGCCTCGTCATTTCGCCGCTGATCGCACTGATGCAGGACCAGGTACGCCAATTGCAAGACAGCGGCATCGCCGCGACCTTCATCAATTCCAGCCTCGAATCCGGGGAAATCGCCGCCCGGCTGTCGGGACTGGTGAGGGGCGACTACAAGCTGGTTTATCTGGCGCCCGAGCGGCTGGTTCTGCGGGAATTCTTGGACGGGCCCCTGAGCCGTTTGAGCGAAGGTCCAGGCATCAATGCCTTCGTCGTCGACGAAGCACACTGCGTATCCGAATGGGGCCACGACTTTCGCCCGGAATACCGCCAACTATCCGCCCTGCGCCGCCGGCATCCTCTGATACCCATCCTCGCCTTTACCGCCACCGCCACGCCGCGGGTGCGAACCGACATCATTGCACAACTGACGCTGCGCGATCCCGCCGTGCACTTGACGAGTTTCAACCGCCCCAACCTGTTCTATCGCGTGCGCCCGAAAACCAAGCGCAGCTACGCTGAATTGCTGGCGCAGGCGCGCGAGGGAGGCGCCGGGATCGTCTACTGCCTGTCGCGCCGCCGCGTCGACGAACTTGCGACCCATCTGCAAACCCAGGGCATACGCGCTCTTCCATATCACGCGGGACTCGAGGCGCAAACCCGGCGCACCAACCAGGAGGCGTTCATCCGCGACGATGTACAGATGATCGTCGCGACCATCGCCTTCGGAATGGGCATCAACAAGCCGGATGTCCGATGGGTGATTCATTACGACCTGCCCAAGAGTCTCGAAAGCTACTACCAAGAATCGGGCCGCGCCGGCCGCGACGGCGATCCCGCGCGCTGCACCCTGTATTTCGCCGCCTCCGATATCCGCACCGCCGAGTTTCTGATTCAACAGAAGGTCGATCAAGCCACCGGCGCACCTCTCGAGAGCGAGCAGCGAATCGCGCGCCAACAACTGCGCCAGGTGCTGAACTATGCCGAATCGACCGAGTGCCGGCGCGCGATTCAGCTGCATTACTTCGATGAGCGGTTCGCCGGTCCCTGCGGCGCTTGCGACAACTGCTGCGAAACGCGCGCCGTGCGGGACTGCAGCGTCGAAGCCCGCCAATTCCTATCCTGCGTCGCGCGCCTCGCGCAACGCGGCGAACGCTTCGGGCTCGCCTATATCATCGAAATACTGCGCGGCGCCCGGACCCAGCGGCTCATCGACCGCGGGCACGACGCCCTCAGCGTGTACGGGATCGGAAAACATCGATCCGTGTCGGAATGGCGATCCTTGGCGCGGTCCCTGCTGCACCAGAGACTTCTCGATCAAAGCCAGGACGGCTACTCAGTCGTCGCCCTCAACGAGTCGAGCTGGCAGGTTCTGCGCGAGCAGCGAGCCGTGACCGTGGCGCAAGCGGTCAATCCCGATCGGGCGCCCGCGCGCGATTCCGCCGCTGCGGCCACCCCGGAGGGCGGCGAATTGTTCGAGAGGCTTCGCAAATTGCGCAAGCAGCTCGCGGACGCTCAGGGCTTGCCGCCTTATGTCATATTCCACGACGCCACGCTGCGTGAGATGGCGGAGAGGCGCCCGCAAACGCTCGACCAATTCGCCGGGATCCGCGGCGTCGGCGAAGGCAAGCTCGCGCGCTACGGGCAGCAATTCATTGCGGCGCTGCGTGAACCTGGCTCGTGACCGCGGGGGATCTTGGGGTCGCCGTCAGCCCGCGATATTTCATCATGGCATCGATGCTGGGCGGCCTGCCGCGCCATGCGGCGTACATCGCCGCCAGGTCCTCCGTATTGCCGCGCGATAGAACCATGCGGCGGAATCGGTCGCCGTTGGCGCGCGTAAGGCCGCCATGGTCCTCGAACCACTGATAGGCATCGTCATCGAGCATCTGCGTCCACAGATACGCGTAGTAGCCGGCGGAATATCCGCTGCCCCAGATGTGGCTGAAGTAGCTGGAGCGATAGCGCGGCGGCACGGCACGGATGTCGAGGTGCGCGCGCGACAGCGCCTGCCTCTCGAACTCGTCGGGATCCTGCAGCGGCGCAGCCGCCGTCAGAAGATGCCACTGCATGTCGAGTTCTGCGGCGGCCAGCAATTCGGTCAAGCGGTATCCTTCGTCGAGATTTTCCGCCTTCACGAGCTTCTCGATCAACTCGGCGGGCATGACCGCGCCCGTCTTGTAGTGCCTGGCGAAGTGATCGAAGACCGCGGGATAGATCGCCCAGTGCTCGTTGAATTGAGAGGGAAACTCCACGAAATCACGGGCCGTTGCCGTGCCCGACAGACTCGGATAGCGGGTATTCGCCAGCATGCCATGCAGCGCATGGCCAAACTCGTGGAACATCGTCCGCACATCGCCAAAGCTGAGGAGTGCGGGTTCGCCGGCGGCGGGCTTCGGTAGGTTGGCAACATTGTAGATCACGGGCAGCGTGCCCAGCAGCGTGGACTGATCCACGAACGACGACATCCATGCACCGCCATTCTTGTTGTCGCGTTTGAAGTAGTCGCAATAAAAGAGCGCGAGCGGCTTGCCGTCGACGTCGCGAACCTCGAAAACGCGCATGTCGGATTGGTACACCGGAATATCTTTGCGTTCCTCGAATGTGATGCCGTACAGTTGATTGGCGGCGTAGAAGACTCCGTTTTCAAGGACACCGGCGAGTTCAAAATACGGCTTGATCTGTGCGTCATCGAGACGGTACCTGGCCTTGCGCACCTGCTCGCCGTAGAACTCCCAATCCCACGGCTCGAGGGTGAAGCCGCCGCGTTGTTGGTCGATCAACGCCTGTATGTCGGCACCCTCCTCGGCGGCCTTTGCGGTCGCCACGGGGACCAGCGCATCCACGAAACCCAGGGCGGCCTCCGGTGTTTTCGCCATTTGGTCCTTCAACTTCCATGCGGCATGGTTCGGAAACCCAAGCAAGGCGGCCCGTTCGGCGCGCAGCTGGGCAAGCCGCGCAATGGTTGCTCGCGTATCTCCGGCGTCGCCCCGCTCGGTTCGACCCCAAGAGTTCTCGTAGATCGCCTGCCTGGTCGCCCGATCCTGTAACGATACCAGCGCGGGTTGCTGCGTCGTGTTTTGCAACACCAGCACATATCCCTCGACATCGCGGCTCCGAGCGGCCTGGGCGGCGGCGGCAACCTCGGCATCGCTCAAGCCTGACAGCGCTCCCGGCAGTTGTGCATGAAAGGAGGCCTCCTTGGTCGCGGCCAGCAGCTTGGTCGTGAACGTGTCGGAGAGCGTCGAGGCTTCCTCATTCATTCTTCTCAATTTGGCCTTGTCGGCATCCGCAAGATTCGCTCCCGAGTGTACGAACTCATCGTAGGTGAGCTCGATCAGTCGGCGGGACTCCGGATCGTAGCGGCGCGAATCGCGCTGTTTGTAGACGGACGCGACGCGGGCGAACAACTTTGGATTCAAGTAGATTGCATCGTGATGTGCCGCAAGTTTCGGCGCCAGGGCGGCCTTCACGGCCTGCAGCGTGGGGTTGGTGTTCGCCTGGGAGGCGGCATTGAACGCCGCGCTGGCGCGATCCAAGAGTCGTCCGCTCTTTTCAAGAGGCACGAAGGTATTCTCAAACGTCGGCTTTGCCGGATTCCCGGCGATGGCTCGAATTTCCGACTCTTGCTGCCGCATCCCGGCTTCGATTGCCGGCTGGTAGTGCTCATCCCTGATCCGATCGAATGGCGGCGCCTGGAACGGCAACGTACTGGCCGCATAGAACGGATTGGAAGGTCCGAATCCGACTTCCGCCGCGGTGGAGCGCGCCACCGGCGCTGCCGCGATCACGGCCCATACGGCTATCAATACGCGAATGGGATTCGACATGTATTCCTCACAAAGATCGCCCGCGATCATACTCCGGTACGGATCTGACCTGCGCTCTTGATATCGAGCGCGATCCGCCGCACGCTTCGGCACCGGTCGACAGGAGTTTGCGCATGCGGGTACCAATACGAAGCCTCTTGGCCGGCGCCTTCGCCGGCCTTTTCAACATGGTGAGCGGCGCTGCGGCGCCGGCCCCGGACGACGCCGCGTTTCGAGCGCTATACAAGGAATTGATCGAGATCAACACGACGCGGTCCGTCGGCAGTTGCACACAGGCGGCCGAGGCCATTCGCGCCCGATTGGTCGAGGGCGGGATTCCGGCGGCGGACACGCAAATTCTGGCGCCGCCCGACCGGCCCAAGGATGGCGCGCTCATCGCTGTCATCCACGGCGTGGACAAGCGTATCAAGCCCATTCTGCTGCTGGCCCATATCGACGTGGTCGAGGCCAAACGCGAGGACTGGGAGCGGGATCCTTTCACCTTGGTCGAAGAAAAAGGCTGGTTCTATGCGCGCGGCGCCAGCGACGACAAAGCAATGGCCGCGGTTTTCGCCGATTCGATGATCCGCTACCGGCGCGAAGGATTCAAACCGCGCAGGGACATCAAGCTGGCGCTGACCTGCGGCGAAGAGACGCCGGATATTTTCAACAGCGTCAAATGGCTGATCGAGACCCAGCCCGATGCGCTGCGCGCGGCGTTCGCTCTCAACGAGGGTGCGGGCGGGGAGTTGGACAAGGACGGCAAACCGACGGCTCTGCAGATCCAGGCCGGAGAGAAGGTCTATCAAGACTTTGCGCTCGAAGCCGCCGACGTCGGCGGCCATAGTTCGCGGCCCACCAAGAACAACCCCATCGTTCGCCTCAGTGTGGGATTGGCCAAGCTCGGCAGCCATGATTTCGCCGTGTCCCTCAACCAGGCGACCCGCGGTTATTTCGAGGCGGAATCGCATCTGGTGGCGCCGGACGTTGCCGCATACATGCAAGCCGTGTTGAAGGATCCGCACGACGAAGGCGCGGTGGAACACTTGTGGGCAATCAATCCCGCTTGGAACAGCATGCTGCGCACCACCTGCGTCGTGACGCAAATCACCGGCGGCCACGCCGCGAACGCGCTGCCGCAACATGTCCGAGCGAACGTGAATTGCCGGATTCTTCCCGGGGTGCCCATCGCCGATGTGCAAAGAGAGATCGTCGCTGCGCTGGGCGACGATAAGATCACGGTCGCGCCGGCCGGCGATCCCGGAATCCAGTCGCCGCCGCCGCCGCTCCGCCCCGCCATCATGGAGCCCATGCGCAAGATCGCGGACGAGCTGTGGCCGGGCGTTGCGATCGTGCCGACCATGTCGACCGGCGCCACGGACGGGCGATTCCTGAATGTCGCGGGTATTCCGACCTACGGTCTATCGGGCATGTTTCACGATGCCGAAGGGGCCCACGCTCACGGTCTCAACGAGCGGATACGCGTGAGTTCGCTGATGGATGGGCGGCGTTTCCTCTACGAGGTAGTGAAGCTGTACGGCAACGGCGGAGACTAGTTCTCGTCTCGCGACCGCCGGCGCCTAGCTCGCCACCGCCGCCGGCTTGGCCGCCTCCGCGATCACTTCGTCGGCGACGTTGCGCGGCACCGGTTCGTAGTGCGAGAACTCCATGGTGTACGAGGCACGGCCGCTGGTCATACCGCGCAGCTGGCCGATGTAGCCGAACATTTCAGACAACGGCACGGTCGCCACCACCGCGATGTTCGCGCCGCGCTCCAGCTGATCCTGGATCATGCCGCGGCGCCGATTGATGTCGCCGATCACGTCGCCGAGATAGTCGCCCGGAGTCACCGTCTCCACCTTCATGACCGGCTCCAGGAGAATCGGCCCGGCTTTGCGGATTCCCTCGCGAAACGCCGCCTTCGCGGCGATTTCGAAGGTCAGCGCATTGGAATCCACGTCGTGGTAGCTGCCGTCCGTCAGGGTCGCGCGGAAGTCGACGGTGGGATATTTCGCCAGCACCCCGTCTTCCTTCTGGATCTTCAACCCCTTCTCGACCGCCGGCACGAATTCCTTGGGCACCGATCCGCCGACGGTCTTGTCGACGAACTCGAACCCGGTGCTGCGCTCCAGCGGTTCGAACGTGATCCACACTTCCGCAAACTGGCCGGAGCCCCCGGTCTGCTTCTTGTGGATGTACTGTTCATCGACCCGCTTCGTGATGGTCTCGCGGTAGGCGACCTGCGGCTCGCCCATGGTGCCCTCGACCCCGAACTCGGTGCGCATGCGGTCCAGCGTCACCTCGAGATGCAGTTCGCCCATGCCGCGCAGGATGGTCTGACCGGTTTCGCGGTCGGTTTCCAGATGCAACGAGGGATCGGCGCGGACCATCTTGCCGAGAGCCGCGCCGAATTTTTCCTGCTCCGCTTTGAGCTTGGACTTCACCGATACGCTGATGACGGGCTCCGGAAAGCGCATGCGTTCCAGCACCACCGGGTTCGCCGAGTCGCACAGAGTATCGCCGGTTTCCGTTTCCGCGAGCGACACGAGGGCGATGATGTCGCCGGCGCGTGCCTCCTCGACGGGGTTGGCTTCCTTGGCGAACATTTCGACCATGCGGCCTATTTTCTCGCGCTTGCCGCGCGTGGAATTCTGGACGGAGGCTCCCTTGGTGAGGACACCCGAATACACGCGCACGAACGTCAGCGCGCCGTAGATGTCGTTGATCACCTTGAACGCCAAAGCCGAAAACGGCTCGTCGTCCGAGCACTTGCGCTCGCCGATGGGCTCGCCGTCGGCATCGACGGTCTTGATGGCCGGCACGTCGGTGGGAGCCGGCAGGTAATCGACCACCGCGTCCAGCACCTGCTGCACGCCTTTATTCTTGTAGGAGGAGCCGCAAAGCACGATGGTGAACGCGGTATTCAAGGTGCCTTTGCGCAGCGCCTTGCGCAGCACGTCGCCGGAGGGGATCGTGCCGTCGGTGAGATACGCTTCCATAGCCTCGTCGTCCTGCTCGAGGCAGGTATCGATCAGTTCGGTGCGATACTTGTCGATGGAGGCGAGAATGGCGCGGTCGCTCGGCGTGGTGATCTTGAGCTTGTCCGCGATGTCCGGCGTGATGTCGAGCGCCTGCCAAAGGGCATCCTTGTCGTCCGAGTCCCAGACCAGGGCCTTCATCTCGACCAGGTCGATCATGCCCTTGAAGTTGTCTTCCGAACCGATCGGCAGCTGGACCGGCAATGGACGCGCGCCCAGGCGCTTCTTGATCATGTCGACGCAGCGCAGGAAATTGGCGCCGCTACGGTCCATCTTGTTGACGTAGCACATGCGCGGCACGTGGTAGTTGTCGGCGAGGCGCCAGTTGGTCTCCGATTGCGGCTCCACGCCGGCGACACCGTCGAACACCACGACCGCCCCGTCCAGGACGCGCAAGCTACGGTTCACCTCGATGGTGAAGTCCACGTGTCCCGGGGTGTCGATGAGATTGATCTTCTTGTCGCGCCAGAAAGCCGACACGGCGGCGCTCTGAATGGTGATGCCGCGCTTTTGTTCCTGTTCCAGGTAGTCGGTGGTCGTCGACGTCTTCAGATCCTTGGTATCGTGAATGTCGATGATGGTGTGCTTACGCCCCGTGTAGTACAGGATGCGCTCGGTCGTCGTCGTCTTGCCGGCGTCGACGTGGGCGATGATGCCGATATTGCGAATATCGGAGAGGGGGGTTGTACGAGCCATATCAAACTTCCATGACAGTTCTTAGGTAAAAAGGTCGACCGGAATTAGCCCAACGGCGCTGCCGCGCAATATATAGACGGTCACGTGCAAGGAGTTCGCGTCTACGCTGGCTGCTAAAGGGCGCAGAGTTTGACACGGCGACGCCGAAGTGTCGAAAAAAAATGCTCGTTTTTCGTCTCAAGTCACGAATCAAGGCCCTGAAAGGCCGATTTGGACGTTCTTGGGACCCCGCGGGCAGCCTACCCGGACCCCAGCGACCAGCCCAACCCCCGCCGGACTTGAGCTTGGACGGCGTTTCCGCGGAAACGCCGCGACCCCCGCGACGGCTATCATTTGAGAGAACGAAGATAGGCGATCAGACCGGCACGCTCGGCAGAATCCGGCACACCGGAAAACGGCATGACGTTTCCCGGAATGAAGTCCTGAGGGCTTCGCAGATATTCGTCCAGCGCCTTGGCGTCCCACACGATGCCCGCGCCCCGCATCGCCCGGCTGTAGCGGAAACCCGGGACACTGCCGGCCGGGCGGCCGAACAAACCCTTGAGCGTGGGTCCGGTGCCGTTGCTCCCGTCGGTGGAATGACACACGGCGCACTGATTGAACACCTCGGGTCCCGGACCGGCCGCTTGGCCGATACACGGTGCCCACTGCATCGAGAGGCCGGCGATCGCGGCCATGAGCAAGAGCCGACGTCCGAAAAGCCGATGCCCGGGGGAACTCACGCCAGTTTCCCAGGCCTTGCAACGTACCGCGCCAGATCGTCCCCCAGGCGCAGGGCCAAAGCCGCGAGCGGTCCGGTGGGGTTGTAGCCGGAGTTGTGCGGATACACGGAGGCGCCGACGACGAACAAGTTCTCGGCGTCCCAATGCTGCAGGTGCGGCGACACCACGCTCGATGCAGGTTCGGCTCCCATGATGGTACCGCCGGTCACATGCGTGGTTTGATATTGACGCGAATCGAAGGGGCCTTCGCGCCCCGCCACGGGGCCCATGATATCCGGCGTCATCGCCTTGCAAATCTCCGCCACTTTCTTTGTGACCCAACGCGACATCTTCACCTCATTGTCCCGAAAATCGAAGGTTACCCGCAGCAGCGGCTGGCCATATGCATCGGTGTAGTCGGGGTCGAGATCCAGAAAATTCTCCCGGTGCGGGTAGCAGCTGCCTTGGGCGGAGACACTGAATGAGTGCGCGTACCATTCCGCCTGTGCCTGCTTCCAGGCGGTCCCCCATTGCGGCGTGCCGGGCGGCGTTCGGCGCCCGCGGATCGGACGGCCGTTGGACAGGGCCGCATCGATGCTCGCACCGCCCAGGAAGGGCAACGCGGCATGATCGAAATTGTCGTTGTTGAACTCATCGACCACCGTAGAGGTGCCGCCTGCGGCGAGAAACGGGTTGATCCAACGGTTTCTAAAGAATACCGAGACACCCGAGGTGGTTTGATAGCAGAAATTCTTGCCCACGACACCGCGGCGTGCCGCAGGATCGTAGGCCGCGCCGACGCCGCTCAGCAGCAGGAGCCGGGTGTTCGTCATGGTAAAGGCCGCGAGCACCACCACGTCGGCCGGTTGCTCGTATTCCTCACCGGAATTCAAGTCGAGGTAGCGCACGCCGGAAGCGCGTTTCGCACGGCCGTCGTAATCGATGCGCAGCACCTGGGCGCGCGTGCGGATTTCGAAGCCCTTGCGCGTCTTGAGCATGGGATAGAGGAGACGGTCGGGCGAGCCTTTCGCGTGCGCCTCGCAAATGAAGCGCTCACAATGACCGCAGTATTGGCAGCGCCCGAGGCGCTGCCCATCCGGATTTAGATAATCCCCGGAGGAATTGGCGGCCGGACCGGGGAAAGGCTTGAGACCAAGAGTCTCCGCAGCGGCTTTGAAGATGATTCCGGCCTCCGTGATTTCGAGCGGCGCCTGCGGATAGTCGCCGCGGCGTGGCGCCTCGAACGGGTTGCCTCCCGGTTGAATCGTCCCCGAGATATTGCCGGCCTTGCCGGACAGACCGAACAATCTCTCGAACAGATCGTGATAGGGCTCGAGCTCGGCGTAGGTCGTGCCCCAATCCTGCAACGGCATATCCGCTGGAACGAACTTCTTGCCGTAGCGGGACTCATAGCGCGAGCGCAACGTAGGATCGTATTCCGACCACCGCCAGGCGACTCCGTTCCAGTGGCTGCCGGCGCCACCCACGCCTTCACCCGGCAAAAATGCTTCCATCCAGCGTACCGGCAGAGATTCTTCGTGTCGCGAGTGCCGCACGGAGTAAGTCTCGCGCTGCCAGTTCTGCATGTTGCCTTGCCGTTGGGCCCAGCGCAGTTCGTCGCGTTGCGACGGCAGGCGCGCCTCGGCACCCCCTCGATGATCGACACCCCGCTCGAGAACGAGAACGTCTATGCCCTGGGCGGTGAGTTGCCGGGAGAGCAGGCCGGCGCACAAGCCACCCCCCACAACCACGACCGTCCGCCGCGGTAACCGTTTTGCCACGATCAATCCAAGGCGCCTGTCTGACTCAAGCGAAATCGCCGATGGATTTTGGACTCCCGGCGCCAGGATACGGTTTCCCCCGGTACCGAACCATATCGATTGCATGGTTGGCCGGCAGACCCGGATAGCCGATCATCTTCCAGAAAACCGCGTTTCGATTGCCGCCATACATCGGATCGGCGAAACATGCTTCGACGAACAACGGATACACGATATCGTTGAACCAGGAAGTCAGCGAAAGGCGCTCGTCCGCGACACGTCCACCCGCGATGTCCACGAGCACCGCGTCGGCTTGAGCCGCCCCGAGCGCCGCAAATGGCGCACCGCGATCCCGCACGCATGCCGCATCGACGGCGGCGATGCCGGCCTTGCAGAACTGCTCGGGAGTGAGCGGCAATTGCAATCCAAGTTGCGGCTTGCCTTGCCTGAAAGGACCCCTCTGATACCGGCCGTCGCCCTTGCCGTACGGTCCGGCGAGTTGGCGATCGATATAGACGGCGAGACCGCAGTCGACGCCGCTGGGAGACAGTTCATCCGCAGGGCACATCACGTTGACCAACGCCTCGATGAACGCCGCTTCATCGGGACCGAGCGAAAGATACGTGTCCGCCCCGGGGTTCGCGGCGGCTGCGCCAACCACCGCGGCCCCGCTCGCGGCAGCGGCGGCACCGGCCGTCGACGCGCCGGAATGCTCCGCAGGGGCCAGTGAGGCAACCCCGGCCAGCCCGGCTTGCAATAGAAAATTGCGCCGGTCCGCTTGTTTCTTGCTGTCAACCATGCGGCTCATCAATCATGCAGCGTCTCCCTGACATCCGCAGCATACAATAAACCATCCGTGCGGATTGTGGCCGCCGCGGCCCCCCACAGCGGCCCTCATTTGAGGTCGACAGGCTCGTTCTCCAGCATGTGCTTCAGCCGATTCAATGCCTGGTCCCATTGTTCGGCAATGAGGCCGAGTGAATGGCGCGCCTTCTCCAGGCGAGCGGCTTCGAACTCCCACAGCCGCTCCCGGCCCGACTTCATGCCTCGCACCAGACCTGCTTTCGAGAGAACCTGAAGATGCTTGGTAACGGCCTGGCGGGAAATCGGAGTCCCCGCCGCGAGTTGGGCGATCGACTTGGGCTGACCGTCGCACAGCGCCGCGACCAGCCGCAACCGGGTTTCATCTCCCAGCGCCGCGAACACCGGCGCCGAGTTGCGCAGAGCGGCGATCTTGATCGGTGTAGTAGATCCCGTCATGCAATCTCCTGATTGCAGGTTACGGCCGGCCCCTCCGTTATGCAACTATTTTGTTGCATTTATACCCCGCCCTTGTTGCCCCGGTACACATGTGGTAACTACTCATGCCCGCAGCCGGCCTGCACCGGCGCTCCCAGTCAGTCACCGGAGTATCAATGGAAAACGCGTCCCCCACGCCCGAGTTGAGCCGTCGCGATCTATTGCGCATGATCGGCGTGACCGCAGGCGGCGCCACGATGTATCAGGCGATGAGTACGCTCGGCATCGCCGCTGATTCCCCGTATCGAGGCCCGATCGATTTGCAAGGGACTCCGAAGGGCGCGTCGGTGTTGATCCTGGGCGCGGGCATTGCGGGCATGACGGCGGCCTATGAGCTGCGCAATGCGGGCTACACGGTCCAGGTGTTGGAATACAACGGCCGCGCCGGCGGCCGCAACTGGACTTGGCGCGGCGGCGACCGTTACACCGAACTCGGCGGGGCCACGCAGGAATGCCGATTCGACAAGGATTTATACATCAACCCGGGTCCGTGGCGAATCCCGTATCACCACCGCGGAATGCTGACCTATTGCAAACGGCTGGGGGTTCCGCTCGAGGCCTTCGTGCAGGTCAATTACAACGCGTATCTGCACAGCAGCCGTGCGTTCGGCGGCAAGCCGCAGCGTTACCGGGAGGTCAAGGCAGACTATCAGGGACACGTGGCCGAACTGCTGGCGAAGGCGACTCGCCAGAGCGCGTTGGACGCCGCGGTGAGCAAGGAGGACCGGGAGAAACTTCTCGAGTCGCTGCGCGAATGGGGCGCACTCGATAAGAATTTTGCTTATCTCTCGAGCCAAGCCGGCAGCGAGCGCCGCGGCTTCACCAAGAAACCCGGCGGCGGCCTCACGGGGCGCCCCGTTCCTTCCGATCCCGTCGGACTCACCGATGTTCTGCAGTCCGATTTATGGCGTGGCCTGACCGCCGGGGACGAACTGGACATGCAAACCACCTTGTTTCAGCCGGTGGGAGGCATGGGAAGAGTCGGCGAGGCCTTCGGCCGGGAACTCGGACCCTTGATTCGCTACAACGCGAAGGTGATCGACATTCACCAGGACAAGCGGGGCGTCACCGCCACCTACGAAGACACCGGGAGTCCGGGCACCCGATTGACCGCAAGAGCGGATTGGTGCTTGTGCACCATCCCCCTGCCGATTTTGGCGCAGATTCCGCTGAATGTGGGGCCTGCGATGGGGGCTGCGATTTCCGCGGTTCCGTATGCATCAGCGGTCAAGGTGGGATTGCAGTTCAAACGCCGCTTTTGGGAAGAAGACGAGCACATCTACGGCGGCATCACCTACACCGACTTGCCGATCATGAACATCGGCTACCCCAACACCGGCTACCACAGCAGCGGTAAGGGCATTTTGTTGGGCGCTTATATCTTCGGCATTCACGCGATGGATTTCACCGCCATGCCGCCGGAGGAGCGGGTTCGAAAGGCGCTCGAGTACGGCAGCCAGATCCATCCGCAATACCACGCGGAGTTCGACAACGGTGTGGCAATGGCCTGGCACCGGTCGCCGTTCACCATGGGATGCTTCGGCATGTGGAGCGACGAGTCGCGCGAAAGACACTACGATAATCTGTGCCGGATCGACGGGCGCATCGCCCTGGCCGGCGAGCACGCCTCCTTCATCGGGGGCTGGCAGGAAGGCGCCGTGACCTCAGCTCTCGACGCAATCGGCCGCCTGCATCAACGCGCGGTGGCGCAGGGAGAAAAGGCATGAGAGCCCGTTTCCAGCGACTCGCGGTGCACGGGAGTTGGCTGGCCCTGCTGGCCTCGGCCTTCACCGGTGCCGCCTTGGCGGACGATAACTCGGTCACGCCCACCGGCGGGCTCGGAAAGGTCGGAGGCGCCGAGATATACGCTCACATCTGTCAGGGATGCCACATGCCCGGAGCGCAAGGTGCCGCCGGCGCCGGTCACTACCCGAAACTGGCAGGCGATCCCGCGCTGGTGTCCTGGCAGTACGTGGCGGTGACGGTGCTGCACGGCAAGAACGGCATGCCCGCGTTCGGTCAACAGCCAACGGGCGACGCCACGGACTTTCTGCTGGTGCATTTGAGCGACGCCCAGGTGGCCGACGTCGTCAACTACGTCCGAAGCAATTTCGGCAATCACTACAAGGGCAGCATCACCGCTGAACAGGTCGCCGCATTGCCGCACCCGGGCGCGGCCTCGCCCGCGAGCCGAAAATAGTGCTCCACGACACGAGAGTCGTGTTCGACTGAGCATGGACTGGAGAGTCTATGCCTTCGCATCGGCGGCATTTGCCGCATTGACTGCGATATTCGGCAAGGTGGGGGTCACCGAACTCAATTCGGATTTGGCGACCTTCATTCGCACGATCGTAATTCTGGCCGTGAGCGCCCTCTTGGTGTGGGCGCGCGGTGAATGGCAGCGGCCGGACACCCTGTCGTCGAAAGGCGTAATTTTTCTGATCTTGTCCGGTGCGGCGACCGGCCTGTCGTGGCTTTGTTACTACCGCGCCCTCCAACTGGCACCGGCCTCGCGCGTGGCGCCCATCGACAAATTGAGCGTGGTGCTCGTGGTGATCTTCGCGGTGGCATTCCTGGGTGAGGAATTGACGTGGCGGGTCGGGATCGGCGCGGGCTTGGTTGCCGCCGGCGCACTCCTCATGGCGCTGTGAGCTGTGCGGAGAATCACAAATTGACGAATATGACACATGAACGAATATGAAGCGCCCGCAGGAAATTCTCGTTTGTGCGCCGGCCGGCCACTCGCTAAGGTGCCGCCGCATAGGAGATTCATATGCGCAGCGCTCTCGATGGCCTCAAGTCAAATCACACCGCCCTGGCGGCCGCTCTCGCCGCGGCGGGACTCTTCGCCGCTACGATGGCAAGCTCCGAGGCCGCGCCTGATTTTTCCAATCCCGCAATCGCCATGTCGAGCGAAGCGGTGATCGCCTCGGGTGCCTGCATCGCGAAGTATGCGGCCGCCCTGGACGATCAGTCGAAACCCGCCGCGGAAATCGGTCAAAGAGTTGCCAAGCGTTGCGCCAAAGAGATCTCGCGGTCAGCTGGTCTCGCAACGTGGATGATGGGGAAGCCCGAGAATTTCGCCAAAAACCTGAAATATGCCCAGCAGGATTTGACCACCAACACCGTACTTCGGTACCGGGCTGCCTCATAGAATCGGCGACTCCCACCGCACCCGCCGTGCTGCGGCGTCAATAGCAAGAGAGACACTTTGCTATAGCGGTCCGGGCCGGCATCCCTTCGGTCAGCGTTATCTACGCCGCAATACGCTGATGATGTGAAACCTTGCCGCCTATTCACGGCTGTTGTTGTCCGACTTTGCCGCAAACGGCGGCAAGATCGAGATCGCCGAGTTCCGCCCCAAGAGGACGGCTGGCTCGACCCGCGCGGCGCGGTGCGTATACTGCCCTAATGATCCCGATCATCCGGCTGCCACGCAGCATGCAGCTCAGCCTGGAGTCGACCGCCGAGGCCCTGCTGCAGCCGCCGGGCGGGCGGCGAATCGATTTCACCCGACCGCTCGGCGAAGCGGCACTGGTGGCGCCCGACTCGACGTCTTGGCGCATTTTCAAGAACCCCATTGCCCTGCTCGTCGGCGGCATGGCGGCCGTCATACTGGAGTTGGCGGAGCCCGCCGTGCGGACGGGCGTATGGAAGCACTCGACGTTTCTCACCGACCCCATGGGCCGCCTTCGCCGGACGGGCCTCGCAGCCATGGTGACGGTCTACGGCGCCCGCAGCATCGCTGTGCCCATGATCGAAGGCGTGGTTCGCATGCACACCCGGATCGTCGGCGAAACACCCGCCGGCGAGGCATTCACCGCGAACGACTCGCGACTTTTGACGTGGGTTCACGCGACCGCCAGTTACGGCTTCGGGGAGGCGTACAGCCGGTACGTCGCCCCGCTCGGCGCGCGTGAGCTGGATGCGTTGTATCGAGAAGGACTGCCGGCCTCACATCTGTACGGCGCCGTTGATGCGCCCACATCGGAAACGGAAAGGTGCGCGTTGTTCGATTCCATGCGGGACAGACTCGAAGCATCCGAGGTCGTGTTCGAGTTCCTGAGAATCATGGCCCGAACCCGGGGTCTGCCGGCACCGCTTCGATGGCTGCAGCCCCTGTTGGTGCGAGCCGCCGTCAACTTGATCCCGGACTGGGTTCGCGGACGCCTCGGGCTCACGGCGACCCATGGGCTGCGCCCGGCGGAAAGAATCCTCGTAAGAATGGCGGGCGCCGTGGCGGACCGAATCGTTTTGCCCGACAGCCCGCCATCGCAAGCCTGCCGCCGTCTCGGATTGCCCAAGGCCTATCTCTACGGGTAGGCGGCGAGTTCTACGGCGCATCGCAATGCTGAGCCCGGTAACGCATAATGGATGCCCGCGGCCGGACCGCAAGGACGTCTCATGCAGTATTCGGTCAAGACCATCCTCGGTGCGGGCGGGTTCGTGCTGCTCGGCGCGGCGGCCCTGGCCTTCTTGTTGACGCAGATCAGCTATCGCCACCTCTCATTCGCTTCTCAACCGATATACGAGGTCACGGCGATGTTCGACAACGTCGGTGATCTCAAAGTCGGCGCACACGTTTCGATCTCCGGCGTGGAGATGGGCCGTGTTAGCCGCATCGACTTCGACGCCGCGGAACAGAAAGCCGTGGTGTCGATGCGCCTCAGCACACAGTTCGACCGGATCCCCATCGACAGTTCCGCGGCCATCTACACTCAGGGGATACTGGGCAGGAAATTCGTCGGTCTGACGACCGGCGGCTCGGACGCCTTTCTGAGGAATGAGGATCGCATCGCTGTCACGCGCTCGGCGATGCCTTTGGAGAATGTGATCGGCCAGCTGTTTACCAGATACGTGAAGGCGAAGAGCGTCCCGCCCGGCGGCGCGGACGCAAACGGCGCCCCGCAACCTTAAGATCGCGCGGCACGGCAAGCTTGCGTGCCCGGACGGAATCCGTGTACTTTGTAGTACAAAGTACACGGAAAAAAGCCGCCATGAGAACCGCAGCGCTCGCGCCCGATCGACGAACCAGCTCCATGGCGGCATGTGGACCGCTGCTCCTGGTGCTTCTGCTCGCGCCTTACTTTGCGCACGCGGGGTTCGATCATGAATTGGCACTGGATCAAAGCGGCATATGGTCGCGGCAGTATCAAACCGGCCTCGAGTACGGCGTGATTGCTATCGAGGTGGCAGGCAGCCTTTGGTTTGGAAACGACGACGAATTGGGCCATACGTTCTGGCAGACGATGGACGCATCCGCAATTTCCGGGATCGGGGCTGCGGTTTTGAAACGGGGCCTCAGCCGCGCTCGTCCCAGCCAGGGTGGAAATCCCAATCAATGGTTCAAAGGCGGCTGCTGCCAAAGCTTCCCGAGCGGCGAAGTCACCTTGCAGGCAAGTTTCGTGACACCCTTCATCGCGAACTATGCACGGCAACATCCCTGGGTTTGGACCCTCGAGGCGCTTCCAGTCTACGATGGAATCGCACGCATGAAGAGCCAGGCGCATTGGCAAACCGATGTCATCGCCGGTTGGGTGCTGGGATCCGCCGTCGGCTATTGGACCACGACCCGGGACATACCATTTTCGGTGCAAATCCTGCCGCGCGGAGTGTCGGCCGGATTCTACAAACGATTCTAACGAGACAAGGCCATGGCTGCGGCCATTGGGTTCTTCGAAGCCGGCAGGTTGAGGTCGGTCGGCGGCCCTCGCGAGAGGACCGCCGACGCATCCGAAGTCAGCGGTTTACCGATGACTCCACGAGGACTTACTCTCCGAACTGAAGGTCGGGCAACACCGGGGTGCCCTCCTTACGGACCGCGTCGAGATCATTGGGGTTGAGTCCAAGAATTTTCAGCACCGTCGGCGCCACCTGCGTGGTTTCGACAAAACTGGTGACGGTGCGCGCCTTCAGGGACGGATTTGAAACCAGCAACATGACGTTGGTGTCGTCTTGCGCGAAGCCCCCGTGTTCCGCCTGCTTCTTCAGACTGCCCGTGTAGACCACACCTACGTCCGGCTGAACGATGATGTCCGGAGTTCGCGGATCACCGCCCGCCGCCGGCAGACCCGGTTTTCCATAAAGCGCCTCCAACGAGGGTCCATAGAATATCTGACCGATTCCGGCAGCTTTCGCATTCGCCTCGAGCAGGCCGACCGCCGCCAGGGTGCTCGTCCCGGGGCTGAGCCACAGCAGCGAGATGTCATCCTCGGTCGCACCGATTTGATTGAGTTCCGAGTCGGGCAAGAACGCCGGCCCGAGCAGCGCCGACGGCGGAGTACCATTGGTGCCGCTGTGACCCGGGATGGGAAAGAACCGATTCGTATCGATCGGCGATTGCCCGTGCTTGGCGGTGATGATGATGGTGGTGGAATTCAGAAGATGCTGTTTCTTCAGCTCGTTGACCCACTGACCGATGGCGGCGTCCACGAATTTGATCTCGCCCTCCATGCTGTAAGTCGGCGTGCCGGCCGCGTCGGTGTAACCGCCCTTGACTCCGGATTCGATCAATTTCTGCCCGACGCTGACGGCCTGAAAATTCATGCCGAAGATTTCCGGCACGCGGCCCTTGCTGCCGCCGAGGTGGGTCTTGCCCTGAATCCAGTTGAGCACGGCATTCACTTTGAGCTGGTCGTAACATTTGATGTTGTCGAAATCGGTGGTCCAGTCGCCGCCGTTGTTGTTCGGTAGGGAACTGCAATCGAGGCCGGTCGCTGTCTTGACGCCGGGCAATGGGATCGAGTTGGAATTCACCTCGGGCGAATAATAATCGTCGACGTTGCTGGGAACCGACGTGCCGGTGGGTCCCGAGACGGCCGCATAGGCCGCATGCTTGTCGGACCAGGCAGTGTAGCCGCCGGACTTGTGGATCACGCCGTAGATCGTATTGGCGCGGATGAAATTCCACGCATAGACCGGCGCGCAGCCGTTGAACGGATCGCGCATCAGTTTGTTCGGATCGATGGACTTCACGCCGCCGTCGTAGGTGCTGTATGGGCCGCCGCCGTTGAGCATGGTTTGGTCGATCTCGTTACCCTCTTCGTATTCGGTACGGGTGCCATTCGGCTGGCCGGCAATGCAAGCGCCGTGAAGCACGCCATTGCCGGTGTCGGCGGCCGGCGGCGCCAGCACGCGATCGTAGGCAACATCGTAATAGGCGCCCACCAGCTTGGGAGTGCCGCCGGTTACGATGGCCATCAATCCAGGAAAGGAATCCGAGGGTTTGGACGTCGACGTGCGTGTGTAGTTGACCCCGGTGTCGGCCAATGCGGCCAAGTTCGGGCAGGAGTTGGCGATCACGCAGTTGCGAAAGTCGAGCGCGTGCATGCCGTCGATGCTGACGAGCAATACGTGGCGGCTGACGGCTCCGGAATCATCGGAAAACGCGATCGGCGCGACAAACAAGGAAAATCCACAGATCAAGGCGATTATTCTTGGGGTAGTCGACACGCATGCACTCCTGGTTGGTTGCGATTTCAGGCATCACGTACGTTTTTTGTTATCGCGTACGCGATAGATCGCGGCGGAGTGTACTTTCAGACCGTGACGGAAATTTGACAGAGGCGAGAGGTGCGGCGGCGGGACCGCGGCGCGGACGGACCGTTGACTAGGCCGCAACCCCTGTCTCGACCAGGAGGACCCGGAGGTCGGCGGCCGCCGATTCGAATTCGGTGCTGATGACGGTCAGTTCCCTTTCGTCGAGGGCGCTCACCGAGCTTATCAAGCAGGCTCGATCGCGGCCGCGGCGCTTGGCCTCGTAGAGCGCCTTGTCGACGAGGCTGATGGCGTTCTCCAGCGAAATCTCGGTTGCCGACCCGGTCATCGGGAAGAACGCATAGCCGATCGAGATCGTGCATTGGATGGCTTGTCCGTTCCACAGCACGGGATCGCGGCGCACGGTTTGCAGCAGCCTCTCGACGGTCGAATCCGCCTGTTCGCGGGTGATCGGGTCGAGTATGGCGAGAAATTCCTCCCCGCCCCAGCGCACCAGTTTGTCGCTTTCGCGCAGGGCGGCGGACAGGCGATGACTCACGGTTGCCAACACGGCGTCCCCGGCGGGGTGCCCTAGCGTGTCGTTGATCCGCTTGAAGTGATCGAGGTCGGCCAGCAGCACGCAGCCGCCGACCGGCCGGGCGCCGTCGACCGACAGCACGTATTCATTGAAATAGCGGCGATTGCGCAGGCCCGTCAGCGCGTCGCGCTCGCTGTCGAAACGCAGGCGATTGTTGGCCCTGCGCACACGCGCGAACGCCCACAACAGCGCCGCGCACAAGCAGGTCACGAACAAGGCGCCCGCCAGAATGAGCTGCAGCCGGAGCCGCTGGCCGTGCATCTCCGACGCCTTGAGCGCATTGTCACGCCGCAACAGCTCGAGCTCCCGGGCCCGGCGTTCGTCGTCGAATTTCGCCGACAATTCGAGAAAAGTGCGCTGACGAGTGATCGTCATCATTTTCTCGCTGGCCTCTTCGTAACGATGATAAACCTGGATCGCCATCATCAGATAACCGGCATGCTCCAGCGCATCGGCGTATTCCCGCAGGAACTCCTTGGCGTCGATGAGGTTATCGCCGGCCAGGGCTCCCGCAATCGCATCTTCCGCCAGCCTTTCGCCGGGCTTTATGTTGCCCAGGCCGATGTACGCCAACCCTTCGTTGAACATGACGATCGGAGTGTCGCCCTCGCGCAATCTGAGCACGATGGGCAGCGCTTGTTTGGAATACTTCAGCGACTCGGCGAAGTCGCGGGTCTTCAGATACGAATCGCCCAGGTTCGCGAGCGCAGTGGCAAGCCATTTGCTGCTTCCGGCACGCTTGGCGTGGTCGAGCGCCGCCAGACTGGTGCGGCGTTCCTCGGGACGATTGCCCTGCCGGTCCGCGATGTCGGACGCACACCGCTCGACTTCGACCAGCGCCGCCTCATCGCCGAGCACCGTCGCCACGCGTCGCGCGCTCTCCAACTGAGCGGCCGCGCGCTCCAGGTTTCCGGTATTCAGAAAAATATGCGTCAACCAAAGCATCGCGTGCAGGCCGCGCACCTCGTCCCGCATTTCGTGCGCCAGATCCAAGCCGCGTTCGAGGAACGGCAAGGCCGCCTCCGCCTGTCCCAGCATGCGCAGCGTATTGCCTTGAAGTATCGAAACCCGATAGCGTTCGGCTGCAGAGGCAAGCGTTTCGATGTCGATTCGCTTCAGTTCGACGTCGGCGGCCGAATATTGGTCGCGCTGATAGAGGGAGTAGGCACGAACATAGTGCTCTGCGGCGGCCGCCGATTTGTCGCCTTGACGGGCCAGCATCTGCAGCCGGGCAATCGTCGCGTCAACGTCCAGGTCACGGTGCAGGTCAGACAGGACCATGCCGCGAACTTCGAGCATCTGGATTTCCGGCGAGCGCCGTTCCGCCGGCGTCGGCGCCGCATCGATGAGTTGTACCGCACGCTCAGGATCGGACCAAAGAACCATCTCGACGCCGTCCGCGAAGGGCTGTTCGACGGCGGCAGCCGCGCCACCGGCGGCGCCGGCGGCAACCACTCCCCAAAAACAGACCAGTGCGCCGATCTTGATGTGCCGCATACCCGGTAATAGCTCGACTGCAGTGCAGCGCGTATGAGTTATTGTGGTCACGCCGTCTCCGTCACGGCGTGATGAAGGTCATTTACCCGCATGTCAAAACGGTGCTTTGGCGACTATTGGTGCAGGTTGTGACTCGCGTCCGTATTCAGGGTTATGCCTACTGTCGAATCTGGTCTTATTGGACATAACGTGTCGGCCCTTTGAGCACCTACGCCGCGCTGCGGCGCGACTACGGGTTGCCCCTACGCGGGCTGCAGACACTCACACACTACATGAGTTCCGCCGTATTGTCCGGGATCGATCGATAGCTCCGCCCCGATCAGGGACGCACGATAGCGCATGGTGCGCACGCCGAGACCGCTCGAGGCGGCGATCGTCGCCGTCGGGCCGACACCATTGTCGATGATTTCCAGGTGCACCCGGTCGGGCTGACTGACGAGGGCCACACGGATGCTCGTGGCGTTCGCATATTTGCGCGCATTGACGACGCCCTCCTGCGCAATTCGATACAGGTGGTCTATGGCATCCGTCGGTAGCCGCATCGGCACTTCTTGATTCACTTCGAGTTGAACATCCGTCTTAAAGGAATCGCGCTGATATGCCACCATGTCGCGCAGCGCCTGAACCAGTCCGCCCCGGGCCTCGTCCACGGGCGCCAAGCCTCGGGCAATGTCGCGACAAGTGGCGATTGCGCTGACGGCGATATCGAGGACCTGGTCGAGGGACTCAGCCGTCGGAGTTTTGCCGCGCCGGGCGCCATTGGCGAGCGCCGTCACGAACATTGCAAGTCCGGTCAGTTCCTGACCGAGTCCATCATGGATCTCGCTTCCGAGCCTCTGCTGTTCCCGGTTGGCCGCCTCCAGAAGCGCCCGTTCCAGCCGCCGCTGATTGGTGATGTCGCGTCCCACGCCGAGTACCGCCACGATGTTGTCGCGCTCGTCCCGCTCCGCTACGAACCGCACGTGATGAGTTATCGGGGGCAAACCAAAGGCATCGATATTGGCCTCGATCTCCGCGGGGACGCCCGTTCGCGCAACCTCGAGGATGCATTCGTGGAGGCGCCGTGCGCTCGTCGATCCGGGAGAAGTCTCGATGGAGTTCTTTCCCCGCGCCTTTGACGAGGACGCCGGGTCCATCCGTTCCATTGCAGGATTGATATAGAGAACGCGGCCTTGAATATCGTAACGGCTGATGCAATCAGGCGCGTGATCCACGAGGGCGTGAAACGCCTCGGCGCGCGCGTGCAATGCAGCCCGCAGGCTGTCCACCGCCGTCACGAGATGCACGATCACGGTAACGCAACTGACACGGCCGGAATCGCCTTCATGGGGGATTGCGGTAACTTCGAAAGTCTCCGACCCGCCGTCTTGGACCTCAAATTTGTCGAAGGTTGGCGACCGGCTCTCGGCGCAACGCTCACAGATGCGCGCAATCAGCGCGTCGAAATCCGGTTTGCAAGGGTCGAGCAACGAAACGGTGGAATGCTCGCGGCGCTTGAGCCGATCAAAGGCCGAATTAGACGCGAGTACGCCGATTCTCGCGTGATCGTCGATTTCGATGAGACCGACGGCGTCGGATATTGCACCAAATACCCGCTCGTCCCAGTGCAGCTCTTTTGAAGTTTTCATGGTCTGCAGACGCCTCCCTCGCGGGCGCTCGGGGCGCTGTCGCTCCCGCCCCCTCCAGCCCTGCCACCGCCGCCCCACACTCCCGTAAGGGACGCGAAATCTGATCACCCGCGCGGCTCTTATCGTACTCGCCCGCACACAGGGAGAATTCCGCTATAATTAACGGTTGCTCCACGGCACGATTCGATAGGGCCTCAAGACAGGCTCTTTTTATAATTTGGCGGAGAGGGCGAGATTACTCGGCGCTCCGCGCCTCGCCCCTACATGGACGCCCCCTCCTTGCCAAGCACTTCTTTGGGTTTTGGTTCACAGGAATAGATTGCAGCCATACATCCGGCCTGTGTGTGCAACGCAAGGTCGCGGGCCCTGATGGAAT